>Ga0075028_100000652_pt1 | contig 12429 bp, 6 predicted proteins | sample LitLauG_LLR_2014_FD_71390 | JGI IMG/M metagenome (GOLD analysis project Ga0075028, IMG submission 71390) | Freshwater sediment microbial communities from Pennsylvania, USA - Little Laurel Run_MetaG_LLR_2014 | ecosystem: Environmental > Aquatic > Freshwater > Creek > Sediment | place: USA... | reverse complement strand
TTCACCAGGCGGGTGATGTGCTTGTCGAGCATGTCGCGGCGAAAGCGTGCGGGAATGGAATCGATGAACTGATCCCCTCGCAGGATGCGGGCAATGTTGCCATCATCGAAAACGTGATCGGTCCCAGGCAGGCCCAAGGCCGCTCCGGTGATCGTCACCGGGAGAGCAGTAGGAGCGGCCTTCTGGCCGTGGTAAATCTCGTAGCCGCGCTCGAGGACATCGGCGAACAAGCGGCCGAGCTCGGTGTAGTGATCGCCGTTAACTGGCTGCGTTGGCGGCGAAGACTTTCTTTCTGCAGGCGCCGGGGCAACCGGGTTCGCCGTTTCCGGCCGCCCGGCAACCGCGGGAACGGATACTGTTGCGGACGCAGGCAAAGTTTCCGCAGCCGCCTGGCCCAATCCCGCCGCGTAAAGGCCGCACAGGGCCTGGTTGAGCGAGACGATATCACCGACCTTCGGGTGATTGGTGAACAGGGAGATGATGTCGCCACGTTCGCCGAGGACGTCTTCGGCAAATCCCTGCAGCGCTTTTTTGGGCCCGACTTCGACGAACAAGCGCGCACCCGCCTCATACAGGGTGCGGAGACCCTGAATAAATTGCACCGGAGCAGCCACTTGCTGGGCAAGGATGTCCAGCATTTGCGGCACCACATCCGGACCAGCCGGATAAAACTGGCCGTTGGTGTTGGCCACAACCGGCAAGCGCGGGGATTGCAGATTCAGGCGTGCCAGAACTCGCCGCAGCGGCTCGCTGGCCGACGCCACAATCGTGGTGTGGAAGGCATGGCTGACCGATAACGCTGACACGTCGTAACCAGCTTTCTGGAAAGCTTCCATGGCCTGCTCGACGGGTTTGCTTGCGCCTCCAATAACCGCTTGACGGTTGCTGTTGACGTTGGCGATCACTACGTAACCGCTGACGGTCTTCAGGATTCGCTCAATTTCGCCAATCGGGGCAAACACCGCGGCCATGCGGCCCTTGTCTTCCGGGGCAAAGCGGGTCATTTCACGGCCACGGGCGCTGACGGCTTCCAATGCGTCGGCGAAAGGGAGCGCGCCGGCCGCAACCAGCGCTCCGTATTCACCCAGGCTGTGCCCCATGGCGAAGTCGGGCACGATGCCGTAGGCAGCCAGAAGGCGTGTTAGGGCGAGGTCAACCGCCAACACTGCCGGTTGAGTAATCGCGGTCTGGCGCAGATCTTCTTCGGCCTGGGCTACCGCAGTGCCGTCGGCTTTGTCCACGAAGATGTACTCGCTGAGAGGCTTGCCCAGCAGCGGCGTCATTACGCGATCCGCTTCCGCAAAAGTCTCCGCCACAATCGGCTCGGCCGCGCGCAGGGGCTTGAGCATATTCACGTACTGAGAGCCCTGGCCCGGATACAGGAACGCCACCTTGGGCGCGGGACCATGACCGCGGAAGATGCCTTGGGCGCGGAGAGCCTTCCACACTGCCGGCTGATTCGCCGCGAGCGCCTTAAGCGCGCTGGCCGCCTTCTCCGCCAGTTCCGCGGCGTTGGCATAATCGATGGCCAGGCGTTCGGGCGCGCGCAGGTCCGACTCGGCCGGTGCGGTGGGAGCAGGGGCGCGTCCCGTCTTCGCCTCTGTCTCTACTGCCCGCAAACGCTCGGCCAGTGCCGCTTCTGTCGCGGCGCCGATGACCAGCGCACCGCGCAATGGAGCTTTATAAGAAGAAGTAGAATTGCGGACAACTTCATTCAGGTTCATAGTTGGCTCTTTCACAGTTGCCGGTATCTCGTGTACCGCCACCGATCGCTTGCCGTTTCCGTTCAACCTGTGGGGAATGTATTCCTCAAGTACGGCATGAAAGTTGGTCCCGCCAAAACCAAACGCGCTTAACCCGGCGCGCCGCAGGCCATCCTGTGGAACCGTCCACGGCTTCAACTCGGTATTGACATAAAGAGGAGAATGGGCGAAATCGATGTCCGGGCTGGGATGCCCGCAATGCAGGCTGGGCGGCAGAATCTTGTCCCGAAGCGCCAGCGCGGTTTTCAAAAATCCGGCCGCACCAGCGGCTCCTTTGAGATGGCCGAAGTTCGACTTGACGGAGCCCAGGGCCACCGAGTGAGAGGGCAGGTTAAAACCGCTGAGCGCCTCAGCCATACTTTGGACCTCCACTACGTCACCAACTCGTGTGGAAGTACCGTGACCTTCAATATAAGTGGCACTAGCGAGTGGCAATCCGGCATTCTGCCAGGCGCGCTCGATGGCGAACTTCTGGCCGATGGGGTTGGGGGCGGTGATGCCTTTTCCTTTGCCATCGCTGGATCCGCCCATGCCCCGCAGCACGGCGTAGATCTTGTCTCCGTCGCGTTCGGCGTCGGCCAGGCGTTTCAACAAAAAGATCGCTGCGCCTTCGCCCATCACGAACCCATCTGCTCCCTCGGCGTAGGGACGAGTTCCGGTCGCGGAGAGGGCACCTATCTTGCAGAACTTCACGAAACTTGTGACACCCATGTTGCGATCGATACCGCCACTGACCGCCAGGTCATAGTCGTTGTGGATCAATCCCTCGGCGGCGGCGCTAATCGCCGCCATCGCCGAAGCGCACGCGGCGTCGCAAACGTAGTTCGGGCCGTGAAAGTTGTAGATATTCGCAACCCGACCGGCAATGCAATTGGCCAGTTCGCCCGGCATGCTGTCTTCGGTAATCGGGGGCAGATGTTTGCCGATCCCCTCGCGCAATTCGCGGGTGATGTCGCGGCGCAAACCTTCCGGCAGAGCCGCGAAACTGGAGCTTTCGGCCAACTCGTGCGCGTATTCAGGAAAAAACACGCGCAACGCGGTGAGATAGTGCTTCTCCCCGCCCAGGGCGTTGCCCAGAATTACGGCGGTACGATCCAGATCCAGCGGACGCTTGGGGTAACCGTAGTCTTCCAGGGCTTCGCGGGTGCAGGCGATCGCCCATTTTTGCGACCCATCCATGGAGTCGGCCACTTTGGGAGGGATGGGCAGGTGCCACTTCATGGGGTCCCAGGGATAGTCGCGCACCCAGCCGCCGATCTTGGAATAGGTCTTGTCTGGCGCGCTGTGGTCGGCATCGAAATAGAGCGCCGGGTCCCAACGGTCGGGATTGACTTCGGTGATGCTGTAACGGCCGTTCTTCACGTTTTCCCAGAAAGCTGGGACGTTCGGCGCATCGGGCAGGATAGCTCCCGCCCCTACAATTGCTATGGCTCGGTATGAAGTGTTTTCCATGACTGCGCTCCTTTAAGAAGAAAGGACAGTGGACGGTAAAAAGTTCGGTCCATATAAGGCCATCCTCCTTGCCAATCCTACGCAGCTACTTCTTTGCGCTTCGCTGCGCGGCTGTACAGTGTGTCTGCTACGTAATCCATGTCAGAAATCAGTCCCGCCTGCGCGCGGTGAATGGCCGGCAGTCCCAAAGCGGTTTCAAAAGTGGCCAGCTCGGCGTCGCTTACACCACCCGCTCCGATGACCCAGCGCAAACCATCTTCGGCCACCTTAAGAGCTGCTTCGCGGGCGAAGATCCGGCTCACCGCTGCCAGCGCCGTTGCATCGAAGCGCCGGTTGGCTTTTTCGTTCAGCTTGTTTTCTGCCAGCGCGGATGCGCGGCGAGCCAGGCTGCCGGCACACTCCGCATACGCGATCAACTCGCCCAGGCGCAGAAGGATATGCTGGTAGCGGGTCAGGCGCGCCACCCGGGATCTCTCCATCACTTCGGCCAAGGCGTGCAAAGCCAGGGCCGCGCTGTCAGCGCCCACATTCGGGTTGCTGGCGTGCAACGCTTCGAACTTCTTCGCCTGCTCGTGATAGTGCTGCCCACGCGTCTTCAAGTGAAGCTGCCAGCGGTCGCGGCTGATGGTCATCTCCATGATCTCGGAGGTGCCTTCGTAAATCGTGGTGATGCGAACGTCGCGCTTGATCTTCTCCACGATGTATTCGTGGGTGTAGCCGTATCCGCCCAGCGCCTGTATGCTGGCGTCCGCCGCCAGATTTCCAGCCTCGGTTGCCATATACTTGGCGATCGCTCCCTCGGTGTTCAGGCTGCCTTCGCCGGCATCGATGCGCTCCGCGGTCTCTTCGATGGAGGCGCGGGCTGCTTCCAGCCGGGCCACGTGCGGCACGATGAGTTTGTGGGTGTAGCCCTGCTTTTCTGAAAGCGGCGCGCCCGCCTGAATGCGCTTGGTGGAATAAGGAATCGCCCGGTCGAGTGCCGCCCATCCGGCGCCAAGGCCGAATGCCGCGACCATCAGGCGGGTGTAACCGAACACGGCCTGCGCCTGGTTCAGCCCCTGACCTTCGACCCCGCCGATCAGCCGGTCGAGATCAACGTAGACATTGTCCAAAGCAAGCGCCGCCGTGTTGCTGAGCCGGATGCCGTGCTTGTCTTCCGGTTTGTCATGAGTGAAACCCTTGGCGCCTTTTTCTACGATGAACCAGCTGGGACCGCCGGGCGTATTGGCCAATACTGTGTAAGCGTCAGCAATTCCGCCATTGCTGATCCATTGTTTGTTGCCCGTGATCTTGTAACCAACCACGCGGCCGTCTTTGCTGACCGGCTCCGCCGTTGTGCGAAGCGCCCCCAGATCGCTGCCGGCTTCCGGCTCGGTGGCGCCGTAGGCAAACAGTATTCCTTCCTCGGCTATGCGCCCCAGCCAGAGCTTCTTCTGCTCCGGGCTGGCCCCGACCGTGATTGGGTCGCTGCCCAGAAATGTGGCCAACACCGCAGTCGCGACGCCCAGGTCGATGCGTGCCATCTCTTCACAGACGCAGTACACGTCAAACGCGCCGCCGCCCATGCCGCCGAACTCTTCGGGAACAAACAGAAGTTGAATGCCCAGCTTGTCCGGACTGCACATGTGGTGGACGATCTCCAGCGGACATTCGTCGCGGGCGTCCAACTCGATCAGCGTTTGGTCGGGGAGACGCTTCTTGGCGAACTCGCGGAGTGATTTCAAACTCAGTTTCAGTGTCTTGTTGGTAATCATGCTGTCCTCTTTGCCGCAACGTTATGAATTTCACGGATCTTGTTCGTCAGCTCGGGTAAGAACTCCAAAAGGTCGTCAACAATCCCGACGTCCGCCACTTGAAAGATCGGGGCTTTGGGGTTCTTGTTAATCGCGACGATGAACGGGTTGCCTTTAATGCCGACCAGGTGCTGAAAGGCGCCACTGATGCCGCATGCCAGATAGACCTTGGGCTTCACGGTCTTTCCCGATGAGCCGACCTGGCGGGATTTATCCAGCCACTTGGCGTCGACCACGGGTCGTGAGCAACTCAGTGCTCCCCCCAGCGCGTCGGCGAGCTCCTGGGCGATTGCGACATTGTCTTTTTCCTGGATGCCACGCCCGATGGAAACCAGAACGTTGTGCTTGGTGATATCGACGTCGCCTGACTCGGCAACCACCGTCTCCAAATAGCGGCGGGACGCTGTCAGGACACCGATCTCGGCTGATTTGTCGGTCACTGATCCACCCACAGGAGCACCCTCCAGCGGCTTGAATGCACCCGGACGTACGGTCACCACTGCGCCGGACGAAATATCACATAGAACGTGCGCGCTAACCTGGCCGCCAAACTCCTGGCGGACTACTTTGAGATGGGCGTCCTCTACCCCTTCGATCCCCAACACGTCAGAAACAAAAGCTGCATTCATTTTGATGGAAAGCCCGGGCGCCAGATCGATTCCGAAATGCTCGTGGGCAACTAACACAACGCTACCCACCGGCAGGACTTTGACCAGGGATTTCCGCACCAGTTCCGCATTGGGATATGCCAGAGATTCATTGGCAATTTTCCACACCTCAGCGTAGGAACCGCGGAGGGCGTTGCAGACCGAATCGAGCTCCGTGCCCCAACCCGTGACCACGGCGGTGGGCGAAGCGCCGGCATCGATCTTCCTGGCTGCAGCCGCCAACTCTGCCGCGGAGTCATCGACCACACCACCTCTATGTGCGATGTAAGCAAATATTCGAGCCATTACTTCAACCCTCCTTTGGCTGCAACCAAACCAACCAATTTGTCGATAATTTCTTCCCGGCTGCCTTCCAGCATCTCGGCTCCCTTGCCCAGCGCGGGCAGGAAGTAATCCACCCGCTTCACTTTCGCTGCGGCTTCCCCTACGGCGCTCGGGTCGATCGCCAGATCAGACGCGCCGTAAGTGGGGACAGGCACAGATGCCACCGCCCGGATGCCTCGCATGCCGACATAACGCGGCTCGTTGATGCCAGTCTGAATGGAGAGCACGCAGGGGAGATCAATCTCATTCATCTCCTTGTTGCCCCCTTCAATTTCCCGGCTGACTCTCAGCTTGCGGCCTTCCAGGACTTCGATGGAATTCACCAGCGAGGCGAACGGGTAGTCGAGCATCGCCGCCAGCATCCCGCCGACCTGCGCACCGCCATCCTCGGCCTGAACGCCAGTCAGGATCAGGTCGTAATTACCTTTCTGGACAAAGCCTTTCAGGATGGTGGCGATGCCCCTGCCGTCCGATCCGGAGAAAACGTCATCGGTAATCAGCACGCCATGGTTCGCTCCCATGGCCATCTCCCGGCGGAGGATTTCTTCGTCCTCTTCGCCGCCAACCGTGACCACGGTGACCCTGCCGCCCACTCGAGCCACGATCTGCAGGGCTTCTTCCACCGCGTAGTTGTCCGGTTCGTTGATCGAATAGACCAACTCGTCACGCTCGATATCGTTTCCCGCGCTGTTGAGTGTGATCTCGTTTTCCGAAGTGTCGGGCACTCTTCTTGCACAAACCAGGATTTCCACATTCACCTCCCTGCGACGCTTTCCTGCTGGATTCCGGCAGCTCCCTTGGCCTCAACAACCGGGCTTTCCCGCACGATCTGTTTCTCTGCCAGTTCCGCCAGGTCGATGGCGGTCATCTTCCCTTCCAGTCCCGCAACCTTGATCGCATCTTCTATATTCACCATGCAAAAGGGACACGCTGTGACGATCACGTTCGCCCCGGCCTCGGCAGCCATCTGGACTCGCTTCACACCCATTCGTTGTTCTTCTTTCGGCTCGTAGAACAACATCAGTCCGCCGCCACCGCAGCAGAACGAGCGGTCTCGTGAACGGCTCATCTCAACCCGCTTCAGACCTGGAATGGCATCGAGCACATTGCGCGGGTCGTCGTAAACCTGGTTATGCCGCCCCAGGTAGCAGGGATCGTGGTAGGTGTAGACGCTGTCCCTATTTTCTACGGGCTTAAACGTGATCTTGCCGGACTTTACTTCGCGTGCGATTACCTGGCTGATATGTTCGACGGGCGGCACATCCGTGTAGTCATGCTTCAACGCGTTGTAGGTGTGCGGGTCGGCAGTGACGATCCGCTTTACTCCGGACGCCTTGATTGCATCCACGTTGTGGTCGCGCAGCGCCATGAACAGCGTCTCTTCACCGAAGCGGCGGACTTCATGTCCGCTATCTTTTTCCGCGGCGCCCAGGATTCCGAAATTATCGCCTACGTGGTCGAGGATCTTGGCCGTAGCGCGCCCGATGGATTGGATCCGGTCATCGTAGGAAGTGACGCTGTCGACGAAATACAGAGTGTCAGCGTGGTTCTTCCCGTCCAGGGTTTTTACCGGGCAGCTTTGCCGGAAGTCCTTGGCGTTCGTCCAGTCGGCTCTCTTCTTTTCCATCTTGCCGTAGGGATTGCCGCGACTCTCAAGCGCTTTGAGCGGTTTCTGCAAGGACTGAGGCACATTTCCGTCATCGATCATGCCCCGGCGCAGATCGACAATCTTGTCGATATACTCCACCAGCAGCGGGCACTCTTCTTCGCAAGCGCCGCAGGTGGTGCAGGACCAGATTTCATCTTCTGAATAAAGGTTGCCAATTAACGGCTGGTGATTGGTCGGCTTGCCGAACATCGGGTAATGCTGGAAAGCGTAGTCTCTCGCCTTGATGGTGATAAACCGGGGCGACAACGGCCTTCCCACGGCATTGGCCGGGCAGTTGTCCGAGCAGCGGCCGCAGTCCGCACAGGTATAGAAATCGAGCATGTGCTTCCAGGTGAAGTCTTCGAATGTCTTGACTCCGATCGATTTCGCCTGGGCCAGTTGCTCCTCGCTGACGCCGTATTTCACCGGCTTTACCGTGCCTCGCTCCAGTTTCGCGAAGTAGAGATTGAACAGGGACGTTTCCACGTGGAACTGAATTCCAAAGGGCCGGTAGCACAGCAGGAAATAGAAGGTCACCTCATGGAGAAGATAGGCGCCGAAGTAAAAATCCCGGAGAGTGGACAAGGAACTTGAACTGAGAAGGCCCTTCAACATCCACGGCAACGACCAGGTTGCCAGCAATTCAACAGCTTGGCCTTGCTCTATCGGGCCTGCGGCTCTGGCCGCGGCGAACAGGCTGTCCGCCAGCATAAGGATTGCAATCAAGGCCAGCAGGAAGACGGCATCGGCGGTGTGGGCTTTGCCGAATTTTTCCGGCACCGCATAGCGCGCTGGCTTGAAGGCCAGCCGGCGCACGATTGCAAAGATCATGCAAAGGAACACAACCGTCGCAGCGTAATCAGTGATGATGTTGTAGATATGCCCGGCTTGTCCCGACAGGCCGGGCATCACAAAATTCTCCGAGACACCGACAATCAGCACGTAAAAAGCGCGCATCACCAGGCAAATAAATCCGGCAAAAATGAAAATATGAAGGATGCCAGCAGTGCGGTAACGCGGATGCTTCCACTGTGCCAGTCCGAACTTCAGAACCTTGCCCAGCCGGTCCAGCGGCCGGTCGAAGCGAAAATCGCGTTCGGCCCGCAGGAGTGGTACCAGGCGCATTGCTACGATATAGCCGAAACATGTGATGCCCAAAAAATGAATGATCAGAAACAGGGTTCGCCCCGAGGCCAACCAGGGTGTCACTTGCGCAGCTAGTTGAATACTTTCCATGATCGACGCGTTCCAGCCCAGCACCCTAGGCAATCATCTGAGTCAGAACTTTCTCCTCTCCAGCCACGCCTCCGTGTGCCGCTGTCGATTCTGACAAGGGACGAGCGGCCGGAAGTGGAATGGCTACACCAACTGCCTTTGCCGAAGGCTGCCCCGGCTTCGCCACCGGCTTCTTCGTGCTTACCCGTTTCTTCCGATCCGACTTCTTTCGCGGCTGTGTGACTCCGGCGGCGTCACGCAGCTCCGCGAAATTCTGTTTCAACAATTTCTCCAAACGCCACAGATCAGGCGCTGCATGCACGTCTCCGCTGAAGCCGAAATACACCATGCCGTTGTAGCTCAGGATGGCGCAGTTGACCGCCATCTCGCCCCCGATGGGGACGTAGGGATACCAGTGCAGCATCTTGTGGCCGAGCAGATAGAGGGGGAACTGGGGCCCGGGCACGCTGGTGCACACCATGTTGAAGGGTGTAAACGGGACCTGGCTTATCATCGGTCCAGCAAACGCCTGCATTGGGCCCGGGAACACGCCGATCAAACCACCGAACAAACTGACCAACTCGGCGGCATGAGCGCGCTTGAGAAACTCTGTTCTCTTATGTACCGCCGCCAGCAGCTTTTTCGGAGAGCGAATATCAAGCGGAAGCGTGACCGGAACCAGCGATATGTGGTTCCCCGGATTCGCTGGACTATCGTTGCCGCGCAGATTGACCGGAACCATGATGCGAAGCATCCGCCCTTTCACGCGGTCGCCATGGTGTTCCGAGTAGCGTCGGATGGTGGCGGTCACGAGCGCCAGCAGAACGTCGTTGACGCTGGTTCCGCAGGCGTGCCGTATGGCCTTCACTTCTGCCAGCGGAATTTCGGCCCAGGCGAACTTCTGTGGTCCGCGGTAGATCACGTTAAAGCGCAGGCGCTCGGTGGTCGCCGTGAGTTCCGGCAGCAGTTGGGAAAACTCTTCGGTAGCCAGCTTTCCCCGGGTCGCGATAGTTCCCTCGGCCATGTTCAGTGCTCCCGACCATGCCGAAAGAATTCGATTAACGAAATCGGAGTAGGAGCTTGTCAATCCTTCCACCAGTGAGGTCGCGGAGTCCCCCGGCGCGGGGACACGGAGCTTTTTCCTGGGCAGGCGAGGGGCTGCGTCGCTCGCGTCCAGGAGCGCGCTTACCATGCCCACTCCGCCAATACCATCAACCAGGCAATGATGCATGCGGACGATAAGTCCGGTGCGATTGTCTTTCAGCCCGTGCACCAGGGTCAGGTCCCACAACGGGTGCCGCCGGTCCATCACCTGGCCAAACAGTTTTCCCGCGAGGGCTTTCAGCTCTCTGTCGGTGCCGTTGCTGAGCGTCACCAAGCAAATGTGGTTGCTAAGATCAAACTCGGGATCGTAATCCCAGGTGGGCAGGCCAAGATTGAACGGCGCGGAGACCAGTCGCTTGAGGTAGCGGGGAATCCGCGGCAACTTCGACTCAACGAACCGTAGAAAATCGCGGAACGGAATCTTGCCCTCCAGCAGGCTGACACTGCCCACGTTGAGCGGCATGCCGTCGCGTTCGAGATTGAGGAAGACAGTATCGCCCCAGGAAAGTCGGTCACTCTTCTGATGGTTATCCATACCAGCTCTCCTATTCGGTTGCCGAACCATCGCGCATCTCAGTTCACGAAAGAAAATCGCGACGCCAGCTTCACCAGTTTGAACACTCTGTAGACATCGACGTTGACGCCGCGCAACACGACCTTGACCCCTTTGTTGTCCGCGATGCCCACGAACTCTTCCATTACCCTGAGCACGTTCGGAACGATCCTGCGTACGGAAGAGAAATCCAAGAGCACTTCGCCACCGGCGCTGTCCATCGTTTCGCCGGCCTCTTTCAAAGCCTGGATGACGCGCTCTTCATCAACTTTCAGCCACACGGCGATCATTGCCATAACCACTCCTGTCCGCTACGCGGTTCTCCTCTGAGACTTCCTGGCTTCATTTGTCAGGCCTCGGCCTTTATAAGCGCTCCAGAACAGATCGGATACTTCGCTCATCAGCGGCATCCGAGGGTTCGACCGCCCGGAGGGGTCGTCAAAGGCAAGCCTGGTCAAATCGGGCAGCGCCTTTTCGAAATCGTCCTTCGAGATCCCCAGGTCGCCGATCGAACGAGGAAATTCCAATCGATCGAGTAATTGCTCTACGGCCGCAATCAGGTTCTTTACTTTTTCCTCAACCGTATTGCCGCCCAGACCCAGCAGATCGGCGATGGTCGCGTATTTATTGTGTGCGACATGCCCCTTCTGGTAGGGCGACGGCACAAACTTGCTGGGCACTGCCGCGTTATAGGCGATGACATGCGGCAACATAAGCGCGTTGGCGCGGCCGTGCGCCACTCCGAAGCGCGCTCCGAAGGCATGTGCCAGCGCATGATTCACGCCCACCGACGCGTTGGAGAATGCCATGGCTGCGATGCAGGCTGCGTTGTGCATCATGCAGCGCGCCTCTTCATCGCCCGGATGTTCATAAGCAATGGGCAGGTACTTAAACACCATTCGAATCGCCTGCATGGCGTTGCAGTCGGTATAGGCCGAAGCGTAGCTGGAGACTGCAGCTTCCAGGGCATGGGTCAGGCAGTCGATGCCGGTATCTGCGGTAAGGCCCTTTGGCATGGACAAAACAAACTGCGGATCAACGATGGCCACATCCGGGGTCAGCGAGTAGTCAGCCAGGGTCACTTTGCGCTTGCGCTCTTTGTCGGTCAGGACCGCAAATGGAGTGACTTCGCTGCCAGTTCCGCTCGTGGTGGGAATGGCAACCAACCGCACCCGATTAATTTTCTCGGTCGGGTACTCGACCACGCGTTTGCGCAGATCCAGAAAGGGCGCGGCCAGCTCTTCCAGGTCAGCCTCGGGTGACTCGTACTTGAGTTTCATGATCTTGGCCGCATCGATCACCGACCCGCCACCCAGCGCAATGATCTGATCTGCCTTGTAAAAATTCAGCGCCTCCACTCCTTGCATGACGACCTTGATCTCGGGCTCTGCATCCGGGATCACCGAGACATGGACGTGAGTTTGTTTTGGGATGTAGCGCCGGACAATGTCAACGTGCCCGAACTTCTCTAAAGCCGGGTTGGTGATGATGATGGTGCAGCGTGACGGAAAATCACGCACATTCTCCACCGCGTTCATGTTGAAGTAGATCTGATTGGGAACCCGGAACCACATGTGGGCTTGTGTCCGCCGCGCCACGCGCTTGATGTTGAGGTAGTGATAGACATTTGTGTTATCGGTTGTGCTGTTGCCGCCGCCGGTCCCGCATCCGAAGGAGAAGGTGGGCACCAGGTCGTTGTAAACGCCGCCCAGCGCTCCGACGGAGCCCGGCGAATTCACAATGATCCGCCCCGCGTTCATCGTTTCACCGAACTTGCGGATGACTTCATCGTTGCGAGAGAAAATAACCGCCGTATGTCCCAACCCGCCGGCGTGATTCACGTCCACGCATACCTTCAGCGCTTCATCGACAGACTTCGCTCGATAAACGGCGAGCACCGGGAAAAGGG
>Ga0075028_100000651_pt1 | contig 12437 bp, 7 predicted proteins | sample LitLauG_LLR_2014_FD_71390 | JGI IMG/M metagenome (GOLD analysis project Ga0075028, IMG submission 71390) | Freshwater sediment microbial communities from Pennsylvania, USA - Little Laurel Run_MetaG_LLR_2014 | ecosystem: Environmental > Aquatic > Freshwater > Creek > Sediment | place: USA... | reverse complement strand
CCGAGCAGGTTGGAGCGATAACGCAGAAGCGCGAGTTGATTTCCGCCCAGCTTCCGGGCCTCGTCTTCGCTCCACAAATCTTTCAGGTAAGTAGTTTCTTTGGTCTCAGGCATACGTCATCTCGGTGTATTGTTGAAACCTCTCCGTTTGCGTCTCCCACCTGTCGGTTTCCAGAGGTTCGAAAACCTCTGAGGGAAACGACCGATCTACAATCGCCCGAACCTCTTGCAGGGAAGCAGCGCCGCCGGTGGCGAGAATCTGGATGGCGACGTTTCCCAATGCTGTGGCCTCAGCCGGTCCGGCCAGAACTCGTCTGCCGGTTGCGTCCGCGGTGAACTGGTTCAGCAGGCGGTTTTTCGATCCTCCGCCGATCACATGGATCTGCTCGATGCGCATTCCGCTGACCTGCTCCAGACTATGAAGCACCAATCGATACTTGAGCGCCAGACTCTCCAGGATCGAGCGCACGTAGGCCCCAGGCCGAGACGGCGCGGGCTGGTGAGTTCTCGCGCAGAATTGATTGATCGCCGCGGGCATGTCGGCGGGACGCAGGAACGATTCGTCGTCGGGATCGACCAGGTAGTGAAATGAAGGCTCACGGCCAGCTAGTTCCATCAATTCTCCGTAGTCGTAAACCTGGCCCTGCCCCGTCCACGATTGCCGGCAACATTGGAGCATCCAAAGCCCCATGACATTCTTCAAGAGCCGCGTCGTCCCGGCAACGCCCCCTTCGTTTGTGAAGTTGAGCCGCAGAGCCTGGGGGCTTATGACTGGAGCATCGAGTTCTGTCCCTACGAGGGACCACGTGCCCGAGCTCAGAAAGGCCGTGCCGTCGCGGGCGGAGATCGCTGCGACTGCAGAGCCGGTGTCGTGCGATGCGGGCGCGATGACCGGTGTACCGGAAAGCGAAGTCGCCCGTGCGATGCCGGGAAGCAACGGACCGATCACCGAGCCCGGTTCGATGATCGGAGCCGGCAGAGCGGAGGGCAATTCCAGGCGATCCATCAACTCCGTTGCCCATGTCCGCGTCAACGGATTCACAAGCTGGGTAGTAGTTGCATTCGTGAATTCGCAAACTGCCTTCCCGGTAAGCCAGTAATGGAACAGATCCGGAATTGTGAATAGGTGCTTCGCCGCGCGCAGAACCTCGGGCGTATCGCGTTTGGCTGCGAATAACTGGTAGAGCGTGTTGATCGGCATAAACTGAATGCCAGTCGCGGAATAAATCTCTTCTTTCGGGACCTTGCGAAAGACTTCCTCCATCACGCCCCGTGTGCGACTGTCGCGATAGTGATAAGGATTCTGCAACAACTCGCCGCCTTCTCCAAGCAAAGCGTAGTCGACTCCCCATGCATCCACGCCGATCCCTGACAACTCGTGTTCTTCCAGTCCAGCGAGCGCTTTCTGCACCTCCAGCCACAGCCGCGGCGTATCCCAGTGAAGCGATCCCCCGTATTCGACCGGCTCATTTGCGAAGCGATGAACCTCGTCGATCGTCAGGACCCCAGAGTGGAGATGAGCGAGGACGGCTCGGCCGCTCTCGGCGCCAAAATCAAAAGCCAGATATGGCTTTCCATGTGCCCCACTAGGCATAAGAGGAAACGCTCCGCGAATTCCGCGCCGCACGCTCTTTCGTGATCCGGTCCAGATACCCGCTTTCCTGGAACGCCGCCATGGGATCTGTCGGCAGACCCTTTGAAGTCCGCCACTCCCGGATGGCTGGACGCACGTCGCTAGCGAACGCGTCTTGCAGTAGAGACTCAGCGCGGACCAGGCTGCAGTTCTTCTGTGCGTCCGCCAGTTGCGCATGATCGACGATGGCGGCTTTCGCAAACAGCATCTGCGCCATGGTCACGGTCTGGATCATGGCTTCGATCTTGCCTTTGAGATTGTGGCTCTGATCGATCATGTAATCGATGTCGGCCCGTTTCCCAGTCTCCCATTCGAAGTAGAGGATTTCGTGGAAGATGCGGAAGACCTGATAGGGATCAATCGATCCCAAGGTCAAATCATCGTCGGCATAGCGGCGGTCGTTGAAATGGAATCCGCCCAGCATGTTCTCGGAAAGCAGCCAGGCGACAACCTGCTCGATGTTCTGGGAAAGATAGTGATGTCCCGTGTCGACCAGCACCTTCGCTTGTGGACCCGCCGAGCGTGCCAGCAGCAAGGCCATCCCCCAGTCAGCGATGTCAGTATGGTAGAAGGCCGGCTCGAAGGGCTTGTATTCAACGAGCAGACGCTGCCCCGGTGCCAGGGCAGCGTGAGAAGCTTGCAGCCCTTCGGAGAACCATTGCTTTCGATGACGGATGTTGGCCGTCCCAGGATAGTTGGAGCCATCCGCGAACCACATAGAAATGTCGCGACTCTGAAGTCGGCGGCCGATTTCAATGCTGTCCTTGGTGTGCTGGAGGGCTACCTCCCGAATCGACTTGTCAGGATTGCCGAATGACCCGTATTTGTAGTTCTGATCCTGGAATAAGTTTGGATTGATCGAACCCGGCTGGACTCGATACTGATTTGCGAGCTTGGTGATCTCGGCGGCGCTGGCGACGCCTTCCGGGCAATCCCATAGAACATGCAGCGCAACCGTGGGACACACGCCCGTCAACTGGTGCACCTGTCCAGCGTCGCTAAATTTCTCCTCCGTAGTCGTTGCCGCTGCCGGTTGTAGAAACTTGCCGAAACGAGTACCCGTATTGGCAAAGCCCCACGAGGGTATTTCAATGCGGAATTGCTCCAGAGCCTCAAATATTTTTCCAGCCTGAGGGGAATCCATGGCAAGCCCTTTCTTGGAAGAGGATGGTTACATATCCAGTCCGTTTCAGGTCACGATCTTTTTCTAAAATCCTGACGTTTCGCATTGCAGAACGCTCAGGGGTCTTCTCTGGGGTTCCCAGAGACCGAGATGCACCACCGGGGGATCCTCTTTGACTCGCCGGTCAAGAGGGCCTGTTCAAGCCCGCCCGAATGAGAGTGTTGTACCGCGGAACGCGATTTCCACCGCTGCCCCCCGCGAAGAGTGGGCACAGTACCATCAAGCCCATACCGGCAATGAGAAAGCCGATCCCGTTACCCAATGTCTTACCGCATTTCACAACACAAAACAAACAATGTTCGCGGGTCGAGCGTAGGAGACGGGTAGCCCATTCCCGCCTCTGTCGTATGCTTTGCCAATAGCCGGGAATCCAGTATCAAAGATTTCGCTTGGCAAAACGCAAAAAATGAATACTATTCTCTCTGCCTGATTTCCTGTCCGACGTTTACATGACCGCTACAGTCGATTCTCGGGATCGCTATCTGGTCAAGTCGATTGTCCATTCTTCTCAGTTGCTGACGGCGTTTCGCTCCTCGGGAGAGGCATTGCCGCTCAAAGAAATTGCGGCGCGCAGCGGGTTGCCCAAGACCATGGCGTTTCGTCTTCTCTACACGCTCGAGAAATGCGGCATGGTCGACAAAATCGGCGAGAATCTTTACCAGTCTTGCGTGCGGCCCTGGAAACAAAAGCTGTATCGCCTCGGATACGCTGCCCAGGGGCAGGAATCCCAGTTTTCCAAGGAAGTCTCAACCAGTCTGCAGCGGGCGGCTGTGGCCGAGGGCATAGAACTCATCTCGGTTGACAATCGATACAGCGCCAAGACCGCACAGCGGAATGCCGACCTGCTGGTCCACGAAAAAGTGGATCTCGCGATTGAATTCCAAACAGACGAACACGTGGCGGCGGTGGTTGCAGCCAAGTATCGCGAAGCCAACATCCCCATGATCGCGATTGACATCCCTCACCCCGGCGCCACTTTTTACGGGGCTAACAACTACGAGGCTGGCATGATCGGCGGACGGTACCTGGGACGCTGGGTCAAAGAACACTGGCACTCAGAACTGGATGAAATTGTGTTGCTCGAATTGCACCGCGCCGGGAGTCTCCCGCGCATGCGCCTGACAGGAATGCTGGTTGCCCTCAACACAGTTCTGCCCAGTGCGGGCAAATGCCGGGTTATCTACCTGGATGGCGACGGAGACTTGGGCCGCAGCTTTGAAGCCGTGCGGCGGCACTTGCGCTCGACACGTGCCCGTCGGCTGGTCGTGGGCGCGATTAATGATCCGAGTGCTCTCGGAGCCTTGCGCGCGTTTCAGGAAGCGGGACGGACTGAGACCTGCGCCATCATGGGGCAAAACGCTTCGCCGGAAGGCCGTGCCGAGCTACGACAGCCCAACACTCGCCTGATCGGGTCGGTGGCCTACTTCCCCGAAAAATACGGCGCTGGGCTAATCCAGTTGAGCCTTGACATACTCAATCAGCGCCAGGTCCCGCCTGCGGTCTTTGTTGAACACAAGCTGGTTACGCCAACCACGGTGGACCACTACTATCCGAATGACGGTCTCACGCACATGGCCGGATCGGGAAGTCCGATGGCTGACTTTCTGACTGCGTAGGGAATTCTTTTGCGCTCCTCTTAGTGCCGCGACCGCATAAAGTTCTCCTCTTCGCGACTCTGCCCCCTTCTGTCACCCTGAGCGGAGGTTGCCGCGCCCGAAGGGAGCGGCAACCGGAGTCGAAGGGCCCCTATTCCGCCCCTATCCCCGGCGCGGCCATGCAGGAGGAGAACAACGCGTGGGGTAGCGGTGCTTCGACTCCGCGGAACGGTCCGCTGGGCAGACCGTGCCGCTACGCTCAGCATGACAATAGAGGGAAGCCGCGATAGAAGGGCAATTCACGCGGTCACGACACTAGTTGCTCACTCCTGCACGAGGATCACATCAAAACATCGAGGGCCATGAACGCCTTTCACCCGTGTCATTTCGATGTCGGACGTCGCGGAGGGCCCGGAAATCGTGGTGATCGGCGACGACGAAGATGCGATCGTGCGCATCGCTTCCGGCACCGTCTCAACGACTTGGTTTTCCAAAACAACGCACAGGTGATAATCGGGAATCAGGGTCAGCCGCCGGTGGCCTTGGCCCGGCGAGTGCTCCAGCACGATCGTCCCTGTGACAGCAATCGCTGCGGCACAACCCGTCAGAACTCCATCGCAGCCGTCGAGTTCTTCATATGTGAGCCGGTCGCCCGGAACAAAGTCGAAATTCTCCGGCAGCCAACCTTTAGGCACGCTTTCGGGAGTCGCTAGTCTCCTTCTCCCGCGGACGGATATGGCCTTGGCCACCGCTTCGGCGATCCGATCCGCAGCGCAGTGATACACGGTGGCGCCATAGTCGCACAGCCGTTCTTCGAACAACGCGAGTCGTCCTTTACGATCCAACGTGCCCGCCTGCCGGTAGCGCCGGGGAATGGCTGCGTACGCTTTCTCCCGTATCGCCTGATCCAGCGATTGCGAGCCTTTGATCTTGGCCAGGATGTCTTCCCGTGCTGCACTCATGCTGACTCTTTCTTCTCGCGTTTTCGCCACCATTCGCGAAACGATTCTTTGGGAATGGCTGGCAAGTCTCGTACGTCGGTCCATCCCGCCAGCATGCCGGGCAGATCACGCAGCATCCCATCGCGCTCAAACGGCCACTGCCCAATTCGGGCTAGTTTCTGTGCCAGGGAAAAGCGAGCAGGGCCCGCCAGCGACTGCGCAGCGGCCTTCATTGCCATTCTTTCCGACAGTGGCGCGCCCCTGCCCTCGACAACCTTGCTGCGCAGGTGGATCAGAATTTCCGGAATGTTAATTTTCACCGGACAAACTTCATAGCAGGCGCCACAGAGAGAAGATGCGTAAGGGAGAGACAAGGAATGTTGCATCGATTGCAACTGCGGCGTAACGATGGCGCCAATGGGTCCTGCATAGACCGATCCATAGGCGTGGCCTCCAGTCTGCCGATAGACCGGGCACGCATTCAGGCACGCGCCGCAACGGATACAATCCAGCGTTTGGCGTGATTCAGGATCCGCCAGAACGCCGGTCCTTCCGTTGTCGAGCAGCACGACGTGGAATTCCTGGGGGCCGTCTCCTGAAGTAATTCCAGTCCAAATGGAATTGTAAGGATTCATCCGTTCGCCCGTGGCCGAGCGCGGCAGCAACTGTAGAAACACTTCCAGATCGCGGAAAGTTGGAACTACCTTCTCGATGCCAGCGATCGTGATCAGTACCTGCGGCAGTGAAAGGCACATGCGGCCGTTACCCTCGGACTCGACCACACATACGGCCCCAGTTTCCGCTACCAAGAAATTCGCCCCGCTGATCGCAGTCTTCACCCTCAGGAATTTCTCGCGCAGATAAGTCCTCGCTGCGGCGGCGAGATCCTCGGCTTCCTCCCCAAGTTCCTTCAGCTTCATTTTCTTGAGAAAGATCTCGCGAATCTCCATCTTGTTTCGATGGAGCGCCGGCACCACGATGTGCGATGGCTGGTCTTCGCCTAGCTGCACAATCAAATCCGCCAGATCAGTTTCATGCGGAGTAATGCCGCTGTCTTCAAGCGCTTGATTTAGCTGAATCTCATCGGAAGTCATGGTCTTCACCTTGATGACTTCCTTTTCGTTGTGATACTGGATGAGATCCACGATGATCCGATTCGCCTCATCGGCATCGCGGGCCCAGTGCACCTTTCCGCCGGCGCGGGTACAGGCTTCTTCAAACTGGACTAGATAGGATTCGAGATACTGGAGGGTGTGTTCCTTCGTCTCGTGGGCGGTCGCCCGCAGCTCTTCCCAGTCGGGCATCTCAGCGACGACACGCGCGCGCTTGCCACGAATCACGTCGGTCGCGTGCCGCACGTTGTGCCGGAGCTGCGTGTTGCTTACCAAGGCCTTAGCCGCGTCGGGGAACTCCGGCGCCTCGGCTGCCTTACCTACCCGAACGGTCACGATTGTCCTCCGCCGCCAGTCGACGCAAGAATCTCCGCGAGATGCATCGTGCGCACGCCCGTTCTCTGGCGGCTCAAGGCTCCGCCGATGTGCATCAGGCACGAATTGTCGCTAGCCGTGCACACCTCGGCTCCGGTGTTCAGCACGCAGCGCACTTTGTCTCCCAGCATGGCCGCGGAAACCTCAGGATTCTTCACCGCGAAAGTTCCCCCGAATCCGCAACACTCCTCACTCTGCGGAAGTTCGAGCAACGTCAGGCCTCGTACCGCCTTCAACAGCCTCACTGGCTTATCGCCCACGTGCAGCGAGCGCAGAGCGTGGCACGATGTGTGCAGCGTCACTGTGTGTGGATAGAATGCGCCCACGTCGGTAACGCCAAACTTGTCCACTAGCAACTCCGAGAACTCGAAAACGCGGGGGAGAACCGCGGCTACCTCCTGCTCCAACGCCGCATCTCCGCTCGCCGCCGCCATTTTCAGATAGTGGTCGCGCATCATGGCGACGCACGAGGACGACGGCACACAGATCACCTCCGCACCGCGAAACACTTTCAGAAAGTGGACCATCAGGCGCATCCCGTCTTCGTGATAGCCAGTGTTGTAGTGCATCTGTCCGCAACAGGTTTGTGCCGCGCGAAACTCAACCCTGTGCCCCAGTCGTTCGAGCACCGTGACCACCGCCTTGCCGGTGTCGGGAAACATCATGTCGTTGTAACAGGCGACGAATAAGGAGATCACCAACGCTAACCCTCAATCACTCCCTAGCTCTGCGAACGCACGGCCCGGACGGCGAGGAAGCTTGGCCAGCATAACGGCGCCTTGAGCCGGAGGCAAGCACGCGATCTTAACAGAACAGCGTTCTGCATTGCGAAACTCGTTGCGCATCATCGGGCCCTACATAAAACGGTAGACTTGCCTAAAAGATACGAAATAGCTTCCAAAACCACGGCTTTGTGCTCCTTCCCAGTTCCGCTTCCTGTTTCTCACTGAAAAATGACCGCACTTTTCAGATCGTGCGTTGACGGGGCATGGCGATCGGTGGGAACATCCGCCCCCATGTTATGAACGAACCTCGTGTGGGCGAGGGTTCGGGATGGCAGAGTTCGCTGAAGCTCGATGGGGCAACTCCAGAGCAATGGGGCGAGTCCAGACTAGACTTTGGCAGCGGAGAAATCGCCAGGGAAGCGTGCCAGTTGGACGATGCGCGGAGCCCCGTTTGCAAGTAGCGCTCGATAGCACTTAGGAGAGGGAACAAACTATGAGAGTCCGCAATCTGCTGTTGTGCTTGATGATCCTGATGTCGGCAGCTTGGCTGTGCGCGCAAGGCGGCGCCTATGGAACCATCCTCGGAACCGTCACCGACAATTCTGGAGCTGTCGTGGCCAAAGCGAGCGTGGACGTCACCAACATCGCCACCAACGTTTCGAAGCACACGGAAACGACCTCTTCCGGCGACTTCACCGTCCCCTACCTGGCGCCCGGAACCTACCGCGTGACGGTCCAGTCCCAGGGGTTCCAGAAGTCAGTCGTCGACAATATCGGACTGGTCGTCGGCCAGGAGGCGCGCACCAACGTCAGTATGAAGCCGGGCGCCGTGTCGGAGAGTGTGCAGGTTGAAGCCAGCGCGGTCCAACTCGACACCGACAGCTCCTCCGTGTCGCAGCTCATCAGCCAGAAGCAGGTGGACCAATTGCCGCTCAACGGCCGCAACTTTGTGAGCTTGCTTTTTGTTGGTGCCGGGGCCGTGCAGACCAATGGCGAGCAGGGCCAGATGCGGCAGGGGGAGGGCAATGCCATCAGCATTAACGGTGGTCGTCCTACCTCCAACAATTACACGCTCGACGGTCTGATCAATACGGATACCGCGCTGAACACGCCCGCGGTGATCTTATCGCAGGATGCGATTCAGGAATTCAAGGTTCAGAGCGAGACGTATTCTGCGGAGTACGGCTTCAGCGCGAACCAGATCAATATCGTCAGCAAAAGTGGTACGAATCAAATCCACGGCACCGCCTGGGATTTTCTCAGGAACGACGCGTTCGATGCGAAAGCGCCATTCCAGCATAAGCTTCCTAAGCTTCGTCAGAATCAGTTTGGCTTCGTGGTTGGAGGTCCAATCTATATTCCCAAAGTCTATGACGGACGAAACAAAACATTTTTCCTCGCCAACTACGAAGGGTGGAGGATCAAGACGGGTCTCGATCAGTCCAACTTCAACACTCCAATCGCCGCCCAAGTGACGGGGGATTTCTCGGCTTCGGGCCTGAAGACAATCACGGATGGTTGCACTCCCGGCCCAACGCAGTTCTGCTTACCCATCGATCCCACCACCGGTCTGCCCTTCCCTGGCAACATTATTCCCTCTGCTCGGTTCTCTCGGCTGGCCAACGTGTTTCTCAATGCCAAGCTCATCCCCACGCCCAACTGCCCTCCGGGCCCAGGTTGTCCCGGTAACTATCGCCTGGCGACGAATCTGCAGAACAAAACGAACCAGCAAACCTACAAGCTGGACCAGCAACTGGGGCGGCTCGGCTCGGTCTTTTTCCGATACACTACCGCAACCTACAACAACCAGAACATCAACGGATCGGTAACTCTCCCATTTGGAGTCGGTGTGTTTAGCGAGAAGTCCGAGAGCTGGATGATCTCGCATACTCTCAACTTGGGCTCCAAGTACGTCAACAACTTCCGCTTCGGCCGTCTCGAGCCAATCGCGATTCAGGGGGGCAATCCAGCCCCTGCATCCGACGTAACCGCCCTCGGAATCACCGGCGTGTTCCCTACCTTGCCGGCATATGCGCGCCTGTATCCGACAGTCTCTTTCCAAGGGATCAACGGCACCAGCTTCGGTAGCCAGGGCAATGACACATCAACCAGCGATATTCCTACCTGGGAGTTCGCCGATTCTCTAGCCATGATTCGAGGTAGACACACCGTAACCGTGGGGTTCGACTACCGCCGATGGCTGCAGAAGCGGAATCTGTCCGCCGATTTTCTCGGTAACTTTAATTTCAGCAACGACACGGTCAGCAGCAACCAAGTCGCATGCGCGAACCCGGGCCATAACTGTGGCACGGGCAATTCCATCGCCGATTTCTTGCTCGGTTACTACAACAACGCTAGTACGTTTCAACCTGGACCGTTTAGCCCAACAGGAACGGCAGGTAACCTGAACCAGTACCAGTTCTCGTACTTCGGTCCGTTTGTCGAAGACGATTGGAAGGTCAGCAACCGCCTCACGTTGAATCTGGGTCTTCGCTGGGACTATCGCGCCGTGCCGTTCGAGCAGAGCAACAACAAAATGTTCTGGTTTGATCGCGCGAATCCGAATGGCGGATTGTGCTTCGCTGACAAAGCCTTGCAAACGCAGTCGGTAGCCAGCCTCGGTGGCCCGATTGCTCCGGAAGGCAATGGATTTTACCGGTACTGCGGACGAAATAATCCAGCCGCCGGATCGAAAAAGTCCTTTGCTCCGCGCCTTGGCTTCGCCTATCGCCTGACGGATAGGACCGTGGTCCGAGGAGGGTACGGGATCTTCTTCGACTCCGCCGAGACCCGCGAAATTGACGACTCGGGTGACATCTATCCGTTCGTGGTGCGAGCCTCTCCGAATCCCACTGCGGACTCGGCAACCTGCGGTACACCAGGGAATCCTCCCTGCAACCCCAAGCTGACGGACCAGATGTTTCCGGCGGTTCCGCTTCACCGGGTGTCGCCGGCGGCGGATGGAAGCCAATTCTTCGCCGTGATCATTTCGGAATTCCCGCACAACCCCTATGTGCAGCAGTGGTCTTTGTCCGTGCAGCGTGAGTTGGCGCGGAACACGACTCTCGAAGTCAACTACGTAGGCAACAAAGGAACCCACTTGTTGAACCGCATCAACATCGGACAAGGTCTGCCCCCCACAGACTTGGCGTTCTGCAATGCCAAGGACATCACCGGCACCAAGTACATCAACCTGAAGAACGGCGATTGTCCCGCATCCGCGAGACGGCCGTTCCAGAACATCACATCGTCTCTGGGCTTCCTGGATAGCCAGTGGAACGGCTACTCCAACTACAACGCCGGCAATGTGAAACTCGAACGGCGCTCCAGTTCCTTGGCTCTGGTCGCGGTTTATACCTATTCCAAGAGCATGGATGATAAGTCTGCAGCGGCTGGCGTGGGTGGCACAAACGCTTTCGCTGGACATATGGACGAGCACAACGCCCGTTTGGACTACGGTCGTTCGGACTTTGACGTGCCTCACCGGTTCGTTACCAGCGCCGTGTACCAGTTGCCGTTCGGCCGTGGCAAGAGATACGGTAACTCTATGAACAAAGCCGTTGATTTCGCACTGGGCGGCTGGCAGGTTACGGGGATCACAACCTTCCAGAAGGGATTCGCGTTCTCCGTGCTGGCCAACGACCTGAACGGTCTGTTGACCAGCTTTACCCAGCGGGCGAATCTGGTTCCTGGCTGCAATCCAAATAGTGGATTCCACAAAAGCGTCAACGAGTGGTTCAACACCGCATGTTTTGTCCAGCCCCTCGGTGGGCAATTCGCCAACAGCGGACGCAATAACATCCGCGGCCCAGGCATTAACAACTGGGATGCCGGCGTCGGCAAGGATTTCAAATTCACCGAACGAGTCGCATTTCAATTCCGCGTGGAGGGCTTTAACGTCTTCAATCACTCACAGTACGGGTTCGACCCGTTCACGTCGACTAGTATCGGTGCTCCCGTCAGCAACAATCCAAATAATATCGGAGACTATGGCAAAGTGGTTGCAGCCCATCCCGGACGTATTATCCAGTTTGGAGGAAAGCTCGTTTTCTAAAACTTAAACGGACTTCGACAACACCGCCGGACCGTCACGGTCCGGCGGTGTTGTGTGTCACGTATGTGCTCGTTTCTGTTTCCTTTGAGGTAGCATTAAACCCATGTTCGTTCGGCACTGGCTCTGCGTGTGGTGCTTGACGCTCGGTTGGGCAACGAGTTGTCTCGGAGACCAAAAACATCTAGCGCAATCTCCTGCCGCCAGCGCGGCGGAACAATCTTCCAACGACGGGCAACGGGCCTTAGCGACCGGAAACTATTCGGCAGCGGAGCAGGCGTACGAAAAGCTGCTCAGCCTCGAGCCGGGAATCGCCGAGGTACACGCGAACCTCGGTCTCATCTACTTTCAGGAGGGAAAGTTCGAGCAAGCTGTGCCCGCACTTCGCCAAGCCCTGAAGCTCAAACCTAGCCTGACGAAATCGGAGAGCCTCCTAGCCATGTCGCTGTCGGAACTCGGACACTACGGCGACGCTTTACCCGGGCTTGAGAAAGGCTTTCATCGCTCCGCCGATCCCGAGATCAAGCGCATGTGCGGTCTTCAGTTGGAGCGCGCTTACACCGGGTTAAAGCGCGACGCCAAGGCGGTCGAAGTTGCTATGGAGCTAAACCGCCTTTATCCTGACGATCCCGAGGTTCTCTACCACAACGGTAGGATCTTCGGAAACTTTGCCTTCCTGAGCGTCCAGAAGCTCGCCCGGGTCGCCCCGAATTCCGTCTGGCGGCATCTGGCGGCGGCTGAGGCCCACGAAGCCCAAGGGTCTTACGACCAGGCGATCCCCGAGTACCGCGAGGTGCTTACGCTCGACCCACACCGGCCAGGT
>Ga0075028_100000649_pt1 | contig 12442 bp, 13 predicted proteins | sample LitLauG_LLR_2014_FD_71390 | JGI IMG/M metagenome (GOLD analysis project Ga0075028, IMG submission 71390) | Freshwater sediment microbial communities from Pennsylvania, USA - Little Laurel Run_MetaG_LLR_2014 | ecosystem: Environmental > Aquatic > Freshwater > Creek > Sediment | place: USA... | reverse complement strand
GGACACCAGCCGGGATTCCTCGCGACTGAGAGATTCCCACAATTCTTCCATGGCCCGAAGCTTTTCGTCCCATGACATTTGCTGGATAGTTAGGGCGTTCATGATCAGAGAATACTCCGTCGTTTGCCCGGCATCAAAGGCACTAGCCTATCGTCCGAAACCCGGCCAATAGATAGATTTCATTATCTACGCGCAGATGCGAAGACGGCTACACAACTACGGCCGGGTAGTGACAGCCCCATGGAACCACGTGGGCTGCGGTGGAGCGGGCTGAAACGCCTTGAATAGGCGCCTGAGCAGAAAACTTAATGTTGGAACGGCGTGAAACGCGCTGACACTGCTTAGCAGCGCGACGAGTCATGGGTACAAAGGCGGGTAACTATGGCGACCATACAGGCAAGTATTCGATTTGTTTGTATAAATCAGCGTTACTGTAATACTCTCCTTGGCACAAATACATCTGTATTGTCAATAAGATAAGAGCTAAAGCTCAGATATTAGATAGCAGACTTACCCGCCTCTATTCCGCGCACAGTAACAGAAGTTCGAGTCCCTGTTTGGGCTCAGCGCCAGCGAACCAGAGGTTATACCCGTATCGGTGGAGCGTTGGCGCAATGGGCGCCTGGATCGCGCGAGATCTGTGTCACCGCGTCTCAGCGAATCTCACGCCGACCCACTCTTGGACCACGGTAGCTAATCGGCTTCTCCAGACGAATTGTCGCACCTGCGGGCGAACGCGCGGAGGTTAAAATCGCGCGCCAGTGCTGTCACTACTCCCTTTAAAGGAGCTGTTGCCGCAGCGCTAGTGGAGCGCGACGGCACGGCCCGTCGTCCCGCCACGACTGAAGTCGAAGCGAATCTGCAGCAGGCGTCGGGACTGAGTCTCGATCGGAGGAAAGGTCCATTGCTTGGCAGCCTCGATGGCACGACGCTGGAAATACCGGCTGGGACCCATTCGATCCGCGGTGGCCGCGTACACCGTACCGTCCTGGTCGACGATGACTCGTATCCACACTTTGATATGTCCGATGATGGTTCGACGGGAGCTCTCGGAAATATCAGGGATCACCTCATGCAGCGCCAATGGTGACGTAGCCAGGCCGCTGCGACTTGACTTCGGCGGCAACACTGAGGAGTCGTACTTCCGGGCATCTGCCGCCATAGCTTCGCCCGCACCTGGCGTCTGCGACGGTGAGCCATTCGGACCCAGAAGTGGAGCCGGGATGCCATGCGACCTGACCAGGCGTACTCCCGCCCAACCCAGCGCAAGAATCGCGATGCCTCCGAGCATTGCGGCGATCCAGGCACGCGGGTTCGAGTGCTTCGTCACGGACGGCCCGGATTGCGCTGCTTCGAGAGCCGCCGGATGGGACGTAATCCGCGTTGGCGCCCGCTCGGACGTCGGCTGCATGGTGGCATCGGCTGTAGAGCCCACAGGTTGACCACGGATCCAGGCCATGAGCTCCGTCGCGCTGGGGCGGTTCAGCGGGCTGGGGCTCAGGCAGCGGGTCACGATTTCCCGGAACGCCGGGGAGAAATCGTTCGGCAGTGCAACGGCCGCGCCGGGTTCGCCCAGACCCGTAGGCGGACGGCGAGTCAGCGCTTCGAACAGGCAGACACCGAGCGCCCAGATATCCCCGGCGGGGAAACTGCTGGAATGGCGCGCTTCCGGAGGATCGTACGCAGTAAAACCCCTGGCACTCGTACGACCTTCGGTAACGCGACGGATCGTGTCGCTTGCCAGCTTCAGCTGATCCCCTACCACCAGGATGTTTTCCGGCTTCAACTGTCCTTGCAGCAGGTTTTGGCCGTGCAGGAACGCGAGCGCGTCCAGGGTCGGCCGCAACATTTCTCGCGCCTCGTCGTCCGTCAGCGCGCGGCTTTGCAGCAACTGAGAAAGTGTCTGATCGGCGTACTCCATGACTACGTAGATATAGGGCAGCCCGTCCAGCTGGCAGCCGCCTGAATGCTGCAATCCAAGCAGGTGCGGATGAACGGTGCCGCGAGCCCTCTTCCATCGCGGCAGCTGAGATTCCGCCAGGGCGCGATCGGCAGGAATCAGCTTGATCACCACATCTGGAGCGCCTGGCGCTGCAGATCTGGTCAGGAAGGCGCCGCTATGGCCCGAGCCACCGAGGAAGCGGCCTAAAGGGAACTCATTGTGAATGACGTGACCCTGCCAACGCGTCCAGGCCTCGCTCATCAATTCACTTGATTCCACGCTCATATGCCCCCAAGTCGCAGCAGAGCACCCGGTAGGGTCCAGTATTACACCGGCGTTGACAGCATCGGGCGCTGTCGTCTTCCCACGACACTGCCTGGCGCGCTATGCCCGCCAGGCGCCAAACAGCCCTGCGTCAGGGCGTGCCAGCCGGGCTCGTTCGCGCTCGATCAGCGCGACAACGCCCTGCCCCGCACCGACGCACAGGCTGCAGATAGCGCGGCGACCGCATCGCACAGGGTCAATCCGGAGAGTCCAATCTGTCCACTCCGAGGGGTTCACTCCACAGATCTGTGTAATTTACGTCCGCCGACTGCACGCGCGCTGCGCGTGGGAGAGTAACAGCCGCAATAGCTCCCGGCGCCAGCGCGCTCGGTCCGTGACGTTTTGAACTCAACAACAGTATGAGTTTCAATGTGCGCTGTTGGGAGCCGGTAATGGCCCAGAACTGAACCACATGTGCAGCAAGCTGTCACGCCGGAGTCTCGAAGTAACATCGTAAAAAGCTGGACTGTCGGTTCCCCGGCGCACTTAGTCGCATAGCGGCAGCAGGGTTGCGGTGACCAGGGAGGGGATCCGAAAAGGTCATCTTCTGTTGGCCCTTTGTGTGTTTGTGTGCCAGCAGACCGTAGTTTCTGCGCTACAGGGTGATAGTCGCAATACGCCGGATCTGCCGTCGCAATGCACTCATCGCACACCGCTGGACAATCATATGAACAGTTTCAGAAGCTTTTTCAAACCACTGCTGTGGTTCATTACCTTACCTTTGGCCGCACTGGCGGTCGGATGCGGCGGCGATGCTGCCAGTGGCAGCGGATTAACTCACGTCAGCAATGCACCAACTGTAACTGCCACCACCGCTGCAGACCTTGCCACTGGTGTCGCCACCAACCGGGACATCACCGCCACCTTCAGCAAGCCGATGGACGGCACTACCCTAACCAGCACAACCTTTACCTTGACGCAAGGAGCGATGCTTGTTCCAGGCGCCGTAACGTACACGGGCAGCGTTGCAACTTTGAACCCAACCAACAATCTGCCTGCCAATTCCCTGCTCACTGCGACGATTACCACCGGTGCGAAGGACATGGCAGGCAACGCATTGGCTGTCGCCAAGACATGGAGCTTTACCACCGGGGCAGGTGCAGCGGCAGGCCCCGCACCGGTTACCCTTGGAAGCGCCGGAAATTATGCAGTTCTGGCCAAATCCGGGATCTCTACCGTGCCAAACTCTGTCGTAACTGGCGATATTGGCGTAAGTCCGATCACTTCGACTGCACTGACGGGATTCGCATTGACTATGGACAGCACAGGTACATTTTCGACTTCCAGTCAGGTTGTCGGCAAAGTCTATGCCGCCGATTATTCCTCGCCAGCGCCAACCAATCTGACCGCGGCGGTAAGTGACATGGAAGCGGCGTATGCCGATGCTGCCGCGCGAACAACGCCCGATTTCACCGAACTTGGCAGCGGCAATATTGGCGGGCTGGTCCTCGTTCCCGGGCTTTACAAGTGGGGCACCGGAGTTTCGATATTGACAGACGTTACGCTCAACGGTGGCCCAAATGATGTCTGGATTTTCCAGATAGCGGGCGGCATTACCCAAGCTTCAGGTATCAGGATACTACTGGCCGGTGGCGCACTGGCCAAGAACATCTTCTGGCAATCCGCGGGTGTCGTCGCGCTCAATACGACCGCGCACCTTGAGGGGATAGTACTGTCTCAAACGGGGATCACGCTAGCGACTGGTGCAACTGTGAACGGTAGACTGTTGGCACAGACTGCCGTGACCCTGGACGGCAGCACCGTGACGCAGCCGGCCCCCTAGACCTACTGTCAAATTGCTTCAATGGCATTGTCCGCGCTTCCTCACGTGAGTGCACTATCCGCGACGCTCGCGCATGCGGATCGGGTCGGACCGGTGCATGACTGCTGCCGCGATCTGATACTGTAGAGGTGACCTGCGGGTCGAGTTTCGGTCTAGTTGATACTTTGGGACAGAAGTCAGGGCTTCACAGCAATTATCTTACCGTTCTTCTCTATGTAGATCGGCGTGCCATACATCCGCGCTGTCTTGCGAGCCACCTTGGCGGCTCGGCGCAGCGCCCTACCAGCGGCTTCCGCCAGCGGCAGATACAAGTTCTCCAGATTCGCCCGACCACGTGAATATCGCCTCAAAACGTCTGCCCTCGGTACATCATGTCCGCCTTGCTTCACGCGCGAGGCTATTCGCTTGTGAGCCAACTGTGGCGAAGACAGTTGCAGGAATACAATTTCAATACGGTACCCAGCGTCCTTCCAGGCGCGCGTTTGACAGGCGATCGAGCTCGGCCAATACCAGTCGCGCAGCCGCGCGTGCTGCCAACGGCGGTTGCAGTGGTGACAACCCTGCCGCAATCAAGTCTGCATTAACAAAATTGAGCACGCCGCGATCGCGCGGAAGAAATTCCCGCGCAAACGTCGTCTTGCCGGCACCGTTTGGCCCGGCTATTACAATGCATCTGGGAATGTGAGCTTTGCGCGTCGCCATTCAAGGATTGTAGGTCATTGTGCGTCAGCTGGCCCCAAGCGCCCGGAGACCGGCTGCGCTGCGATGAAGCGAGCTGATTCCGCCTGAACCAGGACGGCCAGAGAAAATTTTATCTTGCAACGGCGTGGAACGCGCTGACACCGCAAAGCAGCGCGGAGAGCCATGGGTAGAAACGCGGGTAATATTTGCCACCATGCGAGCAAGTAATTGACTCACTTGCTGAAATTGGCCTTACTGTGATCCTCTACTGAGCACCAATAATACGTTATAAGTCAACAGTATAGACAGGCGAGTTGCTCGCGGGCTTCGTGGCGCGCACAGCAGCAGTCCTCCAAGTGCGCGGGGGATCGCGATGTTCTTTAGCCTCTCCTCCCAGCCGACGTCACCGCAGCCCATACCCACGTGGAACTCATCAAGGTAACTCGTGACACGACCGCCTCGACAGCCGAAAGTGGCCCTGAATCGAGCTAAAACTATCTGGAGGTCGGCAGGAACGGAGCGCGCTGGACACCTGGTTGCGCCATTTGCTCCGGTAGTACTATCCGACGGTCTGCGGAGTGATCGCTCCGGTGCGATCCTCGAGAACTATGAATTACGGGGGACGTTGCAAAGACCACACCAAGATACTTGCTGCTGGCGATGTCAGCGAATGCGGCGACCACCATTTGGACGCTGCCAGCCACTGGCCCTGGCCTGCATTTCGCCTACGTCATGGTGTCGAACAGCATGGGCGGATATACGCAGCGCCGCGTCGCCGTTAATACCGACAGTCTGCCCGCTGCCACAGGCTACACCGCGCTGGCTGGGTCGGCGAGCGAACTCCGGCCGCCACCAGGGCCTGCGCAGGTGGGCGATTACTTCAAGGGCTACATCGAGACGGCAGGTTTCACAGAGCCCAATGGCAAACCGCGGACGGTTTACCAGCCCAATTAGAGGCACATTGTTCTATCCCAGCCCTGGGCATCGCCGATCAGCTGTGCGGCTACGAAAGCACGCTTCCCGATAGCGACACGCCCGATCACTTTCCCGGATACGCCAACGTCGACCCCACGGCCTCGCAGTATGTGCCATGGATCGACGGCGGACCCTGTGGCGTTCAAGACGAGTTCTTCAATATGCATGCCAGCGCCACGGCGACACTTTTGGGCCCGGCTCCACGTTATCGGGTGCTGGCCGGGCCCGTGCAGGGCAAGGAGTTCGGGGACTTTGCGCTGCGTAGGCGCCGCACCGCTGAATGTGAGTTTCTCGCTGGACCCCAACTTGGGCGACTACACTGCCGGTAACAGCGTATTGAGCGACGCAGGGGCGCCGAGCATCACCAATATGTCAGCGACGCGGAATGGTGTTGCGGTCGGCCTGTTTCTGCCGCCACCGAGCGGCTTCGCGTCTGATGTGCTGACTCGCAATGACGGCTTCCTGACATCCAAAGGCATCGACTCGCGCCGCGGCGCCTGCCAGTACTACCGGGCAATTGGTGCCGTTCAGGAATGCGACGACAACGACAACTTCGGCGGCACGGTGCTGACCTATGATGCCTGGCAGCGCTCAGTGCACATCGGGCCCTACGTGCGCAGCGGTACCACACAATACAGCGCCGACTTCATCAACCGGGCCGATCTCAATCTCGCTCGTCAGCACATTTCAGTGTCCTATGGACCTCAGCAGACGGCGGCGGTCGTGTGCAATCACTTGGGCCCGCCGGCAAAGGACCCGCAGCAGCAGCTGAATCCGTCGCAGACCGATATCGACACCGCGGTACTGAATGCGGTGGCCAACAAGAACCTGGTCGCCTGTGTGGCGATGGACTATTTCGCCTATCCGGGTGTCAACAACGGCAAACCATTCGTGCGCTTCATGATTTTCGGACCCGATGGTTTGCTGTTGCCCTCGGTCAACCTTGACGGACGAGCCGAGAAGTTCGTGCCCGGCACCTGCGTGGTTTGCCACGACGGTTCGCACTTCTGCCGTATGACGCCGGCCACTTCGAGTTTGCGAATGCGCCCGGTCTGACCTCAGGCGAGCAGGAAGAATCGATCTACCGGCTGAACCAGAACGTGCTGCAAACTGGCCCCACAGTGGCCGATCAGGAGCTGATCGCCGGATGGTATGCCAGCGGCACCCACACGCTCGACCGCAACTACATACCGCCTAGCTGGCTGACGCCCAGCTTCGTGCCGCCCAGTTCCACGGTTACCGATTTCTACACCCATGTCATGGCGCACAGCTGCCGCGGCTGCCATGTCACGCAGATCGAAGCCTACAATTTCGATCACGTGTACAAGATCGATGAGATGGCGGACCAGACCACCACGCCGCCGGAGTCACCGCTGTTTGCCGACCCCAACTATGAGTTTGTGCGCTCAATCTGCGGCGGCAATCGCGGCCTCGAGCGCGATCACATGATTCCCAACTCGCTGGTGACCTTTAACCGCTTCTGGGCCTCTGCGGGAACGAGCGATGACCAGCTGGCGTACCTGAATGCCTATGTCGCCTACACGGAAAATCTGAACGGGGGCGGCGACGTCTGCGGCACCCAACCGTTCCCGGAGTGAGTGTACGTTATACTGCGGCACTGCCCCCCGCCTCTGGCCGGCCGGGGCAGTGCCGTCGTAGTGCAGGAGTTGGCTGGTACACTAGGTCCAGGGATTGACTACCGGCCAGAGCGGCTGGCGAACATCAACTTCAGGTCTTCATCGGCAGCGTGAGTCGATCAGCTCAGTACGGCAGACCGACGTAGTTCTCGGCGAGCGCGGTCATTGCTGCCTGGCTGCTGACCAGGTACTCAAGCTCGGCCTGTTGCAGCTTCTGATCGAAGCCGCTGCCTTCCGGGAACCGATGCAACACCGAGGTCATCCACCACGAGAAGCGCTCCGCCTTCCACACCCGTTGCAGTGCGCGCGCTGAATAGGCCTCGATACCATGGCGCGAGCCTTGGGCGTAGTACTCGCTCAGCGCCTGCCACAAGTAGTACACATCGCTGGCCGCTAGATTGAGTCCCTTGGCGCCTGTTGGCGGCACGATATGTGCCGCGTCACCGGCCAGAAACAGGTTGCCGAAGCGCATGGGTTCGGCCACGAAACTGCGCAGGGGAGCGATACTTTTTTCTATGGAAGGCCCATTGCCCAGGTGTCGCACCGCCTCGGCGTCAAGGCGCAAGCGCAGCTCCCCATAGAATCGCTCGTCGGGCCAGTCCTCGACATGATCATCGAGTCGACATTGCACATACAGGCGACTGCGCGAGGCGGAACGCATCGAGCACAGCGCAAAACCGCGCTCGTGATTCGCATAGACCAGCTCATCGGACACCGGTGGCTGGTCGACGAGTATGCCCAGCCAGCCAAATGGATAGACACGCTCGTAATTGCGGATCACGGCCTCTGAAATACCCTTGCGGCTCACCCCATGGAAGCCGTCGCAGCCCGCGATAAAATCGCATGCAATGGCAGCGGCTTCGCCGTCCTTCAGGTAGTGCACGACTGGACGCTGCGATTCAATCGCTTCTAGACGAACCTGCTGCGCCTCATAAATGGTCGCGCCACCGCTGGCGGCACGGCACTCCATGAGATCGCGCGTGATCTCGGTCTGCCCATAGACCAGCACACTTTTGCCAGCCAGCTGGTGCAGGTCAATGCGATGGCGGGTGCCGCCGAAGCACAATTCAAATCCTTGGTGCGACAGCCCCTCGCGCCGCATGCGTGCCCCGCTCCCACACTCATCGAGCAGATCAGCCGTACCGGCTTCGATCACGCCGGCCCGAATCCGGCCCAGCACATAGTCGCTGCTGCGAAGTTCGAGCACAATGTTGGCAATGCCTGCACGCTGCAAAAGCTGACCCAGCAGCAGGCCGGACGGGCCCGCACCGACAATGACGACTTGGGTACGACTCTTCATACTGGCGTCATGCGAGCGGCAGCTTCTCGGTAATCAATTCCCGGGCGATTGGCTATGTTGGGCTTGCCGGTTCCCACAGTTCGATCGGATTGCCTTCCGGATCGTGCAATCTGGCGAATCGACCGTAGGGATACTTTTCAGGATCCACATTCACTTCAATGTTGGACCTCCGCAGCTGCGCAACCATGGCGTCCAGACTTCGAACTCGAAAGTTCACCATCCACCCCTGCTGCTTCGAACCGAAATAGTCGGTATCCATTGGAAAGGGATTGAGCGCAGTCGGGCCCGCCGCCTGCTGCCACGAGGGTTGGTCAATCCCGAGATGGACCTGATACCACGGCGTCAGTTTCTTGGGGTCGTGGCTCCGGAAGAATAGTCCGCCGATGCCCAGGACGCGTTCAGTTGGCGTATTCATCTGCACCTCTCCAGTTTCTGGCGCGGCACTCTCAGCGGCTCTGACCACGGCCAAAGATGCCACGCCGATTACCACGGTTCTGCGGTTGACCACCAGGCTGGGTACCTTCGCCTTTACCCTGGAAATTATCCTCGCTTTGTTTCAGTAAAGGCAACGAGCGACAGGATCCCCTGAACTCGCTTGGCGTCGATCGCCTCGCCGAACCACGTCACGCCAAGGACCGCCAGCACCGCAACCGTAGCGACGCTCGTGACAGCAAATGTGGCGCCGAGCGTCCAGCCGCTCCAGTAGGCCAGCTGAGCAAGCGCCTCACATCCGCCGCAGCAACGGGCCTTCCCACCAATGGTGAGAGCACGATGCAGACGAGCATGGCCAGTCCGTAGACAACGATCAGCACCCCAAAGGGATGTGAATCACCAGGATTGGATTTGACTGCCAGGTGATAGGCTACCTGCGATCCAATCACGAGCAGGATGCTGAAGGTAAGTGCGGTCACCGCCGCTCCGCATTCGAGTGGGCTGACGCAGGTTCAAGCACCACCATCGAGAACACGCTCCGTCTGCGGCCGCGGCAGGCGTAAGCGTGGGGTCGGTCGGTGCGGGCGGATGCCGATGCTCCAGCAATGACCATGTGGACGACACCGTCCACCTCCAGTGCAAGCGATCCCTGTTGCACGTGCACTAGTTCAAGCGTGCCGACAGAATGCGGCCGTGCCTCGAACCGCTCACCCGGTTGCAGCGTCCAGCTCCACAGCTCCAGCATGTCCGGTCCGCCTGATCCGACAAGCAGTACGGCGGAGCCGCCGTTGGGACCTTCCCACAGGGTGCGCGCCTTGTCGGCACCAAAAAGATGCACCGTATTCCTCGGCTCGTTATCAGCCGAAATCAGATCCACGACCGACACCCCTAGCCCGACAGCCAGTCGACAGAGCGTCGCGATGCTGGGGTTGGCACGGCCTTGCTCAATCTGAACCAGCATTCCCTTGCTGACGTCGCTACGAACCGCAAGTGCGTCGAAGGACTGGCCCTTGCCCTTGCGAAGCTGTGCAATGCGCCGGGCAATGGAGCTATTGAGCAGGTCCGCTGGATCTTTTGTCGCTGCACTTACGTCGGTCATTATATTGACTCCATTGGTCGATAGCGTTATATATCGGTCCGACTCCCAGTTGTCAACGGCGGTCATCCAGCATGAGCATCTCAGCTTCCTTTCGTCCCGACACCCTGGTTGCGCATGCCGATGACGGCATTGACGGTACTTCAGACATCTCGCCACCCATTCATCAAACCGCGACCTTTCGGGCGAGTTCGGATGACGAGTTCGCGGAGATGTCGAATACTCCTCGTCATCCCAGAAACTACACCCGGGATGGCAATCCCACCTTCGCGCGCGTGGAATCCATCGTTGCGGCGCTCGAAGACGCCGAATCAGCGCTGCTGACATCATCCGGCATGGGCGCGATCAGCACCTCCGTGCTGGCTCTGGTGGGACAAGGTGATCATGTGGTCGCGCAGAAGACGCACTACATGGGCACAGCACAACTTTTGAGCACCGTTCTGCCGCGCTTCGGCGTGTCCGTCACCCTGGTCGAGCAGCCTGCGCTTGGGGCTTTTGCCAATGCAATCACACCGGCGACCAAGCTCATCATCACCGAAACCCCGGCGAACCCGCTGCTGACGTTGACGGACCTTAAAGTGGTTGCCGACTTGGCGCGCCCTCGCGGAATCATCACGTTGTGTGACAGCACGATCGCGACACCCATCAATCAGACCCCAACACGGCTCGGCATTGACCTGGTTGTCCACAGTGCAACGAAGTTCCTCGGCGGCCACCATGATCTGATGGCCGGAATCGTCGTCGGCTCGCGAGTACTGGTGGAAGAGATATGGCACTGCGCCGTGACCCTCGGTCCGGTGCCTGATCCGTTTGCTGCATGGCTGCTATTGAGGGGGCTTAGAACATTGCCGCTGAGGATCGCGCGCCAGAATCAGACCGCCACCGAGACTGCCCGGTTTTTGGAAAAACACCCGGCGGTGGCGAAGGTTCACTACCCTGGTCTTGAGAGCCATCCGCAACACCAGCTCGCGCAACGGCAGATGCCGGGAGGATATGGCGGATTGATGAGCTTTGAACTCCGCGGCGGCTTTGCGGCCGCCCAGGCATTCATTGGCGACATGCGCCTTCCGAGCCGAGCCGTGAGTTTCGGCGGCTTTGAATCGCTTGCCACCCAGCCAGCCGCCATGTGGAAAGGGTCCATCGGGGAGGCCAAGGCTAAGGAAGCCGGTATAAATGAGGGCCTGATCCGGCTCTCGATCGGCCTGGAGCACCCGCTAGATCTCCTGGCCGACCTGGATCGTGCATTGAACACGGCGCAATAAAGCAGCAAATGGGAGTGACGACAGCCAACACTGAGCCGTTGCCGCTGCGTGCACAGCTGCATTTTGTGGGCGAACAGCGACCACGGGCGCTGACGGTTGCCCTTATGTGGTGCCCAACCTATTCGTCTGGCACGAGCCGAAAGTCTTTCTGCATACGGTGCGGCGCTCAGGACATTTCGCCACGAATGTCGGAACCTGTGACCGAGTCAGCTTCGAGACCGATGAACCCGGTGAGGTTTTTCCTTACGGACACCTCGAGTGCGACACCTCCGTTTCTTACCGGTCTGTTGTTATGTTCGGGCGCATTCAAACGCCGCAAGAACTAACGTACTGAACCAGATCGATTGTCAATGAGATTGTCGGTAAAGCTAGGTTCAGGCCGCCTTGCGTACGCTCATTCTGACTCGTAGTCCTGCCGCCACCGCCATATTGACCAGGGCGTCGAGCCCAAACAGGTTGATCTTGCCGCGCAACAGATCCGAGACCCGCGGCTGCGTCACACCGAACAGCTTGGCAATCTCTGCCTGATTTAGTTTGCTACGGAGCAGCTGCGCCTTCAGGGCCATCATCAAGGCAGAACGCAGCTTCATGTTCTCAGCTTCCTCAGGGCTGTCCTCAAGGGCATCCCAGACGCTGGCAAATCGTTTGTTGCTCATGGACGTAACTCCTTCGCCAAATCGCGGTAGCGCCGTTCGGCTAAATCTAGATCTGATTTGCTGGTTTTCTGGCTCTTTTTCATAAAGCAATGCAGTACGTAAACCGCGTCGGCAAATATCGCCAGGTAGAGGACTCGAAAGGCTCCGGTCGCATCGCGAACTCGAATCTCCCGAACGCCTCGCCCAACGATGGGTATTGGTTTCCAGTCGTCCGGCTCTAGGCCCTGCTGAACTTGGTCCAGCAGGTAACCAACCTCGCGGCGCGCTGAGTTCGGGAAGCGGCGCAAATCAGCGAGCGCGCTGCCGCGAAATTCAACGGGTTTGCAATCGGGCATTTCACGTATCATACAAGAT
>Ga0075028_100000644_pt1 | contig 12471 bp, 9 predicted proteins | sample LitLauG_LLR_2014_FD_71390 | JGI IMG/M metagenome (GOLD analysis project Ga0075028, IMG submission 71390) | Freshwater sediment microbial communities from Pennsylvania, USA - Little Laurel Run_MetaG_LLR_2014 | ecosystem: Environmental > Aquatic > Freshwater > Creek > Sediment | place: USA... | reverse complement strand
CCGCGGACGCCAAAGCCACGGACGCCGAGTACGCGGCGTATCTTGCCTCGCTGAACCTCAGCGCGAAGTCCAAACTGGATTACGATTTCAAGATTCTGCCGCGCCCGCGTGGTGAAGACACGAAGGTTGTCATCACCGAGTACGACCTGCCGCGGGCCGACGCGCAACCCCACGACGCCGTTTCGGACGCCGAGGGGATCGTCTGGTACACGGATTATGCGGACGGCATTCTCGGCCGGCTCGATCCCCGCAGCGGCGAGATTCGCGAATTTCAGGACCCGTCTCCCCGGGCCGGCTATCCCGGGGGATTTCATGACATTCAACTCGATCCGGCGGGAAATGTCTGGCTGGGACGCCACGAATTCAACGGCGTGGCCATGTGGGACAAGAAGGCCGAACAATTTCAGAACTGGAGCCTGCCGGAAGGTGTCGCCAGCCCGCGCGTTCGAACGAATTTCCTGGCGCCAACGCGCAACGGAAAAATCTGGATCAAGGACAACACCGATCACAAAGCCATCCTGCTCGATCCGCGGGATGGAAGTTTCAAGGGCTACAACCAATTTCCCGCCGGCCTGGAATTCACGGTGCACGGCAGCTCGCACCACAATATTTACGGGATGAGCGTGGACTCGCTGGGCAACGAGTACGGCGCGGACATCGACGGCGGCGCGATCGTGGAGATCGTGGCCGCGACCGGAGAAGTGAAAACGTTTCCGATTCCCACCGCCAATGCCGGGCCGCGGCGCATGCACATGGATCCGCAGGATCGCCTGTGGGTCGGCGAGTCGTTTGGCAACAAGATCGCCATGCTGGACACGCGCACGGGGAAACTGCAGGAGTGGGCGCATCCGATCCCCTGGTATGGACCGTACGATGTGGCGCCGGACAAAGAAGGATGGGTGTGGACGGGAGCGATGAGCACGGACTTCATCACTCGGTTCAATCCGCGGACCGGTGAATTCCGGAAATATCTCCTGCCGCATGTCGGCGCGAACGTGCGGCGCGTGGACGTCAGCAACGTGGGCGCGCGCCCGGTGTTCTGGGTGGGTGAGAACCATCAGGCCAAGATCGCGAAAGTGGAACCGCTCGACTGAATTCGGATGAGCGGTTGCGGTTGATTCTTGCGACAGGGTTTTGTGAAAGCGATGCGTGATTCGTTCACGCGGCAGATTTCAGGTTTTCCGGGAGTTGGGCATGACGAAGAAATTCATCGGGGCGATCGGCGCAGTCGTTTGCTGCACGGTCTTGTGTTTTGCGTTCGCGCCCATGCTGCACGCGGCTTCGCAGCAAGTATTGACGGGCATTGTGAAATCCTCCGCCGAGGGCGCCATGGAGGGCGTGCTGGTCAGCGCCAAGCGGGTCGGCGGCTCGATCACGACCACGGTCGTCACGGACAAGTCCGGGCGCTACAGTTTTCCGGCGGACCGCCTGGCACCAGGGAAATACAACATCACCATGCGGGCGACCGGCTATGACCTGTCCGGCGGGCCGAAGGCCGTGAATATCGGCAAGGCTTCGCAGCCGCTCAATCTTTTTCTTGTGAAAACGAAAGATCTTGGCGACCAGCTCAGCTGGGCGGAATGGCTGATCAGCATTCCCGGAACCTCCGCGCAAAAAAATCAGTTTTATGCCTGCGTGGGCTGCCACACGCCCCAGGCGATTACCAAGAGCAAGTACGAGCCGGCGGAGTGGCCGGCAATCATCCTGCGCATGCGAACGGCCGGGCCCGCCGCAACGCTGAAAAATCCGGTGTCCGTGCCGTATAAGGGATTTGCTTCGCCGAACGACGCAGCCTTTGGCGAATTTCTGAGCTCCATCAATTTGAGCCACGGCCGGAAAACCTGGGACTTCGAATTGAAAACGCTTCCGCGCCCTACGGGGAAAGCCACCAAGGCGATCGTCACGGAGTACGACTTGCCGCGTTCGGACGCGCTGCCCGGCGATGTGGTCCGCGACGATGAGGGCATGATCTGGTACGAAGACTTCGCCACGGCTGCGCTGGGCCGCGTCGATCCGCGCACCGGCGCCGTGAAGGAGTGGACTCCTCCCGAAAACAAGAAGGGCTACCCGCTGGGTGCACTGGATTTGGAACTTGGCCCGGACGGCAATCCGTGGATTGCTCGCGTGTTTCAGGCGGGCGTCAGCAAATTTGACCGCAAAACCGAAACCTTTCGAACCTGGGGCATTCCGGACGAGCACAACAACGATCACACCCGCACGGCCATGATGGCCATCGATCACAACGGCATCGTGTGGTTTGACGATCCCTTCAACCGCCGCATGTACATTCTGAATCCCGCGACGGACGAGATTGCTTCGCACTCCGCGTACCCGACCTACAAGATTCCCGACTGGAAGACCATGCCCGATCCGGGCCTGGGGAACCGGCTGCCGGGCGATCACGGACACTTCATGTACGGCGTGGCGGTCGATTCCAAGGGCACCGGATATTGGGCGGATTTGTCGGGCGGAAACATCGGCGAAATGGATCCGAAAACGGGAGAGTCGAAATTGTATCCCGTGCCCAGTTCCAACGCCGGGCCGCGCCGCATTCACATGAACGAAAAGGACGAGCTGTGGTTCGGTGAAAACTTCGCTTTCAAAATCGGAATGTTTGACACCAAGTCCAAGCAGTTCAAAGAATGGGACGATCCGACACCCTGGAACGCCGTGTATGACGCGGTGAGCGACAAGACCGGATACGTCTGGGCAGCGGGATGGACGACCGGCCTCGTTTCCCGCCTCAATCCCAAGACCAGCGAGATCGTTCAGTATCTGCTGCCCGGATTCAACGCCGAAATTCGGCGCGTCAGCGTGGACAACTCGGTGGATCATCCCATTTTCTGGGCTGGGGAAAATGCCGAACCGCGAGTGGTGAAAGTCGAGGTTTTGGAATAAGCCCGCTGCCGGCTCGAGTTCGAAAGCAAGTGGTGTTCGAAAGGAAGCAAGCCAGCACTTTTAATGCGGTTCCGCAGTTCCAAGGAGAAGTTTGATGATGCCCGTTCCACCGAAAGTCGCGCCTCAAAAGACCACTGCCATGCTGCGCGATCTGATGGCCAGACCCGGAGTAATCGATTGCCCGAGTATTTTTGATCCCATCTCCGCGCGAATCGCCGAATCTCTTGGATTTAAATGCGTCAGCCTGGAGGGCAGCGCGCTCGGCATTGCCGTCTGCCAGGTGGAAGCGGCGCTCAGCCTGGAGGATTTTGCCAAGGCTGTTCGCGCCATCACCGCGGTTATCAACATTCCGCTGATCGTCGATGCCGGCGGAGGATTCGGAGAGCCGGCGCATGTGTTCAACACCATTCGCGTTCTGGAACACGCCGGGGCCGCCGGAGTTCATATTGAAGACCAGATTTTCCCCAAGCGCTTTCACTATTTCTTTGACAGCCGCGTGGACGTGATTCCCGCGGACGTGATGGTAGAAAAAATCCGCTGCTGCATCGAAGCGCGGCGCGATCCCGATTTTGTCATCATCGGCCGCACGGACACCGTCAAGACCCATGACATCAATGAGGGGATTCGCCGGGCCAATCTGTACTGCGATGCCGGCTCCGACATGATCATGCTCTTTCCGAACAACGTGGAGGAAGCCAAGCGCGCGGCGAAGGAAATTCGTGCGCCGCTGAACTACGTCAACGCCGAACACGGCGAATCGCGGCGCCCGAATTTCACGGCGGGCGAGTTGGAAACGATGGGCTACAAGGTTCTCTATCACCCGTCAGGCGCGATTCTGCTGGCCTGCAAGGCCGTTCGCGACGCGTTCCTTGAGCTGCGGGAATCCGGCCACATCACCATGGATCCGAAGGTGTTTTCCGGCTTCCGCCAGGACATTTACGGGCTGATGGGGCTGCAGAATTTCTACCGCATCGAAACGGAAACAAATTGCCTGGGTTCCGCGGCGAAGAACGGGGACAAGCCATAGCCCGCGCGAAGCGGTAAGATATGCGTATCACGAGCTTAATCTGCAGGCTGGTCCGGATCGGAACGGGCCGCACCGGGACGACATTGATCGCGGGGATTCTGGGCATGCTTTTGGGCGCAGGCCTGCCTGCGCGCGCTGCCGAGCCCGTGGCGCTCAGCGGACTGGTGTCTTCCGACGCAGAGGGAGCGATGGAGGGCGTGCTGGTCAGCGCCAAGCGCGTTGGCGGCACGGTTACCGTCACCGTCGTGAGTGACAAGGCAGGGAAGTACGCGTTCCCGGCCGGGCGGCTCGCCGCGGGATCGTACAGCTTGAGCATTCGAGCCGTGGGCTATGACATGGTGAATCCCAACCAGACGGCGACCGTCGGCAAAAACCCGGCGGCAGCCGATATCCGCCTTCAGAAAACGAACGATCTCGCCTCGCAGCTTACCAACTCCGAATGGCTGACCAGCATGCCGGGTACGCAGGCGCAGAAACAAAGATTGTTCGTCGTCTGCACCACCTGCCACACGCTCGCACCCATTCTGAAAAGCGCGTATGACGAGGAAGGTTGGAAGACCACTCTGGTGCGCATGTGGAATTGGTCGCAATCAAGCTCCTTCAACAAGCCCATTCTTTCGCCCAACCGGGAGAAGGCCCGCCCGGGAGATGAAGAGCTGGCGCAGTATCTGAATTCCATTAATTTAAAATCGAAGCCGCAGTTTGATTTCGAATTGAAGACCTTGCCGCGTCCCCGCGGGCAGGACACCCGGGTCATCATCACGGAATACGATCTTCCCCGCTCGGATGCCGAACCGCATGACGCCGTTTCCGATTCACAGGGAATGGTCTGGTACAGCGACTTTGCCGAAGGAATTGTGGGTCGGCTCGATCCCCGGACCGGCGAGGTAAAAGAGTGGGCGAATCCATTCGGGAAGCAGGGAATTCCCGGCGGCTATCAGGATCTGGAGCTGGATCCCTCTGGAAATCCGTGGCTCGGGCGGCACGAGATGAATGGCTTCGCGAAGTTCGATAAAAAAACGGAGCAGTTTTCGAACTTCAGCCTGCCGGCTGAAATCGTCAGCCCGCAAACGCGAACCACGTTTCTGGCCACCACGCCGCAGGGAAAAGTGTGGATCAAGGACGATCAGGATCACAAAGCATTTCTCTTCGATCCGGCCAGCGGGCAGTCCACGGGCTTCGACCAGTTTCCCGCGGGCGTGATCAACACGGAAGTGAAGCTGCGGCCGAATTTTCCCGGCGATGTTTCGCAGAGCGAAACGACCCGCCACAATATTTACGGTTTGAATTCGGACTCCGCGGGCAATGAATGGGGCGCGGATATTCTGGGCGGGAACATTTTGAAGGTCGACGCACTGACCGGGAAATCCACGATGTATCCCACGCCGACGCCACGTTCGGGACCGCGCCGCATGCATTTTGACGCGCAGGACCGGTTGTGGATCGGCGAGTTTTACGCCAACAAAGTGGCCGTACTGGATACGAAATCGGGTGAATTCCAGGAGTGGTCTCACCCGATTTCGTGGTACGGCCCCTACGATGTGGCTCCCGATAAAGAAGGTTGGGTGTGGACCGGCGCGATGAGCAGCGATTTCATAACACGGCTGAATCCGAAAACCGGAGAGTTTCGCATGTATCTGCTGCCGCGCGTGGGAGTGAACGTGCGGCGGGTCGACGTGGACAACACCGGCGCGCATCCTGTTTTCTGGGTGGGCGAAAATCACCAGGCCAAGATTGCGAAAGTGGAACCGTTGAATTAGTCATTGAATTGGCGCGAGGGCGACGTTGCCGGGGAAACCAGCATGAACACAAAGGTCGAACTTCAGAGCGCGGTGGCCACCGGGGCTTCGCATGTTCGCTATGTCGTTCTGGCGGTGATCTGCCTGCTGGCGGTGATCAGCTATGTGGACCGCACGTGCATTTCGGTCAGCGGGCCGTTTCTCGCGGCCGACCTTGGCCTCTCCAGCGTCCAGATGGGATTCGTCTACGGCGCGTTCATTCTCTCGTACGGGCTTTTCGCGGTGCCGGGCGGCCTGCTGGGAGACAAAATTGGCGGGCGCAAAGTAATCACTGGCCTGGTCCTGCTGTTCTCACTGTTTACGGCGCTGACCGGGATTGTGCACGCGCTGTGGAGTTTGGTCCTGGTGAGATTCCTGTTCGGTGCCGCGGAGTCGAGCGTCGGCCCGAATTCGTCCAAGGTGATTTCCAAGTGGCTGCCGCCGACCAAGTGGGGCCTGGCGCAGGGAACCATGTGGATGAGCGGCCGCATCGGCGGCGCATTCGCTCCGGGAATGGTGGTGGCCATTGCACCGCTGCTCGGGTGGCGCGGTGGGTTTTACTTTTTTGCCGCAATCGGGTGCATTTGGGCCGGATTGTTCTGGCTGTGGTTCCGCGACAATCCTGAGGAAAAGAGCGGCGTAAGCGAAGAAGAAATTCGCATGATTCGAACCGGGGAAAGCACTCCTTCCAGCCACACGTTTGTGCGCGTGCCGTGGAGCAAGCTGCTGCGCAGCCGCAATATCTGGACGATTTGCGGAATGTATTTCTGCTTCTCCTACGGCTGGCACTTTTATATGACCTGGTTTCCGACGTACATGAAGGGCCGCGGATTCTCCACCGCGCAGATGGGTTTGTACGGGGGATTGCCGTTCTTTTTCGGCGCCTTTGGCTGTGTTGCCGGAGGATTGCTTACAGACTACGTGGTGAAGTCCACGGGAAATCTGAAAAACCGGCGGTACATCGGCGCGGCGGGATTTCTGCTGATGGCGGTGTGCATGTTTCTGGTCGCGGGCATGCAGAATGCCATGGCCTGCATTCTCACGATTTCGATGGCTTCGTTTTTTGGAGACCTGACACTCAGCTCCTGCTGGGCCGTGTGCATGGACGTCGGCCACGAGTACTCGGGAACGATTACGGGTTTGATGAGCACGTGCGGAAACATCGGAGGATTTTTGTTTCCGGTGGTCAGCGGCTTTCTGGTGCAGTCCACAGGAAGCTGGAGAATGCCGATTCTGGTCTCCGGTTCGATCTTTTTGATCGGCTCGATGCTGTGGCTGAAGGTTGACGCCAGCCAGCCGGTGATCGGCTCGCCGATCGTCACAAAATAGTTGAAGGGAAGCGGAAGAGGCCCCCTGCGCATGGCGCCAAGAACTTTGTACGAAAAAATCTGGGATAACCATATCGTCCATGACGATCCAGAGCTGCCATCCCTGATCTACATTGACCGGCACATTGTGCATGACGTCAGCGTGCAGGCATTTGCAGGCATTGAGGCCGCGGGACGACGGGTGCGCCGCCCGGACCTGACGCTGGCGGTGGTGGACCACACTGTTCCCACGACGCATCGCGAGCTGCCGATCCTCGATCCGCACGCCAATGTGCTGTTGAATTCTCTCGACCGCAACACTCGGAACTGGGGAATCCGGCTATTCGATCTGCACAGCCAGTTTCAGGGCATCGTGCACATCATCGGCCCGGAGCTGGGCTTCACGCAGCCGGGAACCACGGTGGCCTGCGGAGACAGCCACACTTCCACGCAAGGGGCCGTCGGCGCGCTTCCTTTCGGATTTGGCGTCAGCGAAGTGGAGCACATTCTGGCCACGCAATGCCTATGGCGCAAGAAATCGCAACCCATGCTGGTGCGCATCGAGGGTCGCAGGCCCAAGGGCGTGACGGCCAAGGATTTGATTCTGGCGGTGATCGGCAAAATCGGCATCGCGGGCGGCGTCGGACACGTTATCGAATATGGGGGCCAAGCCATCCGGGAGCTTTCGGTGGAAGGCCGCATGACGATTTGCAACATGTCCATCGAAGCGGGCGCGGTCTCCGGATTGATCGCTCCGGATGAGACCACTCTTAAATATCTGGAGGGCCGGCCGTTCACGCCGCGCGGGAAAAAATTCGACGAGTTGGCCGAGCGCTGCCGCGACCTGGTTTCCGATCCGGATGCCGCGTTCAACAAAGTTGTCGAATTGCAGGCGGAGGACATAGAACCGCAGGTCACCTGGGGCACGAATCCGGGGATGGTCACCTCCGTTTCCGGCAAGGTGCCTGCGCCCGGCGACTTCCGCGATCCTCGTGATAGCCAGTCCGCCGAGCGCGCGCTCGAATACATGGGACTTCGGCCGGGCACGGCGATTGAAGATATTCCCATCGACTACGTATTTATCGGATCCTGCGCCAACGCGCGCATCGAGGATCTGCGCGTCGCCGCGAGCGTGGTACGCGGAAAGAAAATCGCTTCGAACATCAAGCACGCGTTCGTCGTTCCGGGCTCGATGCTGGTCAAGGCGCAGGCCGAGAGCGAGGGCCTCGACAAAATTTTCACCGGCGCTGGATTCGAATGGCACGATGCCGGCTGCAGCATGTGCGTCGGCATGAATGGCGACCTGCTGCCGAGCGGCGCACGCTGCGCCGCCACTTCGAACCGCAATTTCGAAGGGCGCCAGGGCAAGGGCGCGCGGACTCATCTGGTCAGCCCGATGATGGCTGCGGCGGCTGCCGTGGCCGGACACTTTGTAGATACCAGGGAACTGGATTTGCCCGAAAGCGAATAAGCCCGCCGTCCCGGGATTTTCGCTGACGCGCGAAGCGCTGTAAGAACTGCGAGGGAGAGTTCGAACGTGGAAGGATTTCAAAAGCATGCCGGTCTGGTCGTTCCGCTGGACAAGGTGAATGTCGATACCGACCAACTCGTGCCGAAGCAGTTCCTGACGTGGGCGACCAAGGAAGGCTACGGCCGCGTGATGTTCTGGGACTGGAGATATCTGGAGGACGAAAAGCCGAATCCCGAATTCGTCCTGAACTGGCCGCGCTACCAGGGCGCCAGCATCTTGCTGTGCCGGGAAAATTTCGGCTGTGGCTCAAGCCGCGAGCACGCGGCCTGGGCGTTGAAGGGGTATGGCATCAAGGTGCTGATCGGCACCACGTTCGCGGATATTTTTTACGCCAACTGCTTCAAGAACAGCGTGCTTCCCGTACGGCTGAAAGAGCCGCAGGTGAACGAACTATTTCGCCGCGCGGAAGCGATCGAGGGCTATCAGTTGGCGGTAGATCTGGACGCGCAGACAATTTCCGAAGTCGGCGTGGATGGCCAGACATGGAAATTTGAAATTGACCGGTTTCGCCGCGACTGCATGCTGCGGGGCCTTGACGACATCGGCCTGGCGCTGGAATTTGAGCAGAAGATACGGATTTATGAGGGGCGCTACCAGCCTGAAGCGCCGCTTTACGGTCCGCTGACGTTTCCTTTTACGGGGGAGTTGGGCTGAGGTATTCCGGCGCGCCTTGCTGCACGTCAGGCAGGGAATTAGCAAGATCATCAGAATCGCAATCCGCGAGGAGGATCGAACATTGAACGAAACTTTGAATCGGCGGGCACTGTTGAAGACACTGGGCATGACGGCGACAGCCGCCCTGGCAGGCGCAGCCCTGCCGCGAAATCTTTTTGCCGGCGCTGCCGCGGGCGAGTCCAACGTGTTTCCCGTCACGACGGTCAACCACCTGTCCTACGCTTCTAGGGATTGGGCGAAATCGCGCGATTTTTACGTCGATCTGTTCGGCATGCGCGTGGTATGGGATGACGGCAAGAGCTGTGCGCTGGAGTTCGGCAATCCCGCCGCGCCCAATGGGATGTACATCCGCCCGTTCAGCGCCACGGAAACCAAGCCATCCATCAACCACATTGGCTATGGCCTGCCGAACTTCATGCAGCATAAAGCCGCTCTCCGCAAAGAACTGGAACGCCGCGGCCTGGGGAACTTCCGCAACGACGGCGAAATGGGCTGGATCTGCGATGATCCCGTCGGCTTCATGCTGAACATCATCGTGATCAAGGATAAGGCGATGTATCCTGGCGCGATGAATCCGTGCGGAGTCGCCGCTTCCGATACCTGCAAGGCGGGTTGGGAATCCGGAATGAAAAATCTGGCGACGGCGCCCAAGCCGAGCGGCAAAGGATTCAAAGCGGCGCATTATGCGTATGTGGTGCTGAACGTGTCTGACATTCCGAAGGAACGCGAATTTTATAAAGAAGCCCTGGGCATGAAAGTGATCGGCGAAAAGGCCGACGAATGTTTTCTGCGCTTCGGTGAAAACACTTTGGTGCTGCGGCCCGCGGGGCCGGACGGCAAAGCGGTGTGCAACCAGTTCGCGTTCGCCATTCAGAACTTCAACGAGAAGACAGTCGAAGCTGAATTGAAGCGCCGCGGGCTCGATCCCAAGCCTGAAACCGATCTGGGATGGTCAATCCTGGATCCCGACGGGTTGAAAATCGCCGTGGCCGCCAATGGGTTGCCCGAACGCATGGCCAGCGGCGGCGCCGGCAAATTGTAGGCGGCCTGGATTTACTCTGAAATCAGACAACAGGAATCGCGGCTCAAGACGCGCCGCAGGAGAGAAAAATGGAACGTCGAGATTTTCTTGCTGGAGCAGCGGCCCTCGGTAGCGCCGCCTTGCTCGGCAGCGCCGGAGTGTCAGCGCAGGGCCAGCCGGGCAGCCGGTTCAAGTACGACAAGCCGGTCATCGATGCGCACGTGCACTGGTACCCGCCGGAACTGGCCGAACTGGTGGAAAAAGAAGGCGCGGCGCACGGCGTGACAAATATCCATCGCAATACCAAGGGCGAAGTGGTCGGCACCGAGCCGGGCAGCCATCCCTACATCAACAACATGATCGCCTTCCGCCACGAGATGACCGATGTAGACATCATCCTGAAGCAGATGGATGAGCGTGGAGTGGATATGTCCACGCTGACCCAAACCAATCCGCACGTCGTCTGGGCCGATCCGGAGTTTGGACTGAAGATGGCGCAGACAATCAACAATGCGACGTCCGCGCTGTGCGCCAAGTATCCCAAGCGCTTTACCGGAGCTGTCACGCTACCCGCGCAGGACGTGTCCGCATCCGTAGCTGAGCTGGAGCGGTGCAAGAACATGCCCGGCATGCGCGCCGCCAACATGCCGGAAAGTTTTCAGGGAAAAAATCTGGGCGATCGTTCGTTCTGGCCGATCTACGAAAAGTGTCAGGCGCTGAACCTGCCGATTTTTCTGCACAATGTCGATCCGGTGTCCGAGCGGCTTCTGGAGCCGAATCTCAATCTGATGAACATTCTTGGGAACCCATTTGAGGCCACCATCGCCGCGACGTCCCTGATGCTGGACGGTGTGTTGGACGAGTATCCGAAGCTCGACGTGTTTTTCCCGCATGCCGGCGGTTTCTTCGCGTTTCTCACGCCGCGCATCGATTTTGCCCTGGCGCACGCCCCCAACGTTTTTCAGGTGGGCTCCAGCACGTACAAGCCGCCCAAGCTGCCGCGCGCCACGGATTACCGGCGCCGCTATTATTACGATCTGATTTTGCACGATCCGCAGATTCAGCGCATGCTGATTGATCTTGTGGGCATTGAGAATGTCGTCTGCGGCACCGATTTTCCGCAGGCCATGGCCATCATGAAGCCGGTGGAATACGTTGAGCGGATTCCTGGAATCACGCAGCGCGAAGCGCAAATCATATTGTGTGAGAATCCGGCGCGCCTGCTGCGGTTGTAAATGGAAGCGAGTTCGTGAAAAGGCGAGGGAGCAAATCATGAAGCGTTTGGCGATCTTAGCGTTGATCCTGGCGGGGGTTTCGTTGAGCGGTCCGGCCTGGGGCCGCGAACCCGCCGCCGCATCCGGGGTCGACAAGCTTTACATTCTGGATTGCGGCAATGGCCATGCCCCGGATGAGTCGCGCCGGTGGACGCCGGGCTTCAACATCGGCAAGCCCATCGATATCTCCGTGAGCTGCTACCTGATTCACAATGCGCAGGGATATTTTTTGTGGGACACCGGGCTATCCGATCAGGTGGCCGCGTTGCCGAACGGCTGGCTTCCCACCAATAACGCGGCTGTCGACATTCTGTGGACTCGCGCCAAGACGCTGATGTCGCAACTGAAGGAGATCGGCGTGTCTCCGGCCGACATTAAGTACATCGGACTTTCCCACACGCACCCCGATCACGTGGGCAACATCGAGCTGTTCCCGAAGACGACCGTGCTGATTCAGAAAGCGGAGTACGACTTCTACTTTGTGAATTCCGGAATTCCCGGTGCGGCGGCGCCGCCGGCGGAGGCCTTGAGTTTGCCTCCCGGCGATCCGACTCCGCGCTTTTCCAAGGAGCACCCGATGCAGATGGTGCAGGAGGACCTGGACGTGTTCGGCGATGGCAGCGTGATGATCATCTACACGCCGGGACACACTCCGGGACATCAGTCCTGCCTGGTGCATCTGCCGAAAACGGGCTGGGTGCTGCTCAGCGGAGACGCTGTGCACCTGCAGACCAACTGGGACAACCGCCGCATTCCGTATTTCGCCACCATGCCCACGGAGCAGAAGTTTCAGACGCAGTTGTCCATGCAGCGCATGGCGGATCTGATGGCCCACTATCACGCGCAGCTTTGGATCAACCATGAGAAATCGCAAAGCGTGGCGCAGAAACATTCCCCGCAATTTTATGAATAGAACTTCGTAGGACAGGCTTCAGCCTGTCTGGTTTAGATTTGCGGCGG
>Ga0075028_100000641_pt1 | contig 12483 bp, 17 predicted proteins | sample LitLauG_LLR_2014_FD_71390 | JGI IMG/M metagenome (GOLD analysis project Ga0075028, IMG submission 71390) | Freshwater sediment microbial communities from Pennsylvania, USA - Little Laurel Run_MetaG_LLR_2014 | ecosystem: Environmental > Aquatic > Freshwater > Creek > Sediment | place: USA... | reverse complement strand
GACGGGGCAGGTCGCGGGGCGCGAATATGGTGGCGGCGATTTCGTGGCCGAGTCTTCGCGCCGCGCGCGCGGCTTTGCTACCTGGGCGGCGATCCGCTCGCTCGGTCGTTCTGGTGTGGCCGAGCTCGTGGAGAGCTCGTGCGCGCTCGCCCGGCGCTTTGCGGACCGGCTGCGCGCGATCGATGGCGTGACGATCGCCAATGACGTGGTGCTGAACCAGGTGCTGGTGCGCGTGGGCGATGAGGAGCTGACCAATCGCGTGGAGCGCAGCGTGCAGGACGATGGGACGCTGTGGCTGGGCTCCACGACCTGGCGCGGCCAGCGCCTGTTGCGCGTGTCGGTTTCAAACTGGTCGACCACGACGGAAGACGTCGATCGCTGCGTGGAGGCGATCGCGCATGCTCGCAGTGCCGTCCAGCGGGTGCGTTGAGAGGAGACCATCGATGCTGTCGAATCTGTGACAACGATGACGACCGCCTCGCGCGTGACCATCCACATGGCCGCCAGCCTCGATGGCTTCATCGCGCGCAAGGATGGCAGCACCGACTGGCTGGAGACAGCCGATGAATTCGCCAGTGGCGAAGCGCTCGACGCGGCGACGGTCGAGGCGTTCCTGAAGACCATCGACTGTTACGTGATGGGTTCGAAAACCTATGAGACCGCCATGGCTTTCGCGGCCAAGGGTCTGGGCTGGGTGTACGGCGACAAGCCCACCTTCGTGCTCACCAGTCGCAGCCTCCCGCGGATACGCGACACGATCGAGTTCCATTGCGGCGATCTGAAGCAACTGGTCGAAACCCGGCTGCGTCCGCGGTTCCGCGGCATCTGGTTCGTTGGCGGCGGGAAGGTCTCTGGCCAATGCCTCGGCCTCGGGCTGGCTGATGAAGTCCGCTACTCCATCCTGCCGATCCTGATTGGAGATGGGCTGCGCTTCTTCGAGAAACTCGATGCCGAGGTGGCATTGCACCTGACCGAGGTCAAGGCCTACAAAAGCGGCATGGTCGGGCTCGCCTATGAAGTTCGGCGAAGTTGAGCAGCTGGCAGGGCCCCGCAAGACCTGACATTCACTGGCTGACGTCCTCAGTTATCATTGCGGGAACATGAACACCCAGATTCGCTTCGACGATGGCGGCGCCTACGAGCGCTATATGGGCAAGTGGAGCCAGCTCGTGGGCGATGCGTTCATCGACTGGCTGGCCCCGGCACCAAACCTCAGATGGCTCGACGTAGGCTGCGGCAACGGCGCCTTCACGGAATCACTCCTGCAGCGCTGCGCGCCGCGCCTGGTGCATGGCGTGGATCCGTCGGAAGGTCAGCTCAGCTACGCGCGCACGCGATTGGCGGCGCGCGGCGCGCAGTTCACAAAAGCCGACGCGATGGCCTTGCCGTTTGAAGCCAACACGTTCGATGCGGCGGTCATGCCGCTGGTGATCTTCTTCGTACCCGAGCCCGCCAGGGGCGTGGCCGAGATGGCGCGGGTGGTGTGTCCGGGCGGCTCGGTGTCGGCCTACGCCTGGGATCTTGCGGGTGGCGGGTTTCCGTACGAGTCCTTGCATGCCGAGATGCGCGAGCTGGGTACGCCGGCACTGACGCCACCCAGCCCGGATGCATCGCGCCTCGAAAACCTCAAGGCCTTGTGGACCGGCGCGGGCCTGACCCAGGTCGAGACGCGCGAAATCACGGTACAGCGAAGCTTCGTCGATTTCGAAGACTACTGGGCCACTGTGCGTGGAGGCCCGAGCGTAGGGCAGGGCCTGGCGGCAATCACACCTGAAAAAATCGCGTTGCTGCAGGCGCGCATGCGCGCCCACTTGCCGACGGACACCACCGGGCGCATCAGCTACAGTGCCCGCGCCAACGCCGTGAAAGGGCGGGTGCCGGCGTAGCGTTTGCGCCAGGAGCAACCCATGGCGGAAATCCTCCGGTGAAGAGACCGCCTGGTGCGCCTGCGGGCCATCACCTCCAATGGCACGCGGCCCTGTACCTCGGCGCGCTGCTGCTGGCATCCAGCGCCTACGCGGACGATGCGAGATATTTTCCGGTGGGCTCGCACGACAGGGACGCCAACACCGATGCCTTCGTCGAGGCCTGGTACTCGACGCAGCTGCGCGCCCTCAAGGAGCAACCGCTGTGTTGCGGAGCGGTGAGCCCGGGTTTTACGCTGCGTTTTACCTGGCTCCGGACTTTCGACCACCCGGTGGTGTTGCGACTCGACAATGCCTCGGGCAACACCTGGATGTTGACCACCAAGATCGCTTCGGGCATGGGCGCCTACAAGCCCGGACGACTCTCGATCAACACCACGTACTCGGTTTCCGCCGACGAAGCGATGCGGATTGCCGCAGCGATAAGAAGCCGTGATACTTTCTGGAAGATGCCCACCGCAGCGGGATTGGCGGTGGCGCCGGGTGAGCTGCCACGGGAAATGGGCGCGGATGGTTCGCAATGGATTATCGAGGTGCTGGATGGCTCGCGCTATCACTATACCGATGAGTGGTCGCCTGAATCGGGATTGGTCAGGGACATCGGCATGCAGCTGATCAAGCTGTCGCGCCGCGAATTCAGCAAAATCTATTGAGCCTGGCCCGATGGAGAGATCCGTGATAAGTCGACTTTTCGCAGGCGTGAGCGCCGCGTGCCTGCTCACGGCTTGCACCGCCTACCCGATGTCGCGCACTTTCTATGAGCCGATGAGCGATGAAGGCCAGTTGCACAACCAGCCTGGCTGCGCATTCCTGCACACGCGCGATACGGTGCAGATCCAGGTGGGTGGCATCAACCTGTCGGTGCTGGTCGGGCCGGAGCGTGCTCCCGCCGAGCGGCAGCCGGACCTGAATGTGACCCTGAGCTTCGACGCCCCGACCGCCCACTGGGATCTCAACACCGACAAGGTCGTGATTGTGCCGGGCCGCTCGGGTAAAGTGCTGCGGCGTGACCTGGCTACCGACTCGATGGTGGCGAATGCCACCCGCTGGACTCTGCACTACCCGGAGCCGGCAGGTCTCGAAGATCGCATCGAGGTACGATTCGAGGCGGGCGCGCTGGTTGTCGGAGGCGTGACGGTGGAACCAGAACCGCTGCACTTCAGGCGAGTGAAGAAGTCGGATGTCTTGTTCGGGTCATTCAATTGCGTGGAATGAGCAGTTTGCAGTCTGACGGAGAAGCACGGACATGAGCGCAGCGCGAGCCAGGACGATCAAGGATCCGATCAGTCGCTATGCCGCGGAGCAGGGTTCCGCGCACGCCGCCATTTGCCGCAAGCTGCGCAAGGCCATCGATACCGCGCTGAAGGGCGCGAACTCGAAGATCTGGCATGCGATTCCCGTGTGGTTCATCGGTGAGAACCCGGTCGTGGGCTATCACGCGCGCAGCGAGGGCGTGGTGCTGCTGTTCTGGAACGGGCAGGAGTTCGACGAGCCCGGCCTGCAGGCGGTCGGAAAATTCCACGCCGCGCAGATTCAATATGCCGACGTGGGCGAGATCGGCGCCAAGGCGCTGCGGACCTGGCTGCGCGAGGCGAGCACCAACATCTGGGACTACCGCGCGATACGCAACGGCAAGCGGCGCAGGGCCTGATTTGCCGACATCAGAGCGATCCATGCAGCGCTTGTTGGGGATTTCGATGGTCTCGATGCTGATGTTCGCGACGCCGGCCTCGGGCATCGCATGCGAATCGACTCCGGAGCTGGCACTCAAGCAGTTCATCGCGGCATTCAATGCGCTGGACTGGCCAGCATTCCGGGCTTGTTTTGCCGAGTCCGCATCACTCTTCAACCCGGATGTGCCTGGCGCTACTTCGCTACATCGCCTCGACGGACGCGAAGCCGTGGAACGCAGCTTCCGTGGGGTGTTCGATGCGGCAGCGGCCGGAAGCACGCCGCCGCACGGGCCGAACATCGTGCCCGAACACCTGAAGATCCAGCAGTACGGCGCGGCGGCGGTGCTGAGCTTCGAATTCAGGCGCGCTGCCGGCTCATTCGGTCGGCGCACCATCGTGATGGCCAAACAGGCGGATGGCTGGCACATCGTGCATATCCACGCCTCGAATGTGACGCATGCTGACCCTTGAACAACTGAACCGGCGCGGCGTGGGCACGCTGCCCGGCTACATCGGCATCGTGTTCACCGGCATAGCCCCCGGTGAAATCCGCTCTGAGCTGCTCATCAGAAAAGTGCTGATGGCGCCCAACGGTTACCTGCATGCCGGCACTGTGGTCACGCTCGCCGATACCTCCGCCGGCTACGGCTGCCTCGCCAATCTGCCAGCACTGGCTTCCGGGTTCACGACGATCGAGCTCAAATCGAATTTCCTGGGCACGGCACGCGAGGGCACGATCGAATGCAAAGCCACGGCCGTGCACCTGGGCAGGACCACCCAGGTCTGGGACGCCGTGGTCAGTCATCGTGAAACCCGCAAGACCCTAGCGCTGTTCCGTTGCACGCAGATGCTGCTCTATCCCAAGGGAGCGGCCTGATGAATCTGGCGAACGCGAGCGTCGGCCAGTTGCTGATACCGGTCGATGATTTCGAGCTGGGACTCGCCTTCTACCGCGATGTGCTCGGCCTGTCCCTGCTGTTCACGGCACCGCCGCAGATGGCATTCTTCAATTGCGGCGGCGTGCGCCTGCTGGTCGGGGTGATGTCGCCAGGGGTTGCCGCACAGCGCGGGTCGGCGATCTATTTCAAGGTAAGCGATATCGAGGCGATCCACTCGACGCTGAGCGGGCAAGGCGTGACTTTCCGGGCGGCACCGCATCGGGTCCATCGCACGCCGACCAGCGAGTTGTGGTTGGCGGAATTCGTCGACCCCTTTGGCAACCAGCTGGCGCTGATGAGCGAAATCGCGGTGCTTGATCAATGACAGCGCGCGACCATGGAAATACGCCTCGATAACCTGCGCAGCCCGGAGGTCATCGGGCTGCTCAACGAGCACCTGCACAGCATGGCGCAGCATTCCCCACCCGAGAGCGTCCATGCGCTCGATCTCGATGGCCTGCGCCAGCCTGAAGTCAGTTTCTGGAGCGCATGGGATGGGACGGAACTGCTGGGGTGCGGTGCCATCAAGCAGCTCGATGCGACCCACGGCGAGATCAAGTCGATGCGCACGGCCTCGGCGCACCTGCGCAAGGGCGTGGCTGCGGCCCTGCTGCAGCACATCCTGGTCGAGGCCGGAAAACGGCGTTACCGACGGCTGAGCCTGGAGACCGGCTCCGCAGCGGCTTTTGCGCCGGCGCGCAGCATGTATGCACGCTTCGGTTTCGTGCCCTGTGGGCCCTTCGCCGACTATGTGCCCGATCCTCACAGCGTCTTCATGACCAGGACACTGTAAGTGTGATCATCTGCACGCGACAGATGGCCCGACTATTGTTAACCTCCCGCGCCATGAAAGCTGAACGCATTACCGTGCTGGGTGCCTGCCTGATGATGGCTGCTGCCGTGCCCGTGCTGGCCGGTCACAAGGCCCCGGCCGATGGCCTGCCGCAGCTGAGATCCAATGCGGTGTTGGTGCTCGATGAGAGCGATTCCTCGGTTTTGTTGTCGCGCCAGGCCACCGTGCCTACGCCGATCGCCTCGATCACCAAGTTGATGACGGCGATGGTGGTGCTCGAGAGCGATCAGCCATTGGACGAGATGCTGGTGGTGACCGATGAAGACCGCGAGCGCGGTCGCGGCGCCTATTCGCGGCTGCCGGTGGGTACGCACCTGACGCGTGCCGATCTGCTGCACCTGGCGTTAATGTCCTCCGAGAATCGCGCTGCCCATGCGCTGGGCCGCAACTATCCGGGTGGCGTCACGGCGTTCGTGCAGGAGATGAATCGCAAGGCCGCGAACCTGGGCATGCACAGCGCGCACTTTGTAGACCCCAGTGGCTTGTCGAGCGGCAACGTCGCCAGCCCGACTGATCTTGCGATCCTGGTGAATGCGGCTGCGCAGCACCCGGTGATTCGCGAATATTCCACCGATGAAGGGCACAGCGTGCGCGTCGGACGGCGCATGCTCGAGTATCGCAACACCGATCACCTGGTGCGCAGCCCCACCTGGAACATCATCGTGCAGAAGACGGGCTACATCACCGAAGCCGGGCGTTGCCTGGTGCTGAAGGCCGTGATCAAGGGCCGTTCGGTGGTGATGGTGCTGCTCGATTCCTTCGGCAAGTACACCCGCACTGCGGATGCGCAGCGCATCCGCAAGTGGCTGGAAGCCAGGCTCAGCGACGTCGCCGCGGGCAACCCGGCCTGAAGGTTGGGCGCTGCCGCCCCCGGCAGCGCGCCGTTGCCTGCCCGCCTGACATCGCGGCGCCGCGCGACTAGCGCCGATCGTCGGGGCGGCCACTCTGGTCAGTCATCCTCGGTCGCCCGTTGAGGAAATAAGCCAGCAGATTGCCCACGCCAATCGCGATCGGCACCAGGCCCCAGAGCGCGTACCGATCGGCTGTCGCCTTCAGGGCGAAGATGACGGCGACGCCGACGAAAATCATCACCAGGCCGCGACGCAGGCGGTCACCGGGTTGGCAGCGTCCGTACGAGTCGCGGAAGAATTCGGCCGGGAGTGCCGGGATTTCCATGCCCTTCTCGATCGCGGCCATGCGTTCCTTGTGGTGCATCTCGAAGATATCGCGTTTCTTGCGGTATTCGAGGTACACACTCAGCATGCCGATGCCGATGCCCATGACAATGGCAACGATCGGGATGGCCAGACTCATGATATTTTCAATGGTGTGCACGACGGTTGCTCCAGGTTTTTGCCCAACGCCATTGATACCCGGCCTCGCGGCCGCCGGTTTCACGGCTGAAACCCGTTGGGCCCGGTCCGGGTACAAGGGGCGGTAGGGAGAGTTTCGTGCCGCAGACCGCCGCCGCCAGTGACGGGCAACGTGACCAGGATATCCTCGATCTGCTGCGGGCCGGCCAGCAGGCCGACGCCTTTGAATTGATCATGGAGCGCTACGAACAGAAAGTATTCCGACTGTGTTGCTCGATACTACGCCAGTCCGACCAGGCGGAAGATGCCGCGCAGGAGAGCCTGGTGCGGGTGTGGCGCGCACTGCCGAAATACGACGCCCGGGCTTCGCTCTCCACCTGGATCTACGCCATCACCCGCAATCGCTGCCTGACGGCCATCGAGCGACGGCGCGACCTGGCCTCCATGAGCGATGATGCCGTGGCGCAAGAGGTCGATGGCCTGGCCGCGAGTGGCGAGGCTGCACCTGACGAGAGCTTGCAGCAACAATTGAGCGCGCTGGTAGCCGACTTGCCCGAGCGCTATCGGCAGCCTCTGACGCTGTTCTACTATCAGGATCGCTCGATTGCCGAGGTGGCGCAGATGCTCGGGCAACCTGAAGGCACCGTGAAGACCAACCTGCATCGCGCCCGCGCCATGCTGCTGCAGCGACTCGGTGCACTGGGGCTGGGCGATACACAATCCTGGCTGGAGGCCGTGGCATGAACGAGCGCACACCGCAATCGCCAGACGGCGCCGCCGGAGTTTCCCCGGCGCTCGATCAGGCACTCGATCAGGCACTCGCGCGAAGCCTGCGGCCGCCGACACTGAGCGCGGCCTTTCGTCGCGGGCTCGAAGCCGCCATTGCCCGCAGTGGCGAGGGCGATCATGCGCGCCTGCGGGCGCAGCTCGAGCGGGAACACCGGCAGGCGATCAGCGATCTGCGCAGCGGCTACATCCGCGTGAGCCGGGGCACCTTGATCACGCTGGTCGCCGCCGCTTTTGTCAGTGGCATCGCGCTGGTCGCGGCCATGCCCTGGCTGACCGAACATTTCGGACCCGATGTGCCGCGGGTGCTCGCCGGTGTGGGCGTGGCCGTGGCCGTTGGCTTTGGCGTAGTTGCCTGGTGGCCGCGCAGCCCGTTTGCCCGGCTGCTGGACTGACGGCAGATTCAGGCAGGCGCTGTCAGCAGTCGCGCACGCAGATCGTAAGTGTCTGCCGCCATGATCTCGACTTCGACGAATTCACCTGGCCGCGTAGCGGCGCTGGCCGGCAGGCGCACCACGCCATCGATCTCCGGTGCATCGCCGGCACTGCGCGCCACCGCCTCGCCATGGCTGACCCGATCGATGAGCACGCGGCAGCGCCGGCCGACGCGACGCTGCAGCCGCGCGCTGCTGATCGCCGCGGCGCGCTGCATGAAACGCTCGTAGCGCTGCTGCTTGATTTCCTCAGGTACGGCGCCGTCGAGCGCGTTGGCTCGCGCGCCAGTCACGGGCGAATACTTGAAGCAACCCACGCGATCGAGCTGCGCTTCATCCAGCCAGGAGAGCAGCAGTTCGAAATCGGCTTCGCTCTCACCCGGGAAACCCACGATGAAGGTGCTGCGCAGCGTGAGATCCGGGCACTCGCGGCGCCAGCCGTGGATGCGCGCCAGCGTGTCTTCGGCGTGCGCAGGGCGGCGCATGCGCTTGAGCACCTGTGGGCTGGCATGCTGGAAGGGAATATCGAGGTAGGGCAGCACCCGGCCTTCCTGCATCAAGGGAATCACCGCGTCGACATGCGGATAAGGGTAGACATAGTGCATGCGCACCCACACGCCGAGCTCACCGAGTGAGCGCGCCAGCTCGATGAAGCGCGTGTCGCGCTGTTCACCGCGCCAGCGGACTGGCGCGTAACGCAGGTCGCTCCCGTAGGCGCTGGTGTCCTGCGAGATCACCAGCAGTTCGCGCACGCCGCTCTTCACCAGGGTCTCGGCCTCGCGCATCACTTCATCGAGCGGACGGCTGAAAAGCCGCCCGCGCAGCGCGGGGATGATGCAGAAGCTGCATTTGTTGTTGCAGCCCTCGGAGATTTTCAGATACGCATAGTGGCGCGGCGTCAGCCGTATGCCCTGCGGTGGCAGCAGATCGAGATAGGGATCATGCGGCTGCGGCAGATGCTGGTTGACCACCGCCAGCACTTCTTCGGTGGCGTGCGGGCCGGTGATCGCCAGCACCTTCGGGTGACGCTCGCGGATGCGCTCTGGATTCACACCAAGGCACCCCGTGACCACCACGCGGCCATTCTGGTCGATGGCCTCGCCGATCGCAGCGAGCGACTCATCGATGGCCGAGTCGATGAAGCCACAGGTGTTGACCACCACCAGGTCGGCTTTCTGGTAGCCCGGCGCGATCTCGTAGCCGCGCAGCTTCAGTTCCGTGATGATGCGTTCGGAATCGACCAGCGCCTTTGGGCAGCCCAGGCTCACGAAGCCCACGGCCGGCGCAGCGGCGCGTTGGCTGCTCCGCACTGGTGCGCGCTTGGCCGGCTTGGCGCGGCGCGGTTTTGCCTTGGCCTTTGCGCCGGCACGGCGGCGTGTTTTCGAGGTTGCGCTCATGGGTAGTCCCACAGTGGCCGGGCCGAAAAGCGGCCCGCTTGCTACACTGTACAATCCTGAAGTTTACACGGCTGCCGCTGGCAGCGGACTCTCAATGCCCCTGGATAACGACACTTTCGATCAGGCCTACTACCAGCGCTACTATTTCGACCCGCGCACCGCGGTCACGACCCGCAGCGAGATGCGCGATCGCGCGGCGATGATCGCCGCCACCGTCAAATACGCCGGCTTGCCGGTGCGGCGCATCCTCGATGCCGGCTGCGGTGTCGGGCTGCTGCGCGCACCGTTGCTGCGACGCCTGCCGCGCGCCGAGTACGTCGGCCTCGAGACCAGCAGCTACCTGTGCAAGCGCTATGGCTGGCGCCAGGGCACCTTGCAGACCCTGCGCAGCCGCGAGCATTTCGACCTCGTGATCTGCTACGACGTGTTGCAGTACCTGGGAGTGGCCGAGGCGCGCGTCGCCATCGACAACCTGGCGCGCGTCTGTCGCGGCGCACTGTATTTTGGCGCCTTGACGAGCGGTGACTGGCGCCACAACTGCGATCAGTCGCGCACCGATCGCATCCCTGGGCTGCGTCCGGCGAGCTGGTACCGGCGCGAACTCAAGCGTCATTTCCAGGCACTCGGCTGCGGCATGTGGCTGCGGCGCGGCGCGCCGGTCACGCTCTGGGATCTGGATGGGTGCGAGCCATGAACGCACCACCCCATCGGGATGTCAGCCGGGAATTCCTGGGCGCGCTGCCCCTGCCGCAGGCGTCGTGGCGCGTGCGCTCCGGCTGGTGGCTGCTGCTGAACCTGCTGCGCATTCCGGGTACGGTGCAATTGCTGCGCCGGCTGCGGAGTCGCGCATGAGCGAGCGCATACCCGTCACCGTGCTCACGGGCTTCCTCGGCTCCGGCAAGACCACGCTGCTCAATCGCATACTCTCCGAGCAGCACGGCAAGCGCATTGCGGTGATCGAGAACGAGTTCGGGGAGGTGGCGGTCGATCATGAGCTGGTGATCGGCGCGCAGGAAGAAATCTTCGAGACGGCCAACGGCTGCATCTGCTGCACCGTGCGTGGCGACCTGATCCGCGTGCTCGGCCAGTTGCGCAAGCGTCGCGAGCGCTTCGACTACATACTCGTCGAGACCACCGGGCTCGCCGATCCGGGTCCGGTGGCGCAGACCTTTTTTGCCGATGAAGACCTGCGCGAGGATTTCCGGCTCGATGCCATCGTGGCGCTGGTGGATGCGAGGCACATCACAGAACAACTGGGCCGCGAAGCGATTGCTGCCGAGCAGGTGGGTTTCGCGGATCTGCTGCTGCTCAACAAGACCGACCTTGTGGACGAGGCCGAGCTCGCGCGGCTCGAGCGCTCGCTGCGGGCCATCAATGCCACGGCGCGCATCGTGCGCACGCACCGCGCCGAGTTGCCATTGAGTCAGGTACTCGATCTCGGCGCGTTCGATCTCAATCGCGCATTGGCGAATGACGCGGCGTTCCTCGAGCCGCAGCGGCCCTTCGAATGGGTCGGGGCCTATCAGCTCGCGGCCGGTAGCCATGACATGCACACCGGCGCAGCGCACGGGCATGGGCATGTTCACGAGCACGAGCACGAGCATGCTCAAGAGCACACGCACGATCATGACGACGAACACGACGCCAGCGCGGCCCATGCATTGCCGGCCGTAGGTGTCGTGGCGCTCCCTGCGCCGCCGGAGGGTGCGAGCGCAGCCGATGCCATCGCGGCCACGCTCGAGGCCGCCACCAGGCTGTTTGGCGAAGCCGCCGAGCCTGTGAATCCCGGGGCCACGGTGGTGCCGGGCCGTCATCAACGCCTGATGTTGCATACCCATGCCCATTTCAGCCTGTCGCTGCCGAGCGCGGGCCGTTGGCTCATCTACACCGAACACGCGCCGCTCGAGTTCGGCTGGCACCTGGAGGGCGCGCTGCCCGAGGCGCAGCGTGAGTTCGGCTCGCATCATCACGACAGCGATATCGCTTCGATCGGCATCAGCGATGCGCGCGCGCTCGATCCCAACAAGGTCAACGACTGGTTGTCCTATCTGTTGCAGAGCCGCGGCGCGGACATCCTGCGCATGAAGGGCGTGCTCAACTTCAAGGGCGAGGCGCGCCGTTACGTCTTTCACGGCGTGCACATGATCTTCGACGGGCAGCTCGAGCGGCCCTGGGGTGCGACGGAGCGCAACAATCGCCTGGTGTTCATCGGCCGCAAGCTTGACCGCGCGGAGTTCGAAGCAGGTTTCGAGTCCTGCGTGGCGTGAACAGGCCGGCACAAGGCGCCGGGGGCGCCGGGGGCGCCAGGCTTGCGCGCCAGGCGCGACTGCAACTGGACGACTATCCGGCCGATGCGGCCTGGTCCGCCGACGGGCGCGCGTTGCTGATCGCTGGCGGGCAAGGACAATTGCTGCTGGTGGATCTCAGCGCAGCTGCGCCAGTCGTGCAGCCGCTGGGCAGTCACGCCGGTGGTGTGCTGGCGGTAGCCGCGCAGCCTGCCGGGAAGCTGTTCGCAAGCGCGGGCCAGGATGGCAAAGTGCTGCTGTGGGATCTGAAATCGCGCAGTTCGCAATGCCTGCTCGAAGACCCGCAGTGGAGCGAGCAGCTGGCCTTTGCGGCGCACGGCCGGCTGCTGGCGGTAGCGACGGGCAAAGCGCTGCGGGTGTTCGACCACAGCGGTGCGCTGCGCGCGCAGCTGCCGCCGCACACGGGCGTGATCGCGGCGCTGGCCTGGCGACCGCGCAGTCACGAACTCGCCGCATTGGGCAACGGCGGCGCGCACCTGCACAAGCTCGAGCCCCAGGTGCAGAGCCGCGTGTATGCGTGGACGGGCGCGTGTCTCACTGCCAGCTGGAGCCCCGATGGGCGGGTGCTGGCGAGCGGCATGCAGGATGGCGCCGTGCATTTCTGGAACATCACAGCCGACACGCAATCGCAGATGAAGGGTTATGGCACCAAGGTGGCGCTGACCAGCTGGAGCGCGAACAGCCGGTACCTGGCAACGGCTGCCGATCAGCAGGTGGTGATCTGGGATTTCGCCGGTCGCGGTCCCGAAGGTACGGAACCGCTGCAGCTGAGCGCGCACACCGCGCGACTTACGCAGCTGGCGTTCCAGCCGCAGGGCAACTTGCTGGCTTCAGGCGCGCGCGATCGACGCCTCATGT
>Ga0075028_100000639_pt1 | contig 12498 bp, 9 predicted proteins | sample LitLauG_LLR_2014_FD_71390 | JGI IMG/M metagenome (GOLD analysis project Ga0075028, IMG submission 71390) | Freshwater sediment microbial communities from Pennsylvania, USA - Little Laurel Run_MetaG_LLR_2014 | ecosystem: Environmental > Aquatic > Freshwater > Creek > Sediment | place: USA... | reverse complement strand
GACGATGCCCGCGACCTCGCCGGCAAGATGGACACTTTTCTGACACTTTTCCGCGCCGCCGACATCAGTACAAGGTCCGGCACGACTGATTCCGACATCAAGGCGTTCCAGGATAGCCTTGAGGTGAGTCAGCAGCGCCACAGCACGGTGCTGACCGCGGCCTTGCCGCCGAGTTTTCTGGGAAAGATTCTGCGCAGCCCTTCGACTCTGGGAACATCAGATACGGGCGAGGCCGAAAAACAGGAACCGGCAAATAAAAAGAAAATACCCGCCGCCGTTCGGTAACCCCGTACAAGGTGTAGCGTCTTAGTGCTAGGGATATCGTCTCGTCCCTGCGTGCAGCTCGCTAACTCGATGTGGTTTGTTTTGAAGGGGCACGGCTTCAGCCGTGCCGGAGAGGTTGCCAAATAGGGCGGCTTTAGCCGCTGAGGGATGCCGACCTCAGGGCCTAAAGGCCAATTCTCTTTCGCCCACTATCGGCGCGGCTAAAGCCGCGCCCTTTCAAGGCAAAACCATGAGAACGCGAAGAGACACTATAAGAAAGGGCGCTGTAAAATAAGTTTAATCAACGGATGGCCACTTTACCTCTACCTCTTGCCGCCTTTGTCGCCGGGCTGATTTCGTTCCTCTCGCCCTGCGTCCTCCCGCTGGTACCCGGCTACGTCTCGATGATTTCCGGCGCAGGCGTCGAAGAACTCAAAGCCCAGGACGCCGGCCTGATGCGCCGGGTCATGCTGCACTCCCTCACTTTCGTCCTCGGCTTCAGCGTAGTCTTCATCACCCTCGGCGCCGTCTCCACCGAGATCGGCCAACTGCTGTCCGTCTACAAGAGAACACTCGCCCAAATCGCCGGCGTCGTCATCATCCTCTTCGGCCTTCATCTCACCGGAATCTTCCGCATCACCGCCCTCTACGCCGACAAGCGGCTGCACGGCATCAAGGGTGGCGCCTCCCTCTGGGGCGCATTCGTCATCGGCTTTGCTTTCGCCTTCGGCTGGACGCCCTGCGTCGGCCCCATCCTCGCCGTTATCCTCGGCTTCGCCGCCAGTCAGGACACGGTCTGGAAAGGCATCCTGCTGCTCGCCATCTACTCGCTCGGCCTCGCCGTGCCATTCCTGCTTACATCGCTCGCCATCGAGCGCTTTCTTGCGTTCTACCGCCGCTTTCAGCGATACATGCACGCCCTCGAAGTCGGCAGCGGAGGCCTGCTCATCGCCCTGGGTATTCTGCTCGTGCTCGGCCGGTTTAGTATCCTCTCCGGTTATCTGTCATTTCTGAACCGGTTCGCCCTCTAGGAGAAGAACTCGTGCGACGCAACGGACCTATCCTGGCTGGCATCGTCCTGATCGTGGCCGCCATGCTTTTCGCCGCGCGTATGATGGTCCACCGTCCGCATCGCGGCAACTTCGTCGGCCAGCCCGCTCCCGAATTCACTCTCAAGACTCTCGATGGCAAAGAAATGAAACTGGCTGACCTGCGCGGCAAAGCCGTCCTGCTGAACTTCTGGGCCACCTGGTGCGGCCCCTGCAAAATCGAAATGCCCTGGTTCGAAAAGCTGCAAGCCACCTACGGACCGCTGGGCCTCCAGGTCATCGGCGTTGCCATGGATGACGCTACCCCGCAGGAAATCGCCAAATTCGCCAAAGACGAAGTGCACGTCACCTATCCCATCCTGCTGGGAACCGAAGCCGTGGGCACCGAATACGGCGGCATCGAATTTCTTCCCACCACTTACTTCATCGATCGCAACGGCAAGATCGTCGAGCGCGCTTTCGGTTTGAAAGGCCGCGGGGAACTGGAAGATGACGTTAAACTTGCACTGAGCGCCGGCTCCCCCGGTAAAGGAGAGTAAAGGGACCTCATGCAACGCCTCTTGTGGTCTGCCCCAATCACAATCCTTGTCCTGCTCCTTTCCGTCGCTCCGCCCGTCCACGCCGCTGGACCCTCCGTCACGCTCGTCTCCGCTCCCCTCGCCACCGTCACCCGCGGTCAGGCAGGCATCGTCAAGCTCCGGTTTCATATTGGAAACGGCTACCACATCAATTCCAACAAGCCGAAAGAAGAGTTCCTGATTCCCACGGCTCTCAAACTCGATGCACCAACCGATATTGCCATCACCAAGACCACCTATCCTCCCGGTGAAGAGCTTGCCTTTGATTTCGATCCCAACGATAAGCTGAGCGTCTACACCGGAGATTTCACGGTGAGCGTTGGCTTCCGCCCGCTAAAAGATGTTGTCCAGGGCAAGTACGCAGTTCATGGCACCCTGAAATATCAGGCGTGCGACAACCGCGCCTGCTATCCGCCGAAAACGCTGCCCGTCGATTTCGAAGTGAAAGTGCAAAAGGGCACTTCGAAAGCCGCCATCCACGGAAACAGGCAGAGCCCGCACGTCCACAACTAGCGGGTTACCGAATCGCAATGACGTTGCCCGTCTTTCCCCTTGGTTCTCCCAGCGTCCTCCGCGGCCGTTCTCCGCGCTTCCCGCGGTTAAGAGCTTCTTCACTTCCGCACAGATTTCCCTGCATCCCAATCCCAGCCACATCCATCTATGTAGAGACAGCTCTTCCTTGATTGTTCAAAAACAAACGCGTCGATTCTCCCCTGAGGTGATTCCATGGCACGAATGAAAGCTGTTCAAGTCGCAAAAGCTGGCGGAAATTTCGAATTAGTCGAGCGTGAAATCCCCGCCCCCGGGTCCGGCGAGGTCCGCATTAAAGTGGCTGCCTGCGGCATCTGTCACAGTGATTTTCTGGTGAAGGAAGGTCACTGGCCCGGCATCAAGTATCCGCGCGTTCCCGGGCACGAAGTCGCCGGACACATCGACGAACTCGGCCCCGATGTGAGCAACTGGAAGAAAGGCCAGGCCGTCGGCGTCGGCTGGTATGGCGGACACTGCGGTGATTGCGCCTCCTGTCGCCGCGGTGACTTCGTTCTCTGCCAGTTCGGCCGGATCACCGGCATCACTCAGGATGGCGGCTACGCCGAATACATGATCGCCCAGGAAGTGGCGGTAGCGGCGATCCCAGAGGGCATGAGCGCCGAGGAAGCCGGCCCGCTGCTCTGCGCCGGCATCACCACGTTCAACTCGCTGCGCCACGCCGGCGCCCGCGCCGGAGACCTGGTCGCGGTGCAGGGAATTGGGGGACTGGGTCATCTCGGCGTGCAGTACGCCAGCAAAATGGGATTTCACACCGTCGCCATCGCTCGCGGGGCCGACAAGGAACCGCTGGCGAAGCAGCTCGGTGCCGCGCGCTATATCGACTCCTCGGCCACAAACGCAGCCCAGGAACTCAGGAAGTTGGGGGGAGCCCGCGTGATTCTGGCTACCGCGCCTGACAGCAAGTCGATCTCTTCGATCTCGGAAGGCCTCGCCCCGAACGGCAAGCTGCTGATCGTGGCCGCACCCGCCGAACCGATCACGATCAACCCGCTCACGCTGATTGGCGGGCGCCGTTCCGTGCAGGGCTGGCCTTCAGGAACCGCTTCCGACTCAGAAGACACCATGCGCTTCAGTGCACAAACCGGCGTGCGCCCCATGATCGAGCGCTACCCCTTGACCAAGGCTGTCGAAGCTTACGAACGGATGATGAGCGGGAAAGCACGATTCCGGGTCGTGTTAACGACTGCGTAAGCTCGGGAGATAGCGTCCTAGTTTACCTTCTGCTGGTGCTAGGTTGCGCTGTTGCCTTCAGGTGGGCCAGCCAGTCGCCACGACGGCTTGGGGCTATTCAATCTGGTTTCCCACAGATAACAAAATCGAGTTTCGTAGTCTGGCACGGTCTCGGCGTCGATGGTGTGCCGATAGCGGATTATCCCTCGCAGCCAGAGAAACCGGACGCCCTTATTGATATCGTCCAACTCCACTTCGGTGACGAATCCACCCGGACTCAACTCGGCGCACTGGGCGAGGGGTTCGCCTTGGGGGAAAACATATGGATTGAATCTCAGCTTGCCAATCTCGTAGATATCGCTGCTAGGCGGCTCGCTCGAGTTTCCGCCAATCCGCAGTTCTGCCTTCAGCGACAGTGCCTTTGCTGGGGTCTTACCATAGTTCTTCAAATAGAAGATGCAATGAGAGAGTCGCATTTCCTCTTGTGGCATTGTGCCTACGGGCTTGAGGAAGGGTTCTTGGATTCTATCGCTGCCTTCACCCATTTGCGGCAGTAACCACGGACGGTTTTCGGCAACGGTGACTTTAAGGCTGTCACCCATTACTTTGGTAGCCTTAGCGCTTTCTCTAGCTTGCATCATGACAGCGCAGCCAGTGAGAGCGCCAACGACCACGAGCGCCCAATTGGACCATTCGATGGTTGCCTTGGCCTCTGGCACTTTTTCTCGGGGAAGGTCCGACTGCGCTGTATGAGTCGAATTGTCTACAAACGTGACGGGTGACTGTGGACTGCTATTGCTCTTGTGCTTGAGATCGCTGCCGTAGTTTGTTGGTCCACCGGGCGAGGTGACTGCGATGCAGATGACAGCAGCAATGACCAAGTATTTCATAGCGGTAAACCCTCCGGGCCTGCTCTACTTCCCCCGCTGTCCCTTCTCAATCTTCGCCCACGTATCTTTCAGCGCCACGGTCCGGTTGAACACGGGCTTACCCGGCGTTGAATCCTTATCCACGCAAAAATATCCCAGCCGCTCGAACTGATACCGGCTCCCCACCGCCGCCTTCGCCAGCGACGGCTCAAGCTTGGCGTGCTTGATCACTTCAAGCGAGTTAGGATTCAGGTTCGCCGTGAAGTTCTGCCCTTCTTCCAACTCGTTGGGATCTTCCTTCGTAAACAACGTGTCGTAGAGCCGCACCTCGGCGTCGATCGCATGCTCCGCCGAAACCCAGTGAATCGTTGCCTTCACTTTGCGACCATCGGGAGCATTGCCGCCGCGCGTCGCAGGATCGTAGCTGCAATACACCTCCACGATTTCACCCGCCATGTTCTTTACGGCGTGAGCGCACTTTATGAAATACCCGCCCCGCAGCCGGACTTCCCGTCCCGGCGACAGGCGGAAATATCCCTTCGGCAGATCCTCGCGGAAGTCGTCCTGCTCGATGTACAACACGCGCGAAAACGGGGCCTTCCGCAAGCCGGCCCCGGGGTCCTCCGGGTTATTTCCCAGTTCCAGGTCCTCGCTCTGCCCCGCGGGGTAGTTGCCGATCACCACCTTTAACGGCCGCAGCACTGCCATGGCGCGCAGCGCATGCTTGTTCAAGTCCTCGCGCACAAAGTGCTCGAGCATGGCCAACTCGATCACGCCATTGGTCTTCGACGCGCCAATCGCACCGCAGAAATTGCGCACCGCCTCGGGTGTGTATCCGCGCCGCCGGATACCAGAAATCGTTGGCATGCGCGGATCATCCCAGCCGTTGACTCGCTTCTCCTCCACCAGTTGCAGCAGCCGGCGCTTCGAGAGCAGCGTGTAGGTCAGGTTCAGCCGGTCAAACTCGACCTGCTGCGAAGGAAAGATTCCCAGCTGCTGGATGAACCAGTTGTACAGCGGCCGATGATCCTCAAACTCGAGCGTGCACATGGAGTGCGTAACGTTCTCAATCGAGTCCGACTGTCCGTGCGCGTAGTCGTACATCGGATAGATGCACCACTTGTCGCCCGTGCGGTGGTGTTCCTCATGCAGGATGCGGTAGATCACCGGGTCGCGCATGTTCAGATTGGGCGATGCCATGTCAATCTTGGCGCGGAGAGTCCGCGAACCATCAGGAAACTCGCCTTTCCGCATGCGCTCGAACAGATCGAGGTTCTCTTCCACCGACCGGTCGCGGTACGGACTGTTCCGCCCTGGCTCTCGCAGCGTGCCGCGATACTCGCGAATCTGATCCGCCGAAAGATCGCAGATGAAAGCCTTGCCCGCCTTGATCAGCTGCACTGCCCACGCATAGAGCTGGTCGAAATAGTCGGAGGCGTAGAAAAGTCCGTCCCACTCGAACCCCAGCCAGCGCACGTCGGTCAGGATGGAGTCGACGTACTCCTGCTCCTCTTTCTCGGGATTCGTATCGTCAAAGCGCAGGTTAGTCTTGCCGCCAAACTCGTCGGCCAGTCCAAAATCAAGGCAGATCGCCTTGGCATGCCCGATGTGCAGGTAGCCATTGGGCTCAGGAGGAAAGCGCGTTTGAACTTTTCCGCCGTACTTGTTGGTCTTAAGGTCGTCGAGAAAGATGTCGCGGATGAAATTGGACGGACGAACGGCGGCAACTGTATTCATGCCGGATTCGGTAGAAGAATTGGCTGGCTTCATGAATGTCTCTTGATCTTATCGTACGAACGTCGCTAAGCAGAACGGCTATGCGAGGGCGGACCTCGCGCGCTCAATTCTGGCTAGGCATACCTCTCGCCCCAGCACTTCCAGCGTCTCAAAAAGCGGCGGCGCGTTCTTGCGCCCGCACACGGCCACGCGGATGGGCTGGAACATCGGCCCAGCCTTCACGCCCAGTTCCTGCGCCGCGGCGCGCAGCGCGGCCTCCAGCTTCTCGCGCGAGAACTCCACCTGCGTCAGCACTTCGCGCGCCTTGGCCAGGATGCCCCGCGCCAGGGCCGAGTCTCCTTTCTGCGGGATCAGCTCGGCGCTGTCGTACGGCGGCAACTGCTCCACGAAGAAGAAATCCGCCACCGTGAGCGCGTCACGCAACAACTTGATGCGCTCGCGGATGAGCGGCGTGACGGCGAGCATCTTCCCGGCGGTAGCCGTGAACCCGGCTTCCTGCAACACGGGCAGCAGGCGCGCGCTCAGTTCCTCGACGCTCAGCCCGCGAATGTGTTCCGCGTTCAGCCAGACGGCTTTCTGGTCGAAGGCTTCCTCCGGCGTCGCCGCAGGCTCTTTGAAATTCACCACCGCGTTTGCCCGGTTGATGCCTTCGAGCGAAAACAATTCCTCCAGTTCCCGCAGGTTCATCACATCCCGGTCATTCTTGGGCGACCATCCCAGCAGGCAGAGAAAGTTGATGAACGCCTCCGGCAGGAACCCGGCGTCACGATAGGTAGTCACGCTCACCACCGGACCATGGCGGCGTTTTGAAAGCTTCGCCCCATCCGGCGCCACCAGCAACGGCAAGTGCGCGAATTTCGGCGGCGCAACACCCAATCCCCCAAAGATCAGAACGTGCTTGAATGTGTTCGATAAGTGATCCTGCCCGCGGATGATGTGACTGATGTGCAGATCGGCATCGTCCGCGCACGATGCCAGGTGGTACGTCGGCATGCCGTCCGAGCGCAGCAGGGCAAAGTCCTCGGTGTCGGCCGCTGCCTTGACTTGGTCGCCATACACCGCGTCGGCAAAGAACACCTGCTGCCCACCCTCACGCGGCACGCGAAACCGCAGCGCAAACGGCTCGCCGGCAGCGGCCCGGCTGTCGCTCTCAGTGCGCGAAAGTTCACGCATTCCAGGGTTGAAGAGCCAGGTCGCCTGCCCGCTACCCTTTTCGCTCTCCCCGTTGCGCGCCGGTGTGAAATCGCGGTAGGCCAGTCCCTTCTCGAAGATCGTCTCCGCCGCGCGCCGGTGCAGCGTCAACCGCTCCGACTGTTTGTATTCTTCGTCCCAGCCGAGGCCAAGCCACTTCAGCCCGTCGAAAATTGAATTCACCGACGCGTCCGTATTGCGCTCCACATCCGTGTCGTCCAGGCGCAGGATCATAGTCCCGTCGTTCCGCCGGGCGTAAAGCCAGTTGAAGATGAAAGTTCGAGCGCTGCCCACGTGCAGGAAACCCGTTGGCGACGGTGCAAACCTCACCCGCGGTTTCGCGGCACTCTCACTCACCTGGGCCATAAGCGGGTAACCAGTTTTTCGATGTTACGTGGCAGTGAAAAACAGCGTCAAGCTGCGGCGTTCCGTGGACCGTTGCGTAAGCACAATGTTATCAGCAACAAAGGCGCCCTCCGCCACTACGATCGTGGTCCCATCCAGATATTGTTTTGTGCGGCTCCTCTGTGCCACGATGGCAAGATCGCACCTCTATGCGCGAAGGGCGCATAGGTCCGTTTTGACCGTCGCATGCCAACCTTCACTTCCAGCTTCGTCGTGCTCCCGGGCGTAGTTGCCCTGTTGCTGTTCTTTGTTTTTTGGTACCTCTACGAGCAGAGCCGGGCCGCCTATTTTCGCGCCTGGCAGCTGGGCTGGGGCGCGTACTGCGTGCACTACGTGCTGGACGCGTGGCTGGTTTTGCGGCGTCCCTCGGCCACAGTTTTCTTCATCTCCTCCCTCATGCTCGTGGCCATGGCGGTGTGCATTCTGATCTCCACTCGACTCAGCCGCCAACCCTACCACTGGCGATGGTACGACGGACTGATGATTGCTGCAGGCGTCGCTTTGGCAGCTTGGAATCTCAGGCAGCACATGGTCGGCGGAGAACTCCGCCTGGAAACCTATGCTCAGTCGCACTCCCACATGGAGATCGGCCTCGGACTCGTCCTGCTGTTCTGCTCCGCCAAGTTCTATCTCCATGGCCACAAGCACAAAGCACTCGGCCATACGCTGCTGGGTGTTTCGTTGGCGATCTGGGGCGTGCTCATGGCGTTCGGGCAACTACAGACGCCGTTCCTGGAGGCCGTAGGCAGTTTCGGCCACATGGTGGGCCCGCTACCGCAGATGCTGCTGGGCATCGCCATGTTGATGGTGCTGTTCGAAAATGAACGCCGCGCCGTTCTGGAGAACACGCTCTATTTCTCCACCTTCGGGGTGGACGCGAGTCGCCTCCTCGGGGCACAGGATCTTGTTCCAAACCTTGAAGCGTTTCTCGATCGCCTCCTGGGTGCGTTGCCAGCCCGGCGCGTAGTTCTGTGCATCGCCGACCCCTGGCGCGATGTGCTCCCCTCTGTTCAACGCGGCTTCTCTCCGGAATTCCTGCATCAGTTGGACGGAAGCGCGGGTAGCTACATTTGTGAACTTGCCATGCGCCGGGGAGGCTTTGTCCGCTTCGATGATCTCAACGATGCCGCTGAGCCAGTGCCGGACTTGCCCGGAACCAGCGTCTCGCGCTTCCGGGAATTGTGGCAGAACGAAGGCGTGCGCGGCGTAACCGCCGTCAGCGTGCGTACGCGCGAGCACAACTTCGGCGTACTGCTGTTCCCACACACCGGCTCGCGGCTGTTCGGTTCCACTCACATCCGGCTCGTCATTGGAATCTCTCTTCAGATCGGCCTGACCATGGAGAGCTACGTGGCCGCCCACGAAGCTCACCGCCGCACCAAGGAGTACAAACTCTTGACCCAGATCGGCCAGGCGGTCAGTGCGCGTCTCGATCAGGACGAGATCCTGCGTGCCGTGCAGAAGGAACTGGGCCAGCTTTTCGATACCAGCAACTTTTACGTCGCCTTCCAAAACGGGGAGGAGATCCGCTTCGAACTGGAAGTAGTTGGAGGCGTCGTTCTCCCCAAGCGCTCGCGCCCCGTCGAGCGCGCCCTGACCGAACACATGATCCGCACCGGACAAGCGCTGCTCATCCGCTCGGATCTGGAGGCTGTGCGCGAGAGCCTCGCCGTCACCTACATTCCTCCAGAGCCGGCCCGTTCTTTCTGCGGCGCACCGATTTTGCTCGGCGGCCGGCCGGTGGGTGTCATGGCTGCTCTCAACACAGAACGCGAATTTGCCTTCAGCACGCGCGACGTCGAAGTCATGCAAACCGCCGCTCGCCAGGTTTCCATCGCGGTCGAGAACGCGCGCTTGTTCGCCGACGAACAACAGCGCGCCCGCCATCTCGCCTTCCTGAACCACATCTCCCAGACGGCCATCTCCAGCGAAGATGCCGAACACATGCTGGAAGAGATCGTGCGCGAACTGCAGAAGACCTTCCACTTCGACCACATCGGCATCGGCATCCTCGACTACGTCACCAAAGACATCGAAATCAAAGCCGAAGCAGGAACGACGGCGCAAGCCCGTGGCCGGCGCATCCCGCTGGGCGTGGGCATTGTGGGCCGCGTGGCGCGAACGGGGGAGAAAGCGCTGGTGCAGAGCACGGCACAAGGCCACTTGATGGGTGTCGTGCCCGATTCCAAAGCGGTCCTCTGCCTGCCCATCAGCTACGGCGAAACCCTCATGGGCGTGCTCAACATCGAGAGCGCGCAAGAGAATGCCTTTACCCCCAACGACGTTCTCATCATGAACACCTTGGCGGACCTGCTCGCCACGGCGCTGCACAATTCTTTCGTGTTCCAGAAACTGCAACAGCAATCCATCACCGACGGTCTCACGGGCGTTAAAACACGCCGCTTCTTCCTCGAAGCCCTTGCCTCAGAATGGAAGCGCGCCTCCCGCTCGGGCCGCCCGTTCTCCGTGGTACTCATCGATCTCGACAAGTTCAAGGAGGTGAACGATACCCTCGGCCACCTGGAGGGCGACCTGGTGCTGGCCCGCGTCGGACGCCTGCTCGAGCAGAAATGTCGTCAGTCCAACATCGTGGCGCGCTACGGCGGCGACGAGTTCATCATCCTCATGCCGGAAACCGGCATTGAGCCCGCACAAATTCTGGCCGAGCGCCTTCGACTCTGGTTGGCTACCGATCCCATGCTCAACGAGCACGGCATTTCCGGCAGCTTCGGCGTAGCCAGCTTCCCCGTACACGGCTTCTCCGCCGAAGACATTGTGCGCGTGGCCGACTCTGGCATGTACGTGGCCAAGCATGCCGGCGGCAATCGCGTTTCCACCGCCGAGCCCTTTACCCAGGATGAAGAAGCCGCCGTAAAACGCCAGCTCATCTCGGCATTCATCGAAGGCTTTCTACAGCGCGAACACGGTGGTCCGGAACATGTCGAAGAACTGATTACAACGTTGCAGCGCATCTGCGGCGCTGGCGAGGAGTGCAACGAAGGGGTGCTGCGCGAAGCCGTCGAGTCGCTGGCGCGCGCCTCCGAGACGCGCGAACTGCATGCCGCTGGCCACGGCAAGCAGGTGATGCGCGTGTCCCAGAGCATCGGCCAGGCACTCGGCTTGCCGCCAGACGAACTGGAAGAGCTCGCTTACATCGCGCGCGTACACGACGTGGGCAAACTCTTTCTACCGGAGAAGATCCTCAACAAAGCGGGATCGCTCACGGAGGATGAGTTCTACCTGGTCAAAATGCACGCCCAGGTCGGCGGAGAAGTCGTGGCGACTCTCCCACGGAGCCGCCGCATGCGCCAGGCCATCGAGCACCATCACGAAGCCTTTGACGGCTCCGGCTACCCCAACGGTCTGCGCGGTGAAGAGATCCCTCTCTTCTCGCGCATCCTTGCCGTCGCGGATGCCTATAGCAATATGACCTCAGAACGCTCCTTCGCACCGGCCAAGAGTCCCGAGCGCGCGCTCGCCGAACTGGAAGAACTCAGCGGCATCCGCTTCGACGGCATGCTGGTGCGCCTGTTCATCCGCCAGACGCGCTCGGAAAAGACCCCCTCGAACTAAATCGACTCGCAGACGCCGCCAGCAAGACAGCGGCCAGTAATCATTCGCGTGCAAGCCGTCGGGAATCTCGGTAACATCGCTGTATTGCGCGCCTCCGGTGAGACGAGTGCGCGCCAGCTTGTCAGTCTACGACCTCATATTCCGTCTTCACCAAGCCACTCGCATACGACTGCGTCGTCATGTGACGGAGCTTCACATCGCGAAGCAGTGAGCCAAAGAGGGGGATTCCATCGCCGATGAGTACCGGCACGCGCGTGATCGTTATGCGACGAACGAGTCCGGCACGCACGAACCCCTGAACCGTGATCCCGCCATCCGCGTAGACGTGATTCGAGCCGCTGGCAGCGAGCTTCGCCGCGATCTCGGCCGGTGCCCCTCCCATCAGCTCGACCCTGTCTCCGCCCGCAGCCGACAAGTCGATCGGGCGGCTGCTCAGAACAACGACGCGTTTGCCATCATAGGGCCAAGTCGCAAGCTTCAGCACGACCTCAAATGTTTTGCGCCCGATCACGAGCGTATCGACGCTGGCCATGAACTCGTCGTAGCCGTGCGGTTCGCCACCATCGGCAGGCAGAAAGTCGTATTCGCCGTTGCGCCGGGCAATGAAGCCGTCAACGCTGGTGCCAACAAAAACCGATATGGTCATCGGAGTCTCCTGCTCTTCAGCGATGCGGTAGCTTACACCCTCCTTAGCGACTCGCGGCGCCAAAGGAGAAACGCCGACTAATTCCACTCACACCCTTGCCAGAAGCCTATCCCGCAAGGGAAACTGCTTTCATGCCTGTCTCTCTATCTCTCGATAACCGTGTTGCCCTGGTCACGGGCGGGTCGCGGGGAATTGGCGCCGCCGTGGTCCGCCGGTTCGCGCACGCCGGCGCCAGAGTCGTCTTCAACTATCAGCGTGCCCAGGACGCCGCCGCCAAGCTTGCTGCAGAGTGCAGCCCCGAAAGCTGCCATGCTGTCGCGTGCGATTTGACCGGCACAGAAACGGCCCGCTCTCTCGTCGATGCCACCGTCGCCCGCTTTGGCCGCCTCGACATCCTCGTCGCCAATCACGGCGTCTGGCCAGTCGAAGATGTGGGCGTCGAGAACATGCCCGACGCGCAATGG
>Ga0075028_100000635_pt1 | contig 12526 bp, 11 predicted proteins | sample LitLauG_LLR_2014_FD_71390 | JGI IMG/M metagenome (GOLD analysis project Ga0075028, IMG submission 71390) | Freshwater sediment microbial communities from Pennsylvania, USA - Little Laurel Run_MetaG_LLR_2014 | ecosystem: Environmental > Aquatic > Freshwater > Creek > Sediment | place: USA... | reverse complement strand
CTAGATAAATCGACTTAGAAAGCCCGTAGATCGACGATTGGTCCTCGGGGCGACCCGGAGGCCGTCCCGAACCTGGCGAGCGCTCTGATCGCCTCCCAGGGGCCTTTCTATCGCTCACGGCTATTGTCAAAGTTGGTCTTCGGGGCCGAGGAATGACTCCGCCCGGCGACGAGGAGGTGTCTAGAAATTCTTCTCATCCGCCGATGGCCCGTACAGGCCGGGCACAGCTACGTCGAGCAGCCGGAGATACATGGTGAGTTGTCCCCGGTGATGGATGAGGTGGTTGAACACCATGCGGCGTAGGACGGCGGTGCGCGGCTCGCTGAATAACTGCTTGCCTCCCATGAGCAGGGCCCAGGGTTGGGCGTAGGTGGCATCGTCGCCGGCGGCCAGAGCGGCGCGCGCCTCGGCACGGCTCTTGTCGAAGACTTCGAGTAACTCTTTGCGGTTGGTGGGCTTGGGCGGAGTAAAGGTGGAGCCGCCAGCGGGCGCCAGATCGAGCGAGTCCCGCTCCATGGTCATCTTCGCCCATTGCGGAAGACTGGCGATGTGGCCGGCCATCCAGCCAAGCGTGCCGGATTTTTCGTGAGGCTTCCAGCCAAATTTATCGTCGGGGACGCGCTCCAGCGTGCGGCGCGTGTTGTCCATTTCCATGTCGAATTCGGGGAGGAAGGTGTCTTTGAGGGGCATGGGTGGTTCTCTCCTGGCGAAGACTAGTGGCCCTGAAGTAGCAGATCCTTACGACGCCATTTTATCTGAGGCAGGCGCGTTCCGCGCGGGACGCGGGCTGCGCCAATAGGTTGTCCTTCGCCGTTTGTGAAGGATTGGTTAAAATAGCTGATTCCGCCCTTCCGCTTGGGGGCACTGTCATCTGAGAGTAAGGATTGTCCCATCTCAACTCCAATTCCGCGAATGCTCTGCCCGCGTCGCCGGCTTACTGGCGCGTGGAAGGGAGTTTGCTGGAGCTGACCACGGTGCGGCCGATCGCTTTCTTTTCCTGGAACAGCCAGACGTTTGGATCGCGCCTGGCGCGCCGAAGTCTGGTGCTTTCGATGGCGTTGCTGCGTCCGTTCCTGTATGCGGCAAACCGCAAAGCGGCCACGCGGATTGTGCACGCGGTGCTGCGTGGCATCACGCGGGACCGGCTGGATCTGCTGGGCGAAGAGGAATTCGAGTACAAGCTGAAGCCGCTGCTGAAGGCCGAAGGCGTGCGGCAACTGAAAGCGCTCCAGGCGACGGGCGCCGAGGTGGTGCTGGTGAGCCAGGGGCTGGAACATGTGATGCGTCCGCTGGCGCGGCAATTAGGGGTGCGCTGGATCATCGCCAACCGTCTGGATTTCCGCGATGGAGTTTCGACGGGACGGCTGATGAGTCCAGTGATTCGGCCTCGGGGGATATTTGCGCGGATTCGCGAAACGGGCCCGGACGGCCAACAGAGCGCGGCGCGCTGGGTGCGGGCGCTCGGCCTGCGCGGACCCAAAGCGCTGGCCTCGGCGATTGTGCCGGCGGAACGAGTGACGCCTGCGCGGGTGCGGCCGATTGTGTATTTCGACGAGCCGCGCCATGCAGAGCCTTTTTCGGTGCGCAAGGCGTTGAACGGAAAGCGCGTACTGCTGATCGGAGTGACCGGATTCATCGGCAAGGTGTGGCTCGCCAACACGCTGATGGATTTGCCTGAGATCGGAAAGCTTTACCTGCTGATACGGCGGCAGAAGTCGAATCCCGCCCAGAAGCGCTTCGAAAAAGTAATGGAGGAGTCGCCAGTCTTCGATCCGCTGTATGAGAAATATGGCGACGCCTTGGGGGCGTTGCTGGCGGACAAAGTCGAGGTGGTGGAGGGCGACGTTTCGCAACCCGGTTTGGGACTGGATGCGGAGACGTCGGCGCGGCTGGGCAGGGTGCTGGACCTGATTGTGAACAGCTCGGGATTGACGGATTTCAATCCCGACTTGCGGGATGCGCTCGCGGTCAACGTCGATTCCACGTATCACCTGATCGAATTTATCCGCAGGTCCGATCACGTGGCCCTGCTGCATCTTTCGACCTGTTACGTGGCTGGAGCGCGGGATGGCCGCGTGGGTGAGCGAGTGCGCCCGAACTACACGCCGGCAGGCGTGACGGATTTTGATGCGGAACAAGAGTGGCACGCGCTGCACCGGTTGCTGGAATCGGCAGAGACTCAGGCGGAGGGTGCGGAGGTCACTGCCGCACTGACCCGGCAGGCGTTGGGCAAAGAGCACGCGGCGAGAGGATTGAGTGGTCAAGCGCTGGAGAATCAGATCCGCAAGAACCGGGTTCGGTGGCTGAAGACTCATCTCACGGAAGCGGGTATCAAGCGGGCGCAGGAACTGGGCTGGCCAAATACTTACACGTACACCAAGAGCCTGGCGGAGTCGCTGATCGCAAAGCACGGCGATGGACTGCCGATTGCGATTGTGCGTCCGGCGATCGTCGAGACTTCGGTCGAGAAACCATTTCGCGGCTGGAACGAAGGCATCAATACTTCGGCATCGCTCTCGTACTTGTTGGGGACGGCGTTCCGGCAATTGCCTTCGAACGAACGGAAGCGGCTCGACATCATTGCCGTGGATGCGGTTTGCGCGGGGATGACGTTGATCGCGGCGGCGCTGGTCGAGCGGCGTCACGATCCGCTGTATCAACTGGCGACTTCGGTAACGAATCCCTGCGACATGGGCCGGTCGATCGAGTTGACATCGCTGGGACACCGCAAGCACTACCGGGCGCAGGAAGGCCTGGAATATTGGTTACGATTGCGCATGGATGCAATTCCGGTATCGAAAGAGCGCTACCAGCGGATGTCGGCGCCGGCGCAGAAAATGATTATCAGGTCGATTCAGCGGATCATGTCCCCGCTGCCAATGAAGAAGCCGCTGGCAAAGACGGAGCGCACCCTGGAGAGGGTCGAAAAACTGGTGCAGCTGTTTGAGCCATTTATCTTGCACAATGAGCATGACTTCGTGGCCGACAACGTGGAGAAGCTATCGCAGGCGCTGGCGCCGGATGAGAGAGGAACATTCGCATACAACACGGCGGGCCTGGACTGGTGGGAGTATTGGATCAACATTCATATTCCGGCATTGCGGCGGTGGACGTATCCGCTGATCGAGGGGCGGCCGCTGGAGGCGCGCGCGCCGCGCGTGCTGCGGATGCCGGCGGTGGAGCACGGGGATGTGGTGAAGACGGGGACGAACGGGAGAACGTGGTGATCGCGGCGGCGGCGGGGGTACCTCGGGGGCGAAAACCCCAGTCGATCGATGCTGCTTATCGTGGCGCTCAAGCGCGGCGCCACCCAATTGCTAAGGAACGCGGGATCTAAGTTCAAGATGGCAATCTTTCTGACGGGGGCTACGGGCTACATCGGGGCGCATGTTGCCGCCAATTTACTGGAGCAGCACGACGCTACGCTGAACCTGCTGGTGCGCGGGCGCGACGCGCACGAAGCGGAACGGCGGCTTTGGAATGCGTTCCAGTTGCACATGCCGTTCCCGAAGTTCTACGAGTATCTTCAGTCGAAGATCCGGATTTTCCGCGGCGACCTGACGGACCCGCAGTTCGGCCTGGACCGGGATGGCTACGAGCGTCTGGTTCACATGACCGATTCGGTCATTCACTGTGCGGCCTCGCTAAACCGCAAGTCTGAAAAAAGCTGCCTCAACGTGAACTTGCGAGGGACGCTGGAAGTGGTGCAGCTGGCGCGGCGTTCGCAGTATTACCACGGGCTGCGGCGTTTTTCGAATGTCAGCACGGTGGCGGTGGCGGGAAAGCGCCGCCACGAGGTGGTCACCGAAGACCGTTCGATTGAGTGGGAACGGTCGGACTACGATCCGTACGCGCGCACGAAGAAATTTTGCGAGCACATGGTGCGGGAACTGCTGCCGGACGTTCCGCTGACGATTTTCCGTCCCAGCATCGTGCTGGGTGACAGCCGCAATCCGGAAACGACGCAGTTCGACATGGTGCGGTCGTTCGTGTTTCTGGCAGGGCTGCCGGTGCTGCCATTTCGCCCGCACGACAAGATCGACATCGTGAATGTGGACTTCGTGGCGGATGCGATTTCCACGCTGCACATGAAGCCGGACCCACAGCACGACACGTATCATCTTTCCTCCGGCAATGGCTCGCAGACCTTTCAGGAACTGACTAAGGCGCTGGCGGCGGAGCAGAACACGCGCGGCCCTCTGTTCATGCCGATTCTGGAAGGTTCGTTTGGTTCGTTGGTGAACGCGCTCTCGAACGGCAAAGGCCGGGCTGGCCACGGCGCCGCGCTGATGAAAGTGTTTCTGCCGTACCTGACGTGGAACACGGTGTTCGATAATACGCGCGCGACGGCTGAGTTAGGCAAGAAGCCGGTACCATTTTCGAAATACAGTTTTCCGCTGCTGCGCTTCAGCCGCCAGCATAATTTTCAGTATCCCTACCAGGAGTGGCCCGCCAGCACCAGGGCCGGAGGATCCACGGCATGATGGACCTTGTTCTGGAAGCATGGGTTTCGACCATCATCGAGCAAAAGAAAGTGCAGTGGATGATGGGAAAGCGGCAGCCCTGGCAGCCGGGCGAAAAACTCAAGCTGCTGTTCGCGGGCTACAACGGCACACGCAACACCGGCTCGGATGTACGAGTGGAGGAGATGCTGCGGCAAGTCCGGCGTATTCTGGGTCCGGACCGTGTCGATCTCAGCATGATGACGTTCAACTTCGACCGGTCGCGCGGCTATTTCGAAGGCACGTCGCAAGTGCGGCTGCCGGATATTTTCCCGCCGTTCCTGGCGAATGAAGTTCCGAAACATCACGGGGTGGTGGCGTGCGAAGGCTCGATGTTCAAATCGAAGTTTGCGAATGCTCTAGCGACCATGATGATTGGCTCGCTGGGGATCGCGGCGGCGGAGAACAAGCTTTCGATCGGCTACGGCGCGGAAGCGGGGCATATGGACCCGCTGGTGGCCAAGATGTGCGGCCGGTATTGCAGGAACTCGCTGGTGATCACGCGCAATGACGAGTCGCGAAAAGTACTCCGCGAGTTGGGTGTGCCCACGGAGTTGGGCACGGACACGGCCTGGACGTTTGAACCACTGGGCGCGGAGTACGGGCAGAAGGCTCTGCGCGACGTGGGCTGGGACGGCAAAACACCCGTGCTGGTGGTTTGTCCGATCAATCCGTTTGAGTGGCCGGTGAAGGCTTCGATCGGGAAGCTGGCGGTGCACAGCCTGACGGGCGCCTACAAGGAGAGTCACTACCGCGGGCCATACTTCCACAACTCCGGTCCCGAAGCAGACCGGGCCTACGAACATTATCTAACTTCGATTGCGAATGCGGTGGCGGCGTTCCGCCAGAAGAAACATGTGTTTGTAGTGATGGCGGCGACCGAGCGCATGGACGCGCGTCCGTGCCAGAAGATCTCAGAAAAACTGGGCGGCGTGCCTGTGCTGACCTCCGATGACTACAACATGTATCAAATGGTCAGCATCCTGCGGACTTGCCGGTTGATGGTTTCGTCGCGCTATCACGGGATTGTCACTTCGATGCCGGCGCTGGTGCCGTCGGCGGGCATCACCATGGATGAACGCATCCGGAACCTAATGAACGAACGCGGGCATAAAGAGCTGCTGATGAATGTGGACGACACCGATCTGGAAGAGCGGACGCTGGCGGCGCTCGAAATTCTGGAGCGCGATGGCGAGCGGATCGCCGATGGAATCGCGCGAACCGTGGTGCGGAACTTGAGGCTGATGGCGCGCATGGGAGTGTATTTTGAGGAAGAAGTGCAGCGGCGGTATCCGGAATTTCCGACGCGACGGGGAGAGTGGAGCTGGGAAGACTATTTGCCGCCGATGAGTGAGGGGCTACGGGAGTTGGTGAAGGCGTACGGGTAAGTAGCGGAGGATGCCTTGGAACAGCTCGGGCGAGCTCAGGTGCATGGGTCCTTCGACTCCGCAAGACCTTCACTTCGTGAAGTTTTGCTCCGCTCAGGATGACAGTTCAGAAAATCGCATGACTTTTCTCGATCAAATCCTCGTAAGCCTGGAGAGGAGCGGGGACAACGTGGTTCTCCAGGAGTTGCGCGACGGCGTGCCCACGGCGGTCAGCGCGCGGCAGCTGCTGGAGCAAGTGCTGGTGGCGCGGGCTTATCTGCGGCGGCTGCGACTGAAGAAGGGGGACCGCTGCGGCCTTCTGGCGCCGAACTCGGTGCGGTGGGTGGCGATTGATTTGGCCATTATGGCCGAGGGGTTGACCGTGGTTCCGCTGTATGCGCGGCAAGCGCCCGCGGAACTGGTGGCGATGATGAAGGACTGCTGGCCGTCGGTGATCGCGTGCGGCGACCAGTCGCTCGCTGATGCGATCGTCAAGGAGTGGCCGGACGCGCCGCCGCTTTTCTCGTTCGAGAATGTCTTTACGTCGTCGCGCGGACCGGTGGAAAATCCGGCGCTTACAGTTGCGGACTCTGATGTCGCGACGATCATCTACACTTCGGGCACGTCGGGCGAGGCCAAGGGTGTGATGCTTTCGGCGGGCAACGTCGGGCACATGCTGGGCTGCACCTCCGGGCGGCTCGATCGGTTGATGAAACGGCGTTCCGGTCAGGACGCAGTCTTCCACTACCTGCCGTTTTGCTTCGCAGGTTCGTGGATCATGCTCTTGACGTGTTTGCTGCGCGGCAGCAAGGTTACGCTGAACACGGACCTCGGCAAGATTGCGGCCGACATGCGAACGGCGGCGCCGGACTATTTCCTGAATGTTCCCGCGCTGCTGGAACGGATGCGCAAGGCGGTCGACGAGCAGCTCTGGAAGACGGGCGGCTTCCCGCTGAAGGTGTACGGCAAAGCGAAGGGTGTGTGGATGCGGCGGCAGGAAGGGAAGTCTCGCGCGGACGATATGGTGTGGCTGACGCTGGCCAGCCGGCTGGTGTTTCCAACCATCCGCCGAAAGATGATTGGCGGCCGACTGCGCGCGCTGATCTGCGGCTCTGCCCCGCTGAATGTGGAAACGCAATTGTTCTTCATGATGCTGGGCATCCCGGTGCTCCAGGTGTACGGACTGACCGAGACCACGGCGATTTGCACGATGGACGATCCCAGCGGCGCGGTGGTTCCGGGGCGCGCGGGCCCGGCGATTACGGGAATTGAGATGAAGCTGGCGGAGAACGAAGAAATCGTGGTGCGCGGGCCGAATATTTTTCCGGGTTACTGGAATCGTCCGGAGGAAACGGCCAAGGTATTGCGCGACGGCTGGTTTCACACGGGCGATCAGGGAGAAATGGACGGGACGGGGAACTGGAAGATCGTGGGGCGGATCAAGAACCTGATCATTCTGGGGTCGGGTCATAATATTGCGCCGGAACCGATCGAGGACAAGATCCTTCAGCACGTGCCCGAAGCCAGTCAGGTGGTGGTGGTCGGCAATACGCGCGGATACCTGGCGGCGCTGGTCGCGGGGAAGGTGAGCGGCGAGAAAGTGCAGGCCGCGCTGGATGCGGTCAATCCAGAACTGCCGCACTACAAGCAGGTGCGCGCGTTCCATATTTTGGACGAGGCCTTTACGATTGACAGCGGCTTGCTGACCGCGAATGGAAAGTTGAAACGGGACTTGATTGCCGACCGGTTCCGTCACCAGATCGAAGCGATGTACGAGACGGCAAAAACGGCATGAGCGAATTCAAAGGGAAGACGATTTCGTGGCAGATCGTGAACGGCGCGGTGGAAGTCGCGCTGCATCGCGATCCATGTAATGAGATTGGCTCGGCGACTCTGGAGGAGCTGGAAAAGTTGGCGGCGGCCTTGCCGGAGTTGTCCAACGGCGCTCATGCGGTGATTCTGCATTCGACTCTGAAGGCGGGATTTTCCGCTGGGGCGGATTTGCGCGAACTGTATCAGCGCATGCGGGGGATGGAGAAAGGTGCCGCCCTCCGCGGGGTGCGGGAGTTCCTGGAGCGCATTCACCGGGTTATGAACGTGTTGGACGCGGCGCCATTGACGACGATTGCGGCCGTGCATGGCGTCACGTTCGGGGGCGGGTTCGAGCTGGCGCTGGTCTGCGACATCATCATTGCGGATCGGATGGCGCGGTTTTGCTTCCCGGAATTGCGGCTGGGATTGATTCCTGGATTCGGTGGGATTCCGCGCCTGAAGCGGGATTTGGGCAATGCGGTGGTGCGCGACCTGCTGCTCACTGGGCGCAGCTTCAACGTGATGAAGGCACAGCAAATCGGACTGGTCAGCCAGATTGCCGCTGAGGGAGAGGCGCTGCGGGTAGCGCGGGCCACGGCCAGCCAAGTGGGGAAATTCGACCGGCGGACGGCGGCGGCCGCGAAAGAATTTGTGAAGCCGATTCCGTATGACGATCTGAAACGAGAGATCGAGATTTTCTGCGACCTTTATGCGCTTCCGGCTGTCGAAGAAGGGCTGCGCAAGTTTGTGGAGAACGAGGGGCCGCAGCCGTACCTGCCCTAATTTGGTAAGTTGTAAGTTGGTAATCTAAGACGCGCCGCGTTTATGTCCATGCCTACGACTGACCACACACTCGATGAGATTCTGAATCTTGCGGCTTCGCATTTCAAGGTGCCGCGGGAAAAGCTCACGGCCGACGACGATTTCTTCAAGACGCTGGGTATAGACAGCTTGCAAGCGCTCGACCTGCTTACCCGCCTTGAACACCACTTCCGCATCGAGTTGCCCGATTACGAACTGCAGGGTGTGTCGGACTTCCGGACGCTGGCGAGCCGGATTCAGGCGCGGTTGTAGAGCAGGTTTGCCGCCACCGTCAAACATGCCGCGACGCAGCACACAGAAATCATGAAAATGGCGGCCTCGCGCAGCTTTCTCGAAGGAGTAGGGGTCCTTCGACTGCGCAGGACAATGCGCTTCGCGCATCGCCCTGCTGCGCTCAGGATGACACGGTAGGGATTTTGCAGAATCAACACGGGCTGGAGTTCCAGGGCAGAGACGCACAGAGGCAGAGAAGAGCTAGGCAAAGCGCATCTCTCTCAAGACTACTGCCTCGCTCTCTCCCAGATGTTACATTCTGATAAGCTCTGTTGTTCTCGGTGCCTTTGTGTCTCTGTGGTGAACAAAGACTGAATGCTTGATCTCCGTCAATACTCCAGCCTGGGTGCGGCGCTCAAGGATGCGCTGGAGCGCTGGCCGAATGAAACGTGCCTGATTGAAGCCGATCGCGATCGCGAGAAGGTGCGGCTGACTTACTCCGACTTCAAAGAAATGGCGCGGCCTTTGTGCCGGGCGTTCGAGGATGCCGATTTCAAGGCTGGCGACCGGGCGGCCATCATCATGACGAATCAGTCGAAGTGGCTGATTTCGGCGTACTCGATCTTCTTCTGCGGCGGTGTGCTGGTTCCGTTGGATTACAAGCTGACGGCGGCCGAGCACTTGCAGTTGCTCGCGCATTCGAAGGCGCGCTTTCTGGTTGTCGAATATTACTTGTGGCGGGCGATCACGCAGTCTGCCGAGTTTTCGAAGCTGACGACGGAGATCGTGCTGGTAACGGAGGCTCCGGTGGGCGCGGAGTTGCAGGGCGCGTACCGGTGGGAGGAGTTTCGTCGCAAAGGCGAGCCACAACTTGTGGCGCGGCAGCGCGAAGACGCGGCCTGCATCGTGTACTCGTCGGGCACGGGCGGGCGCCCCAAGGGATGCGTGCTGACTCACGATAGCTATCTTGAGCAGTGCGCATCGCTGACGGCGTGGTATCCGTTCTGGCCGGGCGTGCGGTATTTAAGCATTCTGCCGACGAATCATGCAATCGATTTCATGGTCGGATTCATTGGGCCCTTTGTGTGCGGGGCCTGCGTAGTGCATCTGCGGACGCTGCGGCCGGAGTTTGTGCGGGACGCGTTTGTGCGATACCGCATCACGTACGTGAGCCTGGTGCCGATGGTGTTGAAGAACCTGGAGCGCGGATTGCGGGCGAAGTTTGACGAGCTAAAGCCGAAGAAGCGGTGGATGCTGGAGCGGCTGCTTGCACTGAACAAGATGCTGACGCGTGGGCGTCCGCGAGTGGGACTGAGCCGGCGGTTGCTGCCGCACGTGCACAAGGCGTTTGGCGGGGAACTGCAGGCGCTGATTGTGGGCGGCGCGTTCACGGATCCTTCGACGTTGCAGTTTTTTTACGATCTCGGCATTCCGGTGACTTGCGGCTACGGGTTGACGGAAGCCTGTACGGCGGTCACGCTCAATGATCTGAAGCCGTTTCGCGCCGACACGGTGGGGAAGCCGCTGCCGGGTAGCGAGATACGGATTCTGAGTCCGGATGGAGACGGGATTGGAGAAGTGGCGGTGCGGAGCCGCGCGGTGATGTCGCACTATCTGGACGATCCGGAACTCACGGCGCAGACGATTGTCGAAGGCTGGCTGCTCACGGGCGATCAAGGGCGCTTCGAAGAGCACGGCCATTTGCAGTTGTTTGGGCGCAAGAAGAACATGATTGTCACCGAAGGCGGGAAGAACATTTATCCCGAGGACATTGAAGCCACGTTCGATGGCCTGCCGGTGAAAGAGTACTGTGTGTTTGCGGCGAACTACGTGTGGCCGCAAAAAGGGCTGGGGAAAGAGATGTTGGTGCTGGTAGTGCGGCTGGAACCGAATCAGCAATTCGACGATCGGCTGCGCGATGAAATCGCGGCACGGAACCGGCGTTTGGCAGACTTCAAGCGTGTGGGGGGCTATCTGGTGTGGGAGAGGGATTTTCCGAGGACGGCATCGCTGAAGATCAAGCGTGGGGAGTTGGCAGAGCAGATCGGAAGAGGTGCGGGGCGGGCTAGCGTGGCCGAGATATAGCGAAATATGCCGGATCCGAAGTGAAAGGCAAGGTCTCCTCCACTGGTACTTAGTAGCTTCGCTCCTGCGCCGGCGGCGGGGATGACAATCGAGTAAATCAGTGCAGTGTGGGATTGGTGCGTGAGTTGAGCGAGACTTTTCTGGCCATCATTAATCCGGCAGCCGGCGGCGGTCGTTGCCGCGAGCGTGTGGGGCCGGCGCTGGCGCGGCTGCGCGCGGCGGGAATTGCCATTGAGACCGCGGAAACGGGTACGGCGGGGCAGGCGACGCAGATTGCGCGCGAGGCCTACCAGCGCGGCTTTCGGAAGTTCCTGGCGGCGGGCGGGGATGGCACTTCGTACGAGATTGTGAACGGGCTATTTCCAGCGAGCGGGTCTCAGGTCTCAGGTCTCAGGTCTCAGATTCCGAGTGGCGCGGAATATCAGATGGCCACGCTTGGGTTTCTCCCTCTGGGCACAGGCAATTCCTTTCTGCGCGATTTCAGCGATCCGAAGGCGGCGGATCACGGTCTGGAACACGCGATGTGCGCGATCGAGGCCCGGCGGTCGCGGGCGTGCGATGTCTTCCGGCTGACGCATAAGGATGGAGTGATTCACTACATCAATCTGTTGAGTGTGGGATTCGCGGCGAACGTTGCCGTACTTCGTCATCGGCGCTTTCTCGGTCTGGGGCAGTTCGGCTATCTGTTGTCAATCTTCCTGTGCCTGGCGCGCCTGAACCGGCGTCCGTTTCCAGTGCGAATGGATGGGCAGGGTGAATTTGACGCGCGGCGTTGTCTGTTTCTCACTTTCAACAACAGCAAATTCACGGGCGGCACGATGATGATTGCGCCGGACGCAGCGTCCGACGATGGATTGATTGAATATGTGCGCTGGGGGCCGATTGGGCGGCTGGGGCTGATCCGGAATTTGCCGACGCTCTACGATGGCACGCATACCCGGCATCCGCTGGCGGAGCGGCGTGCGACACGGCAGGTGGAATTTCAACTAGAGGGACCGGTGGACCTGATGGTGGACGGAGAGGTGCTTACCCTGCACTGTGAGCGCCTGGATGTGTTGCCGTCGGCGCTGAGGGTCGTGGTATAAGAAAACGTCATGTCACAACAGAGAAGAGAACGGCAGAAGGAGAAATCAGGAAATACGGAGCCGAGGAATTGGGGACGCATCGCTCTGTACGCTGTGCTGATCGTGGCGGCCTTCGGAGCGGCCTACTATCTTGGCCACCGCAGCCAGCACAAGTACGATGGCTTCGCGCGATGCCTGGGCGAGCGGGGAGTGAAGATGTACGGCGCCTGGTGGTGTCCCCACTGCGTGGAGCAGAAGGAAAAATTTGGCGCTTCGTTTGAATACGCGCCGTACGTCGAGTGCGGCGTGAAGGGCGATCTGAAAGGCCAGAATCCGGTGTGCAAGGACGAGGGCATCAAGCATTTTCCGACGTGGCAGTTTCCGCCGATGGGGGAACGGGTGGAGCGGGTATTTGCGCTCGAAGAATTAAGCGACCGGACGGGGTGCTCGTTGCCGTGAGCGACTGGACGCAGCGTCTGATGACCATCGTGGCGATTCTGGCGGTCTGCGGCATCGTCGTCTCTTCAGTTTCGCTGCAGCACCACTTCGCGACTTCCAAAACGGAATACTGCGACATTGGCGAGACGTTTAATTGCGACATTGTGAATCGCAGCCAATACTCGTCGATCCTGGGCATTCCGGTGGCGCTGATTGGCATGGC
>Ga0075028_100000629_pt1 | contig 12581 bp, 4 predicted proteins | sample LitLauG_LLR_2014_FD_71390 | JGI IMG/M metagenome (GOLD analysis project Ga0075028, IMG submission 71390) | Freshwater sediment microbial communities from Pennsylvania, USA - Little Laurel Run_MetaG_LLR_2014 | ecosystem: Environmental > Aquatic > Freshwater > Creek > Sediment | place: USA... | reverse complement strand
CCGGCGAAGGTCAAGCTGACCGTCGGCGGGATCGACCTCACGCTCGAGATCGAGGGCTCGGTCGAACTTGAGTGAAGATGAAGTGGTGGTTGAAATTCACGACACCGGTTTTGGAAGAATTGGCAGCGTGATGGCCTTATAGATTGATCCGACCCCCACGAAACTAGGAGGGCACCGATTACCCCCATGAATGTTTGAATGCTGTTTTCATTTGTGGATTTCAGCCATGTCCGCCATTTCTACGCCCGTCTCTTTGGATTGCGAAAAGACAGTTCTATTTTATCTAAGTGCTTCCGAATGGTCGCAATTGCTCGCTCGTCTACCACGAGAGCAATTTGTCCGAACTCGCGAGTGTGAAGGCAAAGTGTTGCGGTCCCATTCGGACCCGCTAGAGTTTCCGAACCAATCACCGTTAACCGCGGAATCAGTGTGAACTTTGGCGCCGTCATGGTAGTGCTCCTGCTGGCGGTTACTGATTGCTAGTTGCGGCCACCCTCGATTATTCGCTTATCATGTGCGGGCAGTTCACTCGGTATTACACGTGGTGGCACATTTGGGAGATGTAAAACCTTTTTCCATCAGCGCCGAATTCGCAGCCTCGCTATAACATCTGTCCCAGGTTGACGGTCGACACCATAATCTCGCTCAACGGAAAGCGCGAGCTGGTCCCCATGCGGTGGGAGCGGCTTCAGTTGCGGATACCGTGGTGGGGGAAGAGGCGGTCGGTGGAGCAGCGATCTTGCGGCTGGTGTTATACAGTATAGGGCTTTGTTGGCTGTCGCTGAATTTCGCGCATGTCCCCGTGATGTACGATGGCCACTTGCCCATTGTCCCAGGCGATCGTGACCGCATCCCAACTCGTTTCAGTGACAATGCCACTATCAGCGGGGTCGCCTCGCCAATAGACGCGGGTGCCCCTCTTTAGGGCTTTGGATTCGGCGCCGGTCATTGTGCTCGCCAGGTTTCCTGCGGTCGCGCGCAGTACGGCAGCGGCCTTCGTTGTCTTTCCTTATTGCTCTACAGCTAAAGGCGCTTAACGTCTCGCGGGTCGAAAGGACACCATGGGGTACCCACGGGCCTGTTGGTCATTTTGGGTCGGGTCGCTTAACGAGTTTGTAGGATGGTTCTTGGGAAGAGTTCCACTGGACCATTTGACGTCGGCAAACATCACAATAAACACTGCCGCTATCAGCTATAGGCAATTTAGTATAGCGAACAAAATATTGCGCTCCGCAGTGTCGACAGAAGAAGTCGCCGCCAGAGGTGATTGTTGGGGGACGCATTGATACATCATATACGCTTCGACACCCTACGTCGCGGACTTTGGACGCCGAATGACCCCAAACGCCTCATCGCAGGCGCAACGAATCATAATCCGGTGCCAATGAATGGATGCATCAATGACCCTAAATTCGGGAGAAATCGTATGAAAAATAAAGTCGGGATGCCCCGCAGCCGGTCTAACATTGTCCGAAATTGTCGCTTCTCCGCTTCGGCCGCATTTCGGACAGTTGAGAACCAAGACAACACGCGCGTCGGACGTCATTTGCGTAGTATGGACTCGCGGCCTTTTTTGACACTGTCCTAATTGTGCTCACATGACCTATGTTTGTGCTTGGAGGCAACATTTTCAGTGGTACAAAAGCGGTCGAGCTTCTGGAGAATATTTCCTCTCTTCAGGATCTCCCCGGTACCTTGAGCCCCAGCGCCACCCCCCGCTCCCTTCCGGCGCTGGGGCTTTTTCATTTTGGGCGCTACTATAGGTAGCGTGGCGACGTAAAGTTGCTGCGGCGGCTCGCCCCCCATCCATGAATCGGCGAAGCATTCGACCCCCACTGTAATCCAACGGAGTGCTGCCAATTCCGGCGGGCATCTGGCGTGAAATAGGAGGCATCTATGACCAGTCATCTTCTCCGCACCGGTGCTTTGGCATCGATCTGTGTCGCCTCCCTTGCCGGCACGGCGGTCGCCGGTGCCGCTTTCGATGGCAGTTGGAGCGTTGTCATCCAAACGCGGAGCGGCGCCTGCGATGCAGCCTTTCGGTCAGGCGTGCAAATCAGGAACGGCATTATCTTTTCCGAGGCCGGCGGCTTCAACATGAATGGCCAGGTCTCGCCGAAGGGGATGGTGCGTGTGAGTGTGTCGGCGGCCGGCCAATCGGCCAGCGGGTCCGGTCGGTTGTCAAGCAATTCCGGCGGCGGCGTCTGGCGGGGTCAAGGAAATAGGGGTACGTGCTCGGGCAAATGGGCCGCTGAACGCCGCGGGTAGGCGACGGCCCCTCAGAGCGCCAAGAACCGCTATAGAATGCATCGGCGCTCGACGAAGATCGGTCGCGGCAGTTCAGGTCCGTCAATAAGTAGATGACTTTCAGTCTTCGCCCGCAATCGTCTCAACTAAGCGGACGATGCTACGGCGAACTGCAGGCTCCTTGATGCGCATGAATGCCTTGGTGAGGGCAAGCCCTTCGGTAGTGGTCAGGAATTGAGAAGCATAATCCGAGGAGGGTGACCGTCGCTCGTCTGTCGATGAGCCAGATGGCTTGAGCGGGTCTTCGAAGAAAAAAGAAATGGAAACCTGCAGGGCGCGAGCTATCTGCTGTAATCGGCTAGCGCTAATGCGGTTCGTCCCTTTCTCGTATTTTTGAACTTGCTGGAACGTAAGACCGAGCGCGTCTGCTACCTTGGTCTGACTCATTGCGAGCATCTTACGGCGCATGCGGACGCGGCGGCCAACGTGCCTGTCGGTGGGACTTGGTAACTTCGTCGCTGGCAATTTCTGCAACACGCGAGCCTTTGGCTTTCAAACCTAGCAGCAAGATAGTCTTACCTAAACAATATGTCATGGCTTTTTGTTGGCAGAAGGAAACACAAAAGGAGATCACATGATGCCGGAATAGCATCATCTGGACAAAGCGTGATTCCGCGGACACATCCTATTGCTGCTGCGTGGTCCACCTTGAGTGAAAGTAGAAAAACGCCCATGAAACGAGAATGCTCTTCAGCAGCGAGTCATTTCGAGTGTACGTAGCAATTTGCTAGACGTTGCCGTGGGCGACGAAATACGCCTCGCTTGCTGCGCCCTCAAACGTGGGGTCGCCACTTTTTAAGGTAATGCTAGTGGCTCCAGTAATATTGATAGGCTGAGGGTCGATCACGGTGGAAGAAATTCATACAGGTTGGATGGCTCTATTATAGTGCCTTCAGTCTGGATGCCGCTCTTTGGATTGGTATGGGGAATGGACAAAAGCTACTTGACGATGCGCGTTCCGCCCAACAGATAGAGGTGCTGCACTTCGTTTGCCGAAAGCGCTCTATTATATACCCGCACGTCGTCGATTTTTCCGTCAAAATAACGCGGTCCACCATTGAATCCGCCAATATCCAAACTAATCGTAGAGTCGTCCCGTGCACCAGAACCGGTAACAACACTGATGCCTGAATTATTAGGCACGAATACTCCGTTTACATAAAACTTCACCCCCGAGAGCGAGTACGTCCCGTCCCATGTAACGACGACGTGTTGCCATCCTGCATTGACGGCATAGGCATTATCCGATGTATATACATCGACAGTATTGCCGGCGCTAGCACCCATGTTAAATTCAAGACATTTTGTGCAGTCGTTATTATTTACCAAAAACGTCACCCCGTCCGCAGAGAGATGATTCTTATCGATAATTCTTCCCTTATCATTCGAACCGGATGACCTCGGATTTATCCACGCACTGTATGTAAGTTGCGCAATATTATTTAAAGACGCCGACGGAGCTACATCAACAAAATTATTAGCTCCATCAAAGTTCAGTGCCTGACCCAATTTGCCGATCGTCTTTGCACTCGACGTAGCACCGCCGACGAAATACCCATTATTCCCTTGCCCGCTGCGGTCATATATTTTGTCTGTCGTATCAGCGCCATCAAAAGTCCACAGGCCCACCAGGCCACTTGCGAGCGAAGAACCGCTTTGGAGGTTAACGGAAGAGGTGTTTATCTTTACCGCGCCTGATTGATACAATCCGGCGACTTGGCTCGCACTGAGCGCTCTATTATATATGCGCACGTCGTCGAGCTTACCGTCCCATGCGCTGGCCCCATTATTGTAGGAGCCAATCACCGTCTCCTCCCCGACTGGGTCGGCGACACATCCTGACGTGCCCGTGCTAGGTTGTGTGACACCATCCAGATAAGTGGTGAAGTTACCGTTCATAGTAGCGTTGGCGCCATTGAACGTGAGTACGATATGATGCCAACTCCCGACGAGGGGCGTCGGGTCCACATTGCTATGAAATCCGGTAGTCCACGCCGCGTCGCTGGCCACGTTGCACACAGTTATGCCCGTGTAACGTGTGTCTGCCAAAGGTCCTCCGATCAAAATGTACAACGGGTTTGTCGTGTCAGTTCGCAATGTTGCGATTTCCGGTAAGTAGCTATTTGCGGCGGTGAATTTGTTGATATTGACCCACACTGAAAACGTGAAGGGACTTGTAGACGGTGCGTAGGCTTTTGAACCACCGATCGGAATATACCCCGACACAGAGTCGTCAAAGAACAGTGCCTTGCCGTGTTTGCCGTTGACCCATGCCGGGAGAGTAGAGCCAGTGAGTGTGCCGTTGTTTTTGTTGCCACTAAAGTCGTGCGCAGTGGTCGAGGTTCCTTCATCAAAGCTCCAGTAGCCGACAAGGCCGAGGTTGTTGGGTGGTTTTAATATGGTGCCGTGGGCGGGCTCAATTGATGAAGCGAAATCGGTCCAGTAGTCGTTACCCGAATAGTCCCAGTGCATGCTTGCACTCCCAGCTCCCGCTTTCATGCTCGCGGCAATGTTGTCACAGCTGTATGAGGAGCCACCGACTAACCGATCTAAAAATGTTTGCGCGCCGGACTGCGAATTTAAAGCATCGATTTGGGTTCCATGGCAGGTAAAATCGTAGACGAGATCGCCTGGCGCACTTGCGATCGTTACCGAGCCTACAATTCCGGTAGTCCCATTGTCATCGCTTACAGCACTCGTGCGTAGAGGAGTACTTTGATTTACGCCGAAAAATGACGCTGCTTCACTTAACATAAACGACCCTGCTTGTGTCCCGCTTAAAGTTATCGTGATACTGTCGATACCGGGCGTCGGGTTTAGCAAATACCACAATTCTGTGTGCGTGCCGACGGCACATCCGTCCGCAACGTCGTGGCTGACATAACGAGTGAGGGGGGCACTACCAAATGTCACCCCAGTAACGGTAGGCAATGCCGGACATCCTGACTGGCCAGTGACAATACCGACGATGAGGAGTCTGTTTGAATTCGAGCCTACAGTATGATTAAACGCGAGCGATGTGCTCAGTATCGGTGTCAAACTGGCGCTACTAGTCGCATCCAGAGCGATGGCCGCATGAACACGTGAAGGAAATGCTAAGGAAGAAAAAAGTGCTAGAGAACAGACAACTAAAAAGAATATGCTTCTTTTAAGAGCCATGCATCAATACTACCATATGCGCAGACCCTTTAGAGGACACTGAGCGTCGCGGCGAGTGTTATGGCTGCACCCGAGCACTGATCATTGCTTCGGTGGGTGCCGTTTGGCTCCAGGTAGCGGTCACTGCCCCAGTGCCTGCGTGGTATCCAACGGCAAGATTGGTAGCCGTGCTATTGCCGTAGAATATCTCCGTACCGACGATTGCGTGTGGGGCGTCTCCGGTTACGGTCTGTGCTCCGCCATATATGACCATGTCATTAGCAGTGAGATTGGTGGCAGTAACAGAAAGCGGCGTGACATTATTGCCGGTCGTCCCAGCGGAGTCCGTGGTCACACACGGAGTCGTTTGGTTTGCTCCCTGCAGGAGTGCGGCATTGCTCTGGTGATCTGCGGTAACGGAATAATTGACGGTGATGGTGCCCGTGCCTGAGGGTGCAGGAATGGCCCAAACCTCGAGATCGGTGATGCCGTTGCGCTGCTGTTTGCAAAGGTAGGGTGTGCCTCCGGTCAATCCGCCACTGAGTGCGATGGAGCTCACGTTGCCGGTCGCACTACTGAGAGCTGCGGTGACGATGATGGTGGGCTTGGTGCCTGAAACGGCGAAGGATGTAAATGAATCTACATTCGTACCTGTTTGATCTATTTTGTCTGCGTCAGAAATATATGAGACGGGTGTTGTGCCTCCACCAGCAATTGCGACGGAATACGATGTCGAGGAATCCGCCGAAATAGTTCCTGCTGCATCTTTGCATTTCACATACGTGGTGTAGCTTGAACCGTTGGTAAGTCCTGAAATAGTAGTTGAGTGCAACGCGCCACCAGTAGTAGAGAGTGTCGTCATCGAAGCAAATGCGGTGCCGGCGGTAGTACTCCATGCACAAGTGGCTGTTTCATTTGTCGTAACAGAAAGAGTTGTTTGAGTGGTGCCTGCTGCAAGTGCTCCAGTTGGTGCTGTAATTGTGATTACAGGCGGCGTGGTGTCGGCTCCTCCGCCGCTCGTCGAAGGATAGAGTGAACCATTGAGGAGATTCGTGTTTCCGGATTTAAGGAGCGTGCCGGTAACCTTGAGACCGCTCGAACTTTCTCTGAATATCACCGCATCAGACGGCTGGCCGGCGCCGGGCATGCTCAATCCTGTTGCATCAACGTAGTTGTTGTTGAATGAGACAGTACCAGTAGTCTGATCGAGCGCGTACCTGAATGCGAACCCTGTATTGCCCTGCGGCAAAGCGGTAATGACGATGGTGTTATTGGAACCGTCTATGTTGCCGAAGGTTGCGAGCGGGGGGTTGGAGTTGCCGTCAAGTGTGAATCCTTGCGTACCGCCGCCACCTGATCCTCCGGGGAATTGTGTTTGCAGTATCGTGTTGTAGTCGATGACGGTACTCGGGTAGCTATTGCCGGCGTAAGTCTGATACCAGTCTGGATGCAGAGATGCGCCGCCGATGCCATCTGCTTGAGCGTCGTTCTCAAGAATATTGTATTTGATAATGCTTGAACCACCGGGTCCATCAATGAGATCTGCGCCAGCATTCTTGATCCAGTTGTATTCGATGAGGGTGGGACCATCAATCGAGAGGAAGAGTGGGGCGTTGCCTCCGGTATTTACCGAGCCACCATCTATGATGTTGTTCACAATTGTGACGCCCGCGCCTTTGCTGAAGCCATTGCCCTGACCGAGAAGTCTGATGGACATCTGACCGAGTGAGCCGATCAGGAACTTGTTGTTGGTGATGGTTACATTGTTCATGCCAGGGCCATAGATCTGCCACCCGCCGCCACCGGTGAAGTCCCACCCGTCAATGACACAATTGTCGGAATTAATATTGAAATCTTTGTTGACATTGTCGACAGTGACACATGCAGGAGCCGCATTCACGCCGGGAATTTTAAATGTCGTGATCGTCGGACCGACTGCATATTCCACTCCCGCGACATTCCATGGCGGACGCACAGAGTACGAATTGAATAGCGTCGGGTGCGGTGCTGCACCGACGGGCGCGGCTGCGCAGCCGTCTGGGTACGCACTGCCTTTTGGACATGCACCACCTGTGGTTGCGGCTTGTGTCGTAGCATTCGCCGCAGCGCTTGCTGCGGAAAGATTCCCTGCCGCGTCAATTGCTTTCACCGTGTACGAGTAATTCGTTGAAGCACTGAGTCCGGTGTCGGAATATGAATTCGTGGTCGGAGTGCCGACTTGCACACCGGCGCGGAAGACGCGGTAGCCGGTCACCCCGACATTGTCGGTCGACGCTGTCCACGAAAGAGTTATTTGTGAACTTGAAAGCGCGGATGCAGAAAGATTGTTCGGTGTACTTGGTGGAGTTGCGTCGGTGCTTCCGCCGCCAACGGTAGCGCTCATCGCATTTGAGATCGCACCGCTGTTGATGTTGGTGTCATTGGCGCGAGCGAAAACGGTGTACGAACCGTTCGCGAGTGATGGGGTCGTAAATGACCATGACGTGCCATTGACTAGAGCAGAGCCGACGGGAATTCCTGTCGCCTGATTGAGAATGACTATCGTCGTCCCAGAGGGCGCGGTGCCGGAGATCTGCACCGTACTACCATTTGGCGTTGCGCTCGATATCACCGGAGCAGCGGGTGCGCTCGTCGGATAAAACGCTGTGTCTGAGATTTGTTTTTCATATGGACCGTTAAAGAGTCCTTTGTTGCTCGGCAAATTCCAATTGCCGTACGACATCGGATTCTTGATGCCCGTATCTTCGTAGTACGTGGAAATCGGTTGGTAGAGCACGCCCGTGGCATCGACAAAGTTGTCGTGAATTGAAGGATTCACGAGGGTACCGGCGCCACCACCAAGCCCCCAGTTGAAAACGCTTGAAGTATTGCCGCCGGCAGTGTTGGCTGGAAATACGATCGTGTTGTGATCGGCAATGGCATTGTTGACGACACCGACACCCTGATCACCGACGCGACTAAATGAATTCATTTGTCCAGCCCACGTCGGCGGCTGGTACATCGTGTTGTACTCAATGAGGAGGCTGCCGATGTTTTGCCCTGCGCCGGTCGTGTCGTATGTTTGAATGCAATCAGTGTGATACACGCCGAAATTCATCGTGTCGAAGAGGTTGTACTGAATGGTGAAACTGCCTGAGCGCACAAGATCGATCGCGTCGTTGGGGAAATTGGTGAATTGATTGTATTGGATAACCGCACTTGCTCCCGTGTAGATCATTGACGATACGCCCGCGCCGCTCGCTGCCCCACCGTCGAATTTGTTGTGGAGGATATTGATCGAGCCCGCGAGATCGGCGAAAATTGGAATGCCGCCGTTCACCCCGACTTTGAAATTGCTGTTTTGAATAGTGACGTTGGTCGCACCAGAGCCGACATCAATTTCCCACCCACCGCTCAGCGAGAAGTCATAGCCATCGAGTGTGGCGTTGCTGCTACTTACCGTAATGACATGCGTTGATCCATTTACCCCGACACCGCTCATCGAAATCGTCGAAGGATTTTTGAGGACCGTACCTGCAGGGATGCCGACGACATAATCAACACCCGCTACTTGCCACGATGGGCGGAGCGTATAACCACTCAATATATTCGGAAACTGTATGGCGCCGCCTCCTCCGCCTGCCTGCGTCGTCGCACTCGCCGCTGTACTCGCTGTCGAGACATTGCCCGCCATGTCTGTTGCTTTGATGGTGTATGAGTAATTCGTTGAGGCACTGAGCCCGGTGTCGCTGTAGCTGTTGGTCGTGGGTGACGCGACCAGCGTGCCGCCGCGGAATACTTGGTAGCCGGTGACACCGACGTTATCTGTAGATGCAGTCCACGCGAGATTTATTTGCGAACTTGAAACTGCGGATGCAGAAAGGTTTGTTGGGGCTGATGGTGGTGTGGTATCGGGGGGAGCGGTGCCGCCTGTGGCAACGACCGAGATGTCGTCGAGGTTCCAGTGGGTCGGGTCTTGGCGGAAGTCGAATTCGATGGGCGTGGTTGCTGCTGTAGCAGTGACCGTGTAGGTGTAGTGCGTGTAGCTTTGGGTGGCGCTGTTGGTGAGGGTGAGTTTTGCCTGGCCGTTCCACTTGGCGATGAAGTCGTTCGGTGTCCCGCCGTTGTTGGAGAGCCAGAAGTCAAAAGTGTACTGCTGGCCAGCGGTAGTCGGAATGTTTTGCGTCATAATGCCGTCGGTGCCGACCGGTCCGAGACTTGCTGAGTAAGTGCCGGTGTGCGGACCAGTCGCACTCACGCCTGCTTGCGGACCTCCGCTAATAACCGCAACGTTGCCTGTGAGTGCCCACGAAGTGAAGGTGCTGGATTCGAAGCCCGGGTTTGCGACGAGATTGGAACCGCTTGCGGCTGCTTGGGTCGTGGCGCTCGCGGCAGTAGATGCTGCGGAGAGATTGCCGGTGGCATCTAAGGCTTTCACTGTGTAGCTGTACTGCGTGGATGCGGAGAGACCCGTATCGCTATAACTATTCGTGGTTGGAGAACCGACTTGAACACCGTTTCTGAATACTTGATAGCCGGTGACGCCGACGTTGTCGGTCGAGGCGGTCCACGTCAGATTAATTTGCGAACTTGAAACTGCGGATGCAGAAGGGTTTGTTGGGGTTGATGGTGGTGTAGAGTCAGCAGAACCAGGGGGGCTCAAGAGATATGGGCCCGTCACCGACGGCACACTTACCGTGCCATTGGTCATGTTTACATTGTTCCAAATGTGGGTGTTATTACCCCACTGCGAGCCCGAAGACGGATACCAAATCCCAAAATCGTCGCCAGTCGGGTCGAAGTAATTGTTTTGGTAGGTCGTGTTGGTGAGCGTCGCTGTGCTTTCGGTCGTAATAGCAAAGGTAAAGGTGGCAGTCGGCGTCGGACCTGTGTTGATGATGGTGTTGTTGGACACCATCTGATTGTTAATGTTGGCAGTCGCCTCGCTTGCGATCGTGAGCTGATAGTTGTGCGTTTGCAAGAGTCCTTGCGGCTGATAGATCGTATTGTAGGCAGTGATGCCATTGCTGACATTGCCAGCGTAGAATTGAATCGGATCATTATGCGCGCCCGATGTCACACCGATTCCGTAGAAAAGATTGTATTCGATGGTCGGTGTGAATCCCGCTGGATTTGCACCCGGGTCGATAGCGTCGGTACCTTGCGTCGAGAAGTAATTGTATTTGACGATAAATGCGCCGCCACCGTTGTATTGAATAGCGATACCCTGATCGTTTGGTGATCCGATGAAGTTGTTGTTGGCAACCGTGAGATTTGCGATGCCGCTACCGACCGCTTGGATGGGAATGATTGGATTGATGCTATAGACGAAATTAGAATTCGTAATTGTCGTCCCCGTCACGCCATTTGGGATTGAAACTCCCCAGCCACCATGAAGCGAGAAGTCGTAGCCGCTCAACGTCACATTGTTGGCCGTAATTTGCACAACGTGCAGCGATGCATTGGCGGTTGCCCCGACCGGGAGATTGCCCTGCACGCTCGGATCTTTTAGTACTGTGCCCGCAGGTACGCCAACGTAATATTCAACTCCCGCAACGTTCCATGGCGGACGATTTGCTCCATATGAACTAAGAATATTTGGGAATTGCGCAGTTCCGCCCGGAGCGCCGGTGCAACCGTCGCCCAGCGTCGTGCCTTTTGGACAAGTACCTCCTCCACCTCCCGCCTGCGTCGGGGCAGATGCGCTCGCTGATTGTGCAGAATTATTCCCGGCAGCGTCATTGGCAGAGACCGTGTACGAATAATTTGTGGACGCGGAGAGACCAGTATCGCTGTAACTATTCGTTGCCGCAGTTGCGATCCGCGTACCTCCCCTGAATATTTTGTAACCGGTAACACCGACGGCGTCGGTGGAGGCGGTCCAGGTGAGGTTGATGGCTGATGAGGAGATCGCTGTTGCCGAGAGCCCTGTAGGGACGGTTGGTGCTGTGGTGTCGGCGGGACTTGCAACGGAGAATGTGACGGATGCATTCCCCGAGATGTTGTTGGAAGCATCAGAGCACTTTACATAATATGTATATGAGGTGCCGTTGGTAAGTGGTGAAAGCGCCGTGGAGTGCGAGAGTGCTCCTGTTGTCGTGAAGAGTGTTCCTGCTGAGAACGCAAATGATGCGGTGGTGGAGTATCTGCACGTTGCGTTTTCATTGGTGGTTGCGGAGAGCGTCGTTTGCGTCGTACCAGCAGCGAGATTTACCGTTGGCGCGATAATTGTGACTGACGGTGGAGTGGTATCGACGGGTGCAGTGATCGTGACGCTCGCTGATTGTGTGGCAGATCCACCGGTCCCGGTGCACTGCAAGGTATATGTTTGGCTGGTGGAGAGGTTCGTGAAAGATTGCGTACCACTCGTTGCTTTGGTGCCGTTCCAGGCACCACTTGCCGTACAGGTAGTAGCGTTGGTGGAAGACCAGGTGATGGTGGAGCCGCTACCGCTTGTGACTGACGTCGGAGATGCAGAGATCGTGACGGTAGGAACGGGTGCAAGAGTGGTGATGCTCACACTGTTTGAGGCGAGCGAGAGATTCGCTGCGGCGTCGATTGCTTTCACCGTGTAGGTGTAGGCGGTCGAAGCAATGAGACTGGCGTCGGAGTAAGAGTTCGTTGTTGGTGACGCAATCTGCGTGCCATTCCTGAAGACACGGTAGCCCGTCACGCCGACAGCATCGGTAGAGGCAGTCCAGGTGAGGTTGATCTGGGTTTGGGAGGTGGCAGTTCCAGCGAGTGCGGTCGGTGCACTCGGTGCAGTCGTGTCGGCTGGTGTACCGGTCACGGTAACACTCGCCGATTGGGTGGCGGAGCCGCCCTTGCTCCTACCGCTACAGGTGAGTGTGTACGTCTGATTGGTCGTGAGGTTCAAGAGGGTCTGGGTGCCACTGAGAGTCTTCGTGCCGGACCAGCCACCGGAAGCAGTACACGAGGTGGCGTTGGTAGAGGCCCAGGTGAGTGCGGAGGAGTTGCCGGTAATGACGGAGATGGGAGATGCGGAGATCGAGACGGTGGGTTTGAGTCGGGTTGCGGCGAACTGAGAAGCGAGCGTTGTGTCAAACTGACAAAGGCCTCCCGAAACGACACAGGTCGTAGCGCTCAGTCCAGTGGTAAGCCAGGGGCCGGTCAAGGACTCAGCACGATATATATTG
>Ga0075028_100000628_pt1 | contig 12592 bp, 7 predicted proteins | sample LitLauG_LLR_2014_FD_71390 | JGI IMG/M metagenome (GOLD analysis project Ga0075028, IMG submission 71390) | Freshwater sediment microbial communities from Pennsylvania, USA - Little Laurel Run_MetaG_LLR_2014 | ecosystem: Environmental > Aquatic > Freshwater > Creek > Sediment | place: USA... | reverse complement strand
CCATTACACCGGATGCCCCTTGGTATCAGAACTACGCCATGACGCTGACGACGGCTTTGGTGGTCGTCGCGGGCCTGGTGTACATGCTGCTGTTCAGGCCACACACGCTAAGCAATGCGCCCAGTGGTGATGCGTATCAGCTGTAAGGTCGCTCCTGGCCAGCCACCATCGGGCGGCAGGGTTGGCCGATCTATCAGGAAGGCAACCCTTTTATAGTCAATGTAATAGGTGACGATTGAGCTGATTTTGGCCGATCGATAGGCCGATCTTTGGCTCATGACAAGTGGTCAATTGACAGGTTCGGCTAGAGGCCGACGACGCCTGCGGCTGTTCAAGCCGTCATCCATGGCAGACGCGTTGCTGTCATCTGCGCATCACATGGGTGATTCAACATCATTGCTCCTTGCACGGTATGCATTTGTCCCACTACGGCAATTTCACAGGAGCGTCCTCCATGTCAATGCGGAAACCAGGCAGTCAGCTGACCGCGGCTATCGCGACCCTATTCATCCTGGGCACCCAGTCGTCGCCCTCCGAGGCGGCGCCCGAGCACGGTGGCCCATCCAAGCACGTGATCCTGATTTCCGTCGATGGCCTGCATCAGGCGGATCTGGATATTTACGTCGCGACGCACCCGGGCTCGACGCTGGCCAAGCTGGTCGATCAGGGCGCTTCTTTCACCAACGCCCGCACGCCTTTTCCGTCGGATTCCTTTCCCGGCCTGACGGCTCTGGTCACGGGCGGCAATCCGAAGAGCACCGGCATCTACTATGACGACAGCTGGAATCGGGCGCTGCTCGCGCCCGGCACCACCGACTGCGCCCACGCGGCGCCCGGCACCGAAGTCACCTACTTCGAGGCCCTGGATCTGGATCCGCTCGCCATCGATGCCGGGTATGGCGTCGGCGACATCAGCAGCGCAGCAGCCATACGGCAGAACATCTATAAGTTGCCCGCTCGTGCGACCGATCTGATCAACGCTGCCGCGCTGCCCGTCGATCCCGTGACTTGCCAGGCGGTCTACCCACACGCGTACCTGCGCGTCAACACGGTGTTCGAGGTCGCCAAGGCGCACGGCCTGCACACCGCCTGGTCTGACAAGCACGCTGCGTATGATCTGGTGAACGGTCCGAGCGGCACCGGTGTCGATGACCTGTTCGCCCCGGAAATCAACAGCACACTGCCCGCCGACCTGGTGGGCGACGGCGCTGTCGATGACGATTTCACCAAGAACAATGTCAACACACAGTTCTACGACTCGCTGAAAGTGCAGGCGGTACTCAACTGGGCCGCGGGCCTCAATCACGACGGCAGCGTCAACAGCGCCGGTGCGCCGGCCATTTACGGCATGAACTTCCAGAGCGTCTCGACCGCACAGAAACTCAACAAGTCGCATTTCCCGGGCGATCTGGGCGTCAAGGGCCTGGGCGGCTACGTGGCGGCTGGGACGCTGCCGGGCAGCGTCGTCAGCGGCGCACTCGACTACATTGATGGCGCGATGGCAAAGATCGTCGGCGCGGTGAATCCCAAGGACACCACGGTAGTACTGACCGCCAAGCACGCCCAGTCGCCGCTCGATCGCTCGCAGTTGCGCCTCATCGACGATGGTGAAGTGGTCGCTGCACTCAACGCGGCGTGGTCAGCGAAGAGCGGCGCGACCAGCGCCCTGGTGGCGTTCGCGATCGACGACGATGGCATGCTGGTGTGGCTCAGCGATCGCTCGGAGCGAGCCACTGAGTTTGCCCGCAACTTCCTGTGGAACTACTCGCCGGTGCAAGTGGGCGGCTCCAATGTCAATGGGAGTTTCCATGACTACAGCGGTACCGTGGCGCATTCCGGCCTGAGCCGCATCTATGTGGGCGAAGTGGCGGCGGAGTTCATCGGCGTACCGAAGCGCGACGCGCGCGTGCCGGATCTGATCGGTATCGCACAGGTGGGGGTCGTGTACTCCAATCCCACCAAGATCAAGAAGATCGCCGAACATGGAGGCGATGCCGTCAATGACCGTCACGTCCCGATCGTGCTCTGGGGTGCAGGCGTTGCCAGCACCCGCTCCAACGAGCGCGTGGAAACCACCCAGGTCGCGCCGACGATCCTGAGGCTGCTGGGTCTGCCGGTCGGCCAGCTGCAAGCGGTCAAGATCGAAGAGACCGAGGCCCTGGTCCCCAATATCAACTGATCGTTGGTCGCCCGCGCACTCCCGGCGGGACAACGGGCCAGTAGGCCCATGGGCGGCGAATTCCCGTGCGGATTCGCCGCCCTTTTTTTACCGCACCGGTACTGGCGGCGAGGCCCTCGCGCCACGTCATATGTAAACTGGCGATTCCGGTTTCAAGGGTCTGTTGCGCTGACTCCTGGGTTTAGGTGTCAACTCTGTGCAACTGAAGGATAATGATGCTGGTGATCCAGCCGCACAGGGAGTGCAGCATGCGTAGTCTCGCGTCAGTGTGTTTGCTAAGCGCCCTGGTGCTGGCCGCTTGTGGTGGCGGAAGCGACCCGCCGCCGCCGCCGCCCCCCATGTCATCGACCATCTCTCCAGCCTCGGGCACGTTGTCGCTGCAGGAGAATGGTTCAGGCACGCTGGACTTTGCCGTCACCGTCACCAACCCACGCTCCTCGATGGTTGCTGTCGTGGACTTCGACCAACCGGTGCTGCAGCAGGTTGGCGCGATTGACACTTCGGTAAGTGGCAAATATGCCGTTCATCTGTCAACGACGCCAGGGCTGGCCTCTGGCGCTTACTCCGGCAATGTCAGACTCAGGCTCTGCACCGATGCCTCGTGTGCCACGGTATTGAGCGGTGGCACCCAGACTTTCGCGTACCAAGTGAGTGTTGCGCTTGACGACTGGTCCACCTTCCAGCGCAACGCAGCCCATACCGGGTACCTCAACGCGCAATTCGATCCCGCCAAGTTCACCCTGTTGTGGACCTGGACGCGCCCCGCGGGAGATCCGGAGCCCATCGGTGGCATCAATGCCGTGGCGACGGGCGGCGGTCATGTGTACGTCACCAAGGACATCTACTTCGGACAAGGAGCGGTTTACGCTTTGAACGAAAGCGATGGATCAGTGGCCTGGACCTACGCCCTGGGCCAGATGGCGTCCGAAGGGCCGGCCGCTTATGCCGGTGGCGACGTCATCGTCCCCAGCACCTCACCGGGAGAACAATGCGTAGCGTGGGCCATCGATGCGACCACCGGCCTCTACAAATACCAGATGCTTACGGGATGCCAATGGTCCTCGTACTTCGCACCGACGATCTCTGGCGGCTCGGTGTTGCAAACCTCGCAAGCGGGCTATGTATACAGCTTCTCGCAATTGGACGGTTCGCCCCAATGGTCCATGTCAGCCGGCGCGTATGACCAAAGCACGCCGGCCGCCGACGCCAGCTACGTCTATCAGTATGGAACCGCTGGCGCGGCCGCCCTGTCGGTGTTCGACAAGGTGAGCGGCGCGCTCGTGACCACCCTATCCGATCCGTTCGCGCCAGGATCAAGCGGCTATTCGCTGTTTTCGGCTCCATTGGTGACCACAGCGGGCAAAGTGCTGTCGTTCTCCGGCGGCGGGTTCAGTGGCCGTGCGGCAAGCAGCAGCGAGCAGTATGAAAGCCGTGTGCTCGTGAACTATGACATCACTACGCGCGCCTATGCCTGGCGTTCAGCGAACTCGTACTTCACGCATCCAGCGGCAGCCAATGGAGTGATTTACGCCGCCCGCAATGCCCCGTCTTCATTGGATGCCTTGAGCGAATCCGACGGACACATTCTCTGGTCCTGGGCTCCGCCTGCCGGCGAGAGCTTTCATCGCAACATCGTCGTCACCAGGAACCTCGCTTTCGTGAGCACTGATGCTCACGTGTATGCGATCGACCTGGGTACCCACCAGCAGGTATGGCAGATTGCGCAGAGCGGCATGCTTGCCATTTCCGGCAGCGGCATTCTCTACATCGCAACGGGATCAACCCTGAGTGATGGTCGCTTGATTGCGATCAAGCTGCAGTAGCGTCAGCGTCGCCACGCACTCACGCGACTGCCGCTGCAGTGTCGTCAGCTATTCGTCCCGAAGGCTGGCTGTCAAAGGTGTCGCTGCCGCGTCGTATGCGCTGAGCGGGGCCAGACCAAACCGGTCCTCGATGGTGCGCAGGATCGACAGCGTGTCGTACTGCGTGTGATCGACAAAGCCGCGTTTGGCGTGCGGGCCAATCAGGATCGCCGGCACGCGCGTACCGTCACCCCAGATGCCGTTGTTGTTCGGTGGCGTGACGTGATCCCACCGGCCGCCGTGCTCGTCGTAGGTCACGATGATCAGCGAATCTTCCCAGTAGTCGCTGCTCTTGACGGCCGCGACGAGGTCGGCCACGTGCTGCTGGCCTTGGAGGAGACCCGCGTAACCCGGATGCTCGTTGTCCGGACCGAGGGCCTTGATGAAGACTACCGCCGGCAGTTTGTCGCCCTTCAGATCCTTGAAGAAATTGCTCTCGTCCTGCAGGTGCGCGGCCGAGACGGGATTACGGACGCCATTCTTCCAAGGCGCAAAATTGTCGTAGTAGGCGAGCGGTTGATGGTGCCACTGGAACAACGGGTTCACCGGCGCCGGGTTGGCAGGCACGCCATTGTTGGCCGGATTGACTGCGGTACTGGCCAGCGCGTTGTCCCAGCCACCCGAGTACCATTTCCAGCCGACATGGGCTGCGCTGAGGCGATCGCCGATCGTGGGGATGTACGGTCGCGTGACATCACTGGGGTTGCTGTCGTTCAGGGACGGCAGGAGGCTGGCCGCCGAAGTGGCCAGGTTGACGAACGTCGGCACCAGATTGGCCGAGAAGATGGTGTTGACGGCGTAGTTCTTGTCGAACGTCGCTCCGGGCACGGTAAAGGACTGCCCGCCGACCGGAGTGATATTCCCATCGTGCACGATCTTGCCGGTGCTCGCGTTCACCAGCAGTTGCCCGTCATAGTCGAGGGTCGCCTGCATCGACGTGGGCGCATTCGGGTACACCGGCGCCGCGGCCGCGATCAGAAACTGGTGGTTGAGGAAGGAGCCACCGAAGGCGGCATGAAAGAAATTGTCGGCCATCGTGTAGCGCTGTGCGAGCTGGCCCTCCGGCATGTTGGTGGCATCAAAATAGCTCATGGTCAGGCCGGGGTTGTCACTCCAGGTGACGAACCAGTCCATCGTTCCATGATCGATCTGCGACTGCTCGTGCCAATAGCGGTGCACCAGGTCACCGGTCGTGTCGTTCGCCTGCAGGTTCGAATTGCCCGGACTGAGCGCATCGTAGGGCAGGAGCGTATTCAATCCCGCCAAAAAGCGGGTGTCGATCTTGCCCGCATTGAGCGGCTGCGGCGGCGTGGTCAGCGCCGCCGCGCCGGACACCAGGCTGAAAGGCATTCCGGTTTGAGCGCTGAGCGCCAGATCGAAGCGGTCGGTTTGATTGAGTGAAGCGGGAGAGGACTGTGCCAGGCCATTGGCCCCGGGAAACTTTCCGTAGAGCGAATCAAAGCTCCAGTTTTCCTGGTAGATCACGATGATGTGCTTGACCGACGTCAGCTTGGCATCGGCGGCAGCCGCCGCTGTCGTCACCAGGCCGACCGACAGGATGAGCGACAGCACCGGCAGGGCCAGGCGCAAGGACGTTCGCTGTGACGGCAATTCTCTGGGGGTCTTCATCGTGCGGCTCCTGAATGGAAGGCAGGAGGACGCTACGAGAACTATGTGACCGGACAATTGAGCTGGTGTGACGATTCCGCGACAGCTCGCGGGAACAATGGGCAACGTCGCTAGCGGATTTCAGATCCCCGCATACCACGCATAGCCGCCTTCGGGTGATGCCGAGCCCAGCCCCTTGCCGAATTTCTTCAGATCGTTCGTCACCACCAGGCGGTTGATGAACTTGACGCTCTTGTACCCGAGCTGCCGCGGCACCCGCATGCGCAGCGGCCCGCCATTGCCGACGGGAAGATCGCCACCATTCATGCCATACGCCAGATAGGTCTGCGGATGCAGCGCGTCGCCCATGTCGATGCTGTCCCACCAGTCGTGTTCGATCGAGAAGTAGACCACGAACCTCGCTTGCGGCTGGATGCCGGCGGCTTCGAGAACCTGCGATAGCGGCACGCCGGTCCACTCGGCGACATACGACCAGCCCTCTTCGCAAGCCAATTGCGTAACCTGGCTGCGCGAGGGATAGCTCTTCAGCTGCGCCAGCGAGAAAGTGCCGGGCCGATCCACCATGCCCTCGACGCTGAGCTTCCAATCCGCGAATCCTCCAGCCTGCAGTTTCTGGAACGCTTCGCTGGGCGGCGCAATCTCGTTGGCGAGTGGCCGGGCGGAAATTTCGTCGCGCGGGAATTCGCGCGCCATGGCGTGCTTCGTGAGCAGCCGGTAGGAAGCATAGTTCAGCGTTTCACCGGCGCCCCAGAGGCCGCGGCTGTCCGGCGGGATCAGTCCGTACTTCTTCGCCAGGCCCGCGCCCACACCCACGCCCGCGATGCCGGTGGCAGCGGCGAGCCCGGTCTTGATCATCCTGCGTCGCGAGAGATCGGTCATGCGCCCTCCAGGGGTTGATTGACGCGGCCGGTAATCATGGCGCGCATGCGGCTTCCGAATCCGGCGAACCAGACCATCCCGACATGCACCAGGAAGAACAACAGCAGCGACACGGCGGCAAAGAAATGCAGGGTGCGCGCGGATTGCCTGCCGCCCAGCCAGTCGACGCTAGCCGGAAACGCTGAGGTAAACGCCGGCGACATCGCCAACCCGGTCCAGACCATCAACGGGAACAGCACGAAGATCACGACCAGGTAACTGAGTCGTTGCAGCAGATTGTAGGACCAGGCCTCAGCCGCACTCGGACGCTCGAAGCGCAGGTGGGTGGCGATTGATTGCCAGAGCGGTCGCCATGAAGCCTCTGCGCCGTGCGGCACCATGTGCTGGCGAAAATGCCCTGATGCGAAACCCGCAACCAGGTAGACCACGCCGGTCAACACGATCAGCCAGGCCGATTGAAAATGCAGCGACCGGCTCCACCCATTCTGATCGGGCAAGACATAGCCGTAACCGGTATGCACCAAGGCTCTCGAGGAGGGAATCGGCAGCTGGAACAACGCCGGCGTCAGCACGTTGCCGTTCTCGCCCCAATAGAAGCGCGGATGCGAGATCAGGATTTCGATGCCGCTGAACAGCAGGGCCAGGAAAGACAGCGCGGTGATCCAGTGCGCAACGCGAACCAGCGCGGAGTGACGCAAAGTGCTCACTGCGGATGAAGCGGGGAGTGCGGCTTCCTGCTTGTCTGACATTCGAATGGACTCCCGGCGCGCTTCAGGGCGCTGCTCTGGTTTTGCCGGATGCTAGCACGACACAGGCAGGGTCGCCCGATGTCCGCTGCCGCAGCGCCTAAGCGCCCCGCGTCGGCGGATGAAACCCTTTGACCGCGCGGTAGCCGATTAACACAAAGAACAACAGCACCAGTCCTTGCGCCAAGGCAAAAGGCGGCTCCGATCCATTGGGTGGCAGGCGCTGTCAGCGCAACGACAGTTCCAGCCGGACCACGCCGCCTTGGTTCTTCGCCTTGTCGTTGGCGACCAGGAACACGCGCTCCGGCGCTATGCTCGCGTCGGTCAGCAGGGCCTGCTGCAGGTTGGCGGCCCTTTGCTTTCCCAGCTGCGTGAGCTCGCTCTCGCCGATCGAAATATGCCGATGCAGTTCATCGCTGAGATAGCCGATCTTCGCGTCAACCGATTCTGGTTTGGCCTTGATGGACGTGATCTCCTCCGGGAACTTGGGCGGGCCGCCCAACACCGTGGAGTACACCTCGGTCAACAGCGTCAGCCGCGCGGCAGGCTCCAGGGATTCGAACACTGGCGCGCCGGCCGCGGATTTCCTGCTGCCGGAGGCGGCCGCCTGCGCGTCGTGGATCTGCGCCTGGAATTTCGCCTCGACCAGTTTCGGGCGATCGAGTTCGCTGACCACCGCGATGGGCACTTCGATCCTGAGTTGCGGGCGCGCGGCCAGGGCCTTGACCACCGTCCTGGTCTTTTCAATGGCCGCCGGATTGAGGTCTGCTACCCCCGGTTCAAAGTCGATGAACTCCAGATCCGGCCCGCCGCCAAACAGCGAACTCAGCAATTTAAAGGGTGCCGTGACCGCCTTTCCCAGCAGGTTGACGAACACTTTCCAGATGATCGGGCCCAGCCGGAACTTGGGATCGTCGAGCGATCCCGTGACCGGGAGCTCGAGATTGATCACGCCGTTGCGATCCTTGAGCAGGGCGACTGCGAATTTGATCGGCAGCGACACCGCATCCTTGCTCTCGGTCTTGGCCCCGAACTCGAGCTGGTCGACGGTGATGTGGTGTTGCGCATCCAGGTGCCGGCCCTCCACCTTGTATGTCATCTCCGTGGTCAGCTTGCCCTTGGCAATGTTGTATCCGGCAAATCGCCCGGAATAGGGATTGAAAGTGCTCAACTCGATATTGCGAAAACTCATCGCCAGGTCGGCATACAACGCCGGAGCCAGCAGGTTGATGTCGCCGGTGATCTCGACCGGTGAGAAGGCATCCACGGCGCCGTGCAGATCGATCTTTGCCCTGGAGCTCTGCTGCGATGAAAGCCCGAGCACGGAGCCTTCGAGTTTCTGGATGCCGGCGGCGAAGTTGGGCGTTACCGACAGATCGGCGAAGTCGGTTTCGCCCGCGCGCAGGGTGACCTTGCTGATCTGTATCGGCAGCCTCGGCGTGGTCGCTGCGAGGGTAGCGGTGGATTGGGTCGGGGAACGGGCCGATCTCCCGGGCGCGCGCGCCGGTGCGTGCGCCACCGGCGCCGGCGCCACCGACGCGGTGACGGTCTGCTGTGTGCCGCTGGCGTCCACCGGCGCCGTGACGGTGGCTCCGGGGGCGGCGAGAATCCGCGCCACATTGGTGGTGCCGTCAGGCTCGACGATGACCCGGGCGTAGAGCTTGAGCGCAGCGATCTGATCGATCCGCAGTTGATCCGGGTCGCGCTGGAACTTCAGGCCCTGCAGGTCCAGGCGTTCCCAGTTGATGAAGTCCTGATGCAGGGCGTTGTCGATCGAGCGCAGATGGGCGACGCTTAGATTGCCCGCCACCTGCAGGGCGGGCTTGCGTGTTCCGAATCGCAGCTTGAGATCGCCGCTCAGGGCGCCGGACGTCAACGTCATCGAGGTGCGCTGAGCGAGATAGGGTTGAACTGCAGTCAGGTCAATCGCCGCCAGCGTGGCTGCCAGCGTGCCGCTCACCGGCTGTGGCGTGAGCTCACCGCTCACGCGCAACGAGCCCTGGTCATTGATCCTGGTTTCAAGTGCCACGTTCACCGGCTTGGCCAGGTCCTGGCTGATGCCGGACACCGTCAGCGACAGCTGCGCGAGCTGTACCTTCGCCGCCGGCCTGGTGCCACGATCCTCGGCGGAAATCTGCGCCCCCCGGATTGCGAACTCGCGCAGGTCCAGTGTCCATGCGGGCGCTGGTGCTGCAGCCGGCGCGGTGCGTGCCGCCGGGCCGGGCGACGCCGCCAGCTTCATCAGGTTGAGGGAGCCGTCCGGCTCTATCCAGGTGAGCAGCTTGATGCCGGTGAGCGTCAGTGCATTGGCATGGGCTTGTCGCTTCGCAAGGTCGAGGCCAGCGCCGCTCAAGCTGAGTTGGGGCACGCTAATCCAGTCGCTGTCGGCGTCGTTGGGCCTGACCGCCAGGTCGGTGAGCGTCGCCGCCGGAACTTCCAGTTGCAGGCCCAGCGTGTCCTGCAGTGAGAAGTGGTAGGTGGCCTTGAGAGCAATCCTGCCTGAGTTGACCTGGAAGTTGAGCTGGTCTTTCAGATAGGCCCAGAGCGTATGCGCCTGCAGTCCGTCGATTTGAAGCTCACCCTCGGAGGCGATCGGCTGCACCGTGACATGCCCGCGCCACGCGATGCGTTCACCAAGACTGGATGAGCCGGTGAATGTGAAGCGGCCACCGTCAACGCCGGTGCTGAAATCCCGCAGTTCAAATTCTATCGGCGCCAGCTTCAGCGCATAGTTGGAGGCGCGACTGCGATCGTCGTAGCTCACCGATCCCCGGGAAACCCTGAACTCGCCGATGCGCACCGCCGGCAGCTGCTCGCGGCTGCGGGCCGCCGGGTTCGGCACGCTCGGCGCCGGAGTCAGCTGCAGCAGATTCAGACGCCCGTCCGGGGCGACGATGGCGTTGAGCTGGGGTGTATCGAGTTCTATGCGACCGAAGGTGTAGGCGCGATGCCAGATCGAGGACACATCGAAATCAACCAGTAGTCGTCGGAAGCCCGCCAGGGCTGCGCCGTTGGCGTCGCTCAACGAAAAATCGTGGATCTCGACCCGCAACAGGAATGGATTGACATGAATTTCACCGACGCTGGGCTTGACGCCGACGAAGGTTTTTGGAATCTGCTCCAGCAGCGTACTGCGCAGCAGCTTCGGCGCCAGCCAGAATCCAGCCAGCGCATACAGCGCGGCCAGCAGCGCCGCGATGGCAGCGACCCGGAAAAGTCTTGATCTCGAGAATGGCGGCAAATCGATTCTCCCCGGCCACCAGGACACGATCCTGACATAGCCGTTCTGCGCTGGCTAGTTCGCACGCTGCACCCGACACTGTGCTGCACGTCTCAGTTTGAGCCACCTTGCGTGCGAAGCACTTCCGCGCGCCGGACCGCGGCGGCGTGGTCTATTCCACGAGTGCCACCAGTTCACTTAACTCGACCCGCCAGCGCCGCCTCAATCGGAGACCAGGGCCATTTGGCGCCTGCGGCTGCCCTTATAGAGAGTGCGCCGGTGGCGATGTACCAGGCTGATGCCACCGGCACCCTGGTTTACGTCAATCCTGAATTCCGCCGCGTCTTCGCCCTCGGACCTGCCCAGAGCGCGAGTGATCGATTCGAGCACCTGCATAGCGGGGACCGGGCGCGCATGGAGCAGGCCTGGGCCGACTTCCGCGCTAATCCGCGCGCCATGACCTTCGAGTACCGGACGGCGCAATCCGAGGGCAGCGTGCGGCAATTCATCGAACGCGTTGCGCCGGTGAACGGCATGGCGGCGTTCGTGGGCACCATCACCGATATCACCGATCTCGCGCGCGAGCGCCTGAAGGCTGAACTGGAAGAACATCGAACGCTACTGGAGACGCTGATCGCTGATCTGCCGCTGTCGCTCATTGCCTGCGACGCCGAAGGTCAGGTCACTCTCTATAACAGGGAGGCAGCCGAGCTGTGCTCCATGCAGAGCGATGAATCTTCGGTCGGCAAGACCTGTGAGCACGTGGTCGGGGCGCAGATCTATCTGGCCGATGGCGTGACGCCGCTGGACGTGGCTGATCGCCCGCTGGTGCGTACGCTGCGCGGCGAGCACGTGGAAGACATTGAACTCGTCGTCGTGCCGCGCGATTCCACCGAACGCGTGACGCTCAGCAACGGCCGCCGCCTGACGGCGCCCGACGGACGCCCGATGGGGGCGTTCGTAGTTACCGAAGACATCACCGAGCGCCGCCGCGCGGAACTCGAGCTCGAACGGGTGCACGAGCAGCTGCGTACCTCCGCGCGCCAGGCCGGCATGGCCGAGGTGGCTACCAGCATCCTGCACAATGTCGGCAACGTGCTCACCAGCATCAAGGTCTCCGAGGCGATGGTCACGGAAGGCCTGAAACGCTCCAAGGCGGGCGACCTGTGCCGCGTAGCGGCCCTGCTCCATGAACAGGGTGCAAGGCTCGCCGAGTTCATGAGCAGCGACGAGCGCGGCAGGATGGTTCCGGACTACCTGCAGGCACTCGGTGAGCAGCTGACCGCGGACACCGATGCGGCCATGGAGCACATGGCGACGCTGCGCAAGAGCATCGAGCATGTCGAGAGCGCGGTGGCCATGCAGCAGAATTTCTCCCGGCTGTCCTCCGTGCGCGAAACGGTTAGCATCGTCGATCTGGTCGAAGACAGCCTGCGGCTGAGCGCCAGCGCATTTACCCGCCACGGCATCGAGCTGCGCCGGGAGTTCGAGCCTACGGCTCCGATCACCATCGACAAGCACAAAGTGCTGCAGATCCTCGTCAATCTGATCCGCAATGCGATGAACGCCTGCGATGAGTCGGGCAGGAAGGACAAGGCGCTCACGCTCCGCATCACGGGTGCGGAGGCGCTGGTGCGCATCTCGGTGGCCGACAACGGCGTCGGCATCGCGCCCGAAACCATGAGCCGCCTGTTCACGCACGGGTTTACCACGCGTGCTACCGGGCACGGCTTCGGGCTGCACAGCAGCGCCAATGCCGCGCGCGAACTCGGTGGCTCACTGCGCGCCGAGAGCGCGGGCGCGGGGCAGGGTGCGACCTTCATCGTCGAACTGCCGCGTGATCCGCCGGTGGCGCCCGGCTGATCATTTATCCGGGCGGAAGTGCGCCTCCAGGGTTGCGATGCTCGCGCTCGCGAGCGGTATACCGGAGAGCTTCGCCGCGTGCACGGCGGCGCCGGCGTCGCTGGGGAGCCTGGCGCCCAGGAAACCATAGTTGCGCTTGGGGCTCTGGATCGCTGAGCGCAAAGGCGCGAGCAGCAGATCGTGCGGCTCGAACAGGTCACCGGAGTACGACACG
>Ga0075028_100000627_pt1 | contig 12604 bp, 12 predicted proteins | sample LitLauG_LLR_2014_FD_71390 | JGI IMG/M metagenome (GOLD analysis project Ga0075028, IMG submission 71390) | Freshwater sediment microbial communities from Pennsylvania, USA - Little Laurel Run_MetaG_LLR_2014 | ecosystem: Environmental > Aquatic > Freshwater > Creek > Sediment | place: USA... | reverse complement strand
CATATCCGATCATGGCGAGCGGACCCGCAATGCCAAAAGCCGGCAGCAAGTCGTCAATTCTGACGACTTGACGGAAACCGCGACTTTCAAGTTGCGTGGAGAAATTCCAGTAGGTGAGCGTTGCATCGAATTCGCCCTGAATCATCTTGCCGGCCAGCAACGGCGGTGAGCCATACACCACCTTTGCCTGCTTGATGAGATCGACGCCTTTCTGTTTGGCGGCGGCTTGCAAGAGAAGCCAGCTCTTGTCGATTGGTCCCCCCGCGACAGCCAGCGTTTTATTCTGCAGATCAGTGAGGGTTCTGATCGGAGAATTCTTAGGCACCATTACAGCGCCGAGCGTCGAAGAGTACGGATAGAAAACAAGCTTGGTGCCAAGTTCCCGCTCGTGGGTAACCCATAGCCAGTCCGCTGCGATGAGGTCGACTGAGCCGCCGCGCAGAGCGATCTTTCCAGCCTCTGGGCTTGCCAATTCCAGCGTTTTGATGGTGATGCCGGCCTGCTTGTCCAACTGGTGGGCGCGCATCACATCAAGTTCCAAGGATACGGTTCCGGTTTTCTGCACCGCCAAACGAATCGAGTCAGCTGATGCGCAATCTCCTGGTGTACAGAATGCGGCGCCGATGCAGAGCCAGGCGATGACGATCCGCACGTTCAACTTGGTTTGAGCTGGCATACTTCGAAATCTCAATGATACAGCTGAGGCTCGGCTTTGGCCGGTCTATTGGAGCGCATTTGCCCTAACGCTAACAAGCCACCAGCGGTCTTGAGTCACATGCGGCAAGCACTATCCTGCGCGGCAGGGGCGCGTTCCGACGCTCGAGGACGTATAACGATGAGACCGATTGCAAGCGTTTCGCGCATCAGTCTTTTGCTGACGCTTGCCTTTATTGCCAGCGGCACAAGCGCGGCGGCTGAGCTCAACGACTACCCGACCGAGGTGCGCGCCGACTACGTTTTCGCTTGCATGAAGACCCACGGCGATACGCAGCTCGCGCTGCGCCAATGTTCCTGTTCGATTGACGTAATCGCCACACTGCTGTCGTACGATCAGTATGTGGCGGCCGAGACAGTGCTAAGCCTCTCGCAAGTCCAGGGGCGCTTTGGCGCCATGTTCCGATCGCCGGAGCCAGCTAAAGAAGTGGTAAAAAATTTGCGGCAGGCGCAAGCCGAAGCAGAGGTGCGGTGTTTCTGAGCCGTTTGCCCACCAATGCCTACGATATCAAAGTTTTGGGGGCTTAGGTTTTTTGTTGCGGCCGAGAAAAGGCGAGCATACACTTCTCGGTGGTTCCGGCTTCAAAGGGCGCCAGTGCAACGGGAATACTGGTGCTTTTCGTAAGCTAGGCGGGGCATCTTTCAAAATGCCCCTGATGCCACGCTCCGCTGTGACACGCTGCCGGAAGCGCTTCCCAGATGCGCGGGTGCCGAGACACGGCACGTAAAGTGCTGTTGCACCGTCAACCCGCGACAATTTCGTAGGGAGGACAACGGATGCGTTATGTGCTCTTAACCACCTGTATCGGGGCCGCCTTGGCCGCTTCTTCGGCGAGCGGCAATGAGCAATTGCAAAAAATGTCGCAGAACCCAAAAGATTGGGTGATGCCAGCCGGGAATTACGCAAACACACGCTACTCGGAACTCAAGCAGATCACGCGGGATAACGTCGGCAAGCTTCAAGCGGCGTGGACCTTTTCGACCGGCGTGTTGCGCGGCCACGAAGGCGGACCTTTGATCATCGGCGACGTGATGTATGTGCACGGGCCGTTCCCAAATCCGGTCTTTGCGCTCGATCTCAATAACGATGGAAAAATTCTCTGGAAATATGAACCGAGACAAGATCCAGACGTCATTCCGGTGATGTGCTGTGACACGGTGAACCGCGGCCTTTCGTACTCGGATGGAAAAATTTTCCTCCACCAGGCTGACACGACGTTGGTTGCGCTAGACGCCAAGACCGGAAAGGTGGTGTGGCAGGCGACGAACGGCGACCCGAAAAAGGGCGAGACCGGCACGTCGGCACCGCTGATCGTCAAGGACAAAGTGTTGGTCGGTATATCGGGCGGCGAATTCGGCGTGCCGTGCCGGCTGACGGCCTACAATGTCAGCGACGGCAAGCTGGCCTGGAAAGCCTATTCAAGCGGACCAGACAATCAGATCCTGGTCGATCCCCAGAAGACGACCGAACTCGGCAAACCAGTCGGGGCGGATTCAAGTCTCAAGACCTGGCAAGGCGACCAATGGAAGATCGGCGGCGGCTGCACGTGGGGCTGGATCTCCTATGACCCGCAGCTCAATCTGGTTTACTACGGTTCGGGCAATCCATCGACCTGGAATCCAAAACAGAGGCCGGGAGACAACAAGTGGTCGATGACGATCTGGGCGCGCGATGCTGACACCGGCATGGCCAAGTGGGTCTATCAAATGACGCCCCACGATGAGTGGGACTTTGACGGCGTCAACGAGATGATCCTCGCCGATGTCGATGTCGGCGGGACGACACACAAGGCACTCGTCCACTTTGATCGTAACGGTTTCGCTTACACGCTCGATCGTACAAACGGCGCTTTGCTGGTCGCCGAAAAGTACGACCCGAAGGTCAATTGGGCAACCAAAGTGGACATGGACAAAAATTCAAAGACCTATGGTCGTCCACTGGTCGTGTCGCAATACTCGACTGAGCAAAATGGCGAAGACCACAACAGCAAGGGTGTCTGTCCAGCTGCCTTGGGAAGCAAGGATGAGCAGCCTGCGGCGTATTCGCCAGTCACCAAGTTGTTCTACGTGCCGACCAATCACGTCTGCATGGACTACGAGCCGTTCAAGGTCTCGTACGTGGCCGGGCAACCCTACGTAGGCGCAACGTTGTCGATGTATCCGCCTCCGGGTGAGAAGAACATGGGCAACTTCATTGCCTGGGATGCCGGCAAGGGAAAGATCGTGTGGTCAGTTCCCGAGCAGTTCTCGGTGTGGTCCGGTGCCCTGGCCACCGCGGGCGGCGTCGTGTTCTACGGCACGCTCGAAGGCTATCTTAAAGCGGTAGATGCCAAGACGGGTAAGGAGCTTTACAAGTTCAAAACCCCGTCCGGCATCATCGGCAACGTGACGACCTATGAACATCGTGGCAAGCAATACGTTGCCATTTTGTCGGGCGTCGGCGGCTGGGCCGGCATCGGCCTTGCCGCTGGCCTCACAGATCCTCAAGCGGGCCTCGGAGCCGTCGGCGGCTATGCCGGCCTCCGCGACTACACTTCGCTTGGTGGTCAGCTCACGGTGTTCGCGCTGCCGGGCAATTGAAAGCCTCGGATCGCAGCAATAGCGCAACGAACTTGGCGCATCGCCTTTGGCGGTGCGCGAAGCCTTGATTGCTGAATACCGCCGCCAAACGATGCGAAGTCACAGAGGAAACTCCGTGAAACAAATCATCTCTGCGTGTGCGATGGCGATCGCCGCGGCGCTTGCGTTGGGCATCATGCCCGCGATAGCGGATGGGTCCGGCGACCCCAAAGCGGCCAAGGACGAGGATGGCAAGTATTACGACAACGACGGCACGCCAACCTACAAAATCCAGAGTGATGGCACGACGGACTGGTACACCTACTCCGGGTTCCGCCGTTATCATTCGGACTGTCATGTTTGCCACGGACCCGACGGCGAAGGGTCAACTTACGCTCCCGGGCTCAAGGACTCACTGAAGAAAATCGGCTACGCCGATTTCCTGGCGGCGGTGGCAAGCGGCCGCAAGAACGTTAATACCGCGTCCGACAATGTAATGCCCGCATTTGGGACTAACCCGAATGTCATGTGTTATCTCGATGACATCTTCATCTATTTGCGAGCGCGGGCCAACGACGCAGTCCCTCGCGGCCGCCCCGCAAAGCACGAAGAGAAGCCAAAAGCGGTAGGAGATGCTGAAAACAGGTGTTTGGGTGGCAAGTAGCTAAGGCGGCTGCGATGTCGTGCGGGAAGAGTTTCTGGATTCGCCTTGCCGTTTGCACGGCGCCGGCAGCGCTCGTCGCAGCCGGAGCGTCCGCGCAAGGCAGATCGCCCGACGCTGCGGCGGGCGTTGCGCAACCGCAGGGACCCTTTGAGCTCGTTGACCCGAAAGTCTTTCGTGTATGTGCCGACCCCCACAACCTGCCTTATTCGGACACTACGAATTCCGGGTTTGAGAACAAGATCGCCGAGTTGTTCGCAAAGGAATTGGGAAAGAATATTTCTTTCACGTGGTTTCCGAATGCGCCCGGCTTTGTGAGCAAAACCCTCGCACTTTACAAATGCGACATCATCATGGGCATGCCACAAGGCGACGACATCGTTCAGGTCACGAACCCATACTACCGCACCGCTTATACACTGGTGTTCAAGCCTGGCCGAGGGCTGGATGGCGTTGACGTTCTCACCGATCAACGGCTGAAGGATAAGCACATCGGGGTCGTCGCCGGAACGCCGCCAGCAACCAATTTAGTGCTCGACGGATTGATCGGAAATGCCAAATCTTATCCGCTTGTAGTCGATACGCGTTACGACTCCTCCGCCGTCGCGATGATCCGCGACATCGTCGATGACACTATTGACGCCGGAGTCCTATGGGGTCCGTTGGCCGGCTATTACGCCAAACAGTCCAAGGAGCGGCTCGCGGTCGTGCCGCTGCTCAAGGAGACCAATGGCTCGCGCATGACTTATCGCATCGGCATGGGCGTGCGCTACTCCGATCAGAATTGGAAGCGTCAACTCAATCAATTGATCCAGGCAAAGCAACCCGCGATCACGGAAATACTCCTGAGCTACGGTGTTCCACTGATCGATGAGGACAACCATCTCATCGAGCCTGCTTCGAACGCCAAGTAAACGCCAAGCAGCGCGGACGCGAGCCCGGCCGCCGATCAAGGCAATGCCGGTCCGTTACTTTTCACAACAGCTGCCTCTCCTCCAACTGCGACTTGTTTTCGCAAACAGACGACCTTTACGCGTTCGTTCTCGGTGAGATCCCGGCCGACCGCCGAGCCGGCGACATAGGCCTGTCCATGCATGAAGCACGTGACCGGGTTCGAGAACAACTCAGGTAGTCAAAGGACATCGAGGGCGTTCGCTCGGCTGCAATCGGCGATGTTAGGTGTATTTGCAACCGAGCAGATCAGAATCATGGCAGTCAGCATCAAGAGCTCCAAGGACACGGGTTGAAGCGCGCGTCCCTCCTTGCTGTTTTGCGCGCTATCTGCGCGGGCAGATTTTTGCTGTTCAGATAAGCAAGGATCGGGCCAGCTCTTGGACTGTCACCCCTTATCGGCTTTTGCAACGTCGGCGAGGTGCCCGCCGGCAAAATACACCTCGACCTTTTCCGTAAGCCAGCTCCAGGCCTCGGCCTCGCGGGGCCCTGCCTTGGGCAGCGCCGGGATCGGATCGGACTAGAGAACTTAGGCAATATCCACCTTGAAATGAACAAAGAATGACGCTCAGATTGCGAAAGTAAAGGAAATCAAGGGCGACCTAGCCGGGGAGCACCGCCTTGATCCGGTTTGCAGTGGTCGCCTTGGTCATCGTGCTTGGCCTTGATCTCGCGGCCCGCGCTCAAGACACCCTCGACATTAAGATCGGTTATTTGCGGCGCGCGCAGCGCCAGGAAACAATCTCGCTCGTGCAAATGCCCCCGCCGGATAACGGAGTCGCGGGCGCGCAAATGGCGGCCAAGGACAACGACACGACCGGCCGGTTTCTCAATCAGCGCTATTCCCTGGTCGACTTGCATTTGAAGGCCGGAGATGACCCCGCAATGGCTGTGGCTGAACTCGCACGGCAGGGCATTGCGCTGATTGTAGTAGATCTTCCCGCCGACGACCTGCTTAAGGCCGCCGAGGCAGGCAAGGCGGACCGCATATTGTTTTTCAATGCCGCCGCAACCGACGATCGCCTTCGGCAAAAAGATTGCCGGGCTAATATAGTTCACACCGCGCCGTCGCGGGCGATGTTGGCCGACGGACTTGCGCAATACCTCGTATGGAAAAAATGGGTGCGCTGGTTTCTTATCGTTGGCTCGCACGAGCGCGACAAGCTCTTCGCAGCGGCGTTGACACGAGCGGCGAACCGTTTCGGCGCGAAGATCGTTCAGCAGCGGGAATTCAAGGACACCGGAGGTGCTCGCCGTACCGATAGTGGCGTTGTGCAAATTCAGCAGCAAATGCCGGTCTTCACACAGGAAGCGCCAAGCTACGACGTGTTGGTTGTGGCCGATGAGAGCGAGGTCTTCGCGAACAATTTGCCTTACCGCACCTGGGATCCGCGTCCCGTTGCTGGCTCTGCAGGGCTGGTGCCGACGAGTTGGGATGCGTCAAACAGCCTGTGGGGCGGGATTCAGATGCAGGACCGATTTATCGCGCAATTCAAGCGGCTGATGACTGCGCTCGATATGCAGGCTTGGACCGCTGTCCGCATGATCGGCGAAGCCGCTTCGCGCCAGAATTCGGCTGATCCCAAAACGATACTCGACTTCCTAAAAGGGCCCGAACTGGCACTAGGCGCCTTCAAAGGCCAGAAGCTCACGCTGCGTGACTGGGACCTCCAGCTGCGTCAGCCGATTCTTCTCACCGATGGACGGACCATTGTGTCCGTTTCGCCGCAGCAAGGCTTCCTGCACCAGTTCTCGGAACTCGATACACTCGGCTATGATCGTCCCGAAACCCAGTGCAAACTACAATAGTAGCTTAACATGAACCCGTTCTGAATGCTTTGTACCAACAAGCATCACGCAAGCGTCCTGACGTTGGGCATTTTGGTTGGACTTATCGGTCCAGCGAAGGCCTTCACAGCCTATGTTTCGAATGAGAAGAGCAACACGGTCAGTGTGGTCGACACCGACAGGATGGAAACCGTCAAGACCATCAAAGTCGGCCAGCGCCCGCGTGGCATCGAATTGACCAAGGACGATAGGTACTGCCTGGTCGCGGTGGGTGACGACGACACCATCCAGGTGATTGACACCAAGAGCGGTGAAGTGATCGCCAATCTTCCATCGGGCCCTGATCCCGAGTTGTTTATTTTAAGTCCGAACGGGAAGGTGCTCTACGTCGCCAACGAGAATGACAACACTGTCACGATCATCGATATGGAAAAGCGCGTGCGGCTTGGCGAGGTTCAAGTTGGTGTCGAACCGGAAGGTATGGGCATCAGCCCCGACGGCAAGATCCTCGTCAACACGTCCGAGACTACGAACATGGCGCATTTCATCGACACCGATGCGCGCAAGATCATAGCCAACGTATTGGTTGATTCTCGTCCCCGTTTTGCGGCCTTCAAAAATGACGGATCGGAGCTTTGGGTTTCATCCGAAGTTGGCGGCACGGTGAGCATCATTGACCCGGTCACGCACCAGGTCACTAAAAAGATCAACTTCGCTATTCCGGGGCTGCGCAGCGAGTCAATTCAGCCTGTGGGCATCAACATCACCAAGGACGGGAAGACCGGCTTTGTCGCACTCGGACCGGCGAACCGAATAGCCGTGATCGATGCCGCTACGCATGAGGTCAAGAAATATCTTCTCGTGGGCCAGCGTGTTTGGCACATGTCGTTCACGCCCGACGAGAAGTACCTGCTGACGACCAATGGCCTGTCCAACGATGTCTCGGTGGTAGACGTGGCCAGCCTGAAGGTGATCAAGTCGATCCAGGTTGGCGAATTGCCTTGGGGCGTAACGATCAGCAAGCAATGAAGTCGAGGTTGGACTCGGATGGTTACGTGGCATGACAACACCGATGCTGTCGGTTGAAGGGGTCAGCCATTCTTACGGCACGCGACGCGCGCTCGATAACGTGACGTTCGCGGTCGCACCGGCGACCTTCTCCGTCATGCTTGGCCTGAATGGTGCGGGCAAAAGCACGCTTTTTGCGCTGATTACCCGGCTATACGGTACGCAGCACGGCCGCATCCGGATACTCGACTTTGACGTGTCGCAGGTTTCCAGCGAGGCGCTGCGCATCCTTGGGGTCGTTTTCCAGTCACGAACCCTCGATCTCGATCTCACGATCATGCAAAACCTGATGTATCATGCTTCGCTCCATGGACTGCGCAGGCGTGAGGCGGAGATACGTGCCGAGGAGTTGCTCACCCGCATCGCGCTCAGTGATCGCGTCGATGACAAGGTACGGAACCTCTCCGGAGGGCAGGTGCGCCGCGTCGAAATTGCCCGGGCGTTGCTGCACCGCCCTCGCCTTCTGGTCCTCGACGAACCAACCGTTGGCCTCGACGTCACCTCGCGTGCCGATATCCTGCAGCATGTGCGGCACCTAGTTGCCGAGGACGGGATCGCTGTTCTGTGGGCAACGCATCTGATCGACGAGGTCGATCCACGAGATCATATTGTCGTGCTGCACCAGGGACAGCTCTTGGCTCAAGGCCCCGTGTTGCGCGTGATCAACGAATGTGGAGCGACAAGCGTCCGCGATGCCTTTATTAAACTGACCCGTAGCGAAGACTTGATCGGCGGAGCCGGATGAACACGGCAGTCACTAAAGGACATAGCGCCATTTCCGTCGGCCATCCGAACGGCGGGTTTTCGCTGCGCCAATATACTACTTGTCTGAAAGGGATTGTTTGGCGTGAGGGCCTCAGGTTCGTACATCAACGAGAGCGCTTTATTTCGGCGCTGGTACGTCCTCTCGTTTGGCTTCTCATTTTTGCCGCTGGCTTCCGCCAGGTGCTCGGCGTGTCAATTATTCCCCCTTACCAAACCTACATTCTTTACGCCGAGTACATTACTCCCGGTCTGATCGCGATGATTCAGCTTTTTAATGGCATGCAGTCGTCGCTCTCGATGGTCTATGACCGTGAGATGGGCAATATGCGCACCCTGCTCGTTAGCCCGTTCCCTCGCTGGTACCTTTTGTGCTCAAAATTGCTCGCCGGGGCGGCCGTTTCGATTTTGCAGGTTTACGCTTTCCTTCTTGTCGCGCGATTTTGGGACGTCGGCCCGCCGCCTATCGGTTACCTTCTCGTGCTGCCGGCGCTTGTACTCTCGGGCCTCATGCTCGGAGGGCTTGGGATGTTGATATCGTCGGTCGTGAAGCAACTGGAGAATTTTGCCGGCGTGATGAATTTCGTGATCTTTCCGATGTTTTTTGCCTCATCGGCGCTTTATCCGCTCTGGCAGGTTCGTGAAAGCAGCCCGTTCCTCTATTATGTTTGTCAAGCCAACCCCTTCACGCACGCGGTCGAACTGATCCGCTTTGCGCTCTATGCGCAGGTAAACTGGGTATCGCTGGTCGTCTTGTGCGGATGCACTGCTCTGTTCGTACTTGGTGCAATCTTTGCCTACGATCCATCGCGCGGCTTCATGGCGCGGCGCGGTGAAGCCGGAGGCGGAAGATGAAGTACTGGATCGTTGCAGCACCTCTTTTCCTCGCCGTGCCGGCAATCGCCATGGATGCGCGTCATCCGGACTGGCCTTGCCCCCAAATCGTGGTGCCCAAGCTTTCGGTGGCGGCCTTCTGGACGGGTCCCTCGATAGAGGACGTCGGGGATAACTGGATGAAGGACCAAACCGTTCGCGACCTAGTACTCCGCCTTGCAGGACGGCGGACTTCTCTTACCGAGGCAGAAAAAGAGGCTGCCGAATTTATTGTCGGAACGCAGGCGGAAAAGCAGCAGAGGGCGAAATTCTTGTTCGCGGGGCTTTTCGCTACACTCGGTCGCGAACGCGATGACGTCATGGCCGGTATTGAGCGGTTCTCGCAACGGCAACAGCAGTTGCGCGAGAAAATCAGTGCTGAAATGACGGACCTGCGGGCACAACAAGACGCAGCCGGTCAGGAATCCGCAACCGCGGACAAGCTTTCAGAACAGATTGCCTGGGAGACCCGCATTTTTGATGAACGTCGAAACACGATCAGCTATGTGTGCGAAGTGCCCTCAACGATCGAACGGCGACTTTTCGCGCTGGCTCGCGCAATTCAACAAAAATTGGACTAAGCCCGCATGCAGCTCGCTGATGCAAACTGGGTGAACGTAGCCGATTAATTCGGACTAGATCGATCTCAAGGTGCGGACCGCTTTTGTTGCCGTCAAGCTATCCAGAATCATGATAATTTGAACAATGGTCGAATGGTTGAAGAATTGGGCGCGCACCATCAAACGGGATGTGCATGCACTCTATCTTGCGAGCCGCGACCCTCGCGTGCCTTGGTACGCTAAGGCAATGGGTCTCCTGGTTGCTGGTTATGCGCTTTCGCCAATTGATCTCATTCCCGATTTCATTCCGGTCCTGGGATACTTGGATGATCTCATCCTGATACCCTTGGGCATTCTGCTCGCCATCCAGTTAATTCCGCCTGCGATTATGGCCGAATACCGCCGCTCGGCCGTAGTCGCACAGGCGAGACCGCGGTCGAGAGCTGCAGCGGCCACAATTGTCGGGATCTGGACTGCCTCCGTGACAATCTGCGGACTGCTTGTCCTTTACCATTTCGAGTGAACAAAACAGCTCTCACAAATTCTCCTCAGGCACCTGACTCGCGCCCAGTTGCCGGGCAGTTAACTCGATCCACACAAGTAAGATGTGCGAAAGCAGACGTCGCGATTCATAAATTTGCTTTGGGACGTCACGCGGCCTCGGTCGTAGGATCGATCATCTTCTTCACCGCGGTGATCCTCGTTGCGGGAAATCCACTGATCGCCGCATGTTCTCGAATAATAGCCTCATCTTTAGCAAGGTAGACGCAGAATGTCTTATCGTCAGCGACGTAGCTCTCGACCCACTGAATGTCGGGGCCGAGCCGCCGCAAGACCTCATTTGACTTCGCTGCTGCTCCCCGCAGCTGATCCCGTTCGAAAGTGCCCACCTTAGGAATATCACGCTCGATGATGAACTTTTGAAGAGACACCGTTTTCCTCCCGCATGTTGCTGCTTCGTCAAATTCCTTGGTAAGGATACTGCACTGTCTAACGCTAGCACAGTAGGCGTTTGGGGGCCGGTGGGTCCCTCATTCCTCGACGGGATCGACCGAGGCAATGCAATCGATCACAAAGCTATTTCGCCACCGATGGGATGGCTGACGAATGGTGATCGACAATTAGCCACGCCTCGCCGCGCTTCACGTAAGTGAAGCTATAGCGGGCAGGCAAACTCTTGGTTTCTCCATCTTTGACGTAGGAAAACGTGTAGTAGCCGGTGTTGACCGCCGTACCACAGTCGTACACGCGGATCAGTTGATCGCCGAACGCGACCTTGAGGCCCGGCAGAACCTTGAAGGCTGCTACGAAATAGTCCCGCACGGTGGACCGATCTGACCGTACAGTCGGCGACAGTGTACCCCAGAGGACAGCGTCGTCCGCATATAGCGGCAAAACCTTGTCGGGATCGTCTTCGCCAAGTGCTCTTTCCCATGTAGAGGTCGCAGCCGCCACCTCATCCTTCGGCTCTGCCGATGCGTCGACGAAAAGCGGCAGCAGAGCCAAACTGCCAAGCGCGAGTGTTGCGTTATTTTTCAACAAAGATCGCATCATTCTCCTCCGTGCGACTGACTAGAGTTTCAACGAGTAAGTTGGCCCAAAATATCTGGCTCCGCGACGTTATTAGCCGGTGGGCCACAATCGCAAAACTTAGCAGATGGCTGTCTGTACTGGGTCAAACACGCTGACCCATCTGTCACAGCAGGTCGCGCGACGGACGCTGAGTGCCAATAGCGGACCACCCACTCGATCACCTCGTCGGCGCGCCGTCAGTTTCCGTATTGGCGAGCTTCCTTCGCCACGTAGCGAGCCCGAACGGGTCTTCGCGCGCAGCCAGCCTGCGATAGCTGACGAGATCCTCGCCATCGAGCGCCGGTGCATCACCGCGTCTTTGCTCGATGCTCGCACCCGATCCGGTCGCGAACGACGTGCCTACGCCGGCATAGATGTAGTGATCCCCGAAAGCCTGCTTTAATGCCGCAAACGTCGGCTCGCCAGTACAATGACCGGGCGCGATGTTCTCCACTTTGAAAGTATCCTTGAGCGTCGTCACGATTTTAGAGATGGCGTCATCCGACGCGACAACCAAGTGAAAGCCGCCCGCGATCAAATGGATCTTGGGATTTATGGTTGCGGCAGCCTCGACGATCTTGTCGATGCCGGGGTGCGAGCAACCGACCACCAGCACAACTCCGTCCGGCGTGTTGATGGCGAGTGACAGTTCCTTAAGCTCTCGGGTGCCCGGAGCGTCCGACACAAGGGCGATCAGGGTGATGCCGGGAACAATTTCGGTCGTCTTGTCGATGAGCTCGAAGTTGGCGCCCTGCCAGGCCGAACCGAAGGTCATTACCTCGGGTGGTTTGCCGTCGAAGTAGCGCATGTCCGGCGGCAAGGCTTCGGCCTTGCGATAGAAGCTCGACGGCAGCGACGAGCCGAAGATGCCGAAGCCCTCCTTGGGCGCGTAGATCTTCACCTTGGGATTAACGCTCAGCACATGGGTCAGCCCCGCCATATGGTCCCCATGCCGATGCGACAGAACGACGAAATCCAGGTTGCTGAGGTCAACGTTTTTTGCCTTTACGTTCGCCGCGAAGATGTCGCTGTTGTCGCCCGTATCGAACAGGATGCGCTTGCCGGCAATCTCTACGAGCGCCGAGAAGCCCCAGTC
>Ga0075028_100000621_pt1 | contig 12665 bp, 12 predicted proteins | sample LitLauG_LLR_2014_FD_71390 | JGI IMG/M metagenome (GOLD analysis project Ga0075028, IMG submission 71390) | Freshwater sediment microbial communities from Pennsylvania, USA - Little Laurel Run_MetaG_LLR_2014 | ecosystem: Environmental > Aquatic > Freshwater > Creek > Sediment | place: USA... | reverse complement strand
TCCTTACTCCGGTGCTGCGGAAGGCCAGGGTGGGATAGCGTTGCACATCAAGGAAATCATCGGATTTCACTACGCTGTCCCGGCCTGAATTCTTGGTATCCAGGCTGGCAGCCTGAATGGCAATCGCCACGGAGGCGCGCTCCGGATGTTCGGGATCGTAGGTCAGCGTGCCGCTGAAATCGCGAAACATCCCTTCTTCCTTGAAGACTTTCCATTTGACGATGGTGAACGTGATGTTGGTGTAGACCGGCTTTACCTGGTAGGTAATGGCCACCTCCGGGGCTCCAATGGCGGCGTTCACCGGACACGCTCCGGAACAAGCAAATCCAACAAATACAAGAGTCAACATCGCTGTTATTTTCTTGAACATCTCTGATTTCTCCTTAGGTATGCACTTCACTTGTAGTTAGTGGTACTGCTTACCTTGATGTTGAATGAGCAATGCAGCGCGCCGTCCGTCCATTTGGTGAGTGGTTGCACGTTGGCGAACGTGCCCAGGGCCGCAGATTTCGCGATTTCCTCTGGCCGGAGGAACTTGTCTCCGGCAAACAGCAGCTCTTCCGTCCACTGCAGCGGATAGCCGGCACCATACGCATGGAAGTGAATGTGCGCAGCAATGCTGCGTCCGGGATACGGCGCGGGACGAATCGTGCGGAACTCGTAGCGTCCCTGGGCATCTGTCTTGGCCCAGCCGTGCAAACGGGCCACGCGATTGGGGTCATTGTGGTATTCGCCGGTTGCGTCCGTCTGGTAGGCGTAAATGATGATGCCGGCCACCGGCGTGGTTCCATCGGGAGCCATGATTTGGCCCGAGACCACCAGGCGATCGCCGGGTTCGTTCGTACCGGCAATCATGCCCACGGAACTGACGTCAGCAGGCGCAGGTGGCGTGGGCGGCGGACCGCTGGCCACCATTGCAACACACAGCAACATTGACTGGACAAAACTGGCAGACCTCATCACGCTCGATCTGGTTATTCGGTTCATGGCTTCATGGTCCTCTTCTGGCGCGGATTTGATTTGCTACAACTCATTAATCGCTGCGGGCGGCGTTTGCCAACTTTGCGATTCGAGTGAAAGACTCCTGTTTGCCATGCGCTGTTAACGGCAGGTAACCAACAAAAAAGCTTCTATCTTCCTGCTAACACCTGTTATCGTTTTTCCGTCCTTCCCAACGTGCCATGCCTGTGCCTCAAGAAAATAGTGCGGAACCGCAATCGTCCCCGGTGCGCGAACTGGTCATTGCCGCACAAAAAGGAGACATGAAGGCCTTTGGCCAGCTTTATGGTCTGTATTCGCGCATGGTGCACGGCGCATTGCTGGCCCGCGTTCCCCCGGCGGAAGCTGAAGACATGGTGCAGGAGGTCTTTCTGGCTGCCCTGCGCAAACTGAAAGCCCTGAAAGATCCCGCGGCGTTTGGCGGATGGCTGCTGGCCATTACCCGCAACCGCGCCACGGATTTTTATCGCGACCGCAGTGAGTCCGTTGAACTGACGGACGATCATGGCCACCGCGAATCAAAGACGCAAGCGGCGCTGGTAGCTGAGGCGGTACTCAAGATCATCCAGGAATTGCCAGAGGCATACCGCGACACTCTGGTGTTTCGTCTGGTGGAAGGCATGACGGGACCGGAAATCGCCGAACGCACCGGGCTCAGCCACGGATCAGTCCGGGTGAACCTGCACCGCGGCATGGAATTATTGCGGCAAGCTCTGCGAAAGGAGGCTGGCCAGTGAACGAACCCTATTTGTGGGAAAAGAGCGGCGACCCTGACCCGGAATTGCAGCAACTGGAAAACATTCTGGCTCCCCTGCGTATGAGAGATCAGAGCCCGGACTTCGCCGCGCTGCAACGAGCTTCCTTCATGAACAAGCTGCGGCCTGATTTCGGCACCGCTTTTGCCGCGGTGGCCACTATCGCGCTGGCTATCTGGCTGGTTTCTTTTCTCCGCCCGACCTCGGCTGCGTGGGAAGCTTCGGCCACCACCGGCGAACCGCAGCTCGGCGGCAAACCTCTGCAACGCGGACGCTTTGCCCCTGGCTCATGGCTGGTCACGGGCCCGGATTCCACGGCCCAGATCCAGTCGGCCAAGATTGGCGAAATTGAAGTGGGCGCAGACACCCAGGTAAGCCTCAAGGAGTCCACGCCTCAGCGCCAGCTGCTGGCCATGCGTTACGGCAACCTGCACGCCCGCGTGTTCTCTCCTCCGGGGCTGTTCATCGTGGATACGCCATCCGCCCGCGCCATTGATCTGGGCTGCGAGTACACATTGAAGATTGACAAAGACGGCCACGGCGAACTGCGCGTGCTCAGCGGATGGGTCTCTCTGAACGGCGGTTCGCAGTCTCTCGTCCCTGCTGGCGCCATGGCCAGGGTGGCGACAGGCGGAGTTTTGAGTCCGCCTTATTTCTCTGACGCGACTCCGGCTTTCCAGCAAGCCGCCGCGGACTTCGCATTTCTCGCCGCCGGCGCCGCGCCCAAACATGCCGCGCTGGAAACGCTGGTGCATGACGCCCGCCAGCGCGATGCTTTCACGCTGCTGAACCTCTTCTCCCGCGCCAGTGAAAGCGAACGCCTGGAAGTTTTTGACAAGTTGAACCAGCTGGTTCCCGCGCCCGCGGGTATCACGCGCGAGAGCGCCCGCAACTGGCAGGTGAACACGATGAATGACTGGTGGCCTGCGGTACAACAATCGCTGGGATTAGGTGAGATCAAGAAGGGCAAGGGCAGCCCAGGCACGGACTAGCCTATCCGAGAAAAACGTTTCGCTTACTTCCTGAATTTGAATTTCCTGGTCGCTGACTTGCCTTCGTGCGTCGCCTGAATCAACACCGCGGAATCACTCGCAACATTTTCAGTGAGAGGTACGGGCACAGCGGCTTTGCCTTCAGAATCAGAAGTCGCGTGCGTCATGGCTTCGTCGCCTGCGGGCGTGCAGGGGAAAACCGCGATCCGCGATCCGTTCACCGGCAGTCCACCATCAAGGACCTGAACGTAGAAGATAAGGGACTCGCCCAGATTCTCCGGCGATAAGCGCGTCCACTTCAAGGCCAGCCCGTCACCGCCCACGTCCTGGACTTCTGATCCGGTACCCAGATCAATTTCCATACGCCCGGCTTGCACGGCGTCAAGCCCAGCTTTGTGCTGGGCCTTGAGCAATTCGTGCATGGCCTGTTCAGAGAAGCCGGACTGCAGACTCATCTGCGCGTACGAACGCACGCGCTTGGCCATGCACTGGCCTTTTACGAACACCATGGTCTGCAGGAGCAACTCCTGTTGACGGGCTTCACTCTGCACGTGATAGACGGTTCCTTCGTGCTGAACGTCAGTATTGAAGCCGAAAATGGTCATAAGGAGTTGAGCGGAGACCGTGAAAACAATTGCAAAAGACTTGTTGACTCCTGGTCCAAAAAACCGGTTTCAGGAAGCCACATTTAAGAAACCTTAACATCTTGTAAAGTCAAGGGCTTGACACCCCCGCGAAGGGAAATTACATTCGAATGTTTGGCCCGCAGTGTTGGCGAATTATATACAGGCTCATTCATGCCGGACAATAACTACTTCGCTCGTTACATCCCGCTGCTGATCCAGGTGGTTGTGGCCATTGGTCTGGCCACCATCATGGTCGGCCTTTCCGCCTTGTTGGGAAAACATAAATGGACGCGCGCCAAGAATACGGCGTACGAATGCGGCATCAACCCCACGGGGGACGCCCAGCAACGCTTCAGCGTAAGGTTTTACATGGTGGCCATGCTGTTTATTCTGTTTGATGTGGAAGCCGTGTTCCTTTATCCCTGGGCGGTCATCGCCAAAGAACTCAAGATGTTCGGGTTCTGGGAGATGCTGGTTTACATCGGACTGGTGATGGTGGGCTTCTTCTATATATGGAAGAAGGGCATGCTGGACTGGAACCAGACGGAGAGGACTGAACGCTGATGGCTCTTACGCCTGCAATCACTGATCTTGACCAGCTTAAAGACCGTCCGTTCCTTGCAGCGCTGCTTGCCTGGAACGCGAACGCCATTCAGGGCGCCAAGTTTGATCGCGACGAGCTTTCCATCTACGTGGCCCGCGAAAACGTCCGCGAAGCCATCGCTCACCTGAAGACCCAGGGCCTGACGGATTACATGTCTGACCTGACCTGCGCGGACTTTTATCCGCGCGAACCGCGCTTTGAGCTGGCTTACCACATGCTATCCATCAAGAACAAAGCGCGTATCCGGCTGAAAGTGAAACTCAGCGGCGATGATCCGGTCGTGGAATCCATCACCGCCGTCTGGCCTTCCGCCAATTTCTTTGAGCGCGAACTGTTTGATCTGTTTGGCGTACGCTTCCTCGGCCATCCTTATTTGCGGCGCATCATGTTGCCGGAAGACTGGGAAGGCCATCCTCTGCGCAAAGACTATCCCGTGGAGGGCTACCGGTAATGGGCCATCTTACTTCTGCTCCCGTCATTGATCCGACAGGCGACAAGACGATGATCCTGAACATGGGCCCGCAGCACCCGTCCACCCACGGCGTGTTGCGCCTGTTGCTGGAAATTGACGGTGAAGCCGTGGTGCGCATGATGCCGGACATCGGCTTTCTCCACACCGGCATTGAAAAGACCTGTGAAGCCAAGTTTTACCAGCAGGTAGTCCCGCTGACCGACCGCATTGACTACCTCTGCCCCATGGTCAACAACCTGTGCTACGTGCTGGCCGTGGAAAAGCTGCTGGGGCTGGAAATTCCTCCGCGCGCCACATGGATGCGCGTGCTGCTGGGTGAACTGCAGCGTATCAGCTCGCACCTGGTCTGGCTGGGAACCCACGCCATGGACCTGGGCGCCATGACGGTATTTCTCTATTGCTTCCGCGAGCGCGAAGAGCTGCTTAAGATCTACGAACTAGTTGCCGGCCAGCGCATGATGACTTCCTACTTCCGCATCGGCGGACTGGCGCTGGAACCGCCGCTGGACTTCTTCGCGAAAGTAAAAAAATTCCTGGACACCTTCTCCGAGAAGGTTGACGAATACGAAAACCTGCTCACCGGCAACCGCATCTTCATCAACCGCCTGAAGGACGTGGCGAGGATCAGCGCGGAAGACGCATTGGCCATCGGCTTGAGCGGCCCGTCACTGCGCGCCAGCGGCGTGGATTTCGACCATCGCCGTGATCTTCCCTACTGCGGTTACGAGAACTTCAAATTCAAAGTCCCGGTTTCGCAGGATGGCGACGTTTGGGCAAGATACGTATGCCGCGTGCAGGAGTTGCGCGAGTCACGCGAGATATGCGTGCAGGCCCTGGAAGGCATGCCCCAAGGCCCCATCAAGGCGGACGCGCCGAAAATTGTCCTGCCAGATCGCGAAAAGATGAAAACCCAGATGGAAGCCCTGATCTATCACTTCAAGATCGTGACGGAAGGATTTGCCGTCCCCGCAGGCGAGGTTTACCAGGCCATTGAATCGCCGCGTGGAGAGATGGGCTACTACATCGTGAGCGACGGTACGGCCAAGCCGATGCGCGTACACATGCGGTCGCCCTCGTATGCCAACCTGCAGGCGCTGCCGCAGATGTGCGAAGGCAAACTGATCGCTGACGTGGTGGCGGCCATCGGAAGCATTGATATTGTGCTCGGGGAGATTGACAGGTAGAAGATTGGCAATCGGGTAATTGGTAATCGGGTAATTGCGCACCGACATGGGTGATTACAATTGAGCAGCCAATCCGAGCAGTTGCGTGATCGCACTAAAGCTTTTGCATTGCGAATTGTCAGATTGTTCCAGTCACTGCCGCGAGCAATCGAAGCCCAGGTAATTGGCAAGCAGCTTTTGCGATCTGGGACTTCGGTGGCAGCGAATTATCGTGCCGCTTGTCGGGCCCGGTCTAAGGCAGAATTTGTCGCCAAGATCGGAGTAGTTCTTGAAGAAGTAGATGAAAGCGTGCTTTGGATTGAAATGCTGATGGACGCGGAGATATTGAAGAAAGAACGTCTTAACCAGCTTTTGAACGAAGCCCGGCAGCTGACGGCTATTTTTACGGCGTCGCGAGTGACAGCGAAGCAGAAGTAAAATTACCCGATTACCCGATTTTGGCAATTTTGGCAATCTTATGGTTATCTCTGAGAAGCTCGACAAGTTCTTTGACGACAAGATGAAGCAGTACCCGACCAAGCGCTCGTTCCTGGTCCCCATGCTGCTCTACTGCCAGGACGAAGTTGGCTTCATCTCTGACGCTGTCATCGCGCATCTGGCCGCCAAGACCGGCCTTACGGAATTGGAAGTCCGTAACGTGACCAGCTATTACTCCATGCTGCGCACCAAGCCCGCGGGCAAATTCAATGTGCAGGTCTGCACCAACATCTGCTGCATGCTGCGCGGCTCTGACGAGCTGTTTGAGCATTGCAAGAAGACGCTGGGCATCGGACACAAAGGCACCACGGCGGACGGCGTGTTTTCTCTGGAAGAAGTCGAGTGCATCGGCGCCTGCAGCTGGGCCCCGGCCGTCCAGGTGAACTATGACTTTCACGAAAACCTGACGCCCGACAAAATGGACGCGGTCATTGCGGGATATAGGAAGAAGTAGGTGGTTAGAATTGCCAGAAATGCCAAAATTGCCAAAGAATCCAAATTGGAACCGCTTTAACAGTTTGGACGAAATGGAGTGAGATGGACGGCAGAACGGAAAAGCTCAGGGCGCGCACCAAGGAATTCGCCATCCGGGTCATCCATCTGTTTCAAGCATTGCCTCCTAACAAGGAAGCGCAAGTTATTGGTAATCAACTTTTGCGGTGTGGCACTTCGGTTGGAGCGAATTATAGGTCCGCCTGTCATGCTCGATCGCGAGCGGATTTCATATCTAAGATAGGCATCGTACTGGAAGAAGCCGACGAATCAGTTTTTTGGATCGAATTGCTGTCTGATTTGAAGCTCGTTAAGAAAGAACGGCTCGATGATCTCCTGCAGGAAGGCAAGGAACTGACCGCAATTTTTGCGGCATCTCGACAGACTGCAAAACAACACAAGTAAATTTCATTTTGGATTTTTTGGCAATTTTGGCATTTCTGGCAATTTGATTCTGGCAATCAATTATGGCTGACTTAGTTTCCCATCCCGACGAAGTACGCATTGTCGCCAAGCGTTTTGGCAAGGGCGCGGCCGACATCAACAAGTATCTTGAACTGGACGGCTACAAGGCCGTGCAAAAAGCCCTCAAGATGCAGCCCGACGAGATCATCAACGAGGTGAAGACCTCCAATCTTCGCGGGCGCGGCGGCGCGGGCTTCCCCACGGGCATGAAGTGGAGCTTTGTCCCCAAGGAATCCGCCAAGCCGAAATACATCCTGGTCAACGGCGATGAATCCGAGCCCGGCACCTGCAAAGATCGCCTGATCCTGGAACACGATCCGCATACGGTGATTGAAGGCGTGATGATTGCCGGACTGGCCGTGGGCGCCAAGGTCGGCTATGTCTACATTCGCGGCGAGTACCGCTACCTTGTGGACATCATGCGCAAAGCCATTGATGACGCCTACGCCAAAGGCTTTCTGGGCAAGAACATTTTCGGCAGCGGCAAAGAATTTGACGTTTATTGGCACACCGGCGCCGGCGCGTATGAAGTGGGCGAAGAATCCGCGTTGATGGAATCACTGGAAGGCAAGCGCGGCATTCCGCGTATCCGTCCGCCGTTCCCTGCCGTGGTAGGACTGTGGGGCGGCCCCACGGTCATCAACAACGTGGAGTCGCTGGCTTCCGTTCCGCACATCATTAATATGGGCGGACAGAAGTTTGCAGACCTTGGCCCCCCGAAAAACGGTGGCACGCGCCTCTTCTGCCTAAGCGGACACATCAACAAACCCGGTGTATACGAATTGCCGCTCGGCTATCCGATGAAGAAGCTCATTTACGAAGTGGGCGGCGGCATTCCCAACGGACGCAAACTGAAAGCCGTCGTGCCCGGCGGATCGTCCACCTTCTTGTTGACCGCGGAAGAAGCCGAAGGCATTAACTGCGACTTTGATTCTTTTGCCAAGCGCGGCGAATTCCTGGGTTCCGGCGGCGTGGTCATCCTGGACGACCAGACATGCATGGTCAAGTTCGCGTTGCGCGTGATGAAGTTCTACCAGCATGAAAGCTGCGGATGGTGTATCCCCTGCCGCGAAGGCACGGACTGGCTCAAGAAAACTTTGACCCGCTTCCACAACGGCGGCGGCCTGAAGAAAGACATCGACAACATTAAATACCTGGCGCAGAACATGCTCGGCCGTACTTTCTGTCCGCTGGGCGATGCCGCGGCTATTCCCACCATGTCCATTGTGGACAAGTGGCGCAGTGAATTTGAAGCTCATCTGGAAGGCAGGCCGTGCCCGTTTGATCCCAACGCCAAGATCACAGAGCTACCGGTTTTGTCGCGCTAGAAATTTCGGACACGAGAACCCGCAGCAAGAAAGCTGTACGCAGTAAGAGAGACGACTACTTTTGGTCCAGGCCTTCGACAACGCGAAACAAAGAGACACTCTGCTGGCGCTGCTCCATGCCAGCCGTGAGCGCTTTCTCGCCAGCTTCGCGGGAATGAGCGAAGAAGAAGCTCGTGTCCGCCCCGATTCGGACAGCTGGTCAGTGCTCGATTGCGTGGAGCACATCTGCGTTGCCGAAAGCGGCATGTGCCGGTCGCTTAAAAGCGGACAGCGTCCGCGCAGCGCGGACTTACCGAACCGCGAAGAACGCTTTCTGGCTTTTGCCGCGGACCGCGGCACCAAACGCGAATCACCGGAAGCCGGACGCCCCACGGGACGCTTTGCCACGCTGGCGGAAGCCGCTCAGCAATTCAGGTCGATCCGGCAGGGTCTGATTGCGTTGATCGAAGAGAATCAAGCCGACTTGCGGGCCACTGAAGTCACGCATCCGCATGCGGTGGTGGGCGTGGTCAGCAGCTACGAAATGGTTATCATTATGGCCCGGCACACAGATCGCCATGCCGCGCAAATAGAAGAAGTCAGAAGCAGCCCGGCATTTAATTCAAACACCGTCACCAGGAGCTAGCAGGAAAAGGACCTATGCCAGACGTAACAATCACGGTTGATGGAAAGAAAGTCACCGCGCCTGCGGGCACCCTGCTCATTGAAGCCTGCAAGGCCGTGGGCATTGAAGTACCGTCATTCTGTTACTACCCCGGTCTCTCACTGCAGGCCGCCTGCCGCATGTGCCTGGTGCGCATTGAGAAGATGCCTAAGCTGCAGACCGCATGCACCGTGCCCATCACGGACGGCATGGTGGTGGTCACCGATTCTGACGAAGTGCGCCAGGCGCGCAAATCCATGATCGAATTGCTGCTGGGCAACCATCCGCTGGATTGCCCCGTCTGCGACGCCGGCGGCGAATGCGAATTGCAGGACATGACGTTCAAGTACGGCGCGGCGGAATCGCGCTACATGGAAGGCAAGCTGCATAAAGAAGAGCAGCAGTGGTCGCCAGTCGTCTTCTTTGATCGCCCGCGCTGCATCCTGTGCTATCGCTGCGTACGCGTTTGCGGAGAAGGCATGGACGTATGGGCCCTGGGCGTACAGAACCGCGGCTCAGCTTCCGTGATCGCTCCCAATAAAGAAGACCACCTGGAATGCGAAGAGTGCGGCATGTGCATTGACATCTGCCCTGTAGGCGCGCTCACCTCAGGCACGTACCGCTACAAGACGCGTCCGTGGGAAATGAAGCACGTGGGCACCGTTTGCACGCACTGTGGTGACGGATGCAAGACCACACTGGGCGTCCGCCGCTCCGATACCGGCATGGACATTGTGCGCGGCGACAACCGCGACAAGAACGGCATCAACGGCGACTTCCTGTGCATCAAGGGCCGTTACGGCTTCGACTTTACCGAACACAAAGACCGTCTGCGCCAGCCGCTCATCCGCAAGGACGGCAAGCTGGTTCCCGCCACTTGGGAAGAAGCCATTGACCACGTCGCCAAGCGGTTGAAAGAGATTCGTGACAGCAAAGGCGGCCAGCAAATTGGCGTGATTGGCTCCAACCGCACCACGAACGAAGAAAATTACCTGCTGCAGAAGTTCGCGCGCACCGTGCTGGGCACCAACAACATTGATCATCACCGGACTGCGGATTTCGCGGCGTTTGCCCGCGCCTTGGCCGGCAAGACCAATGCCACGGCCACCATGCGCGATGTGACCGGCGCTCCGGCCATCCTGCTCATCGGCAACGATCCCACGGAACAACATCCGCTGCTGGGATGGAACATCCGTACCGCCGTCCGCTTGAACCAGGCGAAACTCTACGTGGTCAATGCGCAGGCCATCAAGCTGCGCAAGCAAGCCGCGGGCTTTGTTCAGGTAGGCGCAGGCAAAGAAGGTAAGTTCGTTGCATTCCTCAATGGTGACGATGCTGCCGCCGGCTCGCTCACCTCGGCTGACGTCACCAATGACTCGTTGAAGAAGCTGCGCGACGAACTGAAAGCCCATAAAGACCTGATCATCATCTTCGGCTCGGAGATTCGCGGCACAGACGTGGCCGCGCTGGTGAAGTTTGGCTCCGGACTCAATGCCCGGTTCATCTGCCTGGGCGACTACTCCAACTCCCATGGCGCCGCGGACATGGGCCTGTTCCCTGACCTGCTCCCCGGGTACACGGCGGCCGCCTCCGCTCAAAAATTCAGCGCGGAATGGGGAACACTTCCTACCGCAAAAGGCCTCTCATTACAGGAAATGATGCAGGCGGCAAAAGACGGCAAGCTGGCAGCTCTGTACGTGGTCGGTTCGAACCCAGTCACCGATTACAGCTTTGATCCGGCTGCGCTCAAGAACACGTTCATCGTGGCCCAGGAATTGTTCCTCACGGAAACCGCATTGCTGGCGGAAGTTGTCTTGCCTGCTGCCTCGGCATACGAAAAATCCGGCACCTTTACCAACACCAGTGGTGACGTGCAACTGCTCAAGAAAGCCGGAGACGTGGCCGGAGTCCGCAGCGACTTTGAAATCATCGTCCGCGTGGCCGAACGCATGGGCGCGGACGTAAAAAAACTTGTTCCCTTCGGCGGCGACGTCCGCGGCGACATGGGACAGACGCGCGGCGCGCAGTCCGGCGAAGCTGACCGCCACTCCGTGTGGCTTACCGCCAACAACATGGAATCGCGGCTGAGCCCGTTTGATTCCATGACCATCCTGGATGAAATCCAGCGCCTGGTTCCGGGCTACGAATTCTCCAGATTGAACCTGCTCGCCGGCAACGACGAACACTCCACGGCCGCCGAGCGCAGCAATGCCGGCGCAGCTGATGGACTGGTACAGATTGTTCCCGCCAATGACACGCTGTTTACGTCAGGCACGCTGGGCCGTTATTCCCGGATGCTGAATTCCGTCCTGGAAAATAAACGCGCCGTGCCGCAGGACAAGAAAGAAGTGATGGCGGACTAAAGCAGTTGGCAATTAGCTTTTGGCTCTTGGTATTTGGTTTTGGCTCTTAGCTCTTAGCTTTCGAGGCGTTCGAGTAGAGGTCTGGACTCAGGCTTGGTAGCCATGGGCTCTGACGATTCGCATGTAGCGGAATTACCAAGGTTCTGATTGCACCAGCGCCGTAGGCGCAGGATGAGTTAGCCCAGGCCGGAAGGCCTGGGAAAGACGGCCGAAACAGAGAGAGAGCCCCGTAGGGGCGGCACATCGGGCGGGGCGCACATTGGATGCAACCCAATGTGCTTCCGCAAATGAGTTGCTGTTGTTCGGGAAGAAAACTTCAGTTCGAAAGCCGCCGTTAGGGGCGGCAATGTAGCCAAAACGTGGACATAAAAACTTTTATCATCGTTGCTGTTATTAAGATCGTGCTGGTGGTCTTTGTCATGTTGACCGGCGTGGCCTATACCACTTTGCTGGAACGCAAACTTGTGGCGCGCATCCAGAACCGCTGGGGACCCACGCGTACCGGACCGTTCGGCTTGCTGCAACCGCTGGCCGACGGCGTCAAGTTCATCCTGAAGGAAGACTTGGTCCCGGACAACGTGCACAAGGGCCTGTACATCATGGCGCCCATGCTGGCGCTGGCCATGTCCCTGATCTCCTTCGCGATTATTCCCTTCGGCGACTCGGTCACCATCAAGGGAATGACCATCCCGCTGCAAATCACTGGAGTCTTCGGAAACGGCGCCTCCAGTGACATCAACATTGGCCTGCTGATCATCCTGGGCGCAACATCCATCGGCGTGTACGGCATTGCGCTGGCCGGATGGTCGTCCAACAGCAAGTACTCGCTTCTCGGATCACTACGCGCCAGCGCGCAGATGATCAGCTATGAACTTGCTCTCGGCCTGTCACTGGTTGGCGTCCTGCTGCTCTCCAGCAGCCTGAGCCTGCGCGAGATCGTCAAACAGCAATCGGACACATGGATCATCGGCGGCTTCAACACTCATCTGCCGCACTGGTACATCTTCCCGCAGTTCATCGCATTCTTTATTTACCTGATGTCGGCGTACGCGGAAACCAACCGCATTCCCTTCGATCTTCCTGAAGCGGAAACTGAACTCGTCGCCGGATATCACACCGAATACAGCTCCATGAAATTCGCCATGTTCTTCATGGCTGAATACGCAAATATGATCATGGTGGGTTGCGTTGCCACCCTGCTATTCCTCGGCGGTTGGACGAGCCCATTTGGCACCCTCTTTGGCACGCCTGAGAACTTCCTTCTC
>Ga0075028_100000620_pt1 | contig 12668 bp, 10 predicted proteins | sample LitLauG_LLR_2014_FD_71390 | JGI IMG/M metagenome (GOLD analysis project Ga0075028, IMG submission 71390) | Freshwater sediment microbial communities from Pennsylvania, USA - Little Laurel Run_MetaG_LLR_2014 | ecosystem: Environmental > Aquatic > Freshwater > Creek > Sediment | place: USA... | reverse complement strand
ACATCGATTCGATCTAGACGCGCCCGCGTCTGCCAGCGCGCCAGTCGGTAGTCAGCGCTGAAGTGGCCTGGTCGAGGAGCACTAGTCAGCGTAAACTGGCACCATCAGGACAATCCACCCGATGCCCGAGACAACGACCGCCCCGGCGATCGCTAGCACCCCGATAAGACAGCAGCGGTAAATCAGCGCCAGTGACCGGATTCGCCACACGGCCACGCTAGCACTCGCCGCGAGGAGCGCGAGCACGACGACCAGTGTCAGCGCGACGATCAAAAACCACAGACCCGCCATTACTCGTGCGAGTGCAGCGGAAGATCGTCGTGTGAATGAGGTCCGACGCGATGATGATGCTCGCCACCTTGCCCGTAGGGATCGACGTGGACCATCACGCAGCCGAGGTGCGGCAGGTGGTGGAGCAGTTGGTGCCGGACATCGCGGGCAATGTCATGGCCCTCCGCGACCGACAAGCCGGCCGGCACCGTGACGCTGACGTCCACGTGCAGCCGGTGGCCGATCCACCGCGCGCGCACGTCGTTGACCCCTTCGACCCGGGCGACGTGCCCAGCGGTGTGAGTGATCTCGTCTAGCGTCTCGGACTCCACACCGTCCAGCATCCGCAGCAAGATGGATCGGGCCGACTGCCAGACGATCAGTAAGATCGCCGCTGAGATCACGAGCCCGACAAGGGGGTCGGCTAGGGGGTACCCCGCCCACACGCCGACAGCGCCGACGAGGACGGCTAGGCTCGTCCATCCGTCTACACGAGCGTGATAGCCATCCGCGATCAGAGCCGCACTGCCGATCTGTTTGCCGACGCGGATCCGGAAGATCGCGACGGCTTCGTTCCCCACGAAGCCGACCACGGACGCCACCATGACGGCCCATAGGAGGCCAACTGGCTGCGGGTGGACGAGCCGCGTAATTGACTCGTACGCGGCCAACAAGGCACTCGCGAGAATCGTGAGGATGATCATGATCCCCGCAAAGTCCTCCACCCGCCCCAGGCCATATGTGAATCGGCGGCTCCTGCCACGACGAGCCAGCCAGAACGCGATCCCAAGCGGGACTGCCGTCGCGGCGTCCGCGAAGTTGTGGATGGTGTCGGCGAGCAGCGCGACGCTGCTCGACAGGACAACTACAACGACCTGGATTGCCGCCGTGACCATGAGGCCCACGAAGGACCACTTCAGTGTCCAGAGGCCGCGGTCGGTGGTGGCGATGGAGGGATCAACGACGCCGTGCGAGTGCCCGTGACCATGATGCGCGTGTTCACCGTGAGGCTCGTTATCATGATGGTGCCCGTGTGCCATGGTTCCCTCCGTCCAGCTACCGACCGCTCTCGTCTGACAGGCGAGCCGGGAGGCGTGGAGACTTTCAGAATGGACCAACCTCCAGTCGCCCATCCCGACCGTTGTTCTCGCTCACCAGGATTCCCTCAGAAGCTTACGTGAATCCGCCCAGCAAAGACATGCGCGGGGCCGCGATCCCGGTTGTAGCCAGGATTTTGAATGAACTGGTAGTCGAAGCTGGTCTGCACGTAGTGCAAGAGCTGAAGGCGGTAGTAGACCTCGATGATCTGCTCCAAGGCGTGATTCAGCTTGCCGTCACCCAGGACGAAGCCAGCGCCGCCTTGTTCCAAATAGTGCCGGTGCTCTGGGGAGAGCCCTTCGAGGGCGTAGGCGGTCCCGACGACGTCTTTTGGTCGCCCCCAGTGCACCCCGCTCAGCTGCAGGCCGCCGGTCGCGAGGTGATCGACTTCCGTGAACACAAAGGTCTCGGTCTTGCCGTCGTTCCAGCCAAGGCGCGCGAAGACTCCGGTCTCGCCCTCGTCTGCCAGCGGTTGTTCGAGGTTGAAACCGATGCCCCACTTGATCCGCCCCGGGTGGTCGTCTTTCGCAATCTGCGGGGTGGTGCCGGTCTCCTGAGCCTTGGTGATGGCGTCTCGGTAGATCCCCATACGGGCCTGATTGACGTAGCCTAGGAACCGGACGACGGTCCCCCACCTCGCGGGCCGTAGCGTGAGCTCCACGTTGTCGCCGCGGGCGTTCCAGACGTGGTCGTCCATCGTGTTGCCGTTTGCGAAGGTCGGCATCATCATGCTGCCGACGCGGAGGACCCACGTCGGGTTGACCCAGGCCATCAGAATCCCGTAGCTGAAGCCCCGCGTGTCGGCAGCGAAGTCCCACGCCGTGTTGTTCCAGAGCGACCAGTTCAGGAACTGGCTGCGCGTGCTATTAGCGTAGCGGTTCTGATCAACGTCGTCATTGGTGGCGAACCGCCCGAGCTTCATCTCGATGCGTCGCGTGGGCTCAGGCTGGGGAAGTTGGTCTATCGCCCGCTCGGCCAGCTCGGTCTCGGATGAGAGGGGGAATACATATCGGAAGTAGGCCCGTGCTATGTAGGGGGTCTTGGCCAGCTGGATCGAACCCGCGCGAATGACATCCCCGTCGGTGAGCCCCCCCAGTCCAGTGGCGTTGCTGATGCCGTCGCCCTGGAACATCTCCACATCGAAGTAGAACTGAAGCCGGGTCGTCAGCTGCGACCCCAGATACAGCCCGTAAGTCTGTGAGATCTGGTTATCCCCGTTAGCCTTGAAGCTCTTGGCATCCCGGTACGGGCTGCGGAACGGCAGCACCCCCTGGTCGATCACGGTCGCCTGGGCCCCCAGGATGCGTGGAAACCAACCAGGTAGCCCGAAGATCTGCGGCTCTGACATTCCCGCCATGACCCCGGCCATCCACGAGGGGAGCCTCAGGGCCACATTCTCGTCGGGCGACGCGGCCTCATACGCACTGATGGGGGGTGTCTCGGACTCCACCGCCCCAGCCCTGTGCATCTGTCTCAGCCAGGCGGGCGCCTCTCCTCCGGGTTCGGCATCCGCCCCCATGACCCTGCCCGCTAGTAAGAGAGACAGCAGGAGGCCTAACCACCAGACCTGTCGCAGCGGGATTGCTTCTCGCGGCACCCACCGGAAGTCTTGGTTCGTCTGATCCCACCGGCACGGCAGCTGGGCCCCAACCTGTCGCACGGGCCTTCTCGAATTCACTTCCTTCCGTCGGACGGGACGCTTTGCCAGCTCAGGACCTTCAGGCCGGGCTCCAGGCTCAGCCGCCAGGCCACCTGCTCAACCCAGCGATCGTTCCGAGCAATGGTGATCAATTCCGCGCACATCGTCACGGCGCCACTGCCGCCGATGTTTGTACTCTCGAACGACTCAAGGCGGACTTTCTCCGGGTCCAGCGACCGAAGAAGGAGCCTCCGGAGGTGGGCTCCGTCCGTGTCGACGTAAGTCGCCTCGATGCGATAGTGCGCCACCGCCGCAGGCCAAGTGACCGCAGTCGCATGCATCAAGCGCTTCAAACGCCGACGTAGCGAGCTTCCCTTCGCTCCTCCTTCTCGGATACTCTGGATCACATCCCGCACCCTGATAATGCCCAGCGGCCTCCGTTCCCGATCAACCACCGCGATGCACCACACACGGTGACGGAGCGCTGTCCGGGCCACCTCGTCCTGAGACGTCTCGGGCATCACATTGACCACGGGCCCCCTCGCGACCTGCTGCAGTGGGGTTCCGGGCTCACCGAAAATCAAGCGTTCGATGGGAACCACGCCGCTCAGCCGTCCCCCGTCGTCAACAGCGCACAGAACGATGACCTCCTCGGCCGGGTCCGCCGCTCGCAGCCGAGCGATTGCTTCGGCCACCGTGGCCCCCTCGTGGACACGCAAGAACTGGAGTGACATCATGCGAGCGGCTGTCTGACGGTCGAACGCCATGCTTGCCCTCCACCGCCCCCCCGCCGCGGCAGCTACTGTGACTCTCGAGGACGGGGTAGACAACGACAACTTTTATCGCGATATCGGCATCAGTGCTAACACCCCAGTCTCTGATAGCTAGGAGCGGGCGGGCTAACAGGGCAAGATTCCGTACGAGATCTCAACCGGAGCTCGCTGACGGAACCGCGGTGACGATCGGCCAGGGAGTCGAGAGGATCTTCCTAGGCCCCACTCCTCTCACGAGGACGCGGGCGTGGGGGCGGAGTCGGGTGGTGGACCGAGACGTATCTCGGCCAACCGATGCTAATCCAGGAACCGATGTTTCAAGTGCAGGATGTCCCGATACGTGACCGCTCCGAGTATCCGATCGTCGTCGTCGGTGATCGGCATCGCCCCAAAACCATACCGCAAGAAGAGGTCCGAGGCTTTCTTTAATGTCTGATCAGGTTTCAGGCTGATGACCGCCTCGATCATGATGTCCTTCAACCGGTCTTCCTCGTTCGCCTGCAGGAGCTTCTTCAGATCCGTCACTCCGATCAGCCGGTCCGTTGCGTCCACGACGTAAAGGTAGGTGATGACGTCCTTCCCTCTAACTAGGGTGCGGTACCCGTCCTGGACCTCGCCCACCTTCTGGTCTGGAGAGAACTTCAGGATGTCCGTCGTCGCATAGTTCAAGATCTTCTGGTCCTGCTGCTCAAGGATCGCGTGGATCTTGGCCACGTTCTCGGCCTCCATCAGAGTGACGAGCTCGTTTCTTACATCCGCCGGCAACACGGAAAGGACGTCGGCCGCCTGCCCTGGCGTCATCTCGTTGAGAAGATCCGCCACCTTGTCCTTCCGCAGCGAGAGAATGAGATCTCGTTGAACGTTCGGGTCAATTTCCTCGAGCGTGTCGGAGGCGTGCTCTGTTTCGAGTCCCTCGAAGAGGACGACTCGCTGCTGGGAATCCATGGTCTCGAGCACGTCCGCGAGATCGGCGGGGTGCATCTCCGACAGTTCTTCCTTTAGAACGTTGAGATGGATCGTTCCCTTGAAGCTCCCAAGGTCCGTGGGGAGAGGCCGGATGTAGGTCCAGGAGATGAGCCGCTCAGTACCCTTCTCGGGCATGCCGAGGACGCGCCCCAGCCCTCTCAGCCCAAGGCGGCGGAGCAGGCCAGAACGGCTCAGGTCGACGCCCACGACGTAGAGCTTCCCGTTGCGGAGCGAGAGCTTGACGTCGTAGACGATCTCGACCTCCTTGCCCTCAATGTCGAGTACCTTCTTGTCGAGCACGTGGTCGTTCAGAAGGATCTCGCTCTCGCGGGGCTGCCGGACGTAGGGTTCCGCCGATTCAATCTCGATCTGGACTCTCTTCGCTGACACCGACGTCACACGGTCCCACGGGAGCACAATCGTCGGATCCCCAAAGGGGCGGTTGACCAGAACATGGGTCACTTCTGCAACCTTCTCCCCTTCCACAACCACCAAATCACCGAGCTTCCCGAACTTCTTGTCATGCAGGAACACCTTCGTCCCGATGAGCTCCGACAGGAAATATTCAACGATCTCGTTCATCGGGACACCTGGCGCCGTCTCCACGCCCTCTCCTCTCACCTGAGGACCGAGATGAACTTGTAGATCAAGATCCCGACAAGGAGAATCAGATAACACCTCAGAACGACCAGGCAGACGGTCACTAGTCGTGTTGTCTTGATGTGCGGAGTCGCGTACCGCCGGTTGATCTCTCGGATCTGCCCGATCATTTCACGGTACGCTTTCCGAATCCCGATGACGACGAAGCGATAGACGTTCACCTTCATGGTGCCGATGCTCCTCCTGCGTCAGTTGCCGAACACGCTGGGGAACAGCACACTGAACCCGTACAGCGTCGACAGGACGACGATGGCGGCGACGATGCTGATGTTGACGAAATTCTGCGTCGCGGTGTTCATGTACCGCCCCATTGACTCCTCATTGTTGAGGAGCAGGATGAGAAAGACGAGCGCCGCTGGCAGCAACGTCACAGCAATCACCTGCACGAACAAGGTGATCAGCACCAGGGGTGCTCCAGGGATGAGGGTGACCGTTCCTGCGGACCCAAGCAGCAGCAGGTAGAGTGCGTAGAACCACGGCGCCTCGCGCACCTTGTTGTTGAGCGAGTGCGCCCATCCGAGCACCTCGCCGAAGGCCCACGAACTAGCCAAGGAGATGCAGATCGCCCCGAGGAAGCCAGCGTCGAACAGTCCGATCGCGAGCAAGGTACCGAGGTGCTTGTTGATCCCCATGAGCTTGACGGCCGCGGTTGCTGCGTCGTTGATATCGACCCCATTCAGTAGTGTCCCAGTGAGGATGACGCAGAACGCCGCGACGATGACGGTGAAGAACGAGCCGACGGCAGTGTCGAACCGACCCAGCGCGATGTCCTTCTCCTGCATCCCCTTGTCGACGACCGCACTCTGCTGAAAGAAGAGCATCCACGGGGCTATGGTCGTCCCGATGTTGGCCATGAGCACGAAAAAGAGCTCGTTGCTGAAACCACCGGGAGGAAAGTGCGGGACCAGGCTGCCGTAGAGGACCGCATGGATCGGCGGATCCACGAGGACAGCCGCGGGGATGTATATCAGGTTGACACCGCAGAAGAGTAGGGCGATCTTCTCCCAGGTCCAATAGCGCCCCTGGAGGACCATTGCAGCCATCATCGCCGTGACGATGAGGACCGTTACCCACGACGGGATGCCGAAGATCCGCAGGGCGGCGGTCATGCCGATGAACTCGGTCATGAGGGTCAGCCAGTCGGTGAGGATGAGGTCCAAGAGAGAAAACCATCCCCAAAAGGGACCGAAGGCGTAGAAGATCGCCTCGGCGTGCCCGCGCTTCGTGACGGCGCCGAGCCGGACTGTCATCTCTTGGACGTAGTAAGCGACGGGCCCCAGGAGGATGAGGAACCACAGCAGGTGGTAGCCGTATTTGGCTCCGGTCGCCGCGTAGGTGGTGATGCCGCCCGCGTCGTTGTCTGCGACCATGACAATGATTCCGGGTCCGGCCAAGATCAGATAGAGCCTGATGGCCTTGAAAAGGCGCCGGAAGTGGTAGTAGAGCGTAGCCCAGAAGCTCATTGTGCCACGTGCATCGCCGCCTCGAGGGATGGCTCGATTGGGGACATCGCGTGCCTCGGATGGTGCATTCGGAGCAAGGCAGCACGATCACCAAGAGCTCACACGCGGCCATTCCACTGACCACGTAAGCGAGACCTCAGTCGCGATCGTAGCCGAGGTTCGATCCCCGTTCGCGCTACGATCTCGTCCCATTGGTCCGTAACCTCAACTCGACTCGGACCACAAGAAGCTTATTTCGCTGCGCGTGGCTGCCGAGCCACCGGAACTGAAAGGGGTCAACCGAATCGGCAAGCGAACCCTCGGGGAAGCATACAGGATGACCACAGATATGTCAGCAATCGCGACGCGGCCGACTGCGCTGCCACCGGGGGCAGGAGGGGCTAGCTGGCATGCCCAACGCCACGGTAGCGATTCTCCTTCGGGTTCGGCATCACCACAAGCACGGCTGATCCACCCGGGCATCCCGTGTGCCTTTCCGGCCGATCTCAGGATGGCACGCGCGGGCACTTCAGGGCGAAGTAGGGATGCGGTCGTCGACCGTGAACCGGGGAATGTTTATGTTGGGGTCGGTATGGCATGAAAAGCGTGGTATAAGCTACCACTCTTCCGGCCGGAGGGGGCAGCCCGGTTGGGGGAAGTTAGTCAGAGTTTTCTTCAGGATTTCTTTAGGTTCGGTTCCGTAGAGTAGGCGCGGGGACTGCGGGTCCTAGTCGGAAATCGGGGGCGCTCCATGCGATCATCGGCGGTCGTGCTCGGCGTGGCGTGCGGTGCGCTCTGGCTCACGGTAGCCTGCGAGCGACCTAACGCCAGCTCGCCGAGTGCCACAGCCGGCCAGGCGCCCGCTGCTGCGGCATCCGACGGGATGGGGGAGACGAACGTGGTCGCAGTCCCGCCCGACTCGCCGCAGTCCAGGCAGCTCCGGGTTGAGGCGGTGCGGGCCCGGAACGTGGTCGCCGACGAGATCGTCGCCCCCGGTCGTATCGGCGCCAACCCTAACCGGGTATCGCGGGTCCTGCCTCCCGTCCAGGGGCGCGTGCTCGAGGTCATGGCGAAGCTCGGCGACTTCGTGGACCAGGGGCAACCCCTGCTCAGCTTGGACAGCCCCGATGCCGATGCGGCCGTTGCCACCGACTTCCAGGCCGAGGCCACCGAGCGGCAGACGAAGTTCGCCCTCCAGAAGGCCGACCTCGATCTGCGGCGCGCCAAGGAGCTGTACACGTTTGAAGGCATTGCGGAGAAGGACCTATTGCAGGCCCAGAATGACCAGGCCACCGCCACCTCGAACTACGAGATCGCCCAGGCGGTCCGCGAGCAGGCGCGGCGGAAGCTCGATCTCCTGGGACTCAGGCCCGGGGCATTTCACCAGCCGACCGTTGTGCGGGCGCCGATCCCGGGGAAGGTCCTCGAGGTCAACGTCACGCGTGGCGAGTACCGGGGCGCCGTAGCCAGCCATAGCGACACCACCACCGCCCCGTTGATGACCATCGCAGATTTGAGCACCGTCTGGATGTTCTCGGACGTTCCCGAGCCCTACATCCGGTTCATCCGCGTCGGCGAGCCGGTTGAGATTACCCTCGTCGCATTCCCGGGTGAGGTCCTCCGGGGCCACGTGGCGCGGATCGCCGACATGCTAGACGCGCAAACGCGGACGCTGCGGGTTCACGTCGAGCTTCCCAACCCCGCCGGCCGCCTCCGGCCCGAGATGTTCGGCAGCATCCGCCACGCCGGCGCGGTACGGTCGCTACCAGTTATTCCCCTTCCAGCCGTCGTCCAAGAGTATGGCGTGACGGTCGTGTTCGTCGAACTCACCCCGGGCCGGTTCGAGCGACGCGAGATCACGATCGGTCCGCGCAGCGGAGACGTCGTCTCTGCGCTGACCGGCCTCAAGGTGGGTGAGCGCGTAGTCGTGGCCGGCGCCATGCTGCTGAAGGGCCAGTAGCCGATGCTCGCCGGCCTTCTTGGGTTGGCCCTCAGGCATCGGGTGCCCGTGCTGGTAACGGTGCTTGCCATGGCCGGCGCGGGGGTCTGGGCATTCAATCAGCTGAAGCTCGAAGCGTACCCGGACATTTCGGACACGGGCGTCGTCGTAGTCACGCTCTATCCTGGCTTCGCCGCCGAGGAAGTGGAGCAACAGGTGACGATCCCGATTGAGCGGGCCCTCAACAACACCGCTCGTCTGATCAGCCGTCGCTCTCGCACCATATTCGGGCTCTCGATCGTGGAGCTCACGTTCGCCGAAGGAACCAACGACTACTTCGCGCGCCAGCTGGTCCTCGACAAGCTACGAGACGCCACTCTGCCCGATGGTGTCACGCCAACCCTGGCTCCCCTGTCTACGGGCGTTGGCGAGTTCTACCGGTACGTGTTGGTAGGCAAGGGCTATGACGCCATGCGACTGCGGGAGCTGCAGGACTGGGTCGTGACGCAGCGGCTGCTGCAGATTCCCGGGGTCGCCGACGTGACGATCTTTGGGGGCCTCGTCCGACAGTACGAGATCCAGCTCGATCCGAAGGCGCTCAACAAATACAAGTTCAGCGTTCGGCAGGTCGCGGACGCGGTGAAGAACAACAACCGAAACGCGGGGGGCGCGCTCCTGACCATGGGCCACCAGTCGCTCGCCATCCGCGGCTCCGGACTCATCCGTTCGAGCGAAGACATCGGGAACATCGTCCTCGACGCGCAGAAGAACGTCCCGGTTTACGTCCGTGACGTCGGGCGGGTGACGGTGGGACACCTCCCGCCCACGGGTATCTTCGCGATGAATCGTGATCCGCTCGGACCGGGCGGCGTCGAGGGCATCGTGCTGCTGCTGAGATGGGAGAATGCCAGCGAGGTGCTGGCGAAGATCCACGAGGCGGTCGATGAGCTCAACCGGACGCGTCTACCTCAGGGTGTCCAGATCGTCCCCATCCACGACCGGACCGAGCTGGTCGAGAGCACGCTCTCTACGATCTCCCACGTGCTCATCGAGGGATTTGTCGTGGTGGTATCGGTCCTCCTGCTCTTCTTGGTCAGTCTGCGCGCTGCGCTGCTGACGGCCATCATCATCCCGCTGTCGCTCCTCTTCGCCTTCGTGTGCATGTATCTGTCGGGGGTAACCCTGAGCCTGTTGAGCATCGGGGCGCTGGACTTCGGGATCCTGGTCGATGGTACGATCGTGATGGTAGAGCGAATCGTCCGCACCCTCGAGGAGCGTGGCGCGGCCGGCTCCAACGAGGAACTCACGGAGCACGTACGGGCGGCCGGTCTTGCCGTCCAACGCCCCATTCTCTTCTCGCTATCGATTATCGTCGCCGCGTACATCCCACTTCTCACCCTCGAGCGGGTTGAACGGCGGCTCTTCACGCCCATGGCATTGACCGTTTGCTACGCGCTGGTCGGATCCCTGGTGCTCTGCCTCACCCTCGTGCCCGTCCTCGCGACCTTCGTGTTCCGAGGCCGCACACAGGGGAGGCGGCATCGAGTCCTCGACCGGATCACGGGGCTGTACGAGCGCATCATCCGAGTGACTGTGCGACACGCCGTGCTGACGATAGTCGTCGTGTTCGCCGTTGTCATCGGGTCCGTGTATGTGGGGACTCACCTCGGCACCGAGTTCATTCCGCCGCTCGACGAAGGCGAGATTTGGATCCGCGCAAACCTGCCCTCGGGAATCTCGTTAGAGCAATCGGCCGAGGTCGCGGCCCGGATACGGGCACTGATCCTGGAATCACCGGAGGTGAGGCTGGTCAGCTCCCAGACCGGGCGCAATGACTCGGGTACCGATCCATTTGGGCCGAACCGCAACGAGATCCTCGTAACCCTGAATCCGTATAACACCTGGACGCGCGGCAAGACGAAGGCGGATCTCGTGGAAGAGCTGTCGCGACGGATACAGGCGAATATTCCGGGTGTCGCGCTGAACTTCACCCAGCCGATCATCGACATGTCCACCGAGGACGCCACCGGGTCGTCGGCGGATCTCGCGGTAGTAGTCAGCGGCCCGGATCTCAAGACGCTGCGAGAGATCGCCCGCCAGACACTCGAAGTAGTCCGTGACATGCCGGGTGCTGCGGACACGTCGATCGAGCAGGAAGCCGATCAGGCGCAGGTCCGCATCCGAATCGATCGGACGCAGGTCGCGCGGTACGCTCTCAACGTCGGGGACGTCCAGGACGTGATCGACCTGGCCCTCGGCGGGAGCCCGATCACCGGGGTATTCGAGGGCGACCGGCGGTTCGACGTGGTGGCGCGATTCGTTCCCGAGGCACGCGCGGATCCCACGGCGGTAGGCACCTTGTTGATTCCGACGCGCGACGGCGGCTCGGTGCCGCTATCACAACTCGCGGACATCCGGGTGGTCGACGGGGCCACGATTATCGCGCGGCGGGAGAATCAGCGGCAGATCACGGTCCGGACCAATATCCGGGGCCGTGATCAGGGCGGATTCGTCGCCGACGCCCAGGCCCGGTTGACCCGGATGGTCCCGCTGCCCCCCGGCTACAAGCTCATCTGGAGCGGCATGTTCGAGAACTTCGAGCGGGCGCGCGCGCGGCTGATGGTCATCATCCCGGTCACGATCGGAATCATCTTCGCGTTGCTGTTCTTGACCTTCGGGTCTGCGCTGGACGCGCTGCTCGTGCTGTTGAACGTACCGTTCTCCCTGTCGGGCGGGGTGATCCTTCTTAGTCTTCGGGGGATTCACCTGAGCGTGTCCGCTGTTGTGGGCTTCATTTCGCTCTTCGGCGTCGCCGTGATGAGTGGCCTGCTCTACATCTCGGAGATCAACGCGCGACGGAGCGTGCCGAACACCCCGCTCCTCGATGCGGTGATCCGCGGCGCGCGGGCCCAGTTCCGCCCGCGTCTGATTCTCATCATCGTCGCCGGGTTCGGTATGCTTCCCGCCGCACTCGCACGGGGCATCGGGTCGGACATCCAGCGCCCCCTCGCTACGGTCGTCGTCGGTGGTTTGTGCATGGAACTCTTGCTGACGCTGCTCGCGCTGCCGGCAGTCTACTGGCTGGCCGAGCGGTGGCGAAGAGAATGAGCATGACGTGTCGGTCGCCTGGGTTTGGAGCTGGAACTGCCGCGGTCTTGCCGCTGGGAGATCTCGAACGGCTCCTGCGGTATTGGCTGGTCCCCCAGCTACGTGACGGATCCGGCTACGCCCGGTGGTCAGGCGGAAGAGAGCACGATGCGCATCCTGCTGATCGATGACGATCGGAAGTTTACGCGCTTGCTGGTCAAGGGCCTAGCAGAGGAGGGCTTTGTCGTCGATGTGGCCCATACCGGCGGATCGGGTGACGAGATGATCAGCGTGAACCACTACGAGATTATTGTGCTCGATTGGCTGTTGCCGGACCGGTTGGCAGTGTGCCGAGCTCTCCGAGCGCGAGGAATCTCGACCCCCATTCTGATGCTCACGGCGCGTGACGCACTGAACGATCGAGTGGCTGGGCTCAACTCGGGAGCGGATGACTACCTCACGAAGCCGTTCGAGTTCAGCGAACTGCTGGCTCGGATCCACGCCCTTTTGCGACGCTCTCAACCGGCGAACTAGCTGGCTCGGCTCGGTGCGCTCGAGCCCCGCGAGCGCGTGGTCCACAACATCTCGCTTGCGACGATTCTGAAGGAGGCGATGGCGCACTTGGCACCGGAAGCGCTCCAGCGGGACGTGACACTAGCCCTGGACGCCACGGCGGACGTCGTGATCAGAGCAAACCCGGAGGCAGCCAGCCGTCGCCCTTTCCCGTTCTTAGCGGGGTTTTGGTGAGTGCGGGGTCGACCGTGCCAGGCCCATCTAGGCACGGAGGACAGCCC
>Ga0075028_100000619_pt1 | contig 12670 bp, 13 predicted proteins | sample LitLauG_LLR_2014_FD_71390 | JGI IMG/M metagenome (GOLD analysis project Ga0075028, IMG submission 71390) | Freshwater sediment microbial communities from Pennsylvania, USA - Little Laurel Run_MetaG_LLR_2014 | ecosystem: Environmental > Aquatic > Freshwater > Creek > Sediment | place: USA... | reverse complement strand
CTTCCCAGTAATAGAGCACCGGCTTTTCAAGCCAGGCAGAGCCGCCCAGCGTGGGCGTGATCCAGTCGCCGCGGTCGAGCATTTCGCGTGCCACTTGCGCATAGCGCGGTTCGTCGGCGCCGATCAGTCCGAAAACACCCAGGCCATAGAAGAAGAGAAAGCCGCAGACAGCAGCGAGCAACAGAACGTGGCGGCGGTTTTGGCCCCAGGAACTCACGTGTCTCCTAGGCTGCCGAGCCAATCGTTCGCAGGAGCACGAATACGCTGATCACGATCCAGGCAACCTCGAGGATCACGAATCCGATCTGAAACGGATGGAACGCGATGTAGGCCAGGAGGGCGGAGCCAACTCCGTTCAGGATGTTATAGGCGGGACGCCGGGCGTCCATCCACTGGAGCTGGTGACCGGCGTAGGCGATCAGAATCAGCAAGGCGCCGACGAAGGATACGAGTTGATGGAAATCCATCCGGCTATTGTACAGAGGCAGCCAGGCGTAGAGCGCCGATGACCTGAGCCACCGCATCGGCGAGTGGACCATCGACCGAGAGACCGCTGGCACAGCGATGGCCGCCGCCGCCGAGCTTTTCGGCGACCTGGCCGACGTCCACCCGGCCCTTGCTGCGCACGCTCACGCGAAAACGCCCGTCGGCCTGCTCGCGGAAGAAGGCGGAGACCTCGACGCCCTGGACAGCCAGTGCATAGTTCACCAGGCCTTCGCAGTCCTCTTCGATTGCGGCAGCGCGATTCATTTGCTCACGAGTGACCCAAATCCAGGCCAGGTCCCCTTCGCGGTGCAGATTCGATAAAGCAGCTCCCAAGAGGCGCACCTTGGCCGTGGAATGCGAGAAATAAACACCGCGCGCGACCCGAGCCGGATCGGCGCCCGCCAGAACGAGTTCGCGCGCCAGGGTGAACGTGTGCTCGTCGGTTCCCTCGAACATGAACGATCCGGTGTCCGTCACCAGGCCAGTGTAGATGCACGTCGCCAGCTCCGGGGTCATCGGAATGCGGGACTCGCGCGCCAATTGGTAGATCAGTTCCGCGGTGGCGGCGGCTCGAGCGTCAATCCAGTTCACGCTCGCGAAGGGGCGGCCACTAGCGTGATGGTCAATGTTGATCAGGAACTTGCCATCGAACCCCTGCAAGCGGGAGCGCTGCAGGCTGTCACATTCCAGGAGGATCGCGGCATCGAACTCCTGATCGACAGAGTTTGCCTGGCGCACGGAATCGGCGCCTGAGAGGTTGCGGTAATTGCGGGGCACGGGATCGTACAGGACGACGTCTACCTGTTTGCCCAAGGCGAGCAGGATGATCTTGCAGGCGAGCGCGGAGGCAACACCGTCTCCGTCGGGACGAGCGTGGGTGGTAACGACAAAGCGCTGGTGTCGCCGGATCTCGGCTAGAACCTGCTGCGCCATGGTGGCCCGGGCTTGCTCGGAACTGCTCATTTCTTGCGGGTCCGCTTCAACAGTTCGTCGACGCGCTCCTCATACACGTGGGATTTGTCGACTTGAAAAAAGATTTCCGGGGGACGGCGGAGGTGGAGGTGCTCCTTAATCTCATGACGGATGAAGCCAGTCGCTGCTGCCAGGCCCTCCAGGGTGGCTTCTGCTTCCTCCTCTGTGCCTTCCACCGTGATGAGCACGCGCGCCGAGCGGCTATCGTCGGCCAAGTGGACCTCGCTCACGCTGGCGAGACCGATGCGCGGGTCGGAGAGTTCCCCTTCGACGATGGTCTCGATTTCTTCGCGCAGGGCTTCCGCCAGTCGCTCGCGATGATATTTCTGAGCGCGCCGCTCCACGGGGCCCCCCTGTGAGGTAAAAAACTCTAGAGGATACCAGAAAAACAGATGGGAGTGGGTCTATGGAAGGGCACGAAGGTGGGTACCCCCGGGCATCTTCTTGAAGGCTAAGGAAGAGACATCTACTAGAGGTAATCGAGGTAGGTGTCGGTCAACTCCGCACCGCAGTTGTTGGCGATGCGGGTGGCTTGGCTTTCGACTTTTTTCATCAGCCCGTCGAGGTAGTCGCGGGAATCGGAAACGCTCACCACACCCAGCGTGGCGCGGTTCCACAGGCCAGAAGCGTCCAGTTCTGATACCGATACGTTAAAGCTGGCGCGCAGGCGATCCTTCAGGCTGCGCACGACTTGACGCTTGTCTTTGAGCGATTGGGCAGCCTCAATGCTGAGTTCGATGGTGAGGTAGGCGATCGGCATGACAGGAGATTCTGGAGTTGTCAGGTTGAGCGGAGCGAAGCGTCGCTTCCGCCAACGGTCGGTTCCGCATGTTTCATAAATGGCCGTTCAGGGCGGGGCGTTCGTCCCTCAGGGGCTAAAGCCCGCAATTTTCCTGGCCCTAAACGGCACGGCTAAAGCCGTGCCCTACCCAAACCGATTTATGAAACACGTCTTAGTGGCAATAGGGATTCCTCGCTACGCTCGGAATGACAATTCCCAGGGATTACGCGATCACTTCCGCGGCAATCTTCTCGGTGACGAAGCATTCGATCACGTCACCGACTTTGATGTCGCCATAATTAGTGATAGCGATGCCGCATTCCAGGCCGTTGCGCACTTCGCTGGCATCTTCTTTGAAGCGGCGTAACGAGCCGACCTTCCCCTTGAAGACGACCACGTTGTCGCGCAGCAGGCGAACTTCAGCGTCACGTTTGATGATGCCGTCTTGCACGTAACAACCGGCAATGGTTCCGACCTTGGGCACGCGGAAGGTATCGCGGACTTCGGCACGGCCAAGGTAGTTCTCCTTGAAGGTCGGCTCAAGCAAGCCGCTCATGGCACGCTTGATCTCGTCCTGCAACTCGTAAATGATCGAGTGCAGCCGAATGTCGACCTTCTCCTGGTCTGCGAGTTCCTGAGCTTTGCGTTCGGGCCGCACGCTGAAGCCGATGATGATGGCATTCGAGGCGGAAGCCAGAAGCACGTCGCTTTCCGTGATGGCGCCGACACCGGTTCGCAGCAGTTTGAGCCGGACCTTGTCGCTGGAAAGCCTGGCGAGCAGGTCGGAGAGAACTTCCACTGAGCCCTGCACATCGCCCTTAAGGATGATGGAGAGTTCCTTCGTTCCGGCAGCCTTGATCTGGTCGGCCAGGCCTTCGAGTGAAACGCGGGAACTCTTGGCCAAGGCGGCCTCGCGCGCCTTCTGCTCGCGATAGTCGGAAATAGTGCGCGCCTTGTCGCGATCGGCGACTACGACGAACTGATCGCCCGCCTGCGGCAGTCCTTCGAGACCAAGAATCTCGACCGGTGTCGAAGGCTCGGCCGCTGCCAGTTGGGCACCGCGGTCATCGAACATGGCGCGAACCCTGCCGTAGACATTGCCCAGCACGAAATCATCGCCCGAGTGCAGCGTGCCGTTCTGTACAAGCACGGTAGCCACGGGTCCCCGGCCGCGATCGAGTTTAGCTTCGAGCACAACGCCACTGGCAGGCCGTGTCGGAACTGCCTTGAGTTCCTGCAGATCGGCCACCAGGCAGATCATTTCCATGAGCAGGTTGAGGTTGGTCTTCTTCTTGGCGGAGACGTCGACGAAGACGTTTTTGCCGCCCCAATCCTCGGGCACCAGGCCGCGATCGGCCAACTGCTTCTTCACCCGCTCGGGTAGCGCGTCCGGCTTGTCAACCTTGTTGACGGCAACGATGATCGGGACTTCCGCCGCGTGCGCGTGGTCAATGGCTTCAAGCGTCTGCGGCATGACACCGTCATCGGCAGCGACCACAAGCACGACAATGTCGGTGATCTTGGCTCCGCGGGCGCGCATGCGAGTGAACGCTTCGTGGCCCGGCGTATCGAGGAACACGATCTGACGACCGAAAGCCGGCGACTCGCTGTCCGTGATCGTGACCTTGTAGGCGCCGATGTGCTGGGTAATGCCTCCGGCTTCGCCTTCGGCAACATTGGTGGTGCGAATGGAGTCGAGCAGCGTGGTCTTGCCGTGATCGACGTGGCCCATGATGGTGACCACGGGCGGACGCGTCACTTCTCCCGCAGTGGCTTCCTCGCCGCCCTCGGTGGTGTCCGCCATTTCCTTGGCAGCCTGCTCTTCGAAGCTGATCACGTTGGCCTCAGCGCCGAAGAAGCGCGCCATTTCGGTGGCGAGTTCTGTTTCGAGATTCTGATTGATGGTGGCGAACACGCCCTTGGCGAGCAGCCGGGCAATCAAATCCTTGGCGCGAATCTCGAGCTTCTCGGCCAGATCTTTGACACTGATACCTTCGGTGATCGTGATGCTGCGCGTGATGGGCAGTGGCTCAGAGGGCAACGTGTACCGCGGTGGCGGCACGTAGCCCTTCATTGGGCCTTCCTGCACCTTGGGAATGTAGCGCTGTCCCGGACGACGCGGCGGCGCAGGACGTCCACCCGGGCGCGTGGTGCCCGGCGGCGGAAGCGCGGGCGCAACACCCATCGGGCGCGGCCCACCTGGGCGCATACCGGCGGGCGTAGTCCGAGTCGGATGCATCGGGCGACGTTCGCCTGGTCTTAGAGGCGGTCGCATTCCCGGTGCGGAGGGGCGGGGTCGCTGAAAAATTGGCTGGCCGGGCACGGGACGTCCCGGCGCAGGCCGCGGCGCGGAAGTTGCGGCTGCGGGCCTCTCGGTCAGGGGCGCCTTGTATACAGGGCGCGGGCCGGTTTGCGGCATGATCACGCGCGGCTTGGGAGCCTCTGGCGCTTTCGGCGGCGGTGGCGCAGTCGGTTGTTTCACTTCCACCGCGGGTGGGGCAGCCGCAACCGGAGGCGCGGCGCTCTTCGCTGCGGGCGTTGGCGGCGCCACGGGCACCGGAGGCGCTGGCGGCGCTGGCACTGTAAACACGGGCCGCGGCGTTGCAGGCGGCGGCACAATCAGTCGTGGTTTCGGAGCTTCGACGGGTGCTGGTGGCGACGGCGCTGCGGCCTTAGCTTCAACCACCGGAGGCTTCACCGCGACCGGCGCTTTCGCTGGAGGTGGCGTCGGGGGCGGAACCTGGACAGGTACCGGCCCCTTTTTGCTGATGATCGCCTTCAACACGTCTCCCGGCTTGGAAATGTGTGAAAGATCAATCCTGGTCTTGATCGCATCCGGGTCGGGACGAGCGGTAGCCGTTTTCGCGGTGGGACCCTCGGTGTGGCCGCGAAAATGCCGGCGCACCCGCTCCGCTTCGTCCAGTTCCAGGGAACTCGAGTGTGTCTTTTTCTCCGTAACTCCTACTTCCTGCAGGATGTCAAGAATCGACTTGCTCTTGACTTCCAGTTCCCTGGCCAGATCATTGATTCGAATCTTACTCATCCGCCCTCTGTCTCCTCCGCTGTCGTGCTAAGTCCTCATATCAACCCCACGGTCGGAAAAATCGTTTTCGTCAGAATTGAATCTCATGCCTGCGGCTCGGGATCGTTCCCGGCCGGCAGTTCCGCTGTCTCGTCGGTGGCCGCATCGGGCGCCGGCTCTTCGCTCGCATTCTCCGAGCCATGTTCCGGAGCACTTGCTTCCGCCGCGGTTTCTTGAGCAACTGTTTCTTCAGAAGCCGTGTTAGGCGCTGCCTCTTCGGACGCTGCTGCTTCGGACAATGCCTCTTCGAGCGCAGGCTCTGCGGACGCGGGTTCAACCGCCTCCGCCGCTTCGCCAGAGCCCTCGCCTTCAACCGGGGCGACAGCAGCTTCTGCCGCCTCTCCCGCCTCCAGGCTGGAAAAGTAATTATTGACCGCAAGACTGATTTTTTCCACCGTCTTGGGGCCGATGCCGTCGATCGCCTCGAGCTGCTCAGGGGTCATGTCGGCCAGAGCTTCGACGGTGGTGACACCGGCTGCGCTCAACTTCTCGATCAGGCCTTCACCCAAGCCTTCGACCTTGTCGAGCGGCGTGGTGGTCTGGGTGCCAAAGCCGGCCATCTGCTCCTCGACTTCCTGGCGTTTTTCCTCTTCGCTCTTGATGTCGATCTTCCAGCCCAGGAGCTTCGCCGCGAGGCGAACGTTCTGCCCCTTCTTGCCGATGGCCAGGGAAAGCTGGCTGTCATCCACGACGACTTCCAGTTGCTTGTCGGCAGCGTCCACTATGGTCACGCGGCTCACTTTGGCCGGCTGCAAAGCCTTCTCGGCGAAAGTGACGGCATCTTCGTGGTACTCGATGATGTCAATCTTCTCGCCGCGCAGCTCGCGGATGATGGACTGCACCCGCATGCCTTTCATTCCGACGCAAGCGCCGACGGCGTCCACGTCTTTGTCTTTCGACATGACGGCAATCTTGGTGCGCTCGCCGGCTTCACGCGCAATGGCGCGAATGACGACCGTGCCGTCGTAGATTTCAGGAACCTCGGTCTGGAACAGATGCTGTACGAGCTCGGGAGCGGCACGCGACACAACAACCTGCGGGCCCTTGGAAGCCTTCTCCACGCGACCGATCACCACGCGCACACGCTCGCCAATGGCGAACGACTCCAGGCGCGACTGCTCCTTGCGCGGCATGCGCGACTCGCCCTTGCCCATGTCGAAAATCACGTCGGGACCTTCGATGCGCTTCACGGTCGCTGTAAGAATTTCTCCCGCGCGGTTGACGTATTCGTTGAACACCGTGTCGCGCTCGGCTTCGCGGACTTTCTGGAAGATCACCTGCTTGGCCAGTTGCGCTGCAATGCGGCCGAGAATTCCTTCTGTCACTTTGGGGATGCGGACTTCGCCGCCGACTTCGACGTTGGCGTCGAGCTTGCGAGCGTCTTCCAAAACCATTTGCAGGTTCGGGTCCTCGACCTGCTCCGGGCTTTCAACGACCGTCTTCACCGCAAACGCATGGATCTTGCCTGTCTCCTTGTCCAGCTCGGCGCGCAGGTTCTCCTGCGTCTTGTAGTACTTGCGGGTCGCCGCCACGATGGCATCTTCCACCGCGCCTACGACGATCCGGGGATCAATCCCCTTCTCTTTGCTGATCGATTCGATCGTGTTGTAGAGTTCGCTTGCCATAACTATCCAAAATTACGTGTTCCACAATGATAACGGCAACAACGCGCCGCCTTACAACTCCGGCACCAGGTTGGCGTGTTCGACATTGGCCAGGTCAATCCGCACATGGCCTCCGTCTTCACCCACCCCGGCGGTCCTAGGCTTCTTGCCCTGGCCCCGGTCGGTGATGTCTATTACGGCGCGCCCCTCTTGCAAGCCCTGTAGCCGTCCTTCGAAGTACTGACTGCCGTTTACCGGATCGAGCGTCTTGATCTTGACCAGTCGTCCGGCAAAACGCTCGTAGTCCGCCGCCGAATACAACTTGCGATCCAGTCCCGGCGACGAAACCTCGAGCGTGTACGTGCCCGGGATTGCATCTTCCACGTCGAGGATGGTGCTCACCTCACGACTCACGTGAGCGCAATCCTCGTGCGTCACCTTGCCGTCAAGCCGATCCAGAAAAATTCGCAGCATGCGGCTCTTGCCGCCACCACGGAACTCGACTTCCAGCACGTTCAGGCCGTAGGTGGCCGCCACGCGCTCCGCGATGCCGCGCACTCTCTCCAGGTCTAAAGCCATGAAAATAATGGACTTTAAGCCGACAATTCCAAGCGGAAACTAAAAAGTGGGCTTGCGCCCACTGGTGTGTTTCGCCAAATGCTGGAATCTACACAACAGTCCCGAAGGATCATGATACGCCGCTCGGGGAGAAAAGACAAACGGACGACTTATGCTAACCAGATCTTATGCAGTCGGTACGCCCACTTCAACACCGGACAGTGATTAGACAAAAGGAGTCGTGGTGACTCGGAACAGCCTTGAGGGTTCAGGCAGGCCGGATGGAGCTTAACCGACTACTCACGAAAGCCTCAAGAAGGCCCGTGAGGACAAGAAACGACGATCTTGTCTAAAGGCTGTGTCACGCCTGGATCGTCCGGTTCTCGGGTCCATGGAATTCGGCCCTCGCGCACGCAATCATCGCAGATGTAGGCAACGCCCTCGACTTCGGTGAAGTGATTCTTGATGTGTAAACAACTGCCGCAGCTGATCACTTCTTTTCTCCTTGGTGATCCCGGAGATACTTCAAGGTTGCAGCGGCACCATAGGCGTGGATTGCTTCGGCAATCTCCTCATCTGGGTATCCTTCGGCGCGGCCTAAGTGATAGGCCTGCACTTCAATTGGTGGCGCTGGCGTACTTGATACGATGCGGTACTTAATGCGGTCGGCTTTCGTTTTGCGTGGAAGCTGTTTTCCGTCGGCACCGTACTTCGGACTCTCTGCGTATGAAGTCACGTAGACCCAGACGCTATCCTTCTCTACTTCTGCGGCGTACTTCCCGGCAAGCAAGTTTTGGCAGTTTCGCAGTCGCACTTGGCACCACAGCACAACCTGAGATTCATCTGGCATGAGCGCGTGCAGTTCGACCTGCGGGATCTCGCGTGTGATGGCGGTCGGCGGGGTCGGTGCTTCGCCCGGAGTTGTCGTCGTCGTGCAGTTGGTTCTCCCATTGATGCTGGTCATGGAGCCATAGTCTTGAGCGGTCGCGTCCGTGTTGCAGTTGGTACTTGATTGCGATGGCGTTCCCGGCGATCCGGGCAGAATGATCGTGTGCGGCCGATTCCAAGCCGAGGACCCTAAGACGCGAATAGTGATTGTCGGACGATCCTTGGCAAAAGCAGGAAGAACTAACAGCAAGACAAGCCAACCGACCCGTTTCATACCGCAATTTTCGGACGATTCCGCTTCCCGCACAATAGGTAGAAAGTCATCCCGGGACCGCTGGTAGTAATCGGCGAAATTTAAGCGAAACCTCCTGGCCTCGCTCCTCAGACTCCCGCTTGCGCCAGCCTTCTGCAAGTCAAAACTCCGTACGAGAAGGCCGTTGTGCATTTGCGTCCCCGATGCGCGGCCTCTAGAATCAAAGTTTATTCCCCGAAAAGAGACGGAGTCCATGATTCATTTCCCCGTACCCGAGGCGCTCACTTTCGACGATGTTCTCCTGGTTCCCGGGCGGTCGGACATTGTTCCGACGGAAGTCAACACGCAGACGCCCCTCACGCGCAATATCACGCTCAACATTCCCATCGTCAGCTCGGCCATGGATACCGTGACCGAGTCGCGCATGGCGATTGCGCTGGCGCAACAGGGCGGCATCGGCATCGTGCACCGCAATCTGTCGATTGATCAGCAGGCGGAAGAAGTCGACAAGGTAAAGCGGTCAGAGAGCGGGATGATCGTCGATCCCGTGACCATGTCGCCGGATGACCGGGTGTCAGATGCAGTCGAGGTCATGCGCAAGTACAAGATCTCCGGCGTGCCCATCACCAAGAACAAGAAGTTGGTCGGCATCCTCACCAATCGCGATCTGCGCTTTGAAACCCGCCTCGATGTTCCCATCAGCAAGGTGATGACGAAGGAAAACCTGATCACGGTGCCGGTGGGAACGACGCTCGAAGAGGCGGAACAGATTCTGCACGAGCACCGGGTGGAGAAGCTGCTGGTGGTGGATGATCAGTTCCAGCTGCGCGGCTTGATCACGGTGAAGGACATCCAGAAGAAGCTCAAGTATCCCCACGCTGCGAAAGATTCGCACGGACGCTTGCGGGTTGGCGCCGCCATCGGCGCGACCGGCGACTTCCTGGAACGGGCGCAGGAATTGGCACGCACGAAGGTGGATCTTCTCGCCATTGACAGCGCGCATGGCCACTCTTCGCGGGTGATTGAAGCAATTCAGAAAGTTAAGGCTGCGTTGCCGGAGGTGGACCTAATCGCCGGGAACGTAGCAACCTTCGACGGCGCGTGCGAACTGGCAAAGGCGGGTGCCGATGCCATCAAGGTCGGCATCGGTCCGGGCTCGATCTGCACCACGCGTATCGTCACCGGCGCCGGCGTTCCCCAGATCACCGCGATTGCCGAGGCCTACCGCGCGGTGCGCGATAGTGGCGTACCTCTGATTGCCGATGGCGGCATCAAGTACTCCGGCGACATTGCCAAAGCCCTCGCTGCCGGGGCCAACGCCGTCATGATCGGCTCGATGTTTGCCGGAACCGACGAGAGTCCCGGGGAAACGATTCTTTACCAGGGACGGCCGTTCAAGTCGTATCGCGGCATGGGGTCGCTGGGCGCGATGGCGGCGGGGTCGAGCGAGCGTTATTTCCAGAGCATGAACAGCGGCGATCCCAGTTCCGTATCGGTGATTGACGAGATCGAGCAGAACCGGCTCGGGAAGCTGGTTCCAGAAGGTATTGAAGGCCGCGTCCCGTATCGCGGCTCCATGCAGATGATGGTTTACCAACTTGTTGGCGGTGTCCGCTCGGGCATGGGCTACTGCGGATGCTCAACCATTGCCGAACTGCAACAGCGCGCACGTTTTGTCCGCATCAGCTCAGCGGGTCTGCGTGAAAGCCACGTACACGACGTAATCATTACCCGCGAAGCGCCGAACTACGCGCAGGAGTAAGAGACGGGCCTTGGGGCATTAGTAGCTGCGCGGGCAAACACGGCTCACCTCAGGCGCTAAAGCGCAGCCCTTCTCTTAAACATTGAGTGGCACGACTGGAAGTCGTGCCCTTCCCTTTTTTCAACTTCCAGGCTTCTTATCGGCCTGACGGAGAGACCGTCTGCCGCCAAATGGCATCAGGAGCAGAACCGCCGCAATCACTGCTAACCCAGACGACAGGTAAAACGGCACAGCCGCTCCCATCGCCTTCCACAACTCGCCAGTAATCAAGCTCGCCGCCAGTGTGGCGATGCTCGTGACGAAGTAGTAGATTCCGAATGCCCGGCCACGCACCTCGGGACGCACCGTGTCGGACACCAGGGCCTTCAGCACGGGGGCCGTCAGCGCATAGAAAAGGCCGTAGGTCGCCATCGCTCCCCACAGAGCCGCTTTCGAGGGCGCGAGGGCGAACACGAAGTACACTCCCGCGAAAACGACGTAACCCGCGGCCGCGACCGTGCGGCGCGAGAGCTTGTCGCTCAGATGTCCGGCCGGCCAGGACAGAGCGGTATAAGTGATGTTGAAGATCAGCCCGAGGAGTGGCGCATAGACAGGCAGGATGCCGGCACTCTGCGCGCGCAAAACGAGAAACATGTCGCTGGAATTGCCGAGCGAGAATAGCGTAATCACGACCAGAGCATAGTAGAAGCTGGCGGGCAAGCTGCTGGGTGGAGCGACCGGAGGCACTAGTGTTCTCCCGCGATTATTGTCTGTCGTCGCTTGTAGCGTGGGGGCCTTTCGTTTCTCGCGAATGAAGAAAAACGCGATGAGCATGCTGAGCGCCCCGGGCACGATAGCAAAGCGGAAGACATCGCGCAGTTCGCCGCGGCGCAAGATCCAGAGGGCCAGCAGGGGTCCGGCGATCGCTCCGGCTGAGTCCATGCTCTGCAGGAGCCCGAAGGCTGCGCCGACTTTCTCTTTGGGGACGGACTCGGTCAGCATCACGTCACGGGGCGCGCCGCGGACGCCCTTCGCCAGGCGGTCCGCGAAGCGGACCACGAGAACCTGCCACCACGAAGTCACCAGCGCGAGCAGCGGCTTGACCGTGTTGGCGACAAAGTAGCCGGAGACTACGAGTGGCTTGCGGCGCTCAAAGCGGTCCGCCAAGTACCCCGAGAACAGCTTGGCAAACGATGCGACACTCTCAGCGATGCCTTCGATCAGGCCGAGCTTTTCCGGTCCAGCTCCCAGCGACGCCAGAAACGCGGGCAGGACCCAGTAGGCCATCTCAGTGGCCGTGTCGTTAAAGAAGGAGGTTGCCCCGAAAGCATAAACGTTGCGCGAAGTTTCAGACGGTGAAGGCGCTTCCGGCATGCCATGTTTTACCACGACGGAGCCACCCGCGCGGCGTCCTCGATATCGAGGGGGCTACTGCACGGGCGAGGACACCCGTGCCTCCATGTCGTCTACTGATAGCTGACGGCTGAAAGCTGATAGCTGCCTCAATACATCGCGTCGTACTTAGTCACCGTCCACTCGCGGCCACTCTTCTCAATGGTCACGGTGAACAGTTCCTTGTAGTAGGAATCTTCTCCCGGCGAGCTGCGCCGTGTGGCGCGGTAATGCAGGATGGTCAATGGCGGGTGCTCTTCCCAGTCCACGAGAGTCCATGAAACAAGGGGGTGTTGCGCCTCTGCGTTGCAGATGAAGCGGGCGTACTTCTTGCGGTAGTCGCGTTCCCATCCGGCGAGGGCGTCGGCACACTTGCCGTCGCGCATCGCTTCGATCACCGGGAGTGCAGCATTTTCCACCGAACGATCACGCAAAGGATTGAAGAGGATCGACCGCGGCGTGCCCGAAAGGGGGTCCTTCTCCTCCGAGCGGCTGAGTACCGGTCCCTGCTTTGACAGCCACGCGTAGCCGATGAGGGTCCCGAGAAAGAGGATGGCTACGGCGCCAATGATCGCTGCCAAAACTGTGCGTGAAATGCTCATGGGGCTTGCGAGCATTGTAGGACGAATCGGGCGCGCTGCATCCCACGTGAATGCAGCTAATCAACAGCAAGAAAGAACGCACCCGGCGAACCGGGTGCGCGGAAAAGTTCAGATAGGGGAAGGCTTAGTCTTTCTTTTCGTCCTTGTCGCCGCCAGCTTCGCCCGCCTGAGCCTGGGCTTCTTCCATGGCTTTGCGGGTTTCGTCGGCGCGCTTGGCGCGGGTCTCAGCCCGTTTCTTGGCTTTGGCTTCCAGAATCTTCTCGCTGCCCAGCAGTTCGACGCGGCACTTTTCGGCGCCATCGCCTTTCTGC
>Ga0075028_100000618_pt1 | contig 12686 bp, 13 predicted proteins | sample LitLauG_LLR_2014_FD_71390 | JGI IMG/M metagenome (GOLD analysis project Ga0075028, IMG submission 71390) | Freshwater sediment microbial communities from Pennsylvania, USA - Little Laurel Run_MetaG_LLR_2014 | ecosystem: Environmental > Aquatic > Freshwater > Creek > Sediment | place: USA... | reverse complement strand
CTCCAACGACGCCGGCCTGCTCGATCCGCCGCGCGACCGCGCCGAAGCCGAGCGCATCGAGCGCAACCGAAGCCGCCGTCCGCAGGAATGTCAGGTCGCCGAAGCGCGGCGACAGCTTGAAATCGCGCACCGGCAGATCGCCCGGGATCTTCTTTTCGGCGACCAGCCACGCCACCGCGGCTTTCTCGTCGCCGAGCTGATCGATCAGTTTGAGAGCCACCGCCTGGCGGCCGGTGAAGACCCGTCCATCCGCGACCGTGTCGAGCTGCGCATCGTCCATGCCGCGCCGCTCTTTGACCAGGCCACGGAACCAGCCGTAGGAATCCTTCACCAGCGCATCGAGCGCGGCGCGGGCTTCCGGGCTGGTCGGCTCAAAACCGTTGGGCGCCGCTTTCAAGGGTGAGGACTTCACCTCCTCGACCTTGACGCCGACGGTTTTCAGCAAATCCGTGAAATTCGGATATTGAAACAGCACGCCGATCGAGCCAACCAGCGAACTCTGCTGCGCCACGATGTGATCGGCGGCGATGGCGGCGATGTAGCCCCCCGACGCCGCGAGGCCCTCGACCACCACGACCAGCGGCTTCTTGGCTTTCAGCCGCACCAGCGCATCGTAAAGCTGCTCGGAGCCGGCCGTGGTGCCACCCGGCGAATTGATGTGCACGACGACGGCCGCGGCCTGCGATTTTTCCAGCCGCTCCAGCGCCTCGACGCGCTCGCGATCGCCGCGGATCAATCCCTCGATATTGACGCGGGCGATCGATCCCGAACCGGTCAGCGAGCTTCGTCCGGCGGGCGTCGCGATGACGCCGATGCCCACCACCGCCGCGAGCGCCACGACCGCCGCGGTGACCCGCCAGAATGTCAGCTTGCGGCGGATTCCGCGGCGATCGACGATCACGTCCGAATCGAGCGACATCGGCTTCTCCTGAAAATGATCCCGCGCATTTGGGGCAATCGCGCCAGTGGTTGCCAGTCCAGATACATCAATTGCGGCGCAATATAAAGAAACAAGGCCGGCCGGGGTTCACATAGCCCAGCCCTTCATTTTCCGGCGCCCTTCGCGACGCCATCAACGTCAAATCTCGAACTGTGCCAGCTATTTCGGCAATGCCCTCCGCCAGCAATTGGCGCCAGGACTTCAATTGGAGTTATATCGGATCGCTATTCGGGTATGACCACTCTCTGCCTTGCCAGAATGCTTTACCGCTCTTGCATGGAACTCAGCGGAATGTTGATCTCGCAAATGAGGCCACTTGGCTCATATTGCAGTCGCGCGTCACCTTGAAGTTGCCCCGGCAGCGCCTGCTCAATGAGGCGGCTGCCAAAGCTGCTTCGCAAAGGCTTTTTGACGACCGGGCCACCCGCCTCAATCCACCGCAGAATGAAGCGCCTTGGCTCTTCTTTTGAAACGGTCCATTCGATTGAAATCTGACCATCGGGTACGGACAACGATCCATACTTTATGGCGTTCGTGTACAGTTCATGTATCATCATTGATAGCGAAACCGCTGGGCCCGAGGAAATCGTGAGGTTATCGCCAACGATTTTGAATTGATCCGCGCTATTGGACTGGAAAGCCTCCACTGCGCTTTCAATTAATGTCCGGCAGCTTGCTCCCGTCCACCGTTCGCGAACAAGAAGATCTTGCGCCGTTCCCAACGCTTGCAACCGATCTCCGATTGCCTTCGAAGCCTCTTCAAGGCTTTTCGCCCCGCAGACTTTGAGAGGTTATCGCGGCAACGATGGCCAACGTGTTTTTGACCCGATGATGCAGCTCGCCAATGACCACTTCCTGCAACTTAGTCGCCAAGGTCTGCGCCTGCGCGTCAACACCCGCTTTTGCGAGCAGTTCTTTCAGATAGTCGGGTTCGTCTTCGATCGATCGCGGTGTTGGTAGATCCATCAGGTTTATTTAACTCCTACGTCGGGTTGCGTACACGCCGGACCCCCAATGCCCGGGCTGCTCCCCTCGTCGCGGAAGCGGCGAAAAAGAAAAGTAAATCCTGGCCGAATGGAACCAATGGACTCAGCGTCTCTTTGGTTCCGGAGGGGAGAAAATTTCTAATGGAGCATTCAACGAAGCGGCCTCTGGTGCTTATCGTCGAAGACGAATTTTTGCTGAGGATGAACGCGGTCGAAATGATCGAAGCGGCTGGGTACGATGTTGTAGAAGCTGCTAACGCCGACAAAGCGATTGTGATACTTGAAGCGCGGCGGGACATTCATGTCGTCTTTACCGATATCCAGATGCCGGGCTCAATGGACGGGTTGAAACTTGCCCGCTTCGTGCGGGGCCGATGGCCGCCTATCAAGATCATTGCAACGTCTGGGGCGCTCGCATTGGGCGATGGTGACTTACCGGAAGGTGGCATTTTCCTTCCCAAACCCTACACGGCGGAGAGGATTACTGACACACTCCGCGGGCTCACTGGCGCGACGCTCTAGCTTGATGGACTGTCTCAAGGGAGTTTTTTATCCCTCTGTAGCTCAGGCTTGTCGTGCAGGACCGCATCCAGCAGCGAATTATGAACCTCGATTTGTCCGTTGTAGTTGATGAAGCCCAATTTGCGGAATTTGTTCAGGAAGAAACTTACGCGGGATCGCGTCGTGCCGATCATGTCGGCCAAGGTTTCCTGACTGATATTTGGACTGATGGGTGTCGGGCTTCCTTCCTTGCCGAATTTCGCGAGCAGAAGAAGCAGCCGTGCAAGTCGTTTCTCGCTCGAATTAAATAATTGGTCGATCAAATCGTCTTCAACCCGACTGTTTCGGGTCAACAGATAAGCGACAAACAGCTCCGAAAATTTCGGTTCATCATGCATGATTGCAATCATCGCAGGCTTCGTAATTGCGGTGATCAAGCTTTCTTCCGTCGCCGTACTCGTTGCGATCCGCAGCGAATGGCCATTCATACAACCTTCGCCGAAGAATTGGCCCACCTCTAAAATGCCGACCACGGCTTCCTTGCCTTGGTCAGATACAACCACAACTTTCACGCTCCCCTTCTGAATGTAAAAAATTGTATCGGCGACTTCTCCTTGAGAGAAGATAACCTGGCCCTTTTTATAAACCGATATCGTTTTTCCCGCCCCAACCTTGGCGAGAAATTCCTGAGGGTCGAACAAGTCCTTGGTTGGTGCTCTTGCCATGTCGTCCTTGGCCCGTCGAAGGTCAATGGCGCAACAATTATACGTCACCAACATTTCAAATAAAACGACATGCTAGCGCCAATCGAACGGGTCCCACGACGAATAGAGGCAGTTCCGCTCGGGGGGCGGCGGAACTGCCTCAAATACCAAACAAGCAACTAGCGGGAATTGCCTCATCTGGTTAACTGCCTGATGAGACACCCTGACCACTCAAAAGAAATAAGTCTGAGCAATTTTGACCAAGCGACGGGGAATCGCGTGTCTTAAAATGGCTCTGTGAGGCGGAGGCTCTCTTTGTTATTGGCGTGAACTACTGCTGTTTTGAACGCTTGGGTTCGGTTGGGCCGCTGGCTCGGTGGAAAGCGCGGTTGCCCCAGCCCTGTCAACCGAAGCGGCTGTGATCATGTTGATCGCGATAACTTCACTTCTCGCAATTGCGCCTATCCCAGCGTCAGCCGCTGAGATGATGGACTGCACCGACGCGAATATGATGAAAACCAATGCCGACATGGACAAGATGGCGGCGAGCGAGAAGAAGACCATGGGCATGAAGGAAATGACCATGGCGAAAGAAATGATGGACAAGAAAGATATGACAGGCTGCAAAACCCACATGAACAAAGCGATGGAAATGGGAATGTCGAAGTAATTCGAACGAGATCGCGCGACGGCCTTTCCGTCGCGTGATTTCGATGCTGAAATGGAAAAATCTTCCAAATTGGTCAATATTGAGCAGCGCGCCAGATTTGGCCGGGTCCAAGGTTCTTCCATCCCCGGCCCTGTCTAGGCAACTTCCGGTGACTGAGAGTGTAGTGCTCCCGCCTGACTTAACAGGGGTACGTCACATGCCTCAAGCCGTTTCCGGCAAGTCTGTCCCGTCTCTATGGGCAATCGAGCGGCCCTGCTGCCCGAAATGCCGAACGCGAATGATGCTTGCGCGGATCGTACCCGGCCCATCGGGCTATGATCTTCGCACATTCGAATGCGGTAGGTGCAGTCATGTCCTCAAAAACACGGTCGCTACCGATCCGATGAAATCAAGATTGTCGGGCTGGCTTGAAGGTGACCTTAGGGCACCGAAATAGTCGGAGCAAAGCATGCAGTCGAGAAATCCAAATCCGCCTTGGACCAACGAAGATGACGAACGCTTGAAGAACTTCGTTGCGCGAGGGTATTCGACTGTCCAGGTCTCCGCTGCGCTCATACGAGCGATGGCGAGCGTCCGCAATCAGGCTCGGAAGATCGGTTGCCCGTTTCCGCCACTTCGAATTGCGCGGCAGAAATGGCCCTTGAGAAACTCTGGAGCGGGCGAAGGGGCTCGAACCCTCGACCCCGACCTTGGCAAGGTCGTGCTCTACCACTGAGCTACACCCGCGTCCTGGATGGCGGCGATCACTCGCCGGCAACGGCAGAGCTATGCCAAATGCGGACCGTGAATGCAACAGCTTGCGTACGGCCCGACTTGAGCGGGATATTCCGATTTAATTAACAAATGCCCTGAATCGGCCGGAAACCAGGTTCCAATCCGTTTCCGGTCCGAGAAGTCAGGAACTCGGGTACCGCTGTCAGCCCGGTCCCGATTGAATTTTGTCGCCCAACTGCCATCTACCGGATGAGAACTCGCAACGGGCCGTGCTAGAACCGGCCCAATTCCAGGGCCATATTTCTTTTTCGAGACACCAGGCGAGGGTACCGTGACGATCATCGAGCAGGGTTCAGGACCGGCGCCGCAGGCGGCCCCGGATCTGATCAAGGAGACCACCACCCAGACCTTCGTCAAGGACGTGATCGAGGAATCGAAGCGCCAGCCGGTGCTGATCGACTTCTGGGCGCCGTGGTGCGGCCCGTGCCGCCAGCTCACGCCGATCCTTGAAAAGGCCGTTCGTGGCGCCAAGGGCCGAGTCAAGCTGGTCAAGATGAACATCGACGAGCATCCGGCGATTCCCGGGCAGATGGGGATCCAGTCGATCCCCGCCGTGATCGCCTTTGTCAACGGCCAGCCCGCCGATGGCTTCATGGGCGCGGTGCCGGAAAGCCAGATCAACGCCTTCATCGACAAGCTCACCAAAGGCATGCCGGCGCCGGGCGAACCCAATATCGCGGAGATCCTGCAGGAAGCCGAAGCCGTATTGGCCGAGGGCGACCCGGCCGCGGCGGCGCAAATCTACGCCGAAGTGCTGGCGATCGACGCCACCCATGTCCCGGCGCTGGCGGGGCTCGCGAAATGCTACGTCGCCTCCGGCGCGATCGAGCAGGCCAGGCAGACGCTGGCAATGGTGCCGGAATCGAAGCGCCACGACGCGAGCGTCAAGGCGGTGCAGGCCTTGATCGATCTCGCCGAGCAGGCGCAGGCGGTCGGCCCGACCGCCGAACTCGAACAGAAGGTCGCCGCCAACCCGCTCGACCATCAGGCGCGGTTCGATCTCGCAACCGCGCTGAACGCCGAAGGCAAGCGCGCCGAGGCGACCAATCATCTGCTCGAAATCGTCCGGCGCGACCGCAAATGGAACGAGGACGGCGCGCGCCGGCAGCTGGTGCAGTTGTTCGAGGCGTGGGGCGGCGCCGACGAAGCCACCGTGGACGGGCGAAAGCGGCTGTCGACGATCCTGTTTTCATGAACCCTTGACGCGCCGGGATCGCCGATGCCGATCAATGCCGAATACCGCAGACCCGGCGAACTCCCCGAAGTGATCGCGGTGTTCCCGCTGCCGGGCGCACTGCTGCTGCCGCGCGGCCAGATGCCGCTCAATGTCTTCGAGCCTCGCTATCTCGCAATGGTCGACGATGCGCTGCGCGACGGCCACCGGCTGATCGGCATGATCCAGCCGGATATTTCCCACACCCGCGACGAATCGAAACCGGTGCTGTTTCGCGTCGGCTGCGTCGGGCGTATTACCCAGCTCGCCGAATCCGGCGATGGCCGCTACATCCTTGAACTCACCGGCGTCGCCCGCTTCAAGGTGGTCGAGGAGCTGACCGTGCTGACCGCCTATCGGCAATGCAAGGTGGACTTCTTTTCCTATGCCGACGATTTCACCGCCCGCAAGGGCGAGGAAATGGTCGACCGCGCCGCATTGCTCGAAGTGCTGACCGATTTTCTCGAGGCCAACAACCTGAAGGTGGATTGGGAGGGCATCGAGAGCGCGCCCAACGAGGCATTGGTCAACGCGCTGGCGATGATGTCGCCCTATGGGCCGGCGGAAAAGCAGGCGATGCTGGAGGCGCCCGACCTCAAGACCCGCGCCGAGATCCTGATCGCGGTAACGGAAATGGATCTCGCCAAAAAGCGTACCAGCGGCGATACCGGGCTGCAGTAACCGCAGCGGGCTGTCGGTGCATAGCGCCGGAGACCCCTATTGCACCGTCAGGGTGCCCCGCGCCTTTTCGTTGAAATCGTCATAGAACTCGTAGCGGCCGGGTTTCAGGGCGCGCACGTTGATCACGCCTTCGCCATTGGCCGCCACCACTTTCTCGACCCGCAGCGACTTGCTTTCGAACTCCATCGGCTTGGCGTCGAGATTCTTGACCCGCAGCGTGATCGGCTTGTCGGCGGGCGCGCGCAACTCGCCGGGCTGGAACTGGCCCTTCGAATAGCTCACCTGCACCTCGACCGCCTGTTGGGCATGCGCGGGCACGCCGGCCAGCAGGCCGACGACGCCCGCCAGCACCAGCAATGGTTTTCTCATCATGATTGTCACAACACTCACCTCGTTCTCCTGCGATCGTCAAAATTCCCAGGCGAATTTCAGCTTGACGCGGTGGTGCTGAAACTCCGCCAGATTGAGCGAGACCGGACTGCCGACCTCACGACCCCAGACCTGGACGTTCCAGGCCGCGGTCATGAACATCTTCGGCGTGAACGCCCAGTAGAGCGTGGGCCCGAGCATCACGGCATCCCCGGTGAAGGCGGTTAAATTGGCGGCATCGTAATGCCGGAGATACCACGCTTCCGCTCCCAGCACGACGTTGGGAGCGACCCGGACCGCCAGGGCCGCCGAGCCGCCGAATTTCGCCTCGCGCTGGGTTTCACCGGATGCGAGCTTCGTCACCTCGGGTTCGTAAAGCAGATTGAAGCCCGCGAACAGCCGGTTCCTGATCAATTCGAGGTCGGCGTTGATCGTGGTCTCGAGCTCGAAATTGCGCACCCTCGCGCCGCCGGTCTCGTCGATCCGCCGGATGGTCGGCTCCACCGCGAGGGTGACGGCCAGCGGATTGCTCGACGTGCGCTCGATCGCCAGGTAACGCAATTCGGCGAAGGCGCCGCCAAGGGCAAACTGGCGGCGGTCATCCAGGTCGGTCACGCCGCTGATATGATGGGTCGATCCCAGCGCGCCGAATTCGATCTGGATGAACTGCGACGGGGTGAATTCGAATTCGTACTTGGTCTCCGACGCCGCATAATGGCCGCCGCGCTTGCCGAACCGGCCGATTGCATCGACCGTGAACTCCTTCTCACCCTCAAGGCCGATCCCGGAGCCGGTGGTGAACCCGAAAATATACTTGGTCTCGATGTCGCGCCAGGTGCTGGCATCCTCGGCACACGCGACCCCGCCCCAGCCGGCGAGGCATGTGACCGCGACCGCGATGGTGGCCCGCCGATGCCGATACTGTGTTACCTCTTGCCTGTGCACAACCGTTTCCCTTGATGGACGTAATCAACTAACGGCTGTCGGCGCGGGGAGCAAAAAGACTCGCTCTAAACTGGAGGCATTCTAACTTCGCGGGAGACAGGGTCATGAAATCGATCAAGGGCTCGATATGCGCCGCGGCTGCGCTATTGACCGCACTCGTGCATGGCGCGGTGGCGGAGGCCGAGCCATTGACCGGCGCCGCCGCGTTTGGCGACTGGCGTTCCGACAAGCCTGGCGTGAGCCGGCTGATCCGGCCGGGCGACCTGCCAAAGCCGGGAGCGACCGCCTCGTCTGCCAATGTATCCCGCGTGGTGGTGCGACCTCCTTCGGCGGTGCCGCGGGTTCCCGAGGGCTTCAAGGCCGAGCTGTTCGCGGACGGACTGACGGGGCCACGCCAGCTGCGGGTGGCGCCGAATGGCGACATCTTTGTCGCGGAAACGCGCGCGGGACGAATTCGTATTTTGCGCGCGACATCGGACGGTTCAAAGTCCGCAACCAATGAAATCTTTGCGACCGGACTGAACCAGCCTTTCGGCATCGCGTTTTTCCCGGATGGCGACAATCCGCAATGGGTCTACGTTGCCAGCACCGACAAGGTCATTCGCTTCGCCTACAAATCCGGCGACGGCAAAGCCGCCGGCGAACCCGAAATCGTGGTTGCCGATCTTCCCCATGGATATGGGCATTCCACGCGCGACATCGCCTTCAGCCGGGACGGCAGGCGAATGATGGTGTCGGTCGGGTCCGAGGGCAATGCCGGCGAGGGCATGGGCGTCGCTGCCGGTGGACAGGCCTCGTGGATCGTCCGGCATGCACTCGGCGCCGGCTGGGGCAGCGAGACCAACCGCGCCGGTGTGCTGGTGTTCGATCCCGACGGCAAGAACCCCGGCGTATTCGCGACCGGCATCCGCAATTGCGTCGGACTCGCCGTGCATCCCGCGACCGGCGATCTCTATTGTTCGACCAATGAGCGCGACGGCCTCGGCGACAATTTGGTGCCGGACTACGTCACGCGGGTACGCGAGGGCGCGTTCTATGGCTGGCCGTGGTTCTATATCGGCGACAATCCGGATCCCTCGCATGCCGGCGCGCGCGCCGATCTCAAGGGCAAGATCACCGTTCCCGATGTGCTGATCCAGCCGCATTCCGCGTCGCTCGGGCTGACCTTCTATGGTGGCGATGCCTTTCCGGCAGACTATCGCGGCGACGGTTTCGCCGCCGAACACGGCTCATGGAATCGCGCCAAACGAACCGGCTACAAGGTGATCCGCATCCGCCTGCGGGACGGCGTTCCCACCGGCGAATACGAGGATTTCGTCACCGGCTTCGTCGTTAACGATGCCGAGGTTTGGGGCCGCCCGGTCGGCGTCGCCGTCACCCGCGACGGCGCGCTCTTGGTATCGGAGGACGGCAACGGGACGATCTGGCGCATCACGCATCCATGACGCAAGAAGCGATGCGTCATGAAGCCCGCGTAGCGTAAAGCGAGCGCTCAGGCCGTCCGCACCGTGGCGAGGAACTTGTCCACCTCCAGCTTCAGACGATTGCTTTCGACCGACAGCGATTGCGCCGAGGAGAGCACCTGCGAAGAGGCCGAGCCGGTTTCGCCTGCACCGCGCTGCATGTCGGTGATGTTGGACGAGACCTGCATGGTGCCCTGCGCCGCCTGCTGCACGTTGCGGGAAATCTCCTGGGTCGCCGCGCCCTGTTCTTCCACAGCGGCTGCGATGGCCGATGAGATCTCCGACAGCTTTTCGATGGTGCTGCTGATCTCCTTGATGGCGCCCACCGACTCCTTCGTCGCGGCCTGGATACCGGTGACTTGCTGGCCGATCTCGCCGGTCGCCTTCGCCGTCTGCTCGGCCAGCGCCTTCACTTCGGCGGCGACGACCGCGAAGCCGCGCCCCGCTTCGCCGGCCCGGGCCGCCTCGATGGTCGCGTTCAGCGCCAGCAAATTGGTCTGCCCGGCGATGGTGTTGATCAGCTTGACAACATCGCCAATGCGGGCGGCCGCCTTCGACAGTTCGCCGACACGGTCATTGGTCTTGCGGACCTGATCGACGGCCGCATTGGCGATCCGCGCCGATTCCTGCACTTGGCGGCTGATCTCGGTGACCGAAGACGATAGTTCTTCGGTCGCCGACGCCACCGACTGCACGTTGGTCGATGCTTCCTCGGAAGCGGCGGCGACCGCCGTGGTGAGCTCCTGGGCGCGCCCCGCGGTCGAGGTCAGCGTGCTGGCGGAGGCTTCGAGTTCGGTCGAGGCCGACGACACGGTCTGGATGATCTCGCCGACGGCACCTTCGAAGCTGTCGGCCAGCTTGACCATATCGGCCTTGCGCTGCCGCGCGGCGAACCGGCTCTGTTCGGTTTTGACTTCCGCTTCCTGGGTAGCCTTCGCCGCCGCCCTGACCTTGAAGGTCTCCACCGCCTGCGCCACGTCGCCAATCTCGTCCTTGCGACCAAGGCCGGGAAGAACCACTTCGAAATGGCCCTCAGCCAGTTCCCGTATCGATCTGCTAAGCGCGCGCATCGGCCTCGCAATGCTGAAAACGGCAAACACGCAGGATCCGACCAGCAGCAATACCGCGACGAGCCCAATCAACAGCGAATTCCGCTCGGCGGATGCCATTTTCTGTGCCGCGGCCGCGGTTTCCTCTTCCACCCGTTGCTTGGCGTGATCGACGATCTTGTTGGCGAGCGATTCGAGTTCGGCTGCGGTCGGCAAGGTGACCTCGCGCGCAATTCGAGCCGCTTCCTCGTTGAGCTTCGTAACTCTGGCGCCAGCTTCGGCTGACACCTCGGCGCCGGCAGGCCGTGCGCTTGCGATGCCGATCGCCTCGCTCCGTATTGCAGCGATTTGCTGGGCCTTGGCGGCGTAGTCGGCTGCCATGGCGCCGAGCTTTTCGATTCGCTCGCGGCTTTCGTTGGAATGGACCAACCTCAGCATCTCCTCGGCAAAGCCGTTCACCGACTTGAGCTGGGCGGCGAGGTAGTCGCTGGCCTTTTTCAACTGCTCCGAAGCCGTGGCAAGGCGGATGTCGCGAACGCCGACCTGCATGCCGCGGATCGAGGCCTTCGCATCGACGGCGTCGCGCACGACCGTCTGTTGGGCATTAGACGCCTCATTGGCCCGGCGCACCGCCGCGTTGCCCGTCATCTGCGCGGCGACCGTGGCGGCGACAAGAAGTATGGCGAGACCCGAGGTAACGGCCAGCTTGCTGCCGATCCGCAGGTTTTGAATTGTCCGTATCACCTAGGATCCCCCGGTTCCGTTTCGCCCCTGGGACAAACTAGGTCGATAACCTTACTTTAACCTTACTTTTTCATGTGCTCCATCAGCGACCCGCAACCCATATTCCGCCACAATTAATGCACGAGCGATGCAACTTCAGATCGCGGCGCGTATCCTGGGACGGAACCGATACATCCGCGAAGGGATCCGTGGCGTCGCTAATACCCGGCTACCGCGAGCGTCACCACGCCGCTCAGCAACATCCACCCGACATGACGGCCGCGGGTCGCCCAGGCATTGGCGAACGCGGCGAACGCGAACACGATTGCCATCGTGGCGACGATCCAGTGCCGGGCCGGCTCGGACGCCATCCAGGGCGCGGCGATCAGAAGTACGCCGCCGCCGATCCACGCCACCGTGCCGGCCTGCCAGACCAGCCGCAGCAGGGTGCGCAGCCGTGGCGGCTCGACGGTGGCGCGGGCGAACACCCTGGTCTCGCCGAGCACGCCATGGATCAGCGCCACCGCGATCGCGACAATGCCGGCACATTGCAACAGGATATCGCGCATCGGAAATACTCCCGTGATCGCCGCTCCATACACCTGTGTATGGATATGCCAGATCTGGTGGTGCGAGTCAATACAGGAGTGTATGGTGGCACCATCAGGCAAGGCAGCATGACCGACCAACTCTCCACCAAGGACTGGCTCGATCAGGGCCTCAAGGCGCTGGCCGCCAGCGGCTTCACGGCACTGAAGGCCGAACCGCTGGCGAAAGCCATGGGGGTGTCGCGCGGCAGTTTCTACTGGCACTTCGCCGATATCGCCGCGTACCACGCCGCGATCCTGAAACACTGGCGCGACATCGCCGCCGAGCAGATCATCGCCGACGTCGAACGGGCCTCGCCAGGCGGGAACGGGCTGGAACGCCTGCTGCGCCGGGTGTTCGGCGAACGGCTCGTGCTGGAGCAGGCGGTCCGCGGCTGGGCAACGCTCGAACCGGTCGCGCGCGTCGCCGTACAGGCCATCGACCGCCGTCGGCTGAGCTATATCGAAAGCCTGCTCCAGCAATCCGGATTGCCCGCTGACGTGGCCCGCGCGCGGGCGCAGATTCTCTATTGGGCGTTTCTGGGCTTTGCCCTGTCCGATCAGCCTCTTCCGAAAGCAAGACAACAGGCGATGCTCGATGAGCTGTTGCGAATGGCTATGGCTTGAGCGCAAGCGGTTACGCGCGGGGATCGACTATGCTAGGGGTCGGCGGCCACGCCGGAGAGAAACGCATGAACACCCTGCCCGACCGCCTTGAAGGTACCGTCGATCCAAAATTGCTGGAAATCCTGGTCTGTCCGGTGACCAAGGGTCCGCTTGAGCTGGACTCCACGACGCATGAATTGATCTCGCGTTCGGCGAAACTCGCCTATCCCATCCGTGACGGCATTCCGATCATGCTGCCGGAGGAAGCGCGCAAGATCGATTAGGCGCTGGAGGCTGAGTGCGTGCCGCCGTGGCTGCCCGAACGTCAGGCGACCACGGCGCTGCTCCAGACAAACCGCCGATCTTTCCGCCCGGCGGGCAAAACACCAAAAACCTGTCCAGCCCCGTTTCGAAAAATATTTCCCTTTCGCCGTCGGGCAAAACACCTTTATCCGTTGGCATATCCGATCCCGAA
>Ga0075028_100000616_pt1 | contig 12712 bp, 9 predicted proteins | sample LitLauG_LLR_2014_FD_71390 | JGI IMG/M metagenome (GOLD analysis project Ga0075028, IMG submission 71390) | Freshwater sediment microbial communities from Pennsylvania, USA - Little Laurel Run_MetaG_LLR_2014 | ecosystem: Environmental > Aquatic > Freshwater > Creek > Sediment | place: USA... | reverse complement strand
TGAAAATCCCGTCCGACGCGTCTTTCGACCTGGCCGCCCATACCAGCTCCGGCTCCATCTCGGTGGACCAGCCACACAACGTACAGGGTTCCATTGGGCGCAAGGAGATCCGCGGCAAGGTTGGCGGCGGGGGCGTCCCCGTGGAAGTGGAGACGGGATCGGGAGATATTCAGATCCGGTAGCAGTCGGTTGTTCATTGGTCGTTAGTCGTTGGCCAATAACCCGCAGGCGGCCGAACCACCTTCGAGTTATCTCCAGCCAACGACCAACGACTATAGGCCAACAACTGCTCTCCATGACCTACGTGCCTTGACTCGACCCTCAATCCCACGTTACCTTCGAAACCTCCAGGGATATCTCTGCCTTGTTGTGAGGGAAAATTGGCGCATCGGCCGCTCATCACGCTGACTACCGACTTCGGGGTTAGCGATCACTTCGTGGGGACCCTTAAAGGGGTCATCCTGAATATCGCTCCCGAGACCGAGATCGTGGATATTTGCCACTCGGTGCAGGCGTTCGACGTGCTGGATGGCGCGCTGACGATCGCGCAATCCTATTCGTATTTTCCCTCCGGAACCGTGCACCTGGTGGTGGTCGATCCAGGGGTAGGCACGGCGCGTCGGCCGATTCTGGTAACCAGCGAGCGCCATCATTTTGTCGCGCCCGATAACGGCGTGCTCTCCCTGGTCTACGGCCGGGAGGAGCGGTTGCATATCCGCCACGTGACCGCCGAGCACTATTATCTGCAGCCGGTCAGCAATACCTTCCACGCGCGTGACATTTTTGCTCCGGTCGCAGCCTGGCTGGCCAAAGGCGTGGATCCGGAAAAATTCGGCGACGAAATATCAGACTTTGTACGCTTCAATGCGCCCAAACCAAAGTCGGCAAACGGCAACACCCTGCGCGGTGTAGTGCTGAAAGTGGACCGCTTTGGCAATCTCGTGACCAATATCACGCCCCAGGATGCGCCCATGCTTTTTGCTTCCGATCCGGCTCCCTTCAAGATTCTGGTCGGTAAGCACGAGATCACCGAAATCCATTCCAGTTACTCTGGGGGCACTCTGGGCGCGGTTTTCGGAATCCTTGGCAGCATGGGTTACCTGGAGATCGCGTCCAATCGCGGTTCCGCGGCAAAGATTGTCGGAACCGGCAAGGGCAGCGAAGTCACCATTTCATTGGAGGGCGAGGTCGCCGTTAGCCACGGAACCTAGGAGTATTTGATCTCCCACCGATAAGACGTTCCCGACGCGGTCTTCCCTTGTGAGTTCTTGCCTTATGAGTTCTTGGGCCGGGGGTGGATGTAGCGCTCCATTTCGCCGGTCCACTTCAGGAACCGCCAAAGATTGCCGCGCTCCCGCCACATGAACTCCCAGAATTCCAGGAACCCGATCTGCTGCATCTTTACGCCGCAGTAGGTCTCGACTCGCCACAGAAGATACGGGCTGCGCCACGGGGTCAGACGATGTCCGCGAGTTGCATTCCACAGAAAGCGAAGCATGTAGCGCATCGTTGCTCTTGAGTATAACGCTGGGCAGTCCTCAGTCTTCAGTCGTCAGCGAAGACTTTTCGGGCAAAATCTTTAACGCAAAGGTCGCCAAGGATTCCGCAAAGATCGCAAAGGTTCGCTGACGACCGAAGACTGACGACTGAAGACTGCCCCCCAGACCTGCTAAAATTTCCGCTTCATGACCGACGACGCGCGCCACAAGGCCGAAGACCACTACTATGCCGCTCTTGACCTGGTGGCTGAAGGCGAGCAGGAACGCGCCCTGGCGGAATATCAGCTTTCGCTCGCCGCCGACCCGGTGTTTACCGAGGCCATGCACGGTATGGCTCGCACCCTGCAAGATCTCAATCGTCTGGATGAAGCTATCGCGGTGGCGAAGCGGATCGCGGAGCTCGATCCCGACGACGTCCTGGCCTATACCAGCCTGTCCGTCCTCTACCAGAAAAAGGGCATGATTCCGGAGGCCGAGGCTGAGGCCAACAAGGCACGGATTCTGGGATGGAAGCAGCAGCTGAAGAAAACCTAGCTTCCAGTGGTCAGCTATCAGCTTTCAGTAACAGCCTCGAAATCAAGATTGGCCTCGCCGAATTTGGTTTAGCTGGAGGCTGATAGCTGACGGCTGTTCTACAGATCGTACTTCTTCACCAGATGTCGAAACGACCGGTAGGAAATTTTCAGCACATCGGCGGCACGGGTCTGCACTCCGTTCGATTGAGCAAGCGCGGCGAGAAGCAGCGAGCGCTCGATGTCGGCCACGTACTTTTCCATATCGACACCTTCCGGTAACACCGAGCCGGGAGAGATCGCGCCCGGTCCCCCTGCCATGCCCACCCCGGCTGCCGCAGCCCGCGCCTTCGAACGCTCAGCGGGAAGTTCCACGTGGAGCTCCTCCGCGGTTTCCAGCGCAACCGCCCGTTCGATCGTGTTTTCCAGCTGTCGCACATTGCCGGGCCAGTCGTAGCCGCAGAGCGCGCCCAGCGATTCTCCATTCACTCGCAAAATGCTTTTGCCCGCGGCCGGGGCATACTTCTTCAGAAAATGGTTTACCAGAAGAGGTATGTCCTCGCGACGCTCGCGTAACGGCGGTACGGAGACTGGGATCACGCTCAGCCGGTAGTACAGGTCTTCACGAAACGTGTTTTCCGCCACCTGCTTGTCCAGATCGCGATTGGTAGCGGCAATCACGCGCACGTCGATGGGGATTTCAGTGGTGCCGCCCACCGGGCGCACGCTGCGCTCCTGCAGCACGCGCAGCAATTTGACCTGCATGGTCAGGGTCATTTCGCTGATCTCATCCAGAAAAATGGTGCCCTGGTCCGCCACCTCGAACAAGCCACGCTTGTTCTGGTTCGCGCCCGTGAACGCGCCTTTTACGTAGCCGAACAGTTCGCTTTCCAGCAGGGTTTCCGGGAAGGCGCCACAGTTGATGGAGACAAAGGGCTCGGCCGCCCGCGGGGAACATACGTGGACGGCGCGCGCGACCAGTTCTTTTCCGGTGCCGCTCTCGCCGTAAATCAGGATCGTGCTCTGGGTGGAGGCCACGGTCCGAATGGTGTGTTTCAGCTTTTCCATGGCCGGACTTCCGCCCACGATGTTGCCCAGCGAGTTGCGGGTGGCGGCATCGCGTTTGAAGGCGAAGTTCTGCCGGCTCAGTGTCATCTTCTCCAGAGCGCGGTTAATCGCGAGCTTGATTTCGTCCACCAGCCCAGGCGACTTGCGGATGTAATCGGTGGCTCCGCCTGCCTTTACCGCTTGCACCGCTGCCTCATAGTCATCGACCGCGGTAATTAGAATGACCGCAGAATCGGGTGAGACCTGGTGCGCATAACGAAGCACTTCGATGCCATCGGTATGCGGCATCTTGATATCGGTCACGACCACGTCATACAGGGCGCTGTCGAGTTTCTTCTTCGCCGCTTCGCCTGAGTTTACGGTCTCGATCTTGTGACCGTCGCGGCGCAGCGCGATATCCAGCATTTCGCAGATTGAGCGCTCATCGTCACAAACCAGAATGTTACCCATGCGCTCGACCCCCGATCCCGGCCGCTGCCACTATGTTTTCCCCTGCCTTGGCAGACGCCGGCACTTTGACCAGGCGGCGTTCTCCGGAAACGCTCTCCGCAACCGCCAACCGGCGCAACCGCAGGACGAACACACTGCCCTCCCCGACCTTGGAGCGGGCCCAAACCTTGCCTTCATGCGCCTGGACAATCTGATACACGATGGCCAGACCCAGCCCGGTGCCACCTTCGAACTGCGATTGAAAGGGCTCGAAAATCTTTTCCACCAACTGCCGGCTCATGCCCGGACCAGTGTCGGCGAAGTTGATCTGCCAGTCTTCTCCAATTTGCTCTACCGAAACTGTGAGCACTCCCCCCGAAGTCATGGCGCGCACTGCGTTCTCGCAAAAGTTCCAGAACACCTGTTTGATCTTGTCGCCGTCCGCCATGGTGAAAGCGTGGGGAAATCCGTAGCGCCGTTCGATCCGGATGCCCGTGTTCTGCGCTACCAGCCGGTGCTCCAGCAAGGTGAGGGTGTCTTCAATCAGCGGCAAGAGATCAACCTTGGAAAATTGATATTGTTTGCCCCGGGAGTAGGCCAGGAAATCCGTAATGATGCCGTTCAGCCGTTCCGACTCACGCATCACAATCTGCAGCAACTGCCGGTGTTCGTGGCTAAGATCAGCAATGCCGGAGAGCATGCTTACCGAGCCGGCAATCGAAGTCAGAGGATTGCGGATTTCGTGGGCGATCGCGGCGGCCAGCCGGCCCACCGCTGCCAGCCGGTCCTGGATGCGCAAATCCCTTTCCAGACGCCGGATTTCGGTCAAATCGTCGAAGGTGTAGACGTAGCCAATGGTCTTCCGGCCAGGCACCGCCAGTGCGGTCGCCATGACTCGTAGAGTTTTGCAGAAACCGTTCGACGCCACAAAGCGCACTTCTCCATGCGCGCGTTCCGATCCCACGCTGGGTAAGGGATCGAGAAAAAGCTGGTCGACCGCGTGTCCCAGAAGATCGTCTTCCGGGCGCTCCAGCAATTCCTGGGCGGCGGTGTTTACAAGGGTGACATATCCATCGAGCCCGGTGGTGATGAGCCCGCCGCTGATGGACTGAATAATATTTTCGTGCAGGGCCTGGAGATCTTCCAGCGCTCCGCTCGTGTGCTTCAGCTTTACGTCGACCTGCCGCAGTTTGGCGGCCAGCAATCCGGCCAGGTAGGCCACCGCCAGGTAGCCGAAAAGATTGACGAAGATGATGGCCTGCAACGCGCCCATGCCGGGATGGGTCGTGGAATACGACGGAATGACTTCGAAGTAAGTCAGCTCCAGGACGGTCACGTACAGAATGAACGCCAGAGCTCCGGTAAGGTAGGCCCAGGCCCGCGGCAGCAGGATGCAGGCGACAATAATCACCAGCGGGTACAGAAAGTTCAGGGAACTGTCCACGCCTCCGGTGGCGTACACCACCAGGGTGACCATGACCAGGTCGGTTATGACTTGCAACAGAGACTGGATGCGCCGCTCCTCCCAGAAAGACAGCAGGAGCAGGTAGAAAACTGAAATCGTGTACCAGAGCAGAATGATGTTGACGAACAGCCGCAGTGGAAACTGGTTAGGCGTGAGCCGGGCAATGGCCAGCTCGATTCCCAGCAGGAATGTCAGAATGATGATCCGAACCTTGACCAGCCAGTTCAGCCAGAGCCGCTCATCGAACATGGATTGCATGCGAGATCCAGATTCCCGAATCCTAGTTGTCAGTCGTCGGTCTTCAGTCTTCAGTTCTTTCTGACGACTGCTGACCGGCGACTGACAACTGGCCTTGTAGTTAGCCCGCCAGCTTGGCGATCATCGAGAACAGCGGCATGTAGAGCGAAATGACAATGCCTCCGATCATGATGCCCAACAGACCGATGATGACCGGTTCCAGCATGGCCAGCATGTCCTTGGTGGCGGAGTCGACTTCGTCTTCGTAGAAGTCGGCAATCTTTTGCAGCATGGCATCCATGGCGCCGGTAGCTTCGCCGACCCCGATCATCTGGGTCACCATGTTGGGGAAGACTCCCGATTCCCGCAGCGGATCGACAATAGTGCGGCCTTCTTCGATGGCTTTGCGCACCTTCATCAGCGCTTCTTCGAGCACCGCGTTGCCGGAGGTTCTGGCGGTAATGCTGAGACCTTCCAGAATGGGCACGCCGGAGGTGATCAGGGTTCCCAGCGTCCGGGTGAAACGCGCCACCGCGATCTTGCGCAGAAGAACACCCAGAATGGGCAACTTCAGCAATCCGTAGTCGAAGTAGTACCGGCCTTTGGGGTGCTTGTTGATCTGCTTGATGCCGAAAACCAGGCCCACAACGCCGATGATAAAGAACCACCAGAACTGGCCGACAAAGGCGCTCAACCCCATCACGATTCGGGTGGGCAACGGCAGAGCGACACCCAGGCCAATAAACAGGTTGGAGAAGATCGGCACCACCCATTTGAGCAAGGCGCCGACAATCAGGAACGCCAGGCTGACCACGGACACCGGGTAGATCAGGGCGGACTTTACGGCAGCCCGCAACTTGACCGCCTTCTCGATATAAACGGCCAAGCGCTGCAGAATGATGTCCAGAATACCGCCGGTTTCGCCGGCTTCAATCATGTTGGTGGTCAGGTCATCGAAGATCTTGGGATACAACTTCATGGCGTTGGCCAGGGTGGCGCCGCCTTCGACCGTGGTGCGCACTCCGGTCAGGGTTTTCTGGAAGGCCGGGTTCTCCTGGTTTGCCGCCAGAATTTCCAGACACTGCACCAGGGGAAGACCAGCGTCGATCATGACCGAGAACTGCCGGAAGAAAATGGCGATGTCCTTGGTCTTGACCTTGTTCATGCCGAACGTCGGCATGACAAATTCCTTGCCCTTTTCCCGGATGGGCCCGGGCGTGATGCGCTCGCGGCGCAACTGGCTGGTCAGCGATTGTTTGTTGACCGCGGTCCGCTCGCCGCTGATTTTCTGACCGGCCTCGTTCTTACCTGAAAACGTGAAAACTGGCATGTGTATCTCCCTTGCTGCAATTCTTTCCGGCGTCTGCCCTGCGGTTGCCCGCGGTGAAGACGGACCTTCCTAGCCGTGCTCCCGCTCAGCGCTTGCTGGGCGCGGCACCCTTCGCCATGGCGGCGGGCTGGTTGCGATTCAGGCCCGCGCCGCGGTTGATCATTTCCTGCAACTCGTCGGTATTGCTGGAACGTGCCATAGCCACTTCCAGCGTGATCTGCTTCTGGAAGTACGCCGTCGCCAGCGCCTGGTTGAACGTCTGCATGCCAAACTTGTCCTGACCTGATTGCATGGACGAATAGATCTGGTGGATCTTGTCTTCGCGGATCAGGTTGCGCACGGCCGCATTGGGCACCATGATTTCCATGCACATGGCGCGCCCTTTCCCGTCCGACTTGGGCAGCAGGCTTTGGCACAGAATGCCTTCCAGCACCAGCGACAGCTGCGCCCGGATCTGGGGCTGCTGGTGGGCCGGAAAGACATCGATAATTCGGTTGATGGTCGAGGAAGCCGAATTGGTGTGCAGCGTACCGAACGTAAGGTGGCCGGTTTCTGCGATACGCAGCGCCGACTCGATGGTTTCCAGATCGCGCATTTCGCCGATCAGCACCACGTCCGGGTCTTCACGAAGGGCGGCGCGCAAGGCGTCGGCAAAACTCTTGGTGTCGGCGTGCAGCTCGCGCTGGTTGACGACGCAGTTCTTGTTCATGTGCACAAATTCGATCGGGTCCTCGATGGTGAGAATGTGATCGTGCCGCTCGGTATTGATCTTGTCGATCATGGCCGCCAGCGTCGTCGATTTGCCTGATCCGGTTGGACCCGTCACCAGCACCAGTCCGCGGGGCTTGTCGCACATCTTGCTCACGATGGCCGGCAGTCCCAACTGGTTGAATGACTTGATCTCGAAGGGAATCAGACGAAAAACCGCCGACGTGGCGCCGCGCTGATTGAAGGTGTTGGCACGAAAGCGGGCCAGGCCTTTCAAACCGAAGGAGAAGTCGAGTTCGAGATTTTCCTCGAAGCGGTGCTTCTGCGAGTCGGTCATCACGCTGTAGGCCAGCTGCTTGGTCTCTGCCGGCGTCATCTGCGGCAGATCCAGCGGCACCAGGTGTCCGTGCACACGAATCTGTGGCGGTGAGTTGGTGGTGATGTGGAGGTCGCTTCCTCCCATCTCCAGTAGCCGTTTCAACAGATCACTTAGCGAAAGCGACATAGTCTCCCCTTTTCTTTCTGAACTCGTTCTTACTAACCTCAGTGAATGGTCTCGCGTGCCACTTCTTCCAGCGTGGTCTGGCCCGCGGCAACCTTGATCAGCCCGCTGCGGCGCAGGGTAATCATTCCGCGCTCGATCGCCTTCTTTTTCAGCTCCAGCGCCGAGGCTCCCACCAGGACCAGCTCTTTGATCTCGTCATCGACTTCCATGACTTCATACAAACCGGTGCGGCCCTTGTAGCCGGTGTTGTTACAGGTGCCGCAACCTTTGCCTTTTTGGATCTTCACCGTCTTGGCTTCTTCCGGCGTGTACCCTTCTTCGATCAGGGCCTGCACCGGCATCTCGATCACTTCGGTGCACTCGCGGCAGATGCGGCGCACCAGCCGCTGCGCGCAGATCAGGTGGACCGAAGTTGCAACCAGGAAAGGTTCAATACCCATGTTCATCAGGCGCGTGATGGTCTCCGGCGCGCCGTTGGTATGCAGTGTGGAAAGCACCAGGTGTCCGGTCAGAGCGGCCTTGATCGCAATTTCCGCGGTTTCAAAGTCACGGATTTCGCCCACCAGGATGATGTTCGGATCCTGCCGCAAAAATGCGCGCAGCGCGGCGGCGAAGTTCAACCCAATCTGTTCCTTCATCTGCACCTGGTTGACTCCGGCCAACTGAAATTCGACCGGATCTTCTGCGGTCATGATGTTGGTGTCGGGCGTGTTCAGGCGCGCGATGGATGAATACAGCGTGTTCGTCTTGCCTGATCCCGTCGGCCCGGTCACCAGCACCATGCCGTAAGGTTTCAGGATGGCTTTCTCGAACTTTGTCAGTGACTCCTGCTCGAAGCCGAGCTTGGTCATGTCGAGCCGCAGGTTTTCCTTGTCCAGCAACCGCATGACGATCTTTTCGCCCCACAGCGTAGGCAGCGTGCTGACGCGGAAATCAAGCTGCTTCTTGCGCCCGCCCAGGCTCATCTTCAGCATGATGCGGCCGTCCTGCGGCAGGCGCTTTTCGCTGATGTCCAGCTTGGCCATGATCTTCACGCGCGAAGTGATGGCATCTTTCAATTTCAGCGGCGGCGACATGATGCTTTGCAGAACGCCGTCAATCCGGAAGCGCACACGGAATTCTTTTTCGTACGGCTCCATGTGAATGTCGCTGGCCCCGCGCTTCACCGCATCGGTAAGCACCAGGTTGACCAGCTTGACGATGGGAGCCTCGTCGGCCGCCCGCTCCAGGTCGGCCGCTTCCATTTCCGTTTCTTCCGCCTGCAGCTCGACGTCAGCGTCGTTGACCTCGGTCATGGACTGCATGACCTGCTCGAGGTCTTCCTGCTGGGTGGTGCCGTACGCCTTCTCGATGCCTTCGAGGATGGAACTTTCAGATGCGACCACCGGCTCGATGTTGAAGCCGGTCATGAACTTGATATCGTCCATGGCGAAGACGTTGGTCGGATCCACCATGGCGATGGTCAGCGACGCACCGACACGGCTCAGGGGCAGAATCTGGTAACGTTTCGCGGTTTCGAACGGGATGAGCTTTACAACCGAGGGATCAATCTCGAAATAGGAGAGATTGATGGCGGGTACGCCGTACTGCCGGGAGAGAAAGTTGGTGACGTCCTCATCAGTGAGGAAGCCCAGCTTGACCAAAGCCGAGCCCAGGCGACAGTTGCTCTCTTTCTGGACTTTGGTCGCCTGCTCCAACTGCTCTGCGGTAATGACCTTCTCTTTGACAAGAAGATCACCCAGCCGTTGAGACATACCTCGATCTCCTATGCGCGTCAGATAATTTCGGTTTGCGAATGCGGCGCGACTACAGCTGCTTTTCGAGGGGAGAAATTGCAGCCTATCGCGTTGACAGAAATTGTCAACGTAACTGGGTTACGGCACCAGTAACTTTGGTACCTGTACTGGCCCTGGAAAGATGCAGATTGCGGTCAAGACTCACGCGAGGCGCATTCGGCGTGTGTTTCGCGCTGTAACCACCCTGGTTAAGTTCGGCCGGACATGCCCTTCGGTAAGTCGGCGGTAGGTCCGTGGGTGCGCCATTTCTCGCGCTTTTTGCGAGAAGTGGGGCCTGTCCAGCAAGTCTTACCTTTCCGGAACAAGCCCGATTCTCTTGGTTTTGGATTGTGTGGGGCGAGAATTTTCATTTGCTGGTCGCCGGACCGCAGCGCGTCACGGGTCCACCGTCATGAACACGCTCGCGCTCGGTTTCACCGCGCCGCAAATATTCGGGACTAGGGAAGATCGGCCGTGTTCGAATCCGATGTCCAAGCCCCACTTCTCGCAAAAAACGCGAGAAATGGGGCACCCTCGTACCGTGGGCCTGGACAGAGAGCGTGGCCCGTTACTCTCAAAGGGATCGCTCGAGGCTTATAATGAAGCACTTACATCCGATCATGCATCTATGGATACGGATGTCAGCTCCGACTGGGCCGGCCTCGACTTGTCTACTCCTAACCCAATCCGCAAACAGGAACCCACCAGCCGGAAGAAAGTAATTATCCTGCTGGTCATCGGAATCCTGGTGCTCTTTGGGATTCTTCTTTCCCAATCGTCCTTCGATGTGCCGTTCCTCAATCCGGACACGAACCAGCAGCGTTTTCCGCTCCTGTCCTTCGCTGCTCTTTCCGCTTTGATCTTTCTGCTGTTCGTTGCCCTGACGTTTGTCCTGGCCCGCAATCTGCTGAAACTGTTCGCGGAACGCCGGCTTGGCGTCCTGGGCTCGAAGTTCCGCACCCGCCTGGTGGTGGGAGGTCTGCTGCTGTCGTTCCTGCCCGTCATCATGATGTTCTGGTTTGCCTACGGCTTGATGAACCGTTCTCTTGACAAGTGGTTCTCTCGTCCCGTGGAAGAGGTGCGTGAAGATACGGCCGCAGTGGCTGCGCTGGTTTCGAAGTACGCGGCGCAAAACGCTCGTGCCGAAGCCGAATCCATCGCGGCTTCACCCGAGACTCAGCATGCCTTTGCCGGCCACAGCTTTTCCTCAGTGATGAATGAGTTCCGCCGTCATGAGACCACTTTGCAGGGGGGGTTCGCTCTGGCGCTGGAGCACGGCAACGCCGAAGCCAGCCTCGACGCGCCCGCTCCCTGGCCGCTTCTGAAGGCGAAAATCCCGCTCGACCTGCTGACTTCGGATGCCGTCGTCCCTCTCAAGTGGGAAAACACCGACTACATTCTGAGTGGCGCGCCGGTGGGTGATCGCGGCCTGATTGTGGTCGCCATGCCCTTGCCGCAGAAATTTTCCGAGACGGTAAAGCAGCTGGAGGCGAGCCAGCGTCGCTACCTGGAACTCAGCCGCCAGCGCCGGCTGGTGCGCCGCACCTATATGGGGCTGCTGCTCCTGCTGACCGTTCTGGTGCTGTTTTCAACCACATGGCTGGCCCTCTATCTGGCCAAGCTGGTAACCCGTCCTGTGGTGGCGCTGGCTGAGGCCACCCAGGAAATTTCGCGTGGACGTCTGGATTACCGCGTGGAAGTGAGCGCAGCCGATGAAATCGGCGATCTGGTGCGGTCTTTCAACCGCATGGCGGAAGAGTTGGAGACCGGACGCCGTCAAATCGAAGCTTCCAGCCACGATCTGGGTGCGGCAAACATTGCCCTGGAACAGCGACGCCGGCACATCGAAACCATTCTGGAAAGCATCCCTACTGGCGTGCTTTCGCTGGACGCGGGCCGGCGCATCACCCATGTGAACCATGCCTTGCTGCGCATGTTCAACTCCGCGGGTGACACAGCTAACCCGAAAGTGGCTATCGGAGCGGCCCTGGCCGATGTCTTCCCCCGTGAGGTTCTGGAAGATCTGGAACCTCTGTTGCGCCGCGCCGACCGCATGGGCACCACCACTACGCAACTGGAAGTCTCGCTCCATCCCCTGAAGTTCAACGCTGCCGTCACCGTCGCCACGCTGAAGCATGGAGGCCAGGGTCTGGGCTATGTTCTGGTCTTCGAAGATTTGTCTGACCTGCTTAAGGCGCAGAAACAAACCGCCTGGCGGGAAGTGGCACGGCGGGTGGCCCACGAAATCAAGAACCCATTGACTCCAATCGCGCTCTCCGCCGAGCGCATCCGCCGCCATCTGGAGCGCGGCTCTCCTCCCGACGCGGCATCGCTCGAAATCTTGCATAGTTGCGCCGAGACCATCGGTGGAGCAGTCGAGACGCTGCGCACTCTGGTGGATGAGTTTTCCACCTTGGCGCGTTTTCCTACGGCGCAGCCCGCGCCCGCAAATATCAATGCCATCGTGGAAAATACCCTGGCCATGTTCAACGGAAGGCTGGACGGCATTCATGTGCAGACTTTTCTGGCTACTGACTTGCCCAAGGTAATGGCCGACTCCGAGGCGATCAAGCGGGCCCTCGCGAATCTGGTCGACAATGCCGCTGAAGCCATGCACGGCGCGCTGGTACGTGACATTCAGATTTCCACGTCGCTGGTGGCCAGCCGTGACGCAGTCGAAATCACCGTCGCGGATACCGGTCACGGCGTTACCCAGGAGCTGAAAGAGAGGCTGTTCCTGCCCTACTTCTCCACCAAGAAGCGTGGGACCGGCCTCGGCCTGGCCATCGTCAGCCGCATCATCGAAGACCACCACGGTTCCATTCGGGTCGAGGAAAATCAGCCGGTCGGCACCAGATTTGTTGTGGAGTTACCGGTTGCCCCCGAACTCATTCCCGCCCCCCTTACCCGCCAGCATGCATAACATCCTCATCGTGGACGACGAATCGGGCATCCGGCAATCGCTCAAAGGCGTGCTCGAAGATGAAGGCTACAAAGCCTCAGCCGCGGAGAGTGGCGAAGCCTGCCTGGAGGCCCTGCGCAAACGCGCCTTTGATCTGGTGCTGCTGGATGTCTGGCTGCCGGGAATGGACGGTCTTGAAACTCTGCAAAAGATCCGCGACATCGAGAATGCTCCCGAGGTCATCATGATCTCCGGCCACGGCACCATCGAAACCGCGGTGCG
>Ga0075028_100000614_pt1 | contig 12726 bp, 12 predicted proteins | sample LitLauG_LLR_2014_FD_71390 | JGI IMG/M metagenome (GOLD analysis project Ga0075028, IMG submission 71390) | Freshwater sediment microbial communities from Pennsylvania, USA - Little Laurel Run_MetaG_LLR_2014 | ecosystem: Environmental > Aquatic > Freshwater > Creek > Sediment | place: USA... | reverse complement strand
TCATGCAGCGCGATGGTAACCGCGACGCCGTAGGGAGTGGCGGCAACACGGATTTCATCGTCGGACGCCGCCAGCTTGATGGCCAGACGGATGATTTGCCAGGGCGCGGTCAGCCGCTGCATGATCAACGACAGCGCGAACGGCACGAGTTGAGGCGTCTGCAGTGAGGGAATATCGAGCGCCGCAGTGACCGTCTCGATCTGGGAGGCGTCAAGCACCCGCAGGTTGCGGGGAAACCGGCTGCCCAGCAAATCCATCGCTTCCCGCCCCCGCAGGACCGAACCGATCGACAACAGGTCCTCAATGACGCTGGGCGGACCGACGCGAGCCAACGCGCGCTGCTGCTCATCGGTGGGCCTGGCAATCGCGATCTTGAAAATCGCGTCCGCGGCGGCAAGCTGGAACTTGCGGGTGGCGGCTTCGATAGCGGACGTCGCACCGCTTTGTCGCGCCTCGGCCAGCGCCGCCTCGAATTCACGCCCCGATTCGGGCGCGCCATCGCGACCGAGCCACTGCCAGATCGGCAACAGCGAGGCGCGGCGGATCTGCCCGGACCGGACGGGAAAGTCATTTTCGGCAAGAAACGGCTCGAGCGGACGAAACAACAGCCGCGCGGGGTCGTCGGTACGCGGCTGAACCGGCTCGTCTTCCTCGGCGCCACGCACGACCTTGCGCAATTGCTCGAGGACAAGGGTCGCGACCGCGGTGTCCTCGCCTCGCTCAATGGCGCGCTCGAAGCCCCGCATCAGCAGCGCCCGCGATTGCGGCGGGAGCTGTCCGAGATATTCCCTCAGCCGTTCGATGGGTGTCTGGCTCATACGTCCGATATGAATGCTGGCGTCGCACGGATCGCAAAACGGTCCACCGCATCATAAATAGATGCGCGTTAAGAAGTCGTTTAGTAATGCTGAAATCCAAGGCGGCTCGGACTTTTCCAGTCCGAAATCAACCGTTTCCGGTTCGCCGTCATATCCCCGGGAGCATCAGTTCCGCGCGCAACCCGCCGATCGGGGCGTCGCCCAGCGACAGGCTCCCGCCATAGAGGGCGGCAAGGTCGATCACGATCGAAAGCCCGAGCCCGGAGCCAGGCTTAGATTCATCGAGCCGTTGACCTCGCCGGGCGACCTGGGCGCGCTCCGGCGCGGACAATCCGCGGCCATCGTCGTCGACGACGATCCGGAGTCTTGGCGTAGCGCCGGACTCGACCGGCCGCTCCAGGAAGACCTCGATGAATACCTGCGTTGTGGCCCATTTGCAGGCATTGTCGACGAGGTTGCCGACCATCTCCTCGAGGTCCTGACGTTCGCCGCGAAACTTCGACTGAGGATCCGCCCTGACCTCGACGGCAATGCCGCGATCGCGGTGGATCTTCTCCATGGTACGCCGCAGCGCCTCGATCGCGGGCGCAACCTCGGTCACGGTTCCAATGATGGTGACGCGTGCGGCAATGCGCGCACGCTCCAGATGGTGGGTCACCTGGTCGCGCATCACATCCGCCTGCTCCAGAACCTTGGCCGCAAACGGATCGGCGGCATGGGCGGAGGCCTCGTTGACGATCACCGACAGCGGCGTCTTGATGGCGTGGGCGAGATTGCCGACATGGGTGCGGGAGCGTTCGACGATTTCCCGGTTGGCATCGATCAGGGCGTTGGTCTCACGCGCCAGGGGCGCGATCTCGACGGGGAATTCGCCCTCGAGCCGCTCGGCGCGACCGGAACGAATGTCGGCGATCGACTCCGAGATGCGCTTCAGCGGTGCAAGACCGAAGCGAACCTGAAAAATAGTAGTGAGCAACAGCACGATGCCCAGCGCGGCAAAGGTGCTGCCGAGGTAATAATCGAAGTTCCGCGTTTCGTCGAATATCTCGCTGGCATCGCCGGCGACGCTGACAAGAAATTTGCCGTCCAGCCCGAGATCGACCGGCCGCTCGACCATCCGCAGGTTCTGGCCCTCCGGGCCGTCGACATAGCCCTGCCGGATGCCGGCGAGCGTCAGTTCCGCTCCCAGCTCTTCAAGCTTCGGCAGCTTCTTGTCCCAGAGCGAGCGCGACGCGCGCGTCTCGGCCTTCTCGATGTCGGTACGAGTAATCTGCCAGTACCAGCCCGACAAAGGTAATTCGAACAGCGGTTCGCCCAGCGACTGGAACTGGCGGTCGGGCGGCTCGTCCGGGGCAGCAACCTCGGCGATCAGGGTCCGCAAATAGAGGTTGAGGCGACGGTCGAAAGCGCGCTCGGTCGCGTTCCGATAGACCGACGCCAAGACGACGCCGGTAATGAGCAGGATCACCACCACCCAGGCAGTCGCCGACAGGAACAAACGGGTGGCAAGCGAACTCCCGCGCATTCCGGCTCAGGCGCCCGGCGATGGCGGGGTCAGCAGGTAGCCGAGCCCGCGCACCGTCTGGATGATATCGACGTCCAGTTTCTTGCGGATACGGCCGACGAAGACTTCGATGGTGTTGGAGTCGCGATCGAAATCCTGGTCGTAGAGATGTTCGACCAGTTCCGTGCGCGATACGACGCGCCCAGTGTGATGCATGAGATAGGCGAGCAGACGGTACTCGTGCGACGTCATCTTGATCGGATTGCCGGATACGCTGACCCGGCCCGTCCTTGTATCCAGCGACACCGGTCCGCAAGTCAGTTCGCTCTGGGCATGGCCGGTCGAACGGCGCAGCAAGGCGCGAATCCGCGCCAGGATTTCCTCGAGGTGAAAAGGCTTGGCCACGTAATCGTCGGCACCGGCATCGAAGCCCTGTACCTTGTCGCTCCAGCGATCCCGCGCGGTCAAGATCAAGACCGGCATCGCCCGCCCGTTGCGGCGCCAGGCTTCCAGCACGGAGATGCCGTCCATCTTGGGCAGGCCAATGTCGAGCACGACGGCGTCATAAGGTTCACTGTCGCCGAGGAAGTGCCCCTCCTCGCCGTCGAACGCGCGGTCGACCACATAGCCGGCGTCCGTCAGCGCGGTCGTGAGCTGACGGTTCAGATCGGGATCGTCCTCAACGACGAGCAGGCGCACGTTGGCCTCCGATGGTAGACTTCAAAAGTTCCGCCAATAGCATGGGCCTCGCGGGCGTGAACGGGCTATGAACGAGAGACACGGCGCGATGTTACTTTTTCTTAATGGCCCGCTCGAACCTCGGATGAGAAATGAGCCCTTTCTTCAGGCACTTCACGTTAAAGCTTGGGTCCCCGGATTAACAATATTCGCCGATACGCGGGCCACCGGGTTTAATACCCCTCAGAACAGGTTGAGATCAATCGCGTTGTGGCCGATCACCAAAGCAAGGTCAGTAGCTGATTTCCGCCAGGCTCCGAAGCTCTTCCGGTGTTGTCGTCCCGAATCCGAAGAATTCAAGATATGCCGGAATTTGTTCAAACAGCATGTCGGTGCCTATCTGGAATTCGCAACCGCGGGCGCGTGCAGCGGCCAGGAATGGCGTGATTTCCTGCTTCATCACGACCTCGCCGACGAAGGTCGAGGGCGCGATCCGATTAACATCCATCGGCAGTGGATCGTTTTCCTTCATGCCAAGCGGGGTCGCGTTAACGACAACGTCGAATCCAGCCGGGTCGGTCGAGCCGACGTCAACTTTCAGCTTCGGATAGTGCGTGCGCAGCCGTTCGGCGAGGCCGTCCATCATTGGCGTGAAGGCATCGAACAGCGCGAGCTGGGCAACTCCTGCCTTGGCAAACGAAGCAGCGATCGCAGAACCGACCCCGCCGCAGCCTACGACAAGCACACGTGCGCCCTGCAGCTTTCGACCCTTGCGCAGCACGCCGCGAACGAAACCTTCGCCATCGAACATGTCGCCGATGAGCGTGCCGTCAGGACCCAGGCGGATCGCATTGCAGGCGCCGGCAACCTTTACCGAAATCGATGCCTCGTCGAGCAGGGCGACTGTAACAACCTTGTGCGGCATCGTAACCAGCGCACCGTGGATATTGGAAAGCTTGAACACCAACTTCAGAAAAGCGGCGTAATCCTCGGGCTTGCACCCCATCGGGACGACGACCGCATTAATGCCGTGCTTCCTGAAGTACGGATTGTAGATCATCGGCGCCTTGAAGGATTCCGTGGGGTAGCCGAGATGAGCGATGAGCTTCGTCTTGCCGTCGATCATGGTAAGATCTCCTCCCGGACCTATTTGAGTTTCTTCGCTGCTGGTTCTTCAATCAGGCGGGCGATCCGCTGGATCGCCAGCGCATAGCCCTGGGTGCCGAGCCCCGCGATCACACCGTCAGCGCGGGATGAAACAAAAGAGTGGTGTCGGAATTCCTCGCGCTTGTGCACGTTCGAAATATGAATCTCGATCACCGGGCCGTCAAATGCATTCAGTGCGTCGAGAATGGCGACAGAAGTGTGCGTGAATGCGGCTGGATTTATCACAATTCCGGCAGCCGTCTCCCGTGCTTCGTGGATCCAGTCGATGATCTCGTATTCGCGATTGCTCTGATGGAATCGAATATCCAGTTTGTGCAGTGCTGCGACGCGCTGGCAGTCCGCCTTGACGTCATCAAGCGTTTCATGTCCGTAGATGGCGGGCTGTCGCTTACCAAGCAGGCTCAGGTTCGGTCCATTGAGAACGTATATCAGTCGTGTCATGCTGAAACTCTCTTCATGAGGCGTTGGAACCACCCTTCGTCGATCTCGGCGGTCGAACTCGTCCGATCAAATCACCCCTTGGGTTGATCGAGTAGGGCAATGGGGATGTCCCGCAAAATGGTCGAGACAATTCTCAGCGCATCCGGATTAATCGAAAGAAGGGCACGCGAGCCACGCACGTGATACACCTTGCCATCTGAATGGGCCGGCGCTTTCGATGCACTCCGGATGATGTGCAAGTGTATTCCGAGCGGTGTCGACGGCTCCCGATCGAGGAGGCCAAGTCCAATTACATCGGAAACAAGATCCCTTTGGATCTCGGCGACGCGGAGCGCTGCACGAACGCCGGTGTCAAACGCAATGATGACGGCCTTCCGCCCAATTCGGCGCGTGGCCTCGCGAACGGCGACGGTGAGTGGCTCATCCAGCAACCGGTCGTTGATATTGATCAACACGTTCGACTTGGCCGGCCGGTAACCGATGGCATGCAGCCACAACGACAAAGGTTCAAGCGTGACGTCGCTCCCGAGATGGCCCGGCACCAGCACGACAGGTTTGCCATCGCCGTAACGAACATTGCCGCCGCGATATACCGTATCGAACGAATTGAGGAAAAGCTCGGCGGCGCCTTTCAGCGAGGAATACGGCCAAAACAGGGGCGAACCGAGCGAACGAAGGGTGTCATCGATGAAGCCGGCGGCGTGCTGCAGTACGCTCGATGCGGAAGCGGAGCGGGAGTTGGGCGGCTTGCCGCGGTCACCGTCATCCAGCATTGATATGCTCCGCATTCGCCTTCTCTCCCGCCCTTTCAAGGAAGTCGCCGATCAGTCCGGCGCACTGGCCGGTTGCTTCCCAGAGCACGCGATGCGCAAAGCCGGGGAGGATCAAAAGCTGGGCGCCGGGTATCAATTCCGCCAGAATGTACGAATTGCGCGGCGGCACCAGGACATCGCGATCGCCGGTCATGATCAGGGTCGGCGCTTGCACGGATGGAAGGTCACGCGACGCGTCAAAATCGACGAACGCCTGGAATTGCAGGTCTGCCGCATGGAGAGGGGTTCGATTCTCCAGCTCCCGCTGCATTTGCAGTTCGATCTTCTCGGCATTGGCCGCTAGATAGTTGGGTTCGTATGTAACGGTCCAGATACGGCGGGCGGCGACAGCGGGCTCGATCCCGTCGAGATCGTGCATGATGCTCAAGACGGCCGGTCGCGCATAGACGGCCTGCGGACCGCCACAGAGCGTCGCGCATAACACGAGCGACAGCACGCGTTCCGGGTGCTCGCATACGATTCGTTGGGCGATGGCGCCGCCCATGGAATATCCGAAAATGCTAGCTCTACCAATTCCCAGATGGTCCAGGACGCCGCAGACATCGCGCGCCATGTTTGAAAGCGCATATCCGGTAGTGGGCTTGTCGCTCTTTCCCGTCCCGCGGTTGTCAATAAGGACCAAAGTAAATCGCGCCGCCAACTCATTGATGAATTCGACTGGCCAGGCCCGAGAGTTGAGGCGATAGCCCATGATCAGAACGAGAGGTGGGCCGTTGCCGCGCGTCTCGAATGCGATCCTGATGCCATTCACCTGAGCGAATTGCATTGCTAACGCACCGTCAACCGTCTGAATACGCTGGCGCCGTTTATCGGTTGCCATGGCGTTGCGCGAAGGCCCCAGAGTGTGACTTTGCCATTCATAGTGAAATGGCCTTATCGCGCAGCACGAACTTTTGCACTTTCCCCGTGGAAGTCTTGGGAAGCGGACCGTAAATCAGCGTCTTCGGGACCTTGAAGCGCGCCAGGCGGGCACGGCAAAAGGCGATGACTTCCTGGTCGTCCGGTTTCGATGCGCCGGGCTTGAGTTCGAGAAACGCACAAGGGGTCTCCCCCCATGTCGGATCGGGCCGGGCGACGACGGCTGCAAGCATGACTGCCGGGTGCTGAGTAAGCACCTCTTCCACTTCAAGACTGGAAATATTCTCGCCGCCCGAAATGATAATATCCTTCGAACGATCCTTGATTTCGATCGCTCCATCCGGATGCCAGACGGCGAGATCACCGGAAAGACACCACCCATTCAAGAGGGTCTTTGCCGTTGCAGACCCATTCTTCAAATATCCCTTCATGACCGTATTGCTGCGAATCATGATCTCGCCCACGGTTGCACCGTCTTGCGGGACAGGAAGCATCGTCTCGGCGTCGGCCACGATAGCCGCTTCGACCATCGGATAGGCGACACCCTGCCGTGCCATCCGGGAAAATCGCGCGTCGGCTGCAAGTTCGTCCCATTCCGGCTGATAAACACACGATGTCGCGGGTCCATAGGTCTCAGTCGCTCCGTAAAGATGCGTGACGCGAAAACCCAGGGCTTCCATCGAACGAAACACGGCGGAGGGTGGAGCGGCGCCGCCGGTCGCTACCGTCACCACATGATCGAACGCAACCCGTTGTTCGGGGGGCGCGTGAGCAATCATATTGAGCACGATCGGTGCTCCGCAAAGATGGGTAACCCGATGCTCTGCAATCAGCTTGAAGATCAGCGCCGGTTCAACCTTACGGAGGCAGACCTGTGTACCGCCGGCGGCGACCACCGCCCAAGGATAGGACCAACCGCAGCAATGAAACATCGGCAGGGTCCACAGATAGATGCTGTCGAAGCCTAGACCGAAGCTGAAGCCGTTGCCGAGCGCCGAGAGGTAGGCGCCACGATGGCTATAGACGACGCCCTTGGGATCGCCCGTTGTACCGGAAGTGTAGAGCAGACAAAGCGATTGCCACTCGTCGGCAATCCCGGGCCAACGAAACGCCGGGTCGGCGCCGGCCAACAGGGCCTCATAGGTGATCGTGCCAGGCGAAGCCACCGGCTGGCTGGACGCGTCGATGTCGATGACGATGAGTTTGCGATCCATCTGCTGCAGGGCTTGTCGGACCAGCGGTGCATATTCCCCGTCGACGATGAGAACCTTGGCATCCCCATGGTTGAGGGAGAAGGCGATGTTCGCCGCATCAAGGCGTGTGTTCAACGGATTGAGCACCGCACCCAGCATCGGAACGGCGAAGTGGGCTTCGATCATTTCGGGAATGTTCGATGCAATGATGGACACCGTATCCAGTCGGCTTACTCCGAGCTTCGCCAGTCCCGAAGCAAGGCGGACGCAACGGTCGAGCAATTGCGCATAGGTATAGCGACGCTCGCCGTCGATGACGGCCACTTTGCTGGCGAACGCGCTCGCTGCGCGCAAGAGAAAGCTGACCGGCGACAACGGTACGAAGTTGGCCGGATTGGGATCGAGGCCGGTCTCAAAGGCATGCGCGGCTGGCGAATTCATCGCGGGTTCCTCGTATTTTTCTGTGCCGGCAGCGCTCGCCTTGCGCAAAGCGCGCCGTCACAGGCTTGAGACTAGATGACCACCGTCGACGGCGATCACACTCCCTGTCATGTAAGAGCCGGCTTCCGATGCCAGCAACAAAAGTGGGCCTTCAAGCTCTTTCAACTCGCCGAGCCGGCGTTGCGGAATTCGCTTTATCAGCGCAAGGCCAGCATCTCCGCTGAAGAAGTCGTCGTTGAGTTCGGTTTCGAAATAGCCTGGCGCGAGCGCATTGATCCGGATTCCATGGCGCGACCATTCGAGCGCCAGAGCCTTGGTCATCTGCACGACACCGGCCTTCGATATCGCATAGGGAGCGACATAGCCGGCAACCCGCAATCCGAGGATCGAGGCAATGTTGATGATCGAACCCCTGGTCTTGTTCGCCACCATCTGCCGTCCGACCGCTTGCGCCACGAGCCAGACCCCCTTCAGGTTGGTGTCAATCACCTTGTCCCAGTCGGCTTCTTCCTGATCGAGCGCGGCGCGCGTTGCCGTTACGCCGGCATTGTTGACGACGATATCGACGGGACCGAATTGCGCTTCGGCGCTGGCCAGCGCCCCCGCTATGCTGGCCGTCGCGGTCACATCCATTACAACGCTCTGGGCACGCCCCTTCGCGGCCGCGATCTCGTCGACGGTCTTGGCGAGGGCCTCCGCACGCCGCGCAGCGACGGTAACCCGTGCACCTTTCGCGGCGAGAAACGCCGCGAAGTGCCTGCCGAGACCGCTCGATCCGCCCGTGACGAGCGCGTGCTTGCCATCGACCGCGAACATGCCGCTCATTTGACTCTGCTCCAGACCAGAATCGACCGTCCCATCGTTCCGTCCAGATAACTTTTGTACGGTGCGGTCGTGATCGTCAGGGTATCCCCCTCCAGCACGAAATGGCGGATTTGATCGGTTCCGGTCCACGCCTGGTTCCAGGAGGTGTCGATGTGATGAACCACGACGTTCTCGCCAAGCGAAAAAGTGCCGGCATAAGCGACCATCGTCCCCAGAAGCTCGACGCCTTCTTCGTCGGTCGGAACGACGTCCCGAGGCGTGACGCGATCATGTCGCGTGAAGATCGCATACATACGGCCGTCGGATGAATAACCGATATAGCCATCGGGAGCGTCTCCAAACTGGTCGTGCCGGTTCCCGTCGGACAGGCGTTCCCGAACATAAGATTGCAGCTTCCAGGTTCCCAGCACGGGACACTCCGCTGGCGGTTTACCCCGCTTTACCGACGCCAGGATTTCTTCATTTGTCTTCAAAGGCCGATCCCTTCGTTCATATGGCAAAGAGCGTAAGTATCCTCAGGCATCGAAGAACACCGTCTCGCGCTCTCCCTGCAAATGGATATCGAAGGTGTAGACTGTCGCGCCGTCGCGGACAGACTTGGCAGCGATCAGGGTCTTGCGGCGTTCCGGCTGCTCGATGATGTTCAAGACGGGATCTCTGGCATTGGCGGCATCTTCGTCGCCGAAATACATGCGGGTGGCGAGGCCGATATTGATACCGCGCGATGCGAGCCAGAAATTAATGTGAGGCGCCATGGTGTTGCGGCCTTTGCGGCCGGCCACGGGCCCGGGCTTGATCGTGCGGATAGTATAGATTCCCGTCTCGAAATCCGTGCCGGTCCTGGCCCAGCCGCGAAAGCGCTGATCGAGCGGTTTGTTCTGGTGGTCTGCCGGATGATTATAACGACCGGCGGCATTCGCCTGCCAGGTTTCGATCAGTACGTCGCGCGTGGCGTGCCCCGCGCCATCGAAGATGCGGCCTTCGATAACGATGCGGTCGCCCGCCACGCCTGGACCGGCGATATCGCCGCTAAAATTGTTCTCGAATATTTCGAAGCCAGCCTGCTTTGGGATCAGTCCGATATGAACATAGGGACCGGCCGTTTGTGAAGGCGTCTCGGGAACGTCGGAAATGACAAACGGCGTGACCCTCATGTCAGGCTCCCTGCAACTTGTTCTCGAATAAGGTCTGGCGGCTTCCGCGCAACACGATGTCGAAACGGTAAGCGAGGCATTCGAGAGGTCGCGATGCGTTCAAGTCAAGCTTTGCGGTAAGGCGTTCCGCCGCCGATTTGTCGGGGACGGTCGCAAGGATCGAGTCGTGCGGGATAAGCGGGTCACCCTCAAAATACATTTGAGTGATAAGCCGTTGCGCGAAACCGGTGCCGAACACCGAAAAGTGGATATGTGCGGGCCGCCAACTATTGACACGATTGCGAAATGGGTAGGCACCCGGCTTGACCGTCCGGAAGAAGTAGTAGCCGTTCTCATCGGTCAGCATGCGACCGCAGCCGCCAAAATTGGGATCAATCGGTGCGATATAGGTGTCGTTGCGGTGCCGATAACGCCCGCCGGCGTTGGCTTGCCACACCTCGACGAGCGTGTTGGGGATCGTTCGGCCGTTGCCATCGAAAACGTAACCGTGGACGATCGTCTGTTCTCCGATCGGATCTCCGGTCTTGGCGTAGTTGCGGACGAGATCGTTATCGAGCGGCCCTAGCTCGTCGCGCGCAAAAGCCGGACCGGTTACTTCCGAAAGCGAATTTTGGAGCGACCAAAGCGGTATGCGCGGCGACCGCAAAACGCTGGTCTTGTAGATCGGCGTGTAGGCGGGCGGGTGGATGTCACGGTTGCGTTGGTGGAATTCGAATTCCGGCGTCATGCTGTCGTTACCCCACTTGAACTTGATGGAGCCTCTCGGAAAGCCGCCACCCTTGCAATCCAGCGCGGATGGCGGTTTCCCAGAGCGGTACTACACTTCCAAACATTGAATCGCGGACGCGCGGTCGAACACGCCGACGTCCGTGACGTCTCTCGTTCAGGTCGTCGCCGCCGCGCCGCTGACGGTCTGAGCCCGCATCCTGTCGTAATCCGGCTTGGGAATGGGTACCGCATTCGAATTGCCGAGGTCATCCAGACGAATGCGGTAGGTTTCGCGAGCTGTGACGGCGGCAAGGGCGGCGATGACGGTGATGCCGAAAGCAATCGCGCCGACCGTGAGCGGTATGTTGGTTGAGCCGGGAGGCGCAACCGTAGCGAACAGAGCCGGGAGCAAGGCGGTGATCGTAGTTCCGGTATTTTGGGATATGGCCATCGCTGAAACCCGTGTTCGCGTCGGAAACAACTCCGGATAGAAGCTGGGGAAGATCGCATTGTAGCCCTGATAGACGACACCCCACATCAGCAGTGACATGCCGATCGCCAACGGCACGTTCTTGATGCTGATGGCGTAGAGATAGCCAAACGCAAGCAGACCGGAGCACAGAGCGCCCACGATGATCGGGGGCCTGCGACCGATTTTGTCGGACAGATTACCGACAAACGGGATAACGAAAACCGCAAGCATGTTACCCAGCACGGGAATCCAGAGGTAAACGTCCTTCTCGAAGCCAATGCCGTAAGCCGGCTGGACCGCATAAGCTGCGCCGAATATGGTGGCCACGACCGGAATGACGTTCATCAGGGCCATGCAGACGACGCGCAGCATGTCGGGCCAGCTGAGCCTGAAGGCCTCGACGATGGGCGCCTTGGGTAGCGCACCTTCCTCCCCTTCATGTGTGAACGCCGGCGTTTCTTCAACCTCGCGACGAATGATGTAGCCGGCAACGATCACGAAGAAGCTCAGCAGGAAGGGGATCCGCCAACCCCAGCTGTTGAAGGCTTCGGTCGGCATGTAAGCCGCGAGCGGCAGGAACACTGCTGCGGCAAGAATCTGGCCGGCCTGCACACCCTGGAGTGTGAAGCTCGCGAAGAAGCCGCGCCGGCCGAATGGCGCATGCTCCAGGATCATCGAGCTGGCACCAGAGATTTCCCCGGCGACAGCAAAGCCCTGTATTAGTCGTAAAATGACAAGAAGCACTGGGGCAAGCATGCCGACCTGCTGGTACGTCGGCAGAATCCCTACCGCCATAGTTGAGATACCCATCAAGAACATGCAGATGAGCAGCACGTTTTTGCGGCCATGCGTATCACCCAGGTGCCCGAGAACGAATGCCCCAATGGGCCTGGCGACATAACCGACGCCGTAGGTCGCCAGCGACGCAACGATTGCGACGGTCGGGTTGGAGGATGGAAAGAATATCTGCGGAAAGATGAGGGACGCCGCCGTGGCGTAAATGAAGAAGTCGTAGTATTCCAGCGCCGAGCCGATCCAGCCGCTGGCGGCCGCTTTCTTTGATTGATTTCCGTGCCCATTCGATGGATTGCTCATTGCGTGTCCTCCGAGATTGCTACAATGGCTGCTGCTGCAGCTCTTGCTGGTTTGTTCAGCTTCTTGGACTTCGCGGCGATCACATGACGTCGACCGGATCAGTTCCGCCAAGAACGGCGTCAGGTGCGAACGGGGCGGGCACCAGACTTCACGCCAAAACACCGCCGTGCGAAGTTTTCCTTCGCAACTTTCACCCTTCATCGTGATTGTTACCGACCGGTAGGTTATCAACTATATTCGGGACGGCAAGAGCCTTTTGTTGAGTGAGATCGGTGTCAAAGCTAAAATGAGGGTGTCAGACGCGATTGCCTGGAACAAAGAATGCTTCTGTTTTCCAGTATTGGAACGTTGATGTGAGCAAGGCAGTTCAGCCGAGCAGACGTGGGGTGCCGGAATCGTCGACTGGCGGTAACCGCGCGCGACAGAGCATCATCGATGCCGGAACGGTGCTATTCGCTGAGAGAGGATATTGTGAAACCAAGGTGGAGCAGATCGTTCTGCGAGCGAAAACCACCAAGCCCATGCTTTACTATTATTTC
>Ga0075028_100000613_pt1 | contig 12731 bp, 8 predicted proteins | sample LitLauG_LLR_2014_FD_71390 | JGI IMG/M metagenome (GOLD analysis project Ga0075028, IMG submission 71390) | Freshwater sediment microbial communities from Pennsylvania, USA - Little Laurel Run_MetaG_LLR_2014 | ecosystem: Environmental > Aquatic > Freshwater > Creek > Sediment | place: USA... | reverse complement strand
TTGACCTCGCTAGTCACGCCTCCAGCACGCGCGGCTTTTAGGCGCTCCCGAGGTGCAATTTTTGACCCAAATCCAATCCGGGGTCAAATTTGAACGCCGATTTGACGCCGAGCAAGCTGTGCGATCGCGCTTCGTGCGGCCGAGCTTTGCAGCAGGGGCCGCTAAATTGGATTCTCAAGATCCTTGAACAGGAAGTGCACGTCATCCAATTCGTTGAACAACCCGGTATAATACTGAAGGTTAAACAAGCCGCTGTATGCGAAGCGCTCTAGTTCGCTAGCCCGCAAGAGAGTGGCGGCATCGGCCGCAAGTTTCAACGCCGAGGTCGCAATCCAAGTCAGCCCAGATCGCCCTCTGCACACCCGGACCAGCGATCGGATAAAAAAATGGCGATCCCGGAACTCCTGGTGGACCGCCGAAAGCAGCCATTTCTGGTTCCGATCTCGCGCGAAGATCACATCGTTGCGTCCATAGGTATACGCAGCATCGAGCCACGCTCGAAAGCTGCGCTCGGCAAAATGCATGCCTGCCGCCTGGATGTTGAAAACAAAGTCGAGGCCGTTGTTGGCGAGCCGATACGCGAGCTCAACATCCTCCGCGCGGCGAAGGCCTTCGTCGAAGCCGCCGGCAGCCAGAATGTGGGTCCGTCGAAGCGAGGCATTGCCCGTGTAGAATTGGCGCGCCGATGCCGGCCAGTCTCCTCTCAACAGGGCCCTGTACCCCTTCATCAGCATCTCTTGCTCCCAGCGGACCCAGGGAGCCATCTCAAAGCCCTCGGGGGTGAGCAAGGGCCCGAGCACTACAACATCCTGGCCCGCCTCATGGTGTGAACGGGCGTGCTCCCCCAGCAATTGAGGCTCCGGCACGACGTCGTCATCAATGAAGACAATAAACTCCCCGTCCGCCTTCTGGATTCCCGCATTACGGGCAGCAGCTGGACCCCGATTGGCCTGCGGAAACCACCGCAGCCGCATCGTGGAGCGGAATGCTTCGAGGTAGGCGTCCGTACCATCGGTCGAGCCATCGGAGATTACAATGACTTCATAGGCGTCCGAAGGGTACGCCTGCTGCTCGAGGGCCGTGATCAGATGTCGCAATCTTCCAAGACGATTGTACGTCGGTACGACAACACTGAAGTAGGTGCGAGGTGCCTGCACTGTCTAGGCCCTGAATCTGGTGGCACAGGCTCGATCGGAGGCCTGAGCATAGTATCGGAACCAAGTATTTCGTTCTTTTGCTATCATAAAGTAGCTGATCCGACATCATCTGATCTGGCCGTTGCATCCGGCCGCTTGGGTTGCCTGCATTCACCGGCGACTACACCTTGGGCAACTTGGCCTAAAGCCGAGACCAGCGGCTTGGCGGCCGCAAGCGTCCTACGGCCCCTCCCCGCTCTTGATCGCTTCCCGTAGAAAACCGGCCAACCTCTGAACATAGTGATCGAGATTCATCTGGCATTCGACCAGCTTGCGGCCATTGGCACCCAATCTAACCGCCTCCTCGGGGCGGGACAGCAACCGGCGGATCTCCGTGCTCAGGGACGATGGATCTCCGGGCGGCACATATGATCCATTCTCGCCTTCGACCACCACATCGGTTTGACCGGGAACGCGAGAACAAACGACCGCCTTTCCCATCGCCAAACATTCCAGCATCGCGGTGACGCCGGCCTGGAACTTCACGTTCTCCAGTGGCATGACCATGAAACAACTATCGGCGTATAGTTGGCGCAACTCGTACTGGGTGAACTTCCGCAGTGTAACGTTGCTCGGAATGGTCCGTGCCCCAACGCCCTCCGTGCGTTTGGCCCAGGGCGACGCGGCAGCGATCACCAGGTGCACGTCGATATCCTCCACCGCTCGCAACAGGGTTTCGTAATCACGGCGCTCCAACCCAACGGCACATATCTGCAGACGCGCGCCGGAATTTGGCGTGACCCGTTTGGGCGCGAAGAATTCCTGGTCGACCATGAAGGGCGTCCACAACACGCGGTTGCCACTCAGTTTCCAGCGATCCGCTATGAACCGTTGTTGCCAGCGGCTGTAGGTGATGAAGCGGTCGATGGCGCTTTGCACGCCCAGCCAGTCCAGAAAGACGATCTTTTTCGGCTCCGAAATGACATGCACGATCATCAAATGGAGCGGCCGTCTGCCGGGTGTGAGCTTGAGGAGCGCGGCCAAGGGCAGCCCAACCTGCTCGCCATCCGTGACAATCGCCTGACAACTCTTGCGGGCCTTCCAGCAGGCGTAGGCGAGGACTAGATTGGGACCACTGAGTTTCTCGAGCACCGCGCCCGTTCGGCCCGCGATCGTTCGCGCCGCGGCGTAGTCGAGAAGGTCGGCATTGAGGCCTCGCGCAAGCTCCAAGTAGTCCGCCCTGGGGCGCTTGCCGCCCGCGATCTGTTCGCGGATGTCCGCAGCGATGACGCCTGACACCGTTAACACCACGCGCTTGCTCATCCATCGAGCCCCATCCGTTGCCAGGCGCATTATTTAGCCGAATACGACGGCCGAGGTGGCGTGACCGTCGACATCTCGCAAATTGACTGGCGACTGTTGCGATTTGGTTGCCCTTAGATCACCACTTGCAGGGCGCCAGGCCAACAAAAAAATCATGTGTGGCATCCTTCGGGCACCAAGCCGGTCTGAAAGTCATCCGACATGCACGTCGGGAGACTGCGGGTGCCGTTGGCGACGGTCTCCAAATTTCCGAGCGCTCCTGTCGAACAAGCTTGCAACCGGGGTTCGGCGCCCGTCCCGAGGCCGCGGTCCCATGGCGATGTTTCGGCTCAAGCGAGACATATTTGCAGGGTGTCTCAACGCCCCGAACTAACGAACTTCGCCGGACCATCATGATTAATTTGGAAGGCCTTGACGCACGCGGGCCGCAACCGCACAGTATTTGATAATTGCGTCAAATCGCAGTTCCGGAGTTACTGTGCTTTGCCTAATGTTATTGTATCCTTTTTAAGCACGCCCCAGCGAGTGAGCTGAAGGGAACGAGCCGTGCTGTTCAACTCCTTCTCCTTCGTCAGCTTTTTTGGGGTCGTCACCTTACTGTTTTTCGTGCTGCCCCACAGCCTGCGCTGGCTGATGCTGCTGCTGGCGAGTTGCTTCTTCTACATGTCCTTCGTGCCCATCTACATCTTGATCCTGGCGGTCACGATCATCATCGACTACGGGGCCGGCATTTGGATCGAGGACACCTTCGACCCGAGCAAGAAGAAGATATTTCTTGCCTTGAGCATCGTCTCGGTCTGCGCGGTGCTCTTCGTGTTCAAGTACTTTAACTTCTTCAACGCCAACGTAGCGGCCTTGGCGGCAGCGCTACACTGGAATTACCCGATCGAGGCGCTGCGCATCGCGCTGCCCATCGGCCTTTCCTTCCACACTTTCCAAAGTCTCAGCTACGTCATCGAAGTCTACCGTGGTCGCCAGAAGGCCGAGCACCACTTCGGCATTTACGCGCTCTACGTCATGTACTTTCCCCAACTCGTGGCCGGGCCCATCGAACGGCCACAGAACCTGCTCCACCAATTCCACGAACGGAAATACTTCGATCTCTCCCGGCTGCAGGATGGGCTATCGTTGGCACTGTGGGGACTGTTCAAGAAGGTTGTGGTGGCCGACAGCCTGGCCATCTACGTCGACACCATTTACAACAACAGCAGCTACCACAACGGGGCCACGCTGCTGGTGGCCACCTACTGCTTCGCGTTCCAGATCTATTGCGATTTCTCTGGCTACTCGGACATCGCCCGCGGCGTCTCACGCGTCTACGGCATCGAATTGATGAAAAACTTCGATGCCCCCTACTTCTCGCGATCGATCAGCGAGTTCTGGACCCGCTGGCACATCTCGCTGTCCACCTGGTTCAGGGACTACGTCTACATACCTCTCGGCGGCAACAGGGTTTCATCGGGCCGCAATTTCTTCAACCTTTTCACCGTTTTCGTGCTGAGCGGCTTCTGGCACGGCGCCAACTGGACCTTCATCCTCTGGGGTGCACTCCACGGTATTTATCTGATCGCCGAACGGCTGTGGGGGATCGCCCGCGAATGGTTGGGTGTCGTGCCTCCCGTCGAGGCTGGCCCGGTGCGGAAGGCACTGAGCGTTCTGCTGGTCTTTCACTTGGTGCTGGTCGCTTGGGTGTTTTTCCGAGTCAGCGACATGGCCACCGCGTTCGACGTCACCCGCCGTATGCTGGTACCGACCGGGAACATCTTTTTCGATCCCATCCTGGTTCAGGGCGTCCTGGGCGTGCTGCTCGTGACCGGGGGCGACTGGCTGATCCGCCGGACCGACTACTGGAACAACCTCTGCCGCTACCCGGTAGCCCTCCGCTTCGCCACCTGCTTGGCGATGCTATTCGGGATCTCCCTCCTCGGGGTTGAGAAGGGCTCTCAGTTTATCTACTTCCAGTTCTAAGCCCATGAAGAGGACCGCAGTCTTTCTGCTGCTGACGGTGCTGCTGGATCAGGGGCTCGGCTCCGTCCTCGGTTACATCCAGCGGCAGACCTTCACCGGCGATAGGGGCGGCCTGCTCAATTACGCCCTCACCCAAGAGCCGCAGATCCTGGTGCTGGGCTCGTCGCGGGCGCAGTTCCAGATCATGCCTTCCGTCCTTACAGAGAAGTTGGGGCTGACGGCCTATAACGCGGGGCTCAAGGGCCAGGATTTCCTCTACGCGGTGATGTTCTACGACCTGTGGAAGCGCCGCCATCCGCCCACGAAGATACTTGTGCTGACCATCGACATCGAGTCGCTTATCCCGCGCGAAACTGAAGTCAACACCGCGCACCTCATGGCGCCCTACATTGACGAGAGTACGCTTGTACGCGAGATCCTGTACTCGGACAGCCCCTTCAAGCGCTTTGAGTACCTGGCTCGCACGTACCGCTTTAACGGGAGCGTCCTCTCCCTTGCCAACCACGCCTTCCATCGACCGCCCAACGGCTATGACGGTTTAACCGTCACACCCGGTGCCCTCGACCCGGTGACCGAGACGGGCGTGCTGAACGCCCTCGACCAGGATCGGACCGCCTTCGAGATGGCCCAAGTCCCTTTCTCGCCCCAGAAGCTGAAGTACCTGCGAGCCCTGGCCGAGGAGACTTCCCGTAACGGTACCCGCTTGTTCCTGCTGCACACGCCCATCTTTCGTCAAGACGAGGCCGCCCACCAGGTCTGGGTGGACAAGCTGCGGGCGACACTTGCCGGAATGCCGGGAGTTCAGTTCGTGGACATTTGTATCGCTACGCATCCTGAGCTGTTCACCCGGCCCGAGCTGTACCGAAATCTCAACCACCTCAACCGCGCTGGGGCGGAGATCATGACCGGGTTGCTGGCGGCAGAGACCAAGAGGCGTCTCTAGGGCATGATCCGGAAAAGTGTGTGAGGCGGTTTTCCCTGGCGACGAACGCGAAACGTTTGTGCGGAGATCATGCGCAAACAAGAAGCTTAAGCGCGATGACGATTCATCCCAAAGTCATCGCGCTTCAGGACCGTCGGCGATTGCGGCTTTACCAGGCACGTTCTTGACTCTCGACGGAAGTTCAGGGTTCAACGTAGCGCCACACACCCGCCAACCAGTTCCCCGCAACAATGATGTAGTGGGTCCCGTCAAAAGTGACCGCAGCGCGCTTGGGGCCGTCGGGAGTGTCGATGGGCCAAGTGGTGAAGGACATCCCCGGCTGTGGCGAGCGCACGGCGGAGAACTGGTCGCCAAAGGGTGCGGGTTGCGCGTAGATATACTTGGCCGTGCCGTAGACCACCGCTTGGCCGCCCTGCGACATCTGGGTCCAGGTGGCGCCGAAGTCGGTGCTACGGTATACGCCTCCGTCGCTGCCCCATCCGCCGACGTATGTCACCCCGTCCCATTGGAAAATCTGGGCGCCGCCGTGAGGGTGTTCAGCGCTCAAAACCTTGGTCCAGCTCGCGGCGCCGTTGTTGGTCCGCCAAGTCCCCACCGCGCCGTTCGTCGCTTGCGAGAGCACAAGCCAAGTGCTGCGAGTCGTGACAGGATCGCCGGTGTCGACGAAGAAGGCATACCATGAGGTGCCCGCATCCATTCCCGCCGCCATCGGCACTGAGCGCCAGGTGGTTCCGGCGTCGAAGGACTCGGCTAGTCCGGTTTGCTCGTGGAAGCCCGATAGCAGGTGTCGCCCGTCATAGGGATCGACGTCGACGTTATAGGCGTCCTGCGTGCGTGGCTTGCCATCCTCGGGAAACTTGAACATGTCCCAGTCGACGCCGCCATCGCTGGATCGCCAGAAGAATTGCTGGGAACCGGCACTGTAGAGAGTGGGCGGAGTGTCGGGGTCTCGGCAGCGGTTGGAGTCGATTCCCTGGCCCCACGGCTTGCCCGCGTCGATGCGTTCGCCATTGCGGCCGGTGTTCACCTTGTTCCAGGTCTGGCCAAAGTCGATCGACTTCCAGACCCCCTGATAAGCAATGAACATGTAGATGTCGCCCGGCCGTACCGGATCGACCAGTAGGTCCTGGATCCCGAAGTTGTCGTCGCTGTAGTCGCTTCGTCGCAGAGAGATGCTGGGCGGCGTCACGTTGGTCCAAACGCCGACGGCCCCGCCGCTGGGGGGGCCTTTGCCCATCGGGATGCGGATGCCGCCACACTCGGTGCCCACCAAACCGCGGACATCGATCGCGGTTCCGCGAGCGACGCGGTTCGAGCGGACGATGCCATCTGAGCTGCTCCCCGGGCCAGCCTTCCCGTCTGCCCTTGGCTCAGCACCGCCATCTCGCTTCGAAGCCAGCACAACGCTGTCGGTCTCCTCAAAACGGAGACCCACGGCTCCCCAGGCGAAATAAGAGGCGAGCGCGCACGCTGCACTCACTAGCGCGACGCCGGTTCTCAAGCCGCCAGCTTTGATCAGCCGTTCCGCCTTCATGGTTTCGCTGCCGATCGCCCGCTACCGCAACCACTCATACCGGCCGATTCTGTTGAAAAAGTGGGCGGCATGCGTCAGCAGCGGGTAAGGTTCACTTCTCTGGCTTGGGACTGTACTGAGCGCTCGTGGCTACCTGTCCGCTGGCGTCGACCGCCGCCGGACATGCATCGTTGTGCGCATTTACAAGAGGAATGTTTGGGAAGATTTGAGATCCTACCTTTCTTGCCAACTCGATTGATCCCTCACAGGTAAGGTGACTGTTGTCAAATTGAAGAGGTACTTTTTTAGTGGCCCAAATCTCACAAGCTTGAGGACAGATTGCCCGGTAAACCGAAACATATTCAATTGGACCGCTTTCCAATACAGTCGAAAAACTCCGATCAATTTTTTGCAAAAGACGTGAACGATGCAGATCGGCAAATTCCGCCTCGGATTTATGTAATACGATGGCCCGAGCTATAACTCTTGGAAGCGCCTGATCATATTCCACCATCGGTCCAAATATGATTACTCGATCAGCATACGCGCGAGCAGTGTTTGCGGTTTTCATCAGCTCCGGCAGTATTTCGTCCGATGTCCATCGTGCAGAAATAATAATCCCATCCAAATGGACATTTGGAAGAAATCCCTGAAAGATATGTTGCATCATTTCAGCGCAAGCTGCGCTTCTGCCTTTTTCTGCGAGGACAGGCGTGCATCCGGCTACCGTCGCCTGAAGAAAATTAACAGCTGGATATGATGTTCGAAGCCCAGACCACAGATGCGCAGCGTGACTGTCGCCAACGATCAGGAAATTAGGAACCTTAGGTTTGATCTGCAGGCAATTATTGCCGATGATTTTCTTGATTTCTGAAAAGCACGTTCCGGCCCGCATGTGACTTTCGTCGATTTTGGCGTAAGATAAGACTTCCATTGCTCGGCTTGGATACCTGAAGACGCCCTCGATCAGAGAGGGAAGCGCAAAGGTTGCTACCGCGGTAGAAATCATTACCGCTCCGCCAGCGACTAGCGTGCCGTAAGCCGTGAGTTTATGGGGCTTCTCTCGAAAGGGCCTCTCGATAAACCTCCAGGAAATTGTGGCCGCTAGAAAGCAGACCACGAGGAGAGCGCCTCTTTCGATTCTGCTTGGTCCGGTAACAAAGAGCAGCCGATAGAAGACGATCAGCGGCCAATGCCACAAATACAGTGAATACGAAATCATCCCGATAAAACGAATCGGAAAAAATGCCAAAGCACGACTGATTAGTGTTCTGTTTGCTGCTCCGGAATGAATTACGGCAGCGGCTCCAATGCAGGGAGCAAGAGCGGCTAAGCCAGGAAACGGAGTATCCTTGGAAATGACAAACACGCTGATGAGGATAGCCGCAATTCCACTTGCTCCAGCCAGTTCCGCCTGCCACTGACGAACAAGCTTGGGAACGGCATCAATTGCCAGCAGGGAGCCAATCAGCAGTTCCCACCCCCGAAATTGAACAAGAAAGAACGCAGCCGCTGAGTCAGTGAATACCATCCAGGCAGAGGAAAGAAGGCTGGCGAGGGCGACCGCACACAGTAATAGAATGCGAGTTCTATCGCTAAAATCTCGCATAAGATAAACGACCACCGGAAAGATGACGTAGAACTGCTCCTCGACGGAAAGAGACCATGTGTGAAGCAGAGGATTCGTTTCCGAATTTCTGTCGAAATATCCACTCTGACTATAAAACAGGTAATTCGAGACGAAGAAGATCGATGATAAAATACTTTGACCGGCTTTTGTGGCTTCCGAGGGGAGACCCGAGAAGAACGTGACGACAATGCAAAAGACAAAGACCGTAAATAGAGCGGGAAAAATACGCCGTATTCGTCGATTGTAGAAATCAACGATGCTGTACGTTTTATTGTCAATGTCATGAAAAATGGTACGGGTAATCAAATATCCGGAAATAACAAAAAAGATGTCTACGCCAACAAATCCCCCGGTAGATAGCTTGGGCAAGATCACAAAATGGAAGGCAATAACGGGAAGAACAGCAAGGGCACGAAGGCCGTCAATGTCGTCTCTGTGCATGTTGGTCCGTTTTTCAATACACTATGGGGCCGCGCTGCCCAATTTGACCGTCCGCGACGGGCGCCGGCCAACCGCGTAGCCATTTGCCTGGACCGGTACTTGCACCGGAGCCGGCACTTTGCTCGGCAACGAAGAATGCACCGCCTCTGCAACCACAAATAGATACAGCATCCAGAGAGAATCCAAGACGAGCCAATCTGAATCAGTGAGATTTATAAGTATCGCAAACAGCTCGATCGAAAGATAGCACCACGCGCGAAGTGGGGCCTTGCGCCTTAATCGCTCCAGCAAATGCAAGGAGGAATAGATAAATACCAAGAATATCCAATAGCCGATCCGGCCCGTCTCGAGCTTCAGCTCCAAATACCCGCTATGGCTCGACGGCATGTCCCGGATGTAACCCGGCGCCTTATTCTGCGGCGAATTCGGCACAAAGTAGTACGAGTGGAACCCCCAACCGAACCATGGCTTGTGCGATATCTGATAGTTAATGAAGGCCCATATTCCAGTACGCCCGGTGAGAGTGGGGTCTCCGTACAACCTATATCCTATCCGTTCAATCGGGTTGGACACGAACATGGACGCTACCACGACGGCGGCGACGATAAACGCTGGCGTCAGGCGAGTTTTTTTACAAAGCAGCAATGTCAGCCACGAGCAGACCACCGCGACCAGAGCGAACGCCAGCGCGCTTTTTGATTGGCTCTCGAATACAAGCCAGAATGCCAAGCCTATTGCGATAAGAGCGACAAAACGTCGCCAGCCACGATGCAGAAGCTCATAGCTCGACAAGATAACGCCGGCCGCGCCAAGGAAGCCCAGCTCCTGCTTGTGGTAAAAATATCCGGGATGACCGATTGGAGACGGCGGTGTCGTCAAGACATAGACAGCGCTGACGGCAAGCGCGATGGCGTAGCAAAGATGCACGCTTGGAATCGTGTATTTCGTACGTATGGGCAGAGCATACGGCACAACGACGACGATCACCGCCAGTACCTGCACGACAAGCCGACTGAAGGCAAAGTCCGGGCTATAAGCCCACGTCACGCTTGCGGCCGCGAACACAAGGTAGGCGATCAGACTCACTATCGGCAAAGAGAGGAAGAACCTGCTGTCTATTCGCGCCCAATTCCGGAAAACGAGCGTCAATGTCAGCATGGCCGCGGCCGGCCAAAACAGGATGTTCTCCACCCGCTGCCCTTTTCCATCATCGGACAAAAAGGGAAGGATTAGCAAAACATAAAAAATTGAGAACACCGGGACAATTGCCAACAAGGTGGCGCCCGAAAAACTCTTACTGGGGAAGTCAGATTTCTCCGCACGGTGAATGAACTTTGGCATTTTGGAGCCACACTTCGGTTGGTAAATTACAGAGCGGGATGCTCGCATCGGCGACACGGCGCCCGTGGAGATGGATCGATGCCAACGAAATTCCTCACTCGCAAACCTTTGCAAGACCTTCATCGGTGAAGCCGCTCAGAGCTCTGATCCTGGCCTGTGACGGTCGCTAACGTAGTGTCAACAGCTGGCAAAGTCCGCGCTAGGACTCGAAGCCCGACACTTCAAACCAAGTCGGGAGTTTCTTTTCGCCCCGAGCTGCATACACCCACGTGTCACCGTCTTTCACATATCCGTGCTCACGATACATGTCCTTGCAGGGCCCATTGTGCTCGGTTGCGGTGAAGTATCCTCGTACCTTAGGCGCGCCGAAGCGAGATTTTGAGCGTCGCTTAACCCAGTCCAGCAAGAGGGTTTCGACCCCGAAGCCAAATACCCGGCAAGACAGTACAAAAACCGGCACCTGCAATTCGTCATTTACTTCGCGCACAACCGCCACGCAGACAGTGCCCATCGATCCGAACTTGTCATCGACTTGGACAGTGAGAATGGAATGGTCCGATAACCTGCTCCATTGCTCGATCTCACGGAATGACGTGCGTGAGGCAGCCAGATTCCATTGATTGGTGCGATTGATCAGCTCGGAAGCCCGCTTGAGTGCGGCCTTGTCCGCCCTTCGAAGAACCGCCTTCAGGCCTAACCGCCGAAACATCGTCTCGACTTCGACATTCGTCTCCGACGGCGCTGCAACCTCGCGCTGTTCGCGCTGGTGGTACATTAAAGTCCGATCAAACTCCTGTTCATCGTCGAGCAGTTCCGCCCAAAGCCCAAAAATACGCCACGTGCGTTCGTCGCAGGGGTCGGCCACGAACATCGATGGCCAGCGATCCGAAACCATGGCCCGCTCATCGTGGCGATCATCGACGAAGACGCCGTCTTTCGGCTTGATGTTGAGCTGTTTGAATATCCGTTGGATGCCCTGAACTTTCGGCTCCCAGCTCACCTCAGACGCTACGAATGATTTTTCGTCCAGCTGGCCACCCTGCCAAACGACCTTGGTCGGATCATTCTTGGAAGCGATGGCAAGGACAACGCCCCTTGCTTTAAGCTTGTTTAGGATCGACTGTCGGTCGAGATAGTGGCGCACACCGCGTCCCTCGCCAATCACGCCCTCCCATAGTGTGTTGTCGAGGTCGCAAACCAGTATCTTGCGTGAGAGAAGAGATACTGCAACTGCCCGTTCCATGATTGGGCTGGCCAGAGCACAACTGAAGCGCGTTGGGTGGAGACCAGCAAGAGTGTGCATATACTTTCCAAGCTGCAATCGAGCCGGGCCCGGAGGTGCGACTGCCGTCTCATCGAGGAGATACAGGTGCCGAAATGACCGTTGATTTGTAACCGCCAAGTGTTGCGGCAGCCAGAAATTGAGCAAAGTGCGAGCACGAGAGCGCGAGCGAGCGGTCAACGTCGCCTTGACGACCATACGGCCCAGACTAGTCCCACGCAGGATCGTGGAGGCGTTGCTCACAAAAATGGGACATTCGAAGGTATCGGCCAGTATGTCGACAGTTGTCTGGACAGACTGCACAACGTGTCCGGTCATTTCTCGCACGCGTGTCGAACTGGCGAATGCACTTCCCGGTTCCAGCAGTTGGGCGAAATCCGTGTGAAAATTGTAAGTGAACGGACTGTAGAAAATGGCCAACAAGGCATCGGCCTTGCACGCGTGAATTTGCCTTCGCTGCTCGACGGGATTCTTGCTAATTATGTGTTTAGGCCGAATTAACAGGCCGTACTGAAGCGCCATCGCCGATAGAAACAACGCGACTTCCTCGAAAAGACAATCGCCAAGGAACAGCAAGCGCACTTCTCGCAACGCCGCGCGCTTGGTGGGAAGCTGGCTGTGCAATTCCAGTAGCTTTGCTTCAAGACGGTCACGCTGTTGAACGCCAAGGGGATGGCGCTGGATTATCGAGTCGAGCACTATCTGCGTGCGCGATCCCCAATCAGCGGTTACGTCGGGGGTCAAGTCGGTTAACTCGGCAAAATCCGCCAAACAAATTCCAGTATACAAATCGAGGTATCTGCTATCAGCAGTTTGAAGCCATAGCCAAAGAAAATCCGACGCAGCCTCCCTCCCCAAAACTTCTACGGGAGGATAATAATGAGTGTCATCAAAAGTGGGCAGCATCTCTCCATAGGAGCGCGGAGCCACCTCGGCGAGACCTTTGTCACTCACGAGGGTCAAGTCGTCGTGGCCAGACTCCTGAGACATTCACTCCTCCAACCCCAAGCTGATGCCAACCCAAATCTAGCATACCGAGGCTGTTGCCGCCACTTTGCCGATGGTTGCGGAATACGCTGCTCGCGCATCGATCGGGGCAGCATTCTCCGGCTAGGGTCGGACGCGGACCGGACAAGGAGCTCAGGCAATGCGGG
>Ga0075028_100000604_pt1 | contig 12855 bp, 14 predicted proteins | sample LitLauG_LLR_2014_FD_71390 | JGI IMG/M metagenome (GOLD analysis project Ga0075028, IMG submission 71390) | Freshwater sediment microbial communities from Pennsylvania, USA - Little Laurel Run_MetaG_LLR_2014 | ecosystem: Environmental > Aquatic > Freshwater > Creek > Sediment | place: USA... | reverse complement strand
GTGATCTCATTGAACAAAATCGCGGCCGGCTGATCGCTCTGTTGCAGAAAGAGGGCGGCAAGACGATCGACGATTGCGTTTCGGAAGTGCGTGAGGCGGCGGATTATTGTCGCTATTACGCGAGCGAGGCGCGGCGCACGCTTGCACCCCGGAAATTGCCAGGCCCGACCGGCGAGAGCAACGAGCTGCGCGCGCAGGGCCGCGGCGTGTTCATATGCATTAGTCCGTGGAATTTTCCTTTGGCGATTTTCACCGGGCAGATTGCCGGCGCGCTCGCCGCCGGCAATTGTGTCGTGGCGAAGCCTGCCGAACAGACGCCGCTCATCGCCTTCGAGGCCGTGAAGCTTCTGCACTCTGCCGGTGTGCCGGTGGGATCGCTGCATCTGGTGCCGGGCGACGGCAAAGTCGGGGCCATGCTTACCGCGGATCGCCGTATTGCCGGCGTTGTCTTTACCGGCTCGACAGAGGTTGCGCGCATAATCAGCCGCGCACTTGCGGCCAAAGATGGGCCGATCCTGCCGTTCATCGCCGAAACTGGCGGCATCAACGCCATGATCGTCGATGCCACAGCCCTGCCCGAACAGGTTACCGATGACGTCATTGCATCAGCGTTTCGTTCCGCTGGCCAGCGCTGCTCTGCGTTGCGCTTGTTGTGCGTGCAGGAGGATGTGGCGGACCGCATGTTCGACATGGTCGCGGGCGCTGCACGCGAGCTCAAGCTTGGTGATCCGCGCGATCCGGCCACTCATGTCGGGCCGGTGATCGATGCCGAGTCCAGGGACAAGCTGGACCAGTGGGTTGCCGGCATGCAATCGCGCGGCGCCGTAGTGTTCCGGCTCGACGCTGATTTGCCGAAGGGCGGCACCTACGTTGCGCCAGCCATTGTCGAGCTCGACAGCGCGCGTGAGCTCAAGGAAGAAGTGTTTGGGCCGGTGCTGCATGTGATGCGCTGGCGTGCGGATGAGCTCGATCAGCTTCTCGATGACATCGCAGCGAACGGTACGGCGCTCACCCTCGGTATCCATTCACGCATCGCGTCGACTGCCACGCGCATCGGAGAGCGCCTGCCGCACGGGAATGTCTATGTAAATCGCAATATGATCGGCGCCGTTGTCGGCTCGCAGCCATTCGGCGGCAGCAGATTGTCTGGCACTGGACCAAAAGCGGGCGGCCCCGACTACCTGCATCGGTTCATAGTCGAGCAGGTGGTGACCGTGAATACCGCGGCGTCCGGCGGCAACGCCACGCTGTTGACTGAAGATGAGTAGCGACGACTCCAGAAGCGGAGCTGCTCGAGGCGTAGGGAAACGGTTTTTCCGACAAAACGCCGCTTTTTGGACCCATTTCGCCTGTTAATCGACCAATAACCGTGGCGACATCAGGTGCCCGGACGCCCATCAGTTGTCGCAAGCGTTAACCGGTTTTGCCTGGGGATCGGATATTGTGGGTTCTATGACTGATTCGGTTGCTCGACTCTATGACGCGGTGATTGCCGTCCGCGGCAGCGATCCGGAAAAATCGCGCACCGCCCGGCTATTGCGCGCCGGTCGCGCGAAGATGGCCAAGAAGCTCGCCGAAGAGGCGGTCGAAGTCGTCATCGACGCGATGCACGGTCAACCTGAAGCGGTCGTCAGGGAAAGCGCCGATCTGCTTTATAACCTCGTCGTGCTCTGGGTTCACGCCGGTGTGCATCCTGAAGAGGTTTGGGCCGAAATGCGCCGCCGCGAGCTGATGTTCGGCATCGCCGAAAAAGTGCCAAAAGATTTGGCGCGCGGCGCGGCACGACGTAAAGTAGTGGCGCTGGAGACCGGGCGCATTCGCAAGCGCCGCTGATCCGTTACAATTCACCTCAAGAGTGTGTTGCGATGACCGTTGAGGCTGCCGAGCCGCGTTCTTTGCTGCGCCGTCTTTATGACTGGTGCCTGGCCGCTGCCCACAAGCCGCACGCGCTGTGGATCATGGGCGCCGTATCGTTCGCCGAGAGCTCCTTCTTTCCGGTGCCGCCCGACATCATGCTGATCCCGATGGCGCTGGCGCGGCCTGAACGTGCCTTTGTGATGGCGGCGTGGTGCACTGTGACGTCAGTCACCGGCGGTCTGCTCGGCTACAGTATCGGCGCGCTACTTTATGACTCGGTCGGCGCCTGGCTCATTCACCTGTACGGCTATGGAGACAAAGTTGAGGCCTTTCGGGAGGCCTATGCGCAATGGGGGGCCTGGATCATCCTTCTCAAGGGGCTTACCCCCATTCCGTATAAGATCGTGACGATCACGTCGGGGTTTGCCGGCTACAACGTTGGCCTGTTTCTGCTTTTTTCGATTATCACGCGAGGCGCTCGGTTTTTCGTGCTGGCGTTTCTGCTGCACCGCTATGGCGACCGGGCGCGTCATATTATTGAAAAACGTTTAGGCTTATGGGTACTGCTCGGTGCCGCGGTTATCGTCATCGGTGTCGTGGCAGCGCTATATTTGATCTGAGGGATTGCGTATCTCAATTTGGCCACCGGCTGACTCTAAAGGCCGGCGGCGAAGAGGGGCAGACCGCCGTGAGGCGGGCGAATGGACGCCGGTTTTGGCCAGTCATGGGCATCAAGCGGGCTTTGACCTTTCATCGGAATTACGGAGCGGGTTTCTCCGCGCTCAGGCTTTTGTTGGCGGCCGGCCTTGTGCTGATTTCGGCAATCGCAATCGCACAGGATCAGCCGGCCCCGACGCAAAAGCCTCCTCCGGAGGGATTTTTCGCAACCATCAACCGCTGGTTCGAAGAGCAGACTGCGAATATGAGTTCATCGTTCAAAGACGCGCGCAAGAAGGTCGAAGGGTTCAGCAACGCGGCCGGTGATGCCACAAAGGCCACGGTCGAAGGTGCGAGGGATGCTGCCGGCGCGGTCACGCGTATCCCGACACGCCCTGTCAGCGGACACGAGAAGTGCCAGCTGGCGCCAAACGGTGCTCCTGACTGCGTCGCGGCCGCCAATACAATGTGCAAGGGAAAAGGCTTCGACTCTGGAAAGAGTCTCGACATGACAACGGCCGAGGTATGCCCACCCAAGGTGTATATGTCGGGGCGCACGACCGGGCCTGAATGCACGACAGAGACCTTCGTCTCCCGCGCCATCTGCCAGTAGTGTTTTTCGGCCGCCAGGCGGTGCTTGTGTCGCCGCCGAGCCTGTGTTTCCGTTTCGCGCATGAACCTTTATGCCAAGCTGATCGAACGCGAGGCTGCCGGACGGCCGGTGACTGTCGGCCTTATCGGCGCCGGCAAGTTCGGCACAATGTTTACCGCGCAAGCACGGCTGACCCGCGGTATGCATCTTGTCGCCGTCGCCGATCGCGACGTTGCTCGCGCGCGCCGACAGCTCAAAGCTGCGGGCTGGCCGGATGATGCCTATGGAGCAGCCTCGCTCGCTGAGGCACACAAGAAACGGACGACTTTCGTCACTGACAACTCGGAAGCGTTGATCGCTGATCCGCGGATCGAAGTTATCGTGGAAGCGACCGGAGTTCCGGGCGCAGGTATCCATTATGCGCTCGGCGCGATTGCCAGCGGCAAGCACATCGTGATGGTGAATGTCGAAGCCGATGCCGTGGCGGGCCCGTTGCTCGCGCGCCGTGCCAAGACCGCCGGTGTCGTTTATTCATTGGCCTGGGGCGATCAACCTGCACTGATTTGCGAGCACGTCGATTGGGCGCGCGCTGCCGGGTTCAAGGTGATCTGCGCCGGCAAAGGCACGCGGTACGAGCCGCATTATCACAAGTCCAATCCCGACAATGTGTGGGACATCCTCGACAAATATCTCAACATCTCCGATCGCAAATCGATCAACCCGAAAATGTTCAATTCTTTCGTGGATGGCACCAAGTCCGGCATCGAGATGACCGCCGTCTGCAATGCGACTGGGTTGGTGCCGCAAACAAACGGCCTCGGGTTCCCGCCGGCGACGCGCTTCGAACTCGCCGATATTTGCAAGCCGAAAAGCGATGGCGGCACGCTGGAAAAGGCCGGGGTCACCGAGGTGACATCATCGGTCTATCGGGACGGCCGCGACGTACCGCACCATCTCGCGCTCGGCACTTATGTGGTGTTCGAAGGTGACACCGATTATGCGCGCCGCTGCTTCAAGGAATACGCGATGTTGCCCGATAAGACCGGTAAATACGCTGCGCTTTATCGGCCGATTCACATGATTGGATTGGAACTTGGCATTTCGGTTGCCAGTGCTGCACTTCGCAACGAAGCGACCGGCGCGCCGACCGGATTTCGTTCCGACGTGGTGGCAACCGCCAAACGCGATCTGAAATCCGGCGAGATGCTGGACGGAGAGGGCGGGTTTTGCGTCTGGGGCAAACAGACGCCGGCGGATACTTCGCTTGAACGTGAATTGCTGCCGCTGGGCGTCGCGCACAACGTCAAGCTCAAGCGTGATATTGCTGAAGGGCAGCCGCTTCGATGGTCCGACGTTGCCTACGATCCAAACGATTCCGCGGTGAAGGTACGCCGGGAAATGGAAGCCGCCTTTGGTCGACGGAATGTCGGCGCCGAGCCGGTGTTATGATCTCAACAGAAAAGGTTAAACAGACTTCAGGGAGGATTGTGATGAAGCACCTGCTGGCCGCAACGGCGGCCCTTGCTCTCGTAATGTCGGCGCAGCCCGGACGCGCGGACGACACCAAGCTCACGGTCATCGTATTCCCGGGAGTCCAAAACCTGCCGATGTTTGCAGCACAAGCGAAAAGCTTCTACGCCAAGCGCAACCTCGACGTCGAGATCAAGTTCACGCCCAATTCCGATGAACTGCGCAACGGACTGGCTGAAGGCCGCTACCAGATTGCGCATTCGGCAATCGACAACGCATTCGCTCTTAAGGACAAGGCCAATGCCGATATCGCGGTCGTGCTCGGCGGCGACAACAGCTTCAACCATCTCATTGTTCAGCCCGATATCAAGTCGCTTGCCGATATCAAAGGGAAAACGGTCGCTGTCGATGCGGTCAATACCGCTTACGCTTTTCAGCTCTATGAGATGTTGCGGCAAAAGGGTCTCAATAAAGGTGACTACGAGGTCAAACCGGTGGGCGGGACTGGGTCGCGCCTGGACGCGATGACCAAGGACACGGCAATGGTCGCTGCCATGCTCAATCCGCCATTTTCGGTCCGTGCCGAGAAAGCGGGTCTCAAGGACATGGGTACGGCAGCCGCGGCGCTCGGCGCCTACCAAGGCACATCCGCCTTCGTGCTGCGCAACTGGGGCAAGGCAAACACCGACACATTGGTCAAATACATAGAAGCTTACATTGAGGGACGGCGCTGGAGCTTCGACCCAAAGAACAGAGCCGAGGCGGTCGCGCTGCTGGCGGAGCGGCTGAAATTGTCCCCCGACATTGCAGGCCTGGCCTATGACAGCACCAAGGACGATTTCAGTCCTGACGGCGCCATTGACATGGAGGGCGTCAAGAACGTGCTCAAGTTGCGCGCACAATACGAAGGTGGCACGCCTGCGGATCCTGAGAAATATCTCGACTTGTCCTATTATCAGAAAGCGCGCGCCGGGCTTTAGCGCCGGCGCTATCCCAGCTCGATTTCGCCGTCGACCTTGTGTGTGAGACCGACCTTGCCGATGGTGAGCACCATCTGTGCCTGGACGGTCTCGTTACCTTTCAATCGGCCATCCGCCACCGCCGCACGGATCGCCTTTTCAATTTCCTGCTGTGAGGTGACGCCCACGACTTTGAGGAATTTGCGCAACGACATATTGAGAGCTTCTTCGTTCATATTGAACTCCTGGAAAATCATGTTTCCGCCCATGTTACGGCGGTTATTTCCGCAAGGACATAGCCAGCATTTTTGTTTGGCTGTATGGCGACTTGCCGCTATAGCTAGCCGCAAGCCGGTGTGGCGGAATTGGCAGACGCGCACGACTCAAAATCGTGTTCCCAAAAGGAGTGTCGGTTCGACCCCGACCACCGGCACCACCCAAGTCATCGACAGGTCTCGTGCATACGATGAATAGTTATCTAGCCCTGCTTCGCCGCGACCCACCGCTTGCCGCAGCGGCGATCGTGACCATTGTCGGCGCGCTGACCATCTGCGGATTTTTCTTTTTTCAATACGTCCTTGGCTACCCGCCATGCCCGCTGTGCCTCGATCAGCGCAATGCCTATTACTTCAGCGTTCCACTTGCAGCATTGCTCTGGCTCGGCGCCAATCACGGCGCCTCGAGCAAGGTTCTAATCGCGGGTTTTGCCGTGATCGCCGTGGTCATGCTCTGGAATACCGGACTCTCCGTCTATCACGCTGGAGTCGAATGGAAGTTCTGGCCGGGCCCGGCGGATTGTTCAGGGCCGATCAACAGTCTCGGCTCGGCCAGCAATATGCTGAAGCAGCTGCAAGACATCCGGATCGTGCGCTGCGACGAAGCGGCTTGGCGCTTCCTCGGAATTTCGCTCGCCGGCTATGACGTGCTGGTGTCACTGTTTCTGGCGACGACCGCCGCCTGGGGCGCGAAGGCGTCTCTGGCGCGCGTCAGTCAGTCCGGCTAGAACCCTCGCCAAAGGTTGGTCACCCATGGAAGTTCTGATTATCGGCGCCGGCATCGGCGGTTTAACCCTCGGGCGGATGCTGCATCGCGCCGGCATTGCCTGCCGTATCTTCGAGGCCGCTCCCGAACTCAAGGCGGTTGGTGTCGGCATCAATATCCTGCCGCATGCCTCGCGCGAATTGTGCGCGCTTGGACTGGAAGATGCGCTCGCCACGGTGGCCGTCACCACGCGCGAGTACTGCTTCTACAATCGCTTCGGTCAGTTCATCTACAGCGAGCCAGCCGGACGTTTCGCGGGCTACGACGTGCCGCAATTCTCAATTCACCGCGGCGATCTGCAGATGGTTCTGCTCGATGCATTTGTGGAGCGCGCGGGCAGCGACAAGGTCATCACCGGCTGGCGCTGCACCCGCGTCGAACATGATGGGCCGGAGGCCATCGCTCATTTCGAAGACGTCAATGGCAAGCCGCTGCCGTCGCAGCGCGGCAGCGTCGTCGTCAGCGCCGAGGGCATTCACTCGGTGCTGCGCAAGCAACTTTACCCGAACGAGGGGCCGCCGAAATATTCCGGCATCAATATGTGGCGTGGCGTAACGCGGTGGAAGCCGTTTTTGTCCGGCGCCAGCATGATCCGCGTCGGATGGCATCACCCGGCGAAGCTTTTGATCTATCCCATCCGCAACAACGTCGACGGCGAAGGCCGTCAGTTGGTGAACTGGGTGTGCGATATCGAAACTCCGCAGTACCAATCACGCGATTGGAACAGGCGCGGCCAGTTGGAAGACTTTTTGCCGGCAATGGCCGACTGGCATTTTGATTGGCTCGACGTGCCGAAATTTATCAGCAGCTCGGACGCGATCCTCGAATATCCGATGGTCGATCAGGATCCGTTGCCGCGCTGGAGTTTTGGCCGCCTGACGCTGCTGGGTGATGCCGCGCATCCGATGTATCCGCGCGGTGCGAACGGGGCCGCGCAGGCAATCCTCGATTGTCGAGCGCTGGCCGATGCTCTTTCTGCCAATGCCGACGCGGTTGCGGCGCTCAAGGACTATGAAGCCAAGCGTTTGCCGGCGACGGCGGAAGTGGTGCTGGCAAACCGTAAGGCGCCGCCCGACGCTATCCTGCACGAAGTCTACCGCCGCACAGGCGACAAACCGTTCAAGAATATCGATGACGTCATCAGCCGCGAAGAGCTAGTCGCCCTTTCGGAGAGCTACAAGCGTGTCGCCGGCTATGACAAGGAACGGCTGAAGACACCGGCCTGAGGCCGCTTAAAATACTGACGACCACGAAATGCTAAGGCGCGCGTACATCCGGCGTCGCCCACTGCATATTCGTGGCCGCTCGATGAAGGAACCTTGCGGCTCAACATCATCGCTGAAAAGCATATAGGCACTATTTGTTCCACTACAAGGGCTCAAGTGACACATGGCTAAAACGTCCGGCTACAGCGCAACCGCAAAGTCTCTGCACTGGCTCATCGTGGCGCTGCTCGCCGCCCAGTTCATCGTCGCCTGGACCATGCCGCATATCGGCCGCAACACGCCGGTGACGACCCTGATCAGCCTGCATTTCTCGTTTGGCATCGTAATTCTTGTGGTCGCGATCGTGCGCCTCGTCTGGCGGGCGACCCATGCTGAGCCAGCGCCGCTCGATGGCGTACCGCCGTGGCAGGTGCAAAGTGCGCGGGTCATTCATTGGCTTCTCTATATTCTGCTGGTGGTGCTTCCAATCCTCGGTTGGATCAATGCCTCGTGGCGCGGGATGCCGATCGTGCTGTTCGGACTGGAGCTGCCGAAATTGATTGCTACCCGTGCGCCGGGCTGGGGATGGACCGGCGACGTGCATAGCCTGCTCGCCTATTACGTGATGCTGACTTTGATCGGCCTGCACATCCTGTCCGGCCTCTATCACTACTTCATCCGCTGCGATGGCGTGCTGCAGCGGATGCTGCCGGGCGGCTAGCGCAGCTTTTCACCGCTTCTCGGGCGGAATGTCCCGAATGCGCGCCGAGTGTTTGGCGATGTCGTCCAGGCTGTAGGATAGATGAACGCGCTTCGTCGACGGTGGACGTTTAGCGACCGATAAGCCCGGCCGCCATTCGGTCGCCGGGCGGATCGGGCGCGGCACAAAGCCGCCGCCGCAATTCGGGCACACATTGTACAATTTGTGCTCGACGCAATCGGCGCAAAATGTGCATTCATACGTGCAGATGCGCGCATCCAGGGAATTGGGTGGCAGGCCGACGTCGCAAAATTCGCAATTGGGTCGAAGTTCGAGTGCCATTGTTGCCTCGCTGCCTCGCTCAAGGTTTTTCCGTCACCTTGCGTTTCCAGCCTTCCCAGGTGCGCGCGAGCCCATGCCCTTCGCGCTCCTCGATTTTGCGCGCCTCCTCCGGGTCCATGTAGGTGATCGGTGCGCCCATGCTCATGGCTTGGGCCTGTAGGGTTGCGTTGAGTGCGAGAAAAATAGTGCGGCTCACCACGCGCGGCAGCGATGGTCCCGTGATGACCGCGCCATGACCGCGCATCAGCGCGGCGGGATGATCGCCGAGTGCTTCGGCGAGGTTGCGGCCCAGCGTCACGTTGCGGATCAGCATGTCGGTCATGCCGGCGCGCTCGCGGATCTCAAATACCGGGATGCCGAAACTGATGAAGGCCGAGCGGTGATACATCGGCTGCAGCGGCACTTTTGTGACCCCGAAGGGGATGAGTGACGGGGCATGCGTATGCACGATCGCGATCACATCGGGGCGCAATTTGTAAATCTCGCCGTGGATGTAACGTTCGGTGAAAAGCGCCGACATCGGCAATCCGTGCGTATCCACTGGCCGGCTGTCGAGATCGAATTCCAGAATGTCTTTTGCGGTGACGAGTTGGGCCGCAACTCCGCGCGCCATGAGATAACGGTTGGGATCGCGATTATGCCGAACGGAAACGTGGCCCCAGCCGTCAAGCAGGCCCTGGTCGGCGAGGATGCGGTTGGCGGCGACCAGATCTTCGACCAGCTGGGGGTCAGGCGGGCCGGCCGAAGCGGGTGGTGTTTGTGCGGCCGCGACACTCGCGATGGAGAGGGCGACCAACGCGAACAAAATCGTCCGTCCGCTGCGACGAGGGTGCAGCTTGATGTTCATGAAAAACTCCAATGCAGAAACGGGCGGGACGGCTTACGGCTCGAGCTCGGTATCCCAATAGAGATAGTCGAGCCAGCTCTCATGCAGATAGTTGGGCGGGAATAGGCGGCCGTTTCTGTGCAGATGGTGCACTGTCGGCTGGAAAGGCATTTGTGACGGCCACATCCTTGACTCGCCAGGCGTCAAGTTGCCTTTGCGTAGATTGCAAGGCGAGCAGGCGGCGACGACATTATCCCATGTCGTGTGCCCGCCACGCGAACGCGGCAGCAGATGATCGAAGGTCAGGTCGTCGCGGTCGCCGCAATATTGGCAGGCGAAGCGGTCGCGCAGGAACACGTTAAACCGTGTGAAAGCCGGGTGGGTCGAAGGTTTCACGAAGGTCTTGAGCGAAACGACGCTCGGGAGCTTCATCTCGAAAGACGGGCTGTGTACCGCGCGGTCGTAGTTGGCAACGATGTTGACGCGTTCAAGGAAGACCGCCTTGATCGCGTCCTGCCAGGACCACAGCGACAGCGGGTAATAGCTCAACGGCCGAAAATCCGCGTTGAGCACCAGGGCCGGAAAACCGCTGGGCGAAACATGCACGTTCAAGCGACGCTCCTCGACCTCCTTGGAACGCTGCCGCCACGCAGCTGGACGGGCTAGTAATAGGGCAGCGTGACAGGATTGTGAAGCCGGAACGGGGAGTTACCCGCAAACCAGCTATTTGCGCCGCGCAAAGCTTTTGGCCAGGAATTCGCCGCCCTGGCGCAGGCCTTCTTGATCGATGCCGTGGCCGATTCCCGCCGCGATGTGCCATTCCGCCGGCACCTCGAGCGCGGCCAGGCCTTGCGCCGCGTGAAGCAGCGCCTGAACCGGAATGAGCTCGTCGGCGTCTCCGTGGATCAGCAGGACGGGCGGCCGGCTGCGAATCTCGGCCGCGAAGGCATCGGGTTCGACGTTCTCTGGCATCACGAGCATTCCGGAATAACCGACGATCGCCGCAGGCGGGACGGCCCGCCGTAAGCCAACGTGAAGCGCCATCATGGTGCCCTGGCTGAAGCCGACCAGCGCGAGCGCAGTCGGCGGAAGGTTGCGTCGCTTGAGCTCGGCATCGAGAAAGCTCTCGAGGATCGGTGCCGCCTGGTTTACGCCGGTCCAGCGCTCATCCGGATTGCGGAAAGTAAGTGGAAACCACTCACGGCCGACTGGCGCCTGTCCGCACGGACGCGGAGCATGCGGCGATACGAAAGCGGCATCAGGCAACAGCCCTTGCCAGGCGCGGCCAATTTCGATCAGGTCGTTGCCGTCGGCGCCATAGCCATGCAGGAACACCACCAGCTGGCGCGTGCGTCCCGAGCGCGGCTCCAGCCGCGGGCCGTCGAGTTCAGCCATTTTTCTTTTTCCCTTTCCTCGTCTTCGTTTTGGCCGTCTTTTTTGGCCGGCCATTCGGCTGAACCGGCACCACGTCACGTTTCTTTACTGCATGATAGTAGGCCCAGAGCAAATGTGCCGCCACGCCGCGCCAGGGACGCCAGACCTCAGCCATTTTTGTAAGCGCCTTGGCATCCGGTCGCTTGCGCAGGCCGAAGGCGATGCGCGCAGATTCCTGGACGGCCAGATCGCCGGACGGAAACGCGTCGGCGTGACCCAGGCAGAACAGCAGGTAAATGTCGGCGGTCCATGGCCCAATTCCGTGCAGCGCGGTGAGCGCCCCATGGGCTTGATCGGCGTCCATGTTTCCAACCGCGGTGAGATCGATGCGGCCTTTGGCCACCGCTTTGCCGATCTCCCGGATCGATTTGATCTTTGGGGCCGACAGGCCAAGCCGTTTGAGCTTGTCGATGCGCGCCCGTCTTACCGTATCGTGATGAAACGGATCGAAGGCGGCGAACAACCGGGCACGAATTGCAGCGGCGCTGGCAGTTGAAAGCTGTTGCCCACACACGATCGCACATAGGCCGGGGAAGCCCGCCTCGCGGCGGCGCAGGCTGAAGGCTCCGGCTTTTTCCGCAATCGGCTTGAGCCGTGGATCCGCGACGAGCAACTGCGCGAGTCCGTCCTGCAAATCGGCGTCGGTGTGGAGGAAGTAGGTCATGGGCTTGCTGTATTGCCTAGCAACATATGCGGCTGTCATCGTCCGCGAAAGGACGAACCAGTAATCTCGTGCGCGTGTGATAAGTCTCTTGGCCCGCGTTTACTGGATGCCCCGCCTTCGCGGGGCATGACGCCGAATACAACGATGACCGCCGAGGGTCTATGTCACCACCCGTTTTCCGCTTCGCGCCATCGCCGAACGGCTATCTGCACCTTGGTCATGCGCTGTCGGCCCTGCTCAATGCCGGGATGGCGCACGCCAAGGGCGGACGGTTGCTGTTGCGGATAGAGGATATCGATACGACCCGCTGCCGGCCGGAGTACGAAGCGGCGATTTACGACGATCTGGCATGGCTTGGGCTCCAGTGGGAATCGCCGGTGCGGCGGCAATCCGAGCATTGGGACAATTACCGCGTCGCGCTCGCAAGGCTTGAGGCGATGGGCCTGGTTTATCCAAGCTTCGAAACCCGCGCCGAGATCGGGCGTCTGGTAGCCGCGCGCGAAGTGCAGGGTGCCTGGCCGCGCGACCCCGATGGTGCGCCGCTATATCCCGGTAGCGCAAAGACCATGGTGGACGGTGAACGCAGGCGCCGCATGGAATCCGGCGAACCTTATGCATTGCGGCTCGATATGCAGGCCGCGCTGGCACGCATCGGTGCGCTGACCTGGGCCGAGACTGGCGCCGGCCCCGCCGGCGAGACCGGGGATATCGCGGCCGACCCTGGCGCGTGGGGAGACGTGATCCTCGCTCGCAAGGAGACGCCAACGAGCTATCACCTCGCGGTCGTTGTCGACGACGCCGCGCAGGGCATCACCGACGTGGTCCGCGGCAGCGACCTGTTTCATGCGACTGCCGTCCACCGCCTCCTTCAAGCGCTGCTGGACTTGCCGCAACCTCGGTATCATCACCACCGCCTCATCCTCGAGCCCGATGGCAACAAGCTCTCGAAATCGACGCAGTCCACCGGCTTGCGCGAGCTTCGCGTGCAAGGTGCAACGCCAGCAGAAATCCGCCGGCTGGTCGGGCTCGATTGACCGCCACTTCCATGGCATTGTCCGTTTCGGGGTAAGGGAATGGCGAAACGCAGGCGCAAGAGCAGGCCCGGCAA
>Ga0075028_100000603_pt1 | contig 12863 bp, 12 predicted proteins | sample LitLauG_LLR_2014_FD_71390 | JGI IMG/M metagenome (GOLD analysis project Ga0075028, IMG submission 71390) | Freshwater sediment microbial communities from Pennsylvania, USA - Little Laurel Run_MetaG_LLR_2014 | ecosystem: Environmental > Aquatic > Freshwater > Creek > Sediment | place: USA... | reverse complement strand
AATTCCTCCATCAACTCATCTTTGCCTTCGGCCACCAGCTCAACTAGACGTTCGTGGGCTTCCTGCGCGGCGGCTTTCATGTCGTCGGGAATATCGGTCTCCTTTCCCTTCCCGTTCCCGCCCATTTCATAGAAGCGCGCTTTCATGCGCACCAAATCCACGACGCCTTTGAAGTTCTTTTCTTTTCCAATCACCATTTGCAGCGGCGTAACCGCGCGGCCAAAGGCCTTGGTCAACGATTCCAACACGTGCTCGGCGTCGGCGCGCTCGCGATCCATGCGGCTGGCCACAATCAGGCGTGGAAGATTGATCTCTTCGCAGTAACCCCAAACCCGCTCCGTCACCACTTCTACCCCTGCCACGCCATCCACTACCACCAGCGCAGCTTCGACCACGGGCAGCACCATCTTCGCCTCGTGCACGAACATGCTGAAGCCGGGCGTGTCGAGCAGGTTGATTTTGGTCTTGCCCCATTCCGCGAATCCAATTCCGCACGATAACGACATCTTGCGGGCGATCTCTTCCTCGTCGTGGTCCGTGGTCGCACTGCCGTCGTCCACGCGGCCCAAACGCTGGGTGGCTCCGGCGGTGTACAACATGGCTGAGATCAGGGAGGTTTTACCGGCGTGCCCATGGCCGACGATGGCCAGGTTCCTAAGGTTCGCGCTCTCATACACTTTCACAGGGCTCTCCTTCTGTCTTCGGGCTGCGTCCGGCACCATGGCCGGACCGAAACAGAATCGCAGGGCCAGCCTGCAACACTACCCCTGCAAAGCCCACGATCCTAGCACAGGGCGGCGCAAGGCTCAAACCCGGCAGCCGGGCGGCCCAGCTTCCATCCTCGGTCCCCTCGCTCCTTGCGCTTCCGCATCACTTTGGTGGGCTTGACTCGCCCTTGCGACGGCTTAGACTCGCCCTATCCCCCTTCCTGAGTACCGGAATGTGTGTTTTGCCTCCTCCCCAAGAAATAGCCGGCTTCACGCTAAGTGAGGAAGTATGAAATTTAAAATTTCTGAACAGGTCAGGCAGCTCCTCCTTTGGATACTGCTGATTGCGATTCTGGGCACAACCGTTCTGGCCACGGTTCGGCTGATCGGCACGAACGCCAATACGATCTTTTCGCAGGTAGGATCGAGCACCCGCTAGCTCGTGGAACTCTGATCAAGTTTGCGAAATGGTCTTTAGTCTGTCATCTTGAGCGCAGCGTTCCCGCGCCCAGCGGGGGAATGCGGAGTCGAAAGACCTCTGCGCCACCGACGCGGCCGACATAATCAGAGCTCCCACTAAGGCGCTAGCCTAGCCAAGCTGGCGGTCAAGAATGACCTCCGGTCTGCCTGACAGGTTACCTCTGCGCTCCCGGGTAACCCCGCAAATCCCTTGCAAGAAGCCCCTTCCAGTCCGTTCTTTCTCTAGAGCGGATTGATCCCCCTACACCGCAAACACTGATATAAGGGGACTTATAAACTTATGCATGTCAAGAAGCTCTGCCTCGTTCTCGCCACTTGTTTCGCCACCGCTTGGGGCCAGGAATCGCCCAAAACCACGGTTGAAGGTTCCGAGGCCGCACTCACCATTTACAACCAAAACTTTTTTGTCGCCCGCGAGAAGCTGCCACTCGATCTGCACTCCGGCGTCAACCACGTCGAGTTCACCGGCATGACTTCGCATCTCGAACCCGATTCCGTCATCCTGCGCGACCTCACCGGGCGCCCGCTCCAAATCCTCGAGCAGAGCTACCGCAATGACCCCATCTCGCAAGAACTGCTGCTCTCGCTGTACGAGGGCAAATCCCTCGACTTCCTGACGAACGTGAACGGCAAGGAACTAACCGTTCGGGGCAAGGTCGTCCGCAGCGGTTATGTGCCCGGAGGGGCATTCACACAGCCCATCATCGAAGTCGACGGCGTTCTGCGTTTCAGCTTGCCGGGACAGCCGTTGTTCCCGGCGCTCACGGCGAATTCCGTCCTGAAGCCGACGTTAAGCTGGCTGCTCGAAACCAATTCCAGCGGCAAGACCGACGGCGAGATTTCGTACGTCAGCGGCGGCATGAACTGGCAGGCGGATTACAACCTCGTGGTATCGGACAACCCCAACAAGAAAACGCAAACCGATCTGCTCGACATGGTGGGCTGGATCACCATGCACAACCAGAGCGGGAAAACTTTCGAGAACGCCAACATCAAGCTGCTCGCCGGTGATGTAAACAAGCTGGAGCAACTGCCCGTCAACGGCCGTATGTACGCCGCGAAAGCCGCGATCATGGAAGCGGACGCCATGGCGCCCGTTGTGCGCGAGAAGTCTTTCGACGAGTTCCATCTCTACACCCTGGCGCGCCCCGCCACGCTGCGCGATCAGGAAACGAAACAGGTCGAATTCGTCCGCTCGACCGCCATTCAATCGCAACGTCTCTACGTCTACGACGGCGCGCAGATCGCGCAATACGGTTACTACTCGCCGGAGCAGGCCCGCAACGACCAGAACTACGGCACGCAATCCAACCCGAAGATTTGGGTGATGCAGGAGTTCAAGAATTCCGAAGCCAACCATCTCGGCATCGCGCTACCCAAAGGCCGCCTGCGCTTCTACCGCCGCGACACCGACGGCCATCTCGAGTTCGTCGGCGAAAATTCCATCGACCATACTCCCAAAGACGAGACCATCCGCGTCTTCACTGGCAATTCCTTCGACCTGCACGGCGAACGCAAACGCACCAACATTCACGTCGATTCCAGTCACAACTGGCTCGATGAGAGTTTCGAAATCCGCGTTCGGAATCACAAGAAAGAACCGGTTCAGGTGCGCGTCGTAGAACACTTGTATCGCTGGACCAACTGGAAGCTCACGGAAAACTCTCAGGACTGGAAGAAGAAAGACTCGCAGACCATCGAGTTTCCGGTAACCGTCGCACCCGATGGGGAACAGGTCATCACGTACACCGTGCATTACTCGTGGTAAACAATCCGCGCCGGGTTACCACATTCCGCCGGTCCCAACAGAGAGCGCGCTCAGCGCCATCTCCAGCTTAGTCAAGGCTTCCTCGATCTCGGGATGCCGGTTGAGGATGCCGAGCCGGTCCCGCAGCGTCTTCAACTGCTGGTGCGCCCCGGCGATGTGCTCCAAAACCTGTGCCGAACTGGGTGGCTGGGCTGGTGGCGTGCCCTGCGGATTGGTGTTGTCCATGGCTGTCTCCTGGTCATTGCCAGTTTACGCTTCTCCGCCCACTACCACGAGTGAGTCCAGGAATCAGGCTTCCGGGGCAACGACTCCTGGATTTCGAAGGGGGTGTAGCGAGCCGGAAAAGGTGCAAGCGTTTGCACTTTTATGGAACTCTTCTTCCTCATATTTTGGAAAAATGGTGTATACCTATACACCATTTTTCCCGTTTTGGGACGATTTGGCGGGACCAGGACCTGGTCCCGAGAAGCTACCCTATCCGCTCCGCAAATGTGATCTCCCAGCCTTCGGGATCTTCCATGCCGAACTCCTGCATCCCGTAGAACTGGTCTTTCATCGGCATGGTAATTTTCACGCCATGCTTTTGTGCGGCCTCGAAGAGTTCCTGAATTCCCTGAACTTCGATGAACAAAGTCAGCGCTCCGCCTGGGGAGCGTTTCGCCAGGTCCGGACGATCCTCCGCCACCGCCTTCTGGTCGTTGAAGAAGATCTCCACCGGCCCGTTCGTCACCATGCCAAACACATAGGGCGCTTGTTCCGGAACGGTTTGCCCGCGCTGAAATCCCAACACGCGGCAATAAAACTCCATGCTCGCTTCCACGTCGCGAACCAATAGATTGGGCGTAAGTTTTTGCAGCTTCATCGTCATCCTCCGTGAATTTTAAATTTCCTCAAATTCCGGGGCGGGTGCGAATCGTCGGATCGAAGAGAGCGTACACCTCCGGTGTGCTCGCATCTCCTCCATCCACGTCCCCGCGAGGAGGGACGTAAGTAGGAATCCTCATTGTCGGTGGCTCCGCGCGGAATGGCAGAGCGCGGAACCCGCGAGGTACGCGGGAAGAATACCACGAGGGCGTCCTCTGCCCAAATATGGGCACTTTGCTCCCTTACGACCTTTTTACAACCCAATTGTCAGACTTTGGCGGGAAATGTGCTTTAATAGTCCGCCACCTGAAGTCGGGAAGTTTCGGAGTCTAAGCCCAGGCAGCTCTCGGCTTAGCGCAGTCTCGGACGAAGCATCAGGCCCCTTCTAACGACGGCGTTGTAGCCGTACCCAAGGAAACATGCTGTTCAGCTACGTCGCTTCCGCGTGAGGCGAACACCGCGCAACCAGCGCCCCAGACAGCTTTGTACTGTGCCCAACAAAAGTCGATCAGCCACTCGAGGACAGCCTATGCGAATCCTGTTGTACAACCCTGACAACGGCGTCACCCGCAACTTCATGCCTCACCTCTGGATGTTTCTGCTCCAGTCGCTGACGCCCGCCGAGCACGAAGTCCTCCTGATTGACGGCAACGCCCAGCCCATGGACGAAGCCGCTCTCGCCCGTTATGTAAAAGATGAAAACATCGGCCTGGTGGGTATTGGGGCCATGACGCGCATGGTGGCCAAGGCCTACCGCGTAGCGGACGCCATTCGTGCCGTGGGCGTCCCCGTTGTCATGGGCGGCCCTCACGTCACCGAAATGGCGGACGAGGCTCTGGAGCACTGTAACGCCGTCGCTCTCGGGGAAGCCGATGAGACCTGGCCTGAAATCGTGGCTGACGCCGTCCGAGGCCAGCTCAAGCCCATCTACGCCCCTGTCGATGAAGCGGGCAAAGAACGGAAGCCCTCCCTCAAGGAGTACCCGGTCATCCCCTGGGACAAAATTAACCTGAAGCAGTTCAACCTGATTCCCAAGGCCCTGACGCCGATGATGAAGAAGCTGGGGGCGGGGTGGGGGACGTTTCGCATTATCCCGGTCGAATCCGGCCGCGGCTGCCCTTACGGTTGCGAATTCTGCACGGTCACCGGATTCTTCGGCGACTCCATCCGCTTTCGTACGAACGAAAGCGTGGTCAATGAACTTTTGCTGCTGAAGAAGCGCGCTCAAAGCGAGCTTGGTCAGATCGCCATTTTCTTCATTGACGACAACTTCGCCATCAACGTGAAGCGCACCAAATCGCTCTTGCGGGACATCATCGCCGCAGGCGCTCAGTTGAACTGGGTCGCGCAGATCAGCGCGAACCTGTTGCGCGACGAGGAGCTTGTCGACTTGATCGCAGCTTCCGGCGGCAAATGGGTATTCATCGGCATGGAATCCGTTGACCCCGTGAACCTCGCCGATGTGAAGAAGGGCTTCAATAAGCCCGGAGAATACGCGGCCGTCCTGGAACGCCTGGCCCAGCGCAACGTCTTCGCCATTACGTCTTTCATTTTTGGAATGGACAACGACACGGTGGGCGCGGCCGAACGCACGCTGCAGCAGGTCCGCACCTGGCCGCCGGGGTTACCCATCTTTGGATTACTTACGCCGTTGCCTGCCACGCCGCTCTACAAGCGACTGGAAGTCGCCGGACGCCTGACCCGCCCCAAACACTGGAAGGAATTCGTTCCCTTCGCCATGGCGCACACGCCCCTCAGAATGACGATCGAAGAGGCCCACGCCGAGGTCAACTACGGCTGGACCCACGCTTATAGCCCTGAGGCCCTGGCCAAGGCCGTCGACGCACTCGCCGACAAGCCCCTGGGCTATCGCCTCAATATTTTCGTGGCAAAACTCTTCTTCCGCGGGATCTATTTCCCCATGATGGGCAAAATGGCTTGGCCAAAATGGATCGCGCAAAACCGCCGCACGATCTACAAGCTGGCGAAGGAGGGCTTTGGATTCGGAAAGAGAACGAACTTCGACAGGCCCGCCACCACCCTGCAGACGGCGGAAATCGCCACCCCAGCCGCGAAGTCGTAGGCTGCTAAGGCGTTTCGTGCAGGAGTACGCTCTTACTCTTCGGGGAGAAATTTGTATTCTTCGATGACCGCCGCTACTTCCATGCGTCCACTTGGTCGACCGGTATCCACGCGAACGACTTTCCCTTTGCAATGCACATGAATGCTGGTGGTGGCGGTAAACTCAGGCGGAAGAACAAGAGTGAATTCGATATCGCTGCCCGTCGCCGGCGCGGTATCAAAATAGAAGCAGATACCGCGCGCGCTGACGTCTCGGCTCTCGGATTCGACGCCACTCTTGGGGCCGTCCGCATAGGAAACCGTGAGTGGCAACCGCAAGGCAAAGCGGCGGCTGGAGCGGCGTTCGGGCTGTTGCTCACTCGGCACCGATTCGGCCGGCTTGGACTCCGCCATTGCGTGACCTCCGTGAAAGCTGAGTAAATATCACCCGCCGAAGCGTTACTGTCAAGTCAGTAGCAGGGAGGGCTTGCCACTCAAACGAGTGGCGGACGTAGCTAGAGGTCCATGAAATTACGAATGAGCTGCTTGCCACTGGTCGTCAAAACACTTTCTGGATGGAACTGAACACCCTCGACTGCGTGCTTACGATGACGCAGCCCCATGATGACGCGCTCGTTGCCGGCGCCGGTGAAAGCGCTGACCTCGAGATCAGCGGGTAGTCCTTCTTCCGCGACGATGAGCGAGTGATACCGTGTCGCAGTCATGGGCGACGGAGCGCCTTTGAAGATTGTCCGCCCGTCGTGTTCCACTTCGCTGGTTTTTCCGTGCATCAATTTGCGGGCGCGAACGACATTCCCCCCGAAGGCCTCGCCGATGGCTTGATGGCCCAGACAAACACCAAGAATGGGAGTCCGCCCCGCCATTCTTCGGATTAGTGCAACGCTAATACCGGCTTCTCGCGGCGTACAGGGTCCCGGCGAAATAAGGATGCGTTCCGGGCGCATCTGTTCCACATCGTTAACAGAAACCTGGTCGTTCCGCCGTACCTCCACCTGCGCACCAAGTTCTCCCAGATACTGAACCAGGTTAAAGGTAAACGAATCGTAATTGTCGAGTACAAAAACCATGTTTGGACCTTGCGTTTACGATGCAGTAAGGATATCAGCGCCACGCTATTTTTGATCGCGAATTCCGGGCCTTTGGTCGCGGTCATTTGCGGTTACCCGGCCCTCCAACGGCCCAAATTTTGGGGATTCTCTGTTCAAGGGGCGGAAGCGCGGGGAAGGCGGAGTGCGGCTCCGTCTGATACCAATAAGCGACCGAAAAGAAATTGTCCGAGCGATGGTTGGCGTGGCCGTGCTCAATGGTGGCCCGCAGCGACTTGGTAAAGGTGATCGGAGAATCGAGGTGGAAGCGGTAGACCGACGTACGCGAGCCGGCAATATCAGCGCCTTTCACGGGAACGCCGTAAAGGCCATAGGAAACTGCTTGATCGCCGAAGCCCCATGCCCCCAGAAAATAATCCTCGGAACCTGTGCCATTGATCGAAGGTGTTTCTTCCCCGTCGACGAAAAACATGTCGTCGCCCTCGCCCCACCAATCATTCTGATTTTGGAGGATCGACATGGTGACGCCAACGAAGTGCCCTTTACCCGTCGCTTCCATCCATACGTAGTTGTCTTCTCCCTTGAGATTCTTGCGGTCATTCACGCTCGGCTGACCGTTGCTTTCCCAGTCGTTCGTCCATCCGTGCGCTGGACTAGCCTGGCGATATTGCGCATGAAAATACAACTGGGCGGGCTGGGGTTTGTTGTAGGCCCGGTAATCAAGGTTGAAGTAGAAAGCGTCCGTCTTCATGGAGCCTTCATTGGTCACCGTAATCCTGGCATGTTTCTGGAACGGCATGGGGAAAAAGCAGTTCATTGCCTGTTTGGCGCCGACCGAGAGCGGAATTGACTGGTAAAGAAAATAGTCACCCAAACCGAGGCCGTAGAAGTCTCCGATGGGCGCTTCAACGCTGGGCGTAGGCTCGCCATCCCAGTACATCCGCAAAACGAGGGCCTTAAGGTGGTGGGAATCGGGACTGGCGATGGTGACCCAGAGGTGACTGATCATCCCCGGCCCGTCGGCATCGAGCAGCGTAAGCATTGCGCCCGGAGCGATTTCACGAGCGTCCGCGTTTCCTCCCGAACGGTCGTAGCTCGAGGCGCGCTTTTGGATGTAGTCCTGGGCCTGTGGCAAGCTCCCGAGCCATCCTTCGGGGGACTGCGAGAAAAGCGGATTCGAAACGCACAGGGCAAAAAACAGAAGTGCGATCTTCATGGTCGGCTCCTCAACTGCAATTCAGGCCCTAATCGTTGCCGCGGGCCTTTTCGACCGCTCGCAGCAAAGCTTGGGATTTGTTGACGGATTCTTCATATTCTTTGACGGGATCGGAATCGGCTACGATTCCGGCGCCGGCCTGAAGATAGGCCCGTTTGTTTTTCAGCAACATGGTGCGAATTGCGATGCAGGAATCCAGATTGCCGGCAAAATCGGCATAGAGTACCGAGCCACCATAGGTGCCACGACGAAACGGCTCCAGCTCTTCAATAATCTGCATGGCACGAACTTTGGGAGCGCCGCTCAACGTTCCAGCGGGGAAACATGCCGCGAACGCATCCAGCGCGTCGAGCCCTTCGCGAAGTTTGCCTTCAATGTTGGACACGAGGTGCATAACGTGAGAGTAGCGCTCGACGTGCATCAAATCGCTTACGCTGACAGAGCCATACTCACTGACGCGGCCTATGTCGTTGCGGCCAAGATCGACCAGCATTACGTGTTCGGCCCGTTCCTTCTCGTCCGAGCTCATGGCTTCGGCCAGGCGCGCATCTTCCGCATCGTCGCGGCCTCGCGGATGGGTTCCAGCGATGGGCCGATACTCCAGCTTGCGCCCGGTGACACGCACCAGCATTTCCGGAGAAGCCCCCAGAATGTGCAGGTCCCCGGTCTTCAGAAAATACATGTACGGCGAAGGATTGACGGTACGCAACGCGCGGTAAAGGTCAAACGGTGGGACGCCGGGTTCGAAGTCCACTCGCCGCGAAAGCACAACCTGAAAAATGTCTCCCGCCGCAATGTACTCCTTCGCTTTCTTGACCGCTTTCTGGTAATTCTCCGGGCTCGTCGCTGCATGAATCTTCAACTTCCCTTTCGCGATGCGTCTCTTGGGCAGCCAAGATACACCGCGCGGACCGGCAGCCAGCTTGCGCTCCAGTTTCTCGATATCCTTCACCGCGCGGTCGTAGGCCTTGCGGGGGCTTTCCGCCCGGACATCCGCCGCCGCCAGAATATGGATCTCGTGGCGTACATGATCGAACGCCAACAGGCGATCGAAGAACATCAGGACGCAATCGGGAACGGTTAGGTCGTCTTTAGCGTGGCTGCCAATGTTCTCCAATTGGCGAACCGCATCGTAAGAAAAAAACCCTACGGCCCCTGAGGTAAACGGCGGCAGCCCCGGAACGGGTGCGGCGCGGTGTTGCCGCATCAAATTCTTGACCGCGTCAAAAACACCGCCGCCGTACAGTTCCGTCCGCTTGCCCGTCTGCACCCGGATCTCCGAACCTCGCGCGGTCAACTTCTTGTGCGGGCGAGCACCGAGAAAGGTGTAACGGGCAACCTTCTCGCCACCTTCGACGGACTCAAGGAGAAACGCTTCCGGTTCGTCGGCTGCGATAGCGAGATACGCCGAAACAGGTGTAAGCATATCGGCACGCACAACCTTCGACACCGGCACAAGCGTGTAGTCGCGGGCAAGTCGGGAGAACTCTTTAAAGTCGGGTGTCACCATAGATCTTGCCTAGGGTAGATCCTGCCTGGGGTCGGCAAATGAATTCAACATTATAGAGGTTGGGAGGCAGCCCGGTCCCTCGGCGGAGAAAGCGTGCCTGCTGGCGGCTCAGGCTCGTACACCTTCTGGTGCAACCAGGTCAGGCGAGCGCGGTTGACGGTGCTTTGGCCAGACGCGTATCATTTTTGTTTGGCCCTCATGAAAATGCTTGTCCGTGGGGGCCAGCACGGTAATTTGCATGGCGATCGACAAGAAAAAACTCGAGCAGTTCAAGAAAACACTGGAGACCCGGCGCCTGGAGTTGCGGCACACCGTATCGCGCACGGAGCAAAGCGGGCGGGACGCCGATCAGGACTCCACGCAGGATATCGCCGACAAGGCGGCGAGCTCCTATACCAAGGAGTTTCTTTTCCACCAGAGCAACAATGAGCGGCAGTTGTTGCAGCAGGTGGAAAAGGCCCTGGAGCGGGTTCGCGAGGGCACATTCGGCGAATGCATCGCGTGCGAGAAAGAGATTAACCCCAAGCGGCTGGATGCGGTGCCCTGGACGCGGCACTGCATTGAGTGCCAGGAGAAATTGGAACAAGGAATCCTGGAAGAGTCGGCGCAGTAAAGGGGCGTAGTAAGGGCCGGCTAGGTCTGGCCGCAGGAAGTTTCCTCCGGGCGCCAAATTCACTCTGATTTGAGATAGGACACCATCGTGCGAGCAGAAGTTCGACATCAGTTGAAGGAAGATCGTTTCCGCGAGTTTACGGCGGAGCAGGCGCATTGGGCTTCGGAACACAGAGGTAACCTGATCAAGGCGGGGATTGCGGCTGCGGTTGTGCTTGCGTTGCTGATAGGCGGATGGCTGTATTTCAACCATCGCGACGAGCTGGCCAGCGCGGAGCTGAGTAAGGCAGTTCGCACTTACAATTCGCCGATTCGTCCGGCAGGATCCCCGGAACAGCCGGGTTTCGAGAGCTACACCTCCATCGCGGAGCGGGCGACCAAGGCTCACGAAAAATTTGAGGCTATCGCGACGCAATACCCCCACACCAAGTCAGCGGATTTTGCCCGATATTTTTCCGGTCTTTCCGCCGTCGACATGGGCGACAACGCCGGAGCCGAACGGTCTCTAAAACAAACGGCGGATGCCAGTAACAACGATCTGTCGGCGCTCGCGAAGATGGCGCTGGCATCGATCTATCGCAACACCAGCCGCGATCCGCAGGCGATTGAGCTTTACAAGCAACTCACCGATAAGCCGTCCATGACGGTGTCGAAGGAGGCGGCGCAGATGGAACTCGCCAGCCTTTACGCCGGCGAACAAAAGACCGCGGATGCGCGCAAGATCTACGAACAACTGCAAAAGGATAATCCGGGTACGCAGTTTGCTTCGATGGCGTCCGCGAAACTGCAGGAATTGATCAAGAAGTAGCCTCCGTAGACCCGGGAGCACGGGCCGATGAAAACCCTCGGCAATTTTAGCGATAAGCAGGAAGTCCTGGCCCGGGTTGCGCGGGTACGCGTCGACAGCCCCCGCGTTTGGGGCAAAATGTCGGCGCCGCAGATGGTTTGCCACCTGCGGGACTCCTTCCGTTCCAAGCTTGGAGACGGGAGCGTGCGCCCAGCGGATACTTTTTTCACTCGGACGTTGATGAAGTGGGGGGCGCTTTGGGTTCCCCTGCGTTGGCCGCAAGGCATCAAAACTGTTCCTGAACTAGATCAGAAAATTGGCGGGACGCCGCCCGTCGACTTCGAGGCTGATCGCCAGGAGTTGATTGGGCTAGCCGAACAATTCGCCGGTAAACCAGGATTCCTGGCAACGGCGCGACACCTGTTTTTCGGGAAAATGTCGACCGGGGAATGGATGCGCTGGGCGTATCTGCACATGGACCACCATTTGCGGCAGTTTGGCTGCTAGTTTGGTGAGCCTTAGGGACGGAACCTCTATCAGCGCGGCGCTACGGGATTTGCGGACTCTGCCGGGACGTCTTTCTTCTGGTGCAGCACCTCGACTACCGCCTGATAAAGGCGCGACCGCACTTCGTAGCGCTCCTGCGCCCGCGTAATGTAGCGCACCACGATTTCGACTCCCAGGCTGGCCGGCCGCAGGCTGATGGAGGGGGCGGCGGAGAAAGACTTGACGCCGTAGCGATGGGTGACGCGTTCCCATTCCTGCTCGGCGAGGCGGGCGTTTTTTTCGGTGTCCCGCGTCACCATCTGCAGAATTTTCTCGACCATCTCGGTCGAGTCTTCTCCGACTGGAACTTGCACGAATAGCTCGTCCCAGAGCCATTGGCCCGAGGTGGAGAAGTTGAAGTAGTGCCCGGAAACGGCGTAGCTGTTGACAAAAGCCACCTGGCGCCCTGTAGGGTAGCCAGATCCGCTGGAACTTCCGGTCTCCAGCAGCACCGTGCGCAGGAGGCCAATCTCCACGACTTCCCCGCCCACGCCGTTGATTTCGACAAAGTCGCCGACTCGGATTCCGTTGCGCCCCATGAGAATGAACCAGCCACAGAACCCAAGGATGAAGCCTTGCAGAGCGACAGTGAGACCGGCGCCTACAAGGCCCAGAATGGTGGGCATCTGCTCGGGTGCCCCGAATAGCACGAATAATATGGCAAGCAGGGCAAGGGTCCTAAGGGCAAATCGAACCACGGCGCGCAGAGTGAGCAGGTGCTTATGATCGGGACTGGCTTCACCCAGCAGGCGTTCAATAGCGCGGGAAAGAAGAAAACCCAGTAGCAGGATCGCCGCGATCCACAGGCACGACTGCAACATGGCATGGACGGCCGCCATTTGCCGAATTTGCAGCGAATCGATCCAGCGGCTGTAGACGCCGATGAGTTCCTGATGGTCTTGTATGCGCTTGTCGAACTCCGCCATGCTGCGCTGATCTGCGGAGAGCTTCTGTACGACTTGCAGAGCCGCCGCACCGGTCACGGACTGCTTTTCAGATTCCCCTTGCTGGACCTGCTTCTCTAACGCGTCATGCTTTCCTGATAGTCGCTCCGCTGTGGCGGCGGCCTGCTGCTGTGCACCGCGAATCTGCGTTAACGCCGACCGCAGCAGAAACCACTCCGTGGCATGCGCGCGAAAGCTATGCGGAGAGCTGGACGACTTGGCCATGGCTGCGCCATACGCCAGAGTGCCCAGGCGACTTTCGCCCGCCTCGTGCTGCTCGCGCGCGTGGACCACCTTGCTC
>Ga0075028_100000599_pt1 | contig 12911 bp, 11 predicted proteins | sample LitLauG_LLR_2014_FD_71390 | JGI IMG/M metagenome (GOLD analysis project Ga0075028, IMG submission 71390) | Freshwater sediment microbial communities from Pennsylvania, USA - Little Laurel Run_MetaG_LLR_2014 | ecosystem: Environmental > Aquatic > Freshwater > Creek > Sediment | place: USA... | reverse complement strand
GCCGCGATCGACCGAAACCTTGGTCAGCGCCGCCGTCAGCGTCGTCTTGCCATGATCCACGTGCCCGATCGTGCCCACGTTGCAGTGGGGTTTCGTGCGGTCGAATTTTGCCTTGGCCATGAATTCTCTCCGTTCTCAACGCGTTTTGTATCGGTAGACTGATCGTCCGCTTGGTGGGGTGCAACCCCAAGCCTCGCTATTTCTTCTTCAGCCCTTCGGCCACGTTCGGTGGCACTGGGGCATAGTGGTCGAATTGCATCGTGAACTGGGCGCGGCCCTGGCTCATCGAACGCAACTGGCTGACGTAGCCGAACATATTGGCCAGTGGCACCATCGCCTTGACGACATTGGCGTTGCCGCGCATGTCCTGGCCCTGGATCTGCCCGCGCCGCGAATTCAAGTCGCCGATGACCGAGCCGGTATATTCCTCCGGCGTCACCGCTTCGACCGCCATGATCGGCTCGAGCAACCGGGGACCGGCCTTGGCGAAGGCCTCCCTCATGCACATGCGCGAGGCGATTTCGAAGGCGATCGCGCTCGAGTCCACTTCGTGATAGGCGCCGTCGATCAGCGTCACCTTGACGTCGAGCACCGGGAAGCCAAGCACTGGGCCTGCGCTCATCACGCTCAGCACACCCTTTTCGACGGCCGGCACGAATTCCTTGGGCACCGCGCCGCCAACGACGTCGTTCTCGAACTCGAAGCCGGCGCCCTTCTCGTTTGGCTCGACCACCAGCTTGACGCGTGCGAACTGGCCCGTGCCGCCGGTCTGCTTCTTGTGGGTGTAGTCCTGAGTCACCTTCTTGGTGATGCTCTCGCGGTAGGCCACTTGCGGCTCGCCGATATTGGCGTCGACCTTGTAGGTGCGGCGCAGAATGTCGACCTTGATGTCGAGATGCAGTTCGCCCATGCCTCGCAGGCGGGTTTGTCCGGACTCGTGATCAACCGAGACGCGGAAGGACGGGTCTTCCTTGGCGAGCTTGTTGAGCGCCACGCCCAGCTTTTCCTGGTCGGCCTTGGTCTTGGGTTCGATGGCGATTTCGATGACCGGCTCAGGGAAGGTCATCTTGTCGAGCAGGATCGGCTTTTGCAGATCGCAAAGCGTATCGCCCGTGATGGTATCCTTGAGGCCGACAAGGGCAACGATATCGCCGGCAAACGCCTCGCCGATTTCCTCGCGGTTGTTGGCGTGCATCAGCACCATGCGACCGATGCGCTCGGTCTTGCCGCGCGTCGCATTCAAGACACCCGTGCTCTTGACCAGCACGCCCGAGTAAATCCGGCAGAAGGTAAGCTCGCCGTATTGGTCGTCCATGCTCTTGAAGGCCAGCATCGACAGCGGATCGGTGTCCAGCGGTCGGCGGAGGATTTCCTCTTCGGTCTTGAGGTCGATGCCCTTGGTCGGAGGAATATCCTGGGGGCTTGGCAGATAATCGACGACGGCATCGAGCAGCGGCTGCACGCCCTTGTTCTTGAACGCCGAGCCGCACAGGATCGGATACCAGGCGCCCGTGACCACGGCCTTTCGGATCAGCCGGCGCAAGGTGGCATCGTCGGGTTCCTTGCCCTCGAGATAGGCAGCCAGCGCCGTTTCGTCGAGCTCGACCGCGGCCTCGACCAGCGACAGCCGGTACTCAGCCGCCTTCTCGGTGAGATCGTCAGGAATCTCGATGTCGTGGAACTTGGCGCCGAGACCCTCGTCTTCCCAGATCACGCCCTTCATGCGGACAAGATCAACGAGGCCCTTGAAATTGCTTTCGGCGCCAATCGGCAATTGAATGGGAACTGGCCGGGCGCCCAGCCGCTTCTTGATATCGTCGATGCACTGGTAGAAATCGGCGCCAGTCTTGTCCATCTTGTTGCAGAAAACGATGCGCGGGACTTTGTACTTGTCGCCCTGTCGCCAGACCGTTTCGGTCTGAGGCTCTACGCCCTGGTTGCTGTCGAGCACGCAGACCGCGCCGTCGAGCACGCGCAAGGATCGCTCGACCTCGATGGTGAAATCGACGTGGCCGGGCGTGTCAATAATGTTCAGGCGTCGCTTCTTGCCGTCGCGCCCTTCCCAGAACGCGGTCGTGGCGGCCGACGTGATGGTGATGCCGCGCTCCTGCTCCTGGACCATGAAGTCCATGGTGGCGGCGCCGTCATGCACCTCGCCGATCTTGTGGCTCTTGCCGGTATAATAGAGAATTCGCTCCGTAGTCGTGGTTTTTCCGGCATCGATGTGGGCCATGATGCCGAAATTGCGATAATCCTCAATGGCATAAGCGCGAGGCATGGGAACTGTCTCCGAGGGTCTCTACTACCAGCGATAGTGCGAGAAGGCGCGATTTGCCTCCGCCATCCGGTGCGTGTCTTCCCTCTTCTTCACCGCTGTACCGCGGTTGTTGGCAGCATCCATCAGCTCGCTGGAGAGCCGTTCGGACATCGTATTCTCGTTGCGGCCGCGCGCCGCCGTGATGATCCAACGGATGGCCAGCGCCTGCCGGCGCTCCACCCGCACTTCCACCGGCACCTGATAGGTGGCGCCACCGACCCGGCGCGAGCGCACCTCGATGGACGGCATCACGTTCTTCAGCGCTTCGTGGAACATCTCGATCGGGCTGCGTCGGGTCTTCTGCTCCAGCGTATCGAGGGCGCCATAGACGATCGACTCGGCGACCGACTTCTTGCCCTCTTTCATCACCGAGTTCATGAACTTGGTGACGATCAGGTCCCCGAACTTCGGGTCCGGATTGATTTCACGCTTTTCTGCGCTGTGACGACGCGACATGCTGTAGTCCTTTAAGAGGGGACTAGGGACTAGGTACTAGGGACTAAGTCCCTGCTGCCTGCCACTACTTAGTCCCTAGTCCCTAATCCCTTATTCCCAAACTCACTTGGGCCGCTTGGCGCCGTACTTGGAGCGGCGCTGGCGGCGCTTGACCACGCCTTGGGTATCGAGCACGCCGCGGATGATGTGGTAGCGCACGCCCGGCAGATCCTTGACGCGGCCGCCACGGATCATGACGACGCTGTGTTCCTGCAGGTTATGACCTTCGCCAGGGATATAGCCGATGACCTCAAAGCCGTTGGTCAGCCTGATCTTGGCGACCTTTCGCAGCGCCGAGTTGGGCTTCTTGGGCGTGGTCGTATAGACGCGCGTGCAGACGCCACGCTTTTGCGGGCAGGCCTCCATGTGGCGGGCCTTCTCGCGCTCTTTCGGCTTCACCCGCGGGCTGCGGATCAACTGTTGAATTGTCGGCATTCGCCTCGTCCACAGTGGCTGAATTCACAAACGGCGGCACCGAACACGACTGCCTCCAGGCGCCTTGGTCCAGGGACAAACGTGTCCCCAGCCAAAGTGCTCTTGGCAGAGCATTCGGCTGAAAGATCAGAGGATCCCGCCCGACATCGCGGTCAGGATCATGGTTCCGAACTTTCCATCGGTACTTTGGGCGGCAGTGTTTAGGTCGTTTGCGTCAGGCGCCTGCTGGCGCGGCGACGGGAAGACAACCTACCACCTGCTGCGAAAAGTGAGCGCCTTATAGACGCCCACATCCACATGGTCAACGAAATCCTTGTGTCCAGGGCCACTTTTTTCTCTGGCCAAGCAGGTCAAGATTCGACGGCCAGCCCTGACATGCCAGGCATCAGCTTAAAGACGCTGAAAAGGCTGGAAACAACAGAAAATCGCGCCATTTCGAAGGCAGCTCGAAGGGCGCGACCGCGTCAGGCTCAGGCGCGCGCGGCAAGGCCCGCGGGTAGCGGCGAAGCCGAGACGGCCGGCGCCGGGACAACGCGCTCCACCTTGCGATAATCCTCGGGCAGCTTGGCCCGCTCATGGACGAACCGGAGCACCGCGTCGAACGAGCCGTACTTGCCGTGATCGAGATGCCGGCCACCGGCATATGTAATGAGGCGCTTGGGCCCGGGCAGCGCCTCGAAAACCTGGCGGCCCATCGGCAGGGGAATGATCTGATCCTCTTCCCCATGCAGCACCAGCACTGGCGCCGTCACCTTGGGCGCATGGACGAGGGTCTCGTAGCGATCGAACAGGAACCGTCGGACCGGCAGCATCGGATGGCGCTTGGCCGCCACGTCGGTCAGGGCCGTGAAGGGTGAGTCAAGCACCATTCCGGAAACGTCCCGCTGCGCGGCGACCTGGGCTGCGACGCCCGTGCCTAGGCTTTCGCCATACACCACGATGTCGCTGGCCTCGATGCCTTGGGCGACCAGCCAATCAAAGGCAAACACCCCATCCGCGACATTGGCTCGCTCGCTTGGCAAACCCGTGGAACCAGAAAAGCCGCGATACGCCACCATCAGGATTCCGATGCCGGCGGCCTGGTAGCGGCGGACGCGATCGGCCCGGCGTGCGAGATTGCCAGCCTGACCGTGGAAATAGAGGAGCGTTGGCTTTCCGGCATCAGGCAAGCCGTGCCAGGCCACCAAGGTCTCGCCGCCCGGAACCGCGAGCGCAACTTCCGTCACGTCCGCAAGACCTACGCGGCAAGGGGCGATGCGGCGGGAATCAAGCCTGTAGACCAGCCGGTGCTGACCGTAATACATCGCCAAGGCGAAAGCGGAGTAAAGCACGCAGGCAACTAGCAAAACGCTGATGATCGAACCCATACGCGGCTATCTCGTCCTTTTGTCGGGAGGCCCAGTGATGAACATCGCCGGGCATGATTCTGCGGATTTGGCCCCAAGTCGCGCCCCTCGGAGCCAAACTCCGAAGCGCCAACACTTGGTCTGTCGCTGCGCCAAGGACCATAAGTTCAGTCCATTTATATTAATTTTCAAGGATTTGCGCGCGCAATTTAATGTCTGCGACAATCCTTCGCACTCGCAGCATTTTTCTTGCTGCGCCGCACAATCCGGTTCGATTCCCAATCTGTGAGGGCGAAATTAAGGTCATGGATGAAGAAAACACCATAAAGTACGGAGACGAAACGACGCAGCGGCTCGACAAATGGCTTTGGTTCGCACGTCTGGCCAAAACGCGCTCGGCCGCTCAGCGGCTGGTGACGGATGGCCAGGTGCGGATCAATCGCGAGCGTGTGGGAAAACCCGCCCAAACCGTCCGGGTTGGCGATCTGGTCAGTGTCGAAGTGGCGAGCCGGTTGCGGTTGCTTGAGGTGCTGGCGCCCGGAGCCCGGCGTGGCCCTGCCACCGAGGCCGCGCAACTGTTCCGCGATCTGGCGCCCCTACTGCCGCGTGCTCCGACCGAGCTGGCCGCTCACCCCGTCGTGCCGGCCCGTGACCCAGGCGCCGGCAGGCCGACCAAGTTGGAGCGCCGCCGCACTGACCGGCTCCGCGACCGTTGAGCGGACGGCCGCGCCGCTTGCGGTGCACAAACGCTTGCGTTATGGACGGCCCCGGGTCTTGACCGAGATTTTCGAGGATACCAACAGCCGTGACATATGTCGTCACCGAAGCCTGCATAAAATGCAAGTACACCGATTGCGTTGAAGTGTGCCCCGTCGACTGCTTCTACGAGGGCGCCAACATGCTGATCATCCACCCCGACGAGTGCATTGACTGTGGTGTGTGCGAGCCGGAATGCCCGGTCGACGCCATCAAACCGGACACCGAGAAGGGCTTGGAGAGATGGCTGGGGTTGAACAAGGAGTACGCCAGCAAGTGGCCGAACATCACGTCAAAGAAGGACGCCCCGGCTGACGCCAAGCAGTTCGAGACCGAGCCGGACAAGTTCGCCAAATATTTCTCGGCGGAGCCTGGCACGGGCGATTAAATCAACTGGCCTGTTTAATGCAGTCGTTTCAAGCCCACGCGCGCTGAATCCGGGCCGCTCCGGGGTCATTGTGCCAATCTGAACCGGGGTGGAGGGTAGCGTTAACAAAGAAGCCCTTCATCCGGAGACAATTTTCTGTTATATTCCCTCCCAGAGTGAACAAGAGATACTTTGGGCGTTGGTGAGCACGACGCGGTCCGCAGGGCTTGAGAACCCTGTGCGTCGCGGGTTCCAAAATAAGGCCGTGGCAAGCTCGGCGATCGGTCACCCGATCGGAGATGGCTTACTGCGGCCGGGTTGGTGTGTTTCCGATGCCCTCGTCTTGCGTCGCTTTGGACCGGATTTCGCCACCGCAACTATTCTGCCGGTCCGCTCTAACGAATAGATTGCCCGCCGTCAACGGTCCCCCTGCTGCCGCTGCCGGTTCGATGTGTCCCTGTGCCTTTCGGGGCCCGCGGAACGACCCGTGACGTATGACTGCATGACCAGGAAGAGTCGAGTGATGGCCGCCAAGACCCAGAATACCAACAAGAAGCATTCCACCGGCCACAAGGCCAAGGTGACAGCGACCGCGCCGCGTGGCGGAGCCAAGGCGAAGGTTGCAACTCCGCGGCCGAAGGCCACGCCAGCGGCACACGCCCCCGTCAAGGCGAAGGCCGCGCCCGCGCGCAAGCCCGCTCCGGCTCCTGTCAAGGAGGCCCGCGCCTCCAAGCCGGCCCATCAGCCGGCCGCCACGGCTCACGCCAAGCCCGCCGTCCATGCCAAGCCGGTGGCCCATCATACGCCGGCAGGCGCGCGCCCGGCCGCTCACACTGCCGCCCACACGGCGGCCAAGCCACACGTCCATGTCGCGCCCAAGCCGGTTCTGGCGCCCGTGGCCCACGCCGCGCCGGCGTCCAAGTTACCGGTGCAGCACGCCGTCCGGCCGGCAGTGTCCGCGCCATTGCAGCAGCCGCGTCCGGTGCTGGCCCCCGGTCACCGTCCGGCCAGCCACGGCCCCTCGCTCCAGCACAAGCGCCCGCATTTCGGCCACCACCAGTCCGGCCAGCTGCCGCGCGATGTGATCGAACGCAATCCGACCCTGAAACTCGACCCCAACAAGAAGAAGACACTGCAGCGTCATGGCTTCCGGACCAGCGAATATGTGGTGTACCCGTCGCATGGCGTGGGCAAGATTGTCGCCATCGAGGAGCAGGTCGTCGCGGGCCATGCGCTGGAGCTGTTCGTCATCAACTTCGAGCAGGAGAAGATGACGCTGCGGGTGCCGACCGCCAAGCTCGCCGCCGTCGGAATGCGCAAGCTGTCCGAGGACGGCATCGTGCGCCGGGCGATGGAGACGCTGAAGGGGCGTGCCCGGATCAAGCGCACGATGTGGAGCCGCCGCGCGCAGGAATACGAGACCAAGATCAATTCTGGCGACCTGGTCTCGATTTCCGAGGTGGTGCGCGATCTCTACCGGGCCGAGACCCAGCCCGAGCAGAGCTATTCCGAGCGCCAGCTGTTCGAGGCCGCGCTCGACCGCATGAGCCGCGAGATCGCCGCGATCGAGAAGCTCGACGAGCGCGGCGCGGTGCAGAAGATCACGGAGGTGCTATCCAAGAGCGCCAAGGGCCGGGCCGCCAGCAAGGCCGCCGAGGAGGCCGCCAGCACGGGTGGCGAAGTCGGCGAAGGGCAGGCTGCCTAGGAAGTCGCCTAGCAGATTGCGGCGACACCTCGCAGGGAAAAGGGCCGTGCACACGCATGGCCCTTTTGCATTGTATGCGGAAAACGGGTACACCTCGTGACGGCTGAGTTCTGTTCGGTCGCTTGCGTATCGATCGAGCGTAGTACAGGGTTCGGGATCATGTTTGGCATTGCGGTACCACAGGTCCGGCCGTGGACGGAGACCAGTCCAAGCCGCGCGAGCATGAGCTTCCGGGGCCGGCGTCAAGCCGTCAGCGGACAACTGAAGCCGCTCTTCGAGTCCGTCGCCCGAGCTTCCGACAGCAGACTTTGGCTCGGCCTGAGCCTCTGGTTTCTGCTCGTCGGTGTCATAACGCAGACGCTGATACCTCTTACACTGATTGCCGTATCGCCCGATTCCGGCGGTTTTCAGGCGATCGCGCTCGAGCTGTTGGCAAGGATGCAAACCGGCGGCTGGAGTGCCTGGCACTTGTGGCCAGAACAGCAAGCACCCGCTGGCATAAGCGCCGCGATTTATTACGCGACCGGCATGACGTCCCCCATTGTCGTATTGCCGCTGCTTTCGGCCACCCACGCCACCAGCGCGGTCATACTTGAGAAGCTTGTGCGCGGTGGACTTGGTGGGAGACCGACCTATCGCTTGCCAGCTCTGCTGATGGCGCTGTTGCCATCGTCGCTCGTCATCGTGTCGACGGTCCACAAGGATGCCTTCTCGATACTGGGTATTTTCTGCATTCTCTATGCCTTCCACAAGATTCGCGATGGTGTGTCGCGGCCCACGTCCTGGACCAGCCTGGCCGTCGCGACGGCGCTGTTGATATTTGGCGCCGTACTGATCTTTGTCGTTCGCGCCTATCTGCTGCACCTGGTCCTGGCTGGCGCCATTGTCCTTTCGGCGGCAATGCTCGCTGGCCGCCTTCTCGACTCCAGACGCGTTGGCGGCGACCTGGTGCGACTTGCTGGCGGTTTGGTTTGTGCGCTTGTGTTGCTGGTGGCGATCATACGGATTTTATCTCTCACGGCGGCGCTGCCTGACGGAACCATGGCGAATGACGATATTCAGGTGCAGGCCGAGGCCGCGCCGGTCGCTTCATTGCCGATTGCATCCGCGAGCCTGTCCGTCGCGGTGACGCAACCAGTTTCAGCGGGGACTTCGGAACAGCCAAATCCGGTCAGAACCGTTGAAGCGACACCCGCTTTGCCCGCGGCGGTTCCATGCGCTGTGCCTGAGTTCGTGCGGGGGCGATCAAGGGTGCTGATCGACGTACGCGAGCATCTGTTGCTGATGGCGCCGACCGCCTACAGCAATATCGACGCGGCGGTCCGTCTGGAGAGCGGCTGTGATATCGCCGCCTATGCGCCGCGGGCGATGGAGATCGGGATGCTGTCGCCGTTCCCCGCGATGTGGCTTGGGGCGGCTGGCAGCCATCAGTCGGGCCTCGCGATTGCCATCTCGGCCGCGCAAATGCTCCTCTACTATGCCTGCCTCCTGGCCCTGGTGGCGGGCATCGCCGTTTCGCGCCACGTTCGCGGCTTCGTGCCGGTCATGCTGTTCTGCATCGTGATCGTCACCATCTATGGCATCGCCATTCCGAATGTTGGAACGCTCTACCGTGAACGGATGTTCAGCGTCTTCCTGTTGTGCGGAGCCGGACTGCCGATCCTGCTTGACCTGCTCCAGGGGCGTTACCGGGCGCTCCGTGCGTGAGCCGCCGGGGGCTGGTGGCGAGGCCAGCGCGGTGGCCATTTCTCCGCTCGCGGACGACCACGTGCGGGCAGGTCCAGGGCGCGTCACGGGGCATCAATCTGGACCGTTTTTCTGCCTTGTGCCTGTCGTGTGTTGCCGTGCAACGTCGTGTTGACGTCGCATCTCGGCCATGTCCGGGCGTAATCGCGCCACGGTTCTGCGACTTGTTTGCCGGAAGGGGTCCATCAGGGTAAATTTGCTGCGGTGCAGCATGGCGAACGGGGGATGCGGGAGGTCAATCCTGACCGCGGGCTTGCCTTTTTGGCCGGACGCGGCAAGGTCGAGGCCGTGAAGGTCGCGCATATCATTTCCAACCTTGGCGGTGGCGGTGCCGAGACCAGCCTGTTCCGGCTGGTTCGCGCGCTGCCGCGAGCCGAGTACCGCCAGACGGTCATCTCCCTGTCCAAGGGTGGGGTGTATCCGGATCGATTGCGCGCGCTCGGCGCCGAGGTGATCGAGCTGGACCTCAGGCCGCGCCTGGGCAGCTTCCAGGACTTGCGAACACTTGGCCGTGCCCTTGAGCGCAACCAACCGGACATCGTGCAGGGCTGGATGTATCACGGCAACGTCCTGGCGACACTTTACCAGCCAATCGCGGCCAGAGGCGCCAAGGTCTGCTGGAATGTGCGCCAGTCCTCGGCCTCGCTCAAGGACGACAAGCCGCTGACCCGCGCGCTCATCGTGGCCGGCGGACCGCTCAGCCGGTTTTGCTCCCGGATCATCTACAATTCGACGCTCTCGGCCGAGCAGCACGAGGCTCGCGGCTACGCCGAGGCCAAGCGCCGGATCATCCATAACGGTATCGATACAGAGGAATTCAAGCCTGATGCGGCGAGCCGGGAGCGGCTACGCGACTTGTTCAAGCTGCCAACGGACGCAGTGATCCTGGGGCGCTTTGGGCGCAACACTGTCATGAAGGACAATCGCACCCTGCTGCGCGCCTTCGGCCTGCTGGCGGCCAAGGACCGCCGCTGCCATCTGGTGGCGATCGGCCGAGGGATGTCGAACGACGATCCAGAACTTGCGCGATGGGCGAGCGAATCGGGGGCGGCCGAGCGGGTGCATTTTTCCGGCGGGCACATGGAATTGCCCGCGCTGATGCCGGGGTTCGATGTCAATGTCTCCAGCTCCGGCGCGTCCGAGGGCTTTCCCAATGTGGTCGCCGAGGGCATGGCATGCGCAGTGCCGACGGTCGCCACCGACATCGGTGAATCACGCTTGATCATCGGTGACCCTTTGCGCATTGTGCAGCCACGCGATCCCGCCGCGCTGGCAGGTGCCATCGGCGCGGTGCTGGCGTTGTCGGCCGAGGAGAGGTTGGCGATGGCGACGCGGGATCGCGCGCGGATCGGGGAGCAGTTCTCGATGGCCGCGATGGTGGCGGCGTATGTCGAGGCTTGGCGGGGATGTTTGTTGTGACGATTGGGACGGACAAATACACCGGGAAAGCGGGCCAAGAGTACTTCGATGCCTATCGAGCTGAGCTGCTGTCACCGGAAATCGGACAGCGGAAGGCAGACAAATTGAATGCCTATTTGGACCCGTCTTGGTCCATTGTCGATTTCGGATGCTCTGCCGGACAGATCACCGCTAAATTGAAGGTGCGCGAAAAGGTCGGCGTTGAAGTCAGCGAAGCTGCGGTTCGTGTAGCTCGTGAGGCCCATGGCTTGCAGGTTGTGCGTACGCTGGATGAACTACCCGCTTCCACCTACGACGCCGTAGTAACCCATCATGTTCTGGAACACGTCGTCGACCCTATTAGAATCCTATTGGCATTCCAGCGCATTTTGAAGTCCGCCGGCAAGGCTATCATTGTCGTCCCAGGCGAAGCGGCATGGTATCCGGGGCACAATCACTGGCGCGAGGAGATCAACAAACACCTGTTCTCGTGGACACCGCTGACTCTTGGCAATCTATGTGTTTCGGCTGGGTTTGTTGTAGATGTCGCCAAGCCGCTGACTTATACCGAACCATCAAGATATTTTGGACCGCTGAGGCATCTGCCGATGTCAAGAAAGGTGATGGGGCGTTTGCGTCAGTACATCAGAGGCGAAAACGAGGTCCTGCTCGTTGCTCACAAGCCTTGAACCTTCAGATCATATCCGAGTTTTGGACTCCAACTTGCGCAGAACGAAAACGTGGCATGAACTGCCAAGAACCTTGCTCAACCGCCGGCGCGCATCGAGCCCAAGCGCACCGCCAAGAAGGCTGAACCCGGTGTAAGCCAACTTATTGGTGTCATGCTGAGTAACCGCCCAGCCTGTATCCTCAAACAGCCGTTTCCAGCGGCGCCCACTGAAATAGTACAACTCAGACATGGCGTTGCCGATTTCGCCATGCCGGCGCGGCACAAGGTGTCTTGCTAGCATGGCTGCATTGGACGGCCTTGCGGAACCGGCCTTTGCTCCTGCCTGATTTTCGTCCTTGCGCGCGCCTTGCCGAGCCCCCGAGGCCAGCTTGGCCATGCCGGGATAGTGCAAAACCGTCGTCCACAAGCGCCAAGTCGACGTTGGCAAGAGGTGCAGGGCAATCCCATCCGGTTTCAAGATGCGCAACAGCTCACCCTGGAACTCCCGGACATGGGCTATGTGCTCCAGCACATTGGACGAAAACACGACGTCCGTGCTGGCATCGGCGAGCGGCAGCCGGTGCCCGTCATAATCTCGAACTGGAAAGACACGATTGCCCGAATAGCTGCTCCCGGCGAGGTCAAAACTTTGGACGTCATAACCGGCAGCAACAAACTGCTGGGCCTGCCAACCGCTGCCACCGCCAATCTCGACTAGACTTGCAGGCGGCGGTTTCAGATTGCCCAACTTGGCAAGCGCAAGATCGCCTTCGGCTTTACGAAGATCTTCGAGAAAGCCCCAATCCATCACTCAATGCTTTCCGCCCGGCAGGCGCATATATACATACTCGTCGCACCCGGACCCGAACACGCCCAGCGACCGCCCACGCGCGCTTACCTTGCGCGCCGAGAAACCGAGTGCTGACAAACGGCTCTCGACCTCCCGCGCCGACGCGGACTCGTATGGATAGCCGCCGAGCCAGTCATGGACATCGTGGGCGAAGTCCATGCCGCGATTGGAGCGGTAATTGGCGACGAAGTCCTGGTAGCTGCCCTTGCCGCGCACGCTTCTGGCTAGCCGATATGCAGAGATATAAGCGCTTTGCGCCAGCTTCTGCGCACCCGGCGAAGCCTTGGAATACCAACGCTTTTCCAGCTTCCAGAATGGATCAAACACGATGCGCCGATAGAGCGCGATCGCGAGCAGTCCACCCGGCGCCACCATCGCGGCGGCCTTGGCGATGGCTTCCCACATGGCACCCGTGTGATGCAGCACGCCCCAGGAATACACAATATCGAACCGCCCGTCCCGCTCCGGATCAAGGTCGAACACGCTGACCGCCTTGGCCTCCCATGGCGCACCAACCGCGAATTTCGTCAGCACCGCGCGCGTTGTCGCGACGCTGTCGGTGTCGATGTCGGTGGCGAGCAGCCGCGAGACGCCAAGCTGCGCGGCGGCCAGCGAATGGACGCCCGAGCCGCAGCCGATGTCGAGGAATGAGCGGCCCGCGAGGTCGCTGGCGGGGATGAGCTTGAGGAGCCCCCTCTTGGCCTCCTCGATTTGCGGCTGGCCAATCAGATCGGCGTACGACGCCCAATTTTTGCCGAAAGCAAAATGACTGTCAGCCGCCTTGAGATCATCGCTCGCCAAGGCAGTCCCCCCACCAAAACATGCC
>Ga0075028_100000598_pt1 | contig 12944 bp, 14 predicted proteins | sample LitLauG_LLR_2014_FD_71390 | JGI IMG/M metagenome (GOLD analysis project Ga0075028, IMG submission 71390) | Freshwater sediment microbial communities from Pennsylvania, USA - Little Laurel Run_MetaG_LLR_2014 | ecosystem: Environmental > Aquatic > Freshwater > Creek > Sediment | place: USA... | reverse complement strand
GGGTCGGGGGTGAACGTGTCAGCCGGCCGGCTCATCTCGCCGCCCCGCCGGTCAGGGACAAGAACACCGTCTCCAGGCTCGGCGCCGGCAGCTGGCCGACGGCGAAGTCCTGGTAGGGGACGGCGGCGGCCGCCAGTCGGCCGGCCACGTCGGCGACCAAACCCGGTTCGACCCGGCCGGCGGGGCCTTGGATGCGGTAGCTGCCGGGTGCTTGCTCAACCGCCTGGGTCCCCGGCGGAAGGACGGCGAGCAGGTTAGCCAGGTCCAGCCCTGGGGGAGCGCTGAAGCGGATCGCTGGTCCGGCGTCCTGGGCGACCGGGTGCGCGGCAACCAGGGCGGCGGGGGAGCCGGCGCCGGCGACGGCTCCGTCGACGACCACGACCACGTGGTCGGCAAGCTGCTCGGCGTCGTGCAGTAGGTGGCTGGTCAGCACGATCGTGACTCCATCGGCACGCAGCTGGCGCAGCAGGTCCAACGTCGCGAGCCGAGAGGCCGGGTCCAGGCCGGCCGTCGGCTCGTCGAGGAAGACCAGCTCAGGGCGGCCGATCAGGGCCAGGGCCAGCTTGACCTTCTGCTGCTCGCCACCGGACAGCCGGCGAAACGGGGTCCGCGCGATCCCGGCCAGGCCCAGCCGGTCGGTCAGGGCGGCCACGGGCAACGGGTTGGAGTACAGGCCCGAAGCGTAGGCGAGGACCTGCGCCGCGCTCGCCGGGCCCGGCACGCCCCCGGACTGGAGCATCACCCCCACCCGTTCGCGCAGCGCCCTCGGCCTGCTCGCCGGGTCCAGGCCCAGCACCCGGACGGTGCCCGAGGCGCGCTTGCGGTAACCCTCACACGTCTCGATCGTCGTGGTCTTCCCGGCGCCGTTTGGCCCGAGCACGGCGGTCACCGACCCGACCGGGCAGGTAAGGCTCAGCCGGTCAACCGCGGTCGCTGGCCCGTAGCGGACCACGAGGTCGCAGATCTCGACAGCACCCTGGATCACAGCCCGCATGCTCTCAGACGGCCCCCCGGGGTGGCGCCGCCGCAGCAATAAGGACACAATGGTGTTGTGAAATTGGCCGAACCGCTAGCCGCGGGCGTCGAGACCGCCGAGGGCACCCGTGCCCGGGTGGTCCGCTCGCTGCTCGAGGACGGCCCGGCGACTGCCGCGACCCTGGCTGGCCGGTTGGGTCTGACCTCGGCCGGGGTGCGCCGCCACCTGGACGCGCTGGTCGCCGACGCGATCGCAGAGGCGCGCGACCGCGCGCCGTACGGACCGGCCCGGCAGCGCGGACGGGGCCGCCCGGCGCGCTTCTACGCGCTCACCCCGGAGGGTCGCGAGAGCTTCCCCCAGGCCTACGACGACCTGGCCCGCCACGCCCTGCGCCACCTCGCCCAGGTGGGCGGGGACGCGGCGGTCGCAGCGTTCGCCCGGTCCCAGGTGGCCGCGTTGGAGGAGCGCTACGCCTCGGCGGTCCGCGCCGCAGGTCCGGGCCAGGAGGCCTACGCGCTGGCAGCGGCGCTCAACGCCGACGGGTACGCGGCCTCAGCAGACCCCTCGCCCGGCGGGGGAGCGCAGATCTGCCAGCACCACTGCCCGGTCGCGCACGTCGCCGCCGAGTTCCCGCAGCTGTGCGAAGCCGAGACCGAGCTGTTCGCCCGGCTCCTGGGCCGCCACGTCCAGCGGCTGTCCACCATCGGCGGCGGCGGACACGTGTGCACCACCGTCGTGCCGATGTCAGCCGTCGTACCGATGTCAGCCGTCGCACCGATGTCAGCCGTCGTACCAGCCACATCGCCAGAGGCGCACTCGTCAGATGCCGCACCGCTTGACGCCACATCGCCCGACTCTGTCGTGCCGTCCGGGAGGACCTCGCCATGACCCAGACCGTTAACACCGACCAGCTCGAGGGCCTGGGTCGCTACGACTTCGGGTGGCACGACAAGGACGCCGCCGGGGTGAATGCCCGCCGCGGGCTGTCCGAGGACGTGGTCCGGGACATCTCGGCACGCAAGAGCGAGCCCGCCTGGATGCTCGACCTCCGGCTGAAGGGTCTTCGGCTGTTCGACAAGAAGCCGATGCCCGCCTGGGGTGCCGACCTGGAGGGCATCCACTTCGACAACATCAAGTACTTCGTGAAGTCGACCGAGCGGCAGGCGACCAGCTGGGACGAGCTGCCGGACGACATCAAGAACACCTATGACCGCCTGGGGATCCCGGAGGCGGAGAAGCAGCGGCTGGTCTCGGGTGTGGCAGCGCAGTACGAGTCTGAGGTCGTCTACCACCAGATCCGGGAGGACCTCGCGGAGCAAGGCGTGATCTTCGTCGACACCGACACCGGCCTTCGCGAGCACGAGGAGCTCTTCCGGCAGTACTTCGGGACGGTGATCCCGGTGGGGGACAACAAGTTCGCCTCGCTGAACACGGCCGTGTGGTCCGGCGGGTCCTTCATCTACGTTCCCAAGGGCGTCCGGGTCGACATCCCGCTGCAGGCCTACTTCCGGATCAACACCGAGAACATGGGCCAGTTCGAGCGGACCTTGATCCTCGCCGACGAGGACTCCTACGTCCACTACGTGGAGGGGTGCACCGCGCCGATCTACTCCTCGGACTCGCTGCACTCGGCCGTGGTGGAGATCATCGTCAAGAAGAACGCGCGGGTCCGCTACACCACGATCCAGAACTGGTCCAACAACGTCTACAACCTGGTCACCAAGCGGGCTACCGCCGCTGAGGGGGCGACGATGGAGTGGATCGACGGGAACATCGGGTCGAAGGTGACGATGAAGTACCCGTCGGTCTTCCTGATGGGCCCCTACGCCAAGGGCGAGACTCTCTCGGTCGCGTTCGCCGGCGAGGGCCAGCACCAGGACGCGGGGGCCAAGATGGTGCACTGCGCGCCGCACACCTCGTCCACGATCGTGTCCAAGTCGGTGGCCCGCGGGGGTGGCCGGACCTCCTACCGCGGGCTGGTCCAGGTGCAAGAAGGTGCCTACGGGTCGAAGTCGACGGTTCGCTGCGACGCGCTGCTGGTCGACGACATGAGCCGTTCGGACACCTACCCGTACGTGGACGTGCGCGAGGACGACGTCTCGATGGGACACGAGGCCACGGTGTCCAAGGTGTCCGAGGACCAGCTGTTCTACCTGATGAGCCGCGGGATGAGTGAGGACGAGGCGATGGCGATGATCGTGCGCGGCTTCATCGAGCCGATCGCGCGCGAGCTGCCGATGGAGTACGCGCTGGAGCTCAACCGGCTCATCGAGCTGCAGATGGAAGGGGCTGTGGGCTGAGTATGGGCGTCACGCACACGTCGCCGGTCGACGTCCGGCCCACCGCCGTGGAGTCCTTCGACCTGGCCGACCATCCGGTTCCCACGGGCCGGGAGGAGCAGTGGCGGTTCACCCCGCTTCGGCGCCTGCGCGGCCTGCACGACGGCACCGGCGACGCCGACGGCCGCCCGCAGGGCAAGGTGGTCGTCGAGGTAGATGCTGCGCCGGAGCTCAGGGTCGAGACGGTGGGCCGCGACGACCCGCGCCTGGGCCGCACCGGGCCGCCGGTGGACCGGGTCGCCGCGCAGGCCTGGGCCGGGTTCGACCAGGCCAGGGTCATCACGGTCCCGTCGCAGGCCGTGGCGAGCCGGCCGACCGTCGTCACCGTCCGCGGGGAAGGAAGCGAGGGCGCGGCCTACGGCCACACCCTGATCGAGGTCGAGCCGTTCGGCTCCGCCGTGGTGGTCATCGACTACGGCGGCTCGGCGACCTACGCCGACACCCTGGAGGTTGTCGTCGGTGACTCGGCCACGCTGACCGTCGTCAGCCTGGCTGAGTGGGCCGTGGACTCCGTGCACGTCTCGAGCCACCGGCTCCGGGTCGGGCGCGACGCCCGTCTGCGCCACGTCGCGGTGTGCCTGGGCGGGGACCTGGTTCGCATCCACTCGACGGTGAACTACGACGGGCCCGGAGCAGACGCCGAGCTGCTCGGACTGTACTTCGCGGACGCCGGACAGCACCTGGAGCATCGACTGTTCGTCGACCATGACCGCCCGAACTGTCGCAGCCGGGTCACCTACAAGGGGGCGCTGCAAGGCGCGGGGGCTCACACGGTGTGGATCGGCGACGTGTTCATCCGCCACCACGCGGTCGGGACCGACACCTACGAGATCAACCGCAACCTGGTGCTCACCGAAGGGGCTCGGGCCGACTCGGTCCCCAACCTGGAGATCGAGACCGGCGAGGTGGTGGGCGCGGGCCACGCCAGCACCACGGGACGATTTGACGACGAGCAGCTGTTCTACCTGCAGTCGCGGGGCATCACCGAGGACGAGGCCCGTCGCCTCGTCGTGCGAGGCTTCTTCGCCGATCTGCTCGCCCGGATCGGGATCCCGGAGTTGGAGACCCGACTGCTCCAGGCGGTCGATGCTGAGCTGGAAAGGGCTGGCCGATGAGTGAGAGCTACCTGCGGGCATGCCCGCTGGACGCCCTGGGGGAGGAGTCGGCCATCCGGGTCGAGCTCGACGGGGTGCCGGTGTGCCTGGTGCGGACCGAGGGTGAGGTGCATGCGGTCAGCGACGTGTGCTCGCACGCGGACGTCTCCCTGGCCGAAGGCGAGGTCGACGGCCTGACCATCGAGTGCTGGCTGCACGGCTCGCGCTTCGACCTGGTCAGCGGACAGCCGACCGGCCTGCCGGCCACCCGGCCCATCGCGGTCTACCCCGTGAAGATCGAAGGGGACGACGTCTTCGTCTCCGTGGCACCCCTAGCAGAGAGCTGACGCGCTGATGTCCGTCCTTGAGATCCGCGGCCTGCACGTCACCGTCGAGGCCGACGGCGAGCCGCGCGAGATCCTGCGCGGGGTCGACCTGACGGTGGCCCAGGGGCAGACGCACGCCATCATGGGCCCCAACGGCTCCGGCAAGTCCACCCTGGCCTACTCCATCGCCGGCCACCCCAAGTACACCGTGACCTCGGGGTCGGTGACCCTGGACGGGGCGGACGTGCTGTCGATGAGCGTCGACGCCCGGGCCCGGGCCGGGCTGTTCCTGGCCATGCAGTACCCCGTGGAGATCCCCGGCGTGTCGGTGTCGAACTTCCTGCGGACCGCGGTGACCGCGGTCCGGGGCGAGGCACCGAAGCTGCGGACCTGGGTCAAGGACGTCAACGGCGCCATGGAACGCCTGGCGATCGACCCGGCCTTCGCCACCCGCAACGTCAACGAGGGCTTCTCCGGGGGCGAGAAGAAGCGCCACGAGATCTTGCAGCTCGAGCTGCTCCAGCCCAAGATCGCGATCTTGGACGAGACCGACTCGGGGCTGGACGTCGACGCGCTCAAAGTCGTCTCCGAGGGAGTCAACCGGGTCCGCGAGGGCGGTCAGGTCGGCGTGCTGCTGATCACCCACTACACCCGGATCCTTCGTTACGTCACGCCCGACTTCGTGCACGTCTTCGCCGGCGGGCGCATCGTCGAGGAGGGCGGCCCCGAGCTCGCCGACCAGCTCGAGACCGAAGGGTACGAGCGCTTCGCCAAGGCAGCGGCGCAATGATCGACACCTCGACCGGCACCTCGGCCGACCCACACGTGGCTGCCCCGCCGCTTGATGTCCAGCGGATCAAGGCGGACTTCCCGATCCTGGCCCGCACCGTCCGCGGCGGGCGCCGGCTGGTCTACCTCGACAGCGGCGCCACCTCGCAGAAGCCGCTGCAGGTCCTGGACGCCGAGCGGGAGTTCTACCTGCGCCACAACGCCGCGGTCCACCGCGGCGCCCACCAGCTCGCCGAGGAGGCCACCGACGCCTACGAGGGCGCACGGGCCACCATCGCCGCGTTCATCGGGGCCCGCCCGGACGAGATCGTCTTCACGAAGAACGCCACCGAGGGGATCAACCTGGTCGCCTACGCGATGTCGAACGCGGCGACCGCGGGGCCGGCCTCGGCCCGCTTCGTGGTCGGGCCCGGCGACAGCATCGTGGTCACCGAGATGGAACACCACGCCAACCTGGTGCCCTGGCAGATGCTCGCCCAGCGCACCGGGGCGACGCTGCGCTGGCTAGGGGTCAGCGACGAAGGCCGGCTGGACCTGGCTGACCTGGACGTGGTCGTGGACTCCACGACGAAGCTGGTCGCCTTCACCCACCAGTCCAATGTCCTGGGCACCGTCAACCCCGTCGAGCCGCTGGTTCGCCGCGCTCACGAGGTCGGCGCCCTGGTCCTGCTGGACGCGTGCCAGTCGGTCCCGCACCAGCCGGTCGACGTCGTAGCGCTCGGCGTGGACTACCTGGTGTTCTCCGGTCACAAGATGCTCGGCCCGCTCGGCATCGGCGTCCTGTGGGGCCGCGCCGAGCTGCTGGCCGCCATGCCGCCCTTCCTGACCGGCGGTTCCATGATCGAGGTCGTCCGGATGGAGGGCTCGACGTTCGCTGCGCCGCCGCAGCGCTTCGAGGCCGGGGTCCCGATGGCCGCCCAGGCGGTGGGCCTGGCCGCGGCGTGCGACTACCTCAGCGGGATCGGGATGGGCGCGGTCGCAGCCCACGAGCACGACCTGACCGCCCACGCCATCGCCGGCCTGACCTCGCTGCCCGGAGTGCGCATCATCGGGCCGGTCAGCTCCCAGGCACGCGGCGGCGCGGTGTCGTTCGTGGTCGAAGGCATCCACCCGCACGACGTGGGCCAGGTGCTGGACGACCAGGGCGTCGAGGTGCGGGTCGGCCACCACTGCGCGTGGCCGCTGATCCGCCGGTTCGAGGTGCCAGCGACCACCCGCGCGACGTTCTACGTCTACAACGACGCGGCGGACGCGGACGCGCTCGTCGAGGGCGTCCGGCAGGCCCAGGAGTTCTTCCAGGCCACCCCGGCCAGTGCGGCGGCAGGCTCCTGATGCAGCTCGAGGCCCTCTACCAGGAGATCATCCTGGACCACTACCGCCACCCGCACCACAAGGGGCTCGCGGAGCCCTACGACGTGGAGGTGCACCACGTCAACCCCACGTGCGGGGACGAGGTGACCGTCCGGGTCCGGCTGTCCGATGACGCCAGCGCCGTCGCCGAGGTCTCCTACGACGGCCTGGGCTGCTCGATCTCCCAGGCGTCGACCTCGGTCATGACCGACCTGGTCAGCGGGCAGCCGCTGTCCGACGCGCTCGCGGTGCAGCAGGAGTTCCTCACCCTCATGCAGAGCCGGGGCGTCGGCACCGACGTCGACGAGGAGCTGCTGCAGGACGCGGTGGCCTTCGTCGGCGTCGCCCGGTACCCGGCCCGGATCAAGTGTGCGCTGCTCGGCTGGATGGCGTTCAAGGATGCGGCGGCCCAGGCCGTCGCTGCGAAGGAGCAGACATGACCGACACCACCACGACGACCGGCGCCCCGGCGTCCGCAGCGCCGCCGGCGCCTGCCGTGGCGCCGACAGCGCCCAGGGCGGTTGCCTCGCTCGACGACCTCACCGAGGCGATGCGCGACGTCGTGGACCCCGAGCTCGGCATCAACGTGGTCGACCTGGGCCTGGTGTACGGGATAACCGTCGACTCCGACGACGTGGCCGTGCTGGACATGACCTTGACCAGTGCGGCGTGCCCGCTCACCGACGTGATCGAGGACCAGGCCAGGGCGGCCCTGGCCGACCTGGCCTCAGGCATCAGGATCAACTGGGTGTGGATGCCGCCGTGGGGCCCGGACAAGATCACCGACGAGGGTCGCGAGCAGCTGCGAGCCCTCGGCTTCAACGTCTGAGCCTCAGAGCCCGACGGGGGTCCGCCCATCCCGCCACGCGCGGGCTCCTCAGCCACATGCCTCGTGCTGGCGCAGGCCGATCCTGGTCTGGCGGACGTAGTCTTCTGGCTCGATCCAGCGAAGGCAGCGCGGGCACACCACGTCGGCCTCGATGTGCAGCTCGTGGTCGTCGGCGATCGCCGACCTCGCGAGGCCACCGACCTGGCCCGCTGGCGCGAGCAGCGGACGCATGCCCCGGTAAACCGGGTCGGGTCCGCGGCGGGTCTGTTCAGCGTGCACCCACTCAGCATCCTCCTGAAGCCGCGATCGGATGGACACGAATCGACATCAAATCGGCGTCCGCCAGGACCACCACAAAGCCGTGGCGGGCGAACGCTGACCAGTGCGACCGTGGCGCCGGACTGCGCCGATTCGCACGGCTCGACTACGTCCCGAAGCGGATGCGCACCCCGGGTCAGGGAGATGGATTAGGGGTCGTCACTGCGGCTGCAGGTTCGGTGTAGTGCCAGCACGCGAGTCGGGCTGACGCCACACTGTCCCAGGTGAGCACAACCCCGCGCCCGGCACGGCCCGAGTCGGTGTTACGCACATTCCTGGCACAGGCGGGAAGCGGCGAGCTCCTCGATCGCTCCTTCACCATCGCAGCGTCAGCCTTCGTCGCACTGATCCCGTTGATCTTGTTGATCACGGGTGCTTTCGGCGGCCAGAACGGGGGATCGGCCTTCGCCGCCGAGCTGATCCGCCGGCTGGGGCTGGCCGGGGCGGCGGCCCAGGCGGTGACGACGCTGCTGGCGGTGCACAGCGGAAACTTCTACCTGCTGGGTGCCTTGGTCATCGCCTTCTCGGTCTTCTCCCTCGCCCGCCGGGTAGCACGTGCGTACTGCGACATCTGGCAGGTCGAGCGCCTGCGCGCACACCAGCAGTGGCGGGGAGTCGCCTGGGTGCTTCTGCTGGTCGCGATGGTGTTGTGCGTCTCGCCGCTGCGTGACCGCACTGTGGGGGCGCGCGCCGGTGTAGTGGCGCTCGTCTACGCCGCCATCTTCCTGGTCTGGCTGGCCGCCGAGGCGCTGGCACAGCGACTGCTCACCTGCGGCCAGGTGCCCTGGCGGCGCGTTGGCACGGCGGCCGCGGCGGTTGCCACCGGACGCCTGGCGGTCGCCGTCTGGGTGTCGTCGTACGTGTCAGGCTCGCTCACCAAGCAGGCCGAGCTCTACGGGCCGGTCGGCGTGGTCTTCTCACTGTTCACGTTGCTGTTCATCGTCGCCATCGTGACCCTCGCCGGCACGCTGCTCGCCTCGGTAGTGACCGCCGACACGCCGGCCAGCGCCTGAGCTGGTGGTAGCGGGCCAGGTGCCGGTGGACAGCGATGCCCAGGTCGATGTCGACCGGTGTCGTCCACCGTCCCGATCAAACCGGTCGTGCCTGCGCGCGGGCCGCGGGAAGTCCACAGTAGAACAAGGTGGCGGACCCGACTCAGGCGCCGAGGATCTTTGCCTTCTCGACCGCGAACTCGGCGTCGGTCAGCAGGCCCGCCTCTTTGAGCTGGCCCAGCTCCTTGATCTTGGCGATCTTGTCATCGGTGGACATCTGCGCCGGGGCCGGCGCCGGGCTCGGCTCGGCGGCTGCCTGCTGAGCCTGGACCTGGGCAGCTGCCTGAGCCGCGGCCTGGTCGACCATCGCCTGCTGCTGCGCGGCCGCGTTCTGCTGCTGCGCAGCAGCGCTCTGGGCGGACTTCTTCTGCATGCTCCCGCTGACCGCCGTCGCCGTGCCGGCGATGACGGCGGTTCTGGCCATCGTGCCCATCAGGCCTGGGCGACCCATACGTCGAGGCATCGTTGCTCCTAGTCTGCGTTGACGGCGGCGAAGGCTCGCAGCACGTTCTCGTGGGGGATCCGGTCGAACATGGCCAGCCGCCCGTTGGACTTGCGAACCGCTGTCGCCATCCTTGCCGCCCAGGTGTTCTCCCAGACGATCACCAGAGCGGACGTGCCCGGCTCGAGCCGGCCGGCCAGCTCGTCCAGGTCGGCGTCGTTGAGCAGGTCAGTCTGCGACCCGGCGACCCCGGCGAGGGTATCGGCGACGTCGGCGTCCTGCGCCTCGACCACAGAGACCAACCCGTCCGCGTCCCGGCGGACGAACGCCAGGTCGACGACCCGGACAGTGCCGCTGTCGTGCAGTTCGGCCAGCGCTGGCGCGACGTCGCCGTTGAAGTCGTTGCCGTCGAAGACGATCACGGCGACATCCACCGGCCCGATCGTGTCGAGCTGCATATCGATGGGCATAGCGCTGACCCTCCAACTAGGCGACTGACCGTCGATAGTCTCGCACGGTCGGCGACGTCGCGGCACGTCAGGTGCGCGGCCGCGACGGTCGAAGCTGACTTGCGCGGGCCCAACAGGGAGTCCCGGCTATGGCTGCGGGGTTCCGCCTGTCGCGCCGCACGGTTCGCCGTGGCGGGTGCGGGCTCGGCCCGGACGCTACGGTTGCGGCCATGGTGGTGCCTGTGCGCTTCGGCCAGGAGGTCCGCCGCGAGCTCAAGCGGGTGCTGGCGCCACCGTACGAGGCGCCGTCGGTGGTGGTGCTCAACGCGCTCCTGGTGACCGGCGCCTGGTTCCTGCTGCCGCCGCAGTGGCTGTTCCGGGTCCACACGGCGCGGGTGTTCCCCATCACGCTGGCCGTGTGGATGCTCGCGGACGTCCCGGCGACGAACCTGTTCGGATCTGACGCTCGACGGATGGGCTCGCTGCTCGCCAAGCCCGGCGAGCTTCGCCGCGTCCTGGCGGCCAAGAACGCGGTCCTGTGGCTGCTGGTCACTCCCGCGTGCGCGGTGGTGGCCGCCGCCGTCGGTGTTGCGACGAAGGAGTCGGTCCTGTCGGTGCTGTCAACGATCGTCGTTCTGGTCGCCGTGCCGTTGGGCACCTTACCGATCAGCGCATGGCTGGGCATCGTGTTCCCCTACCACACGATGTCGCTGGCCGCGCGCTGGCAGCATCGGCGGCCAGTGGCCCGGATGATCGTGCGTTGGCTGGTTCTGCTCGTGCTCCCCTACCTCGTGGTCCCCTTTGTCGCCGGCATCTTGGTCCTGCCCCTGCTGACCGGACGACGGCTTCCGTCTGGCTCGTGGATGACGGGGTCCGACCTTGACTTCGCCCTGGGGGTCGTGGTCGTCAGCTGCAGCTGCGCCGCCGCGTGGTTTGTCGGCCACGCCGTGTCGGTCCGCCTTGTCAGGGCCCGATCGGCAAATCTGTCGGGATTCCTCGCCGACCCGATGCGCGGGTGACCGACCGGACTTCCCCACGTTCCGACCATGTGGTTCCTGGTCTGCGCGACGGTGTCCGGCCGATGTCGAGACGGAAGAGCTTACCCAAAGCGGTTTGACTCGCACGTTCGGCACGGGCGCGACCCACGGGCTGGCCTAGTCTTGGCCGGTGACCGCTTCGGACCCGGGGACGATCCACACGGGCAGCCACGACCTGCCGGTATCGCCCGCGCTGGACGAGTTCATGACCACCGGCTGGGCTGAGGACGCCGCCGCGTCGCCCGGCGAGCATCCGGGTGCCCGTTGGGCGGCCGAACGCCGACGGGCTCTCGCCGCCCGCTTTCCCGGGGAGCGGCTCGTGATCCCCTCCGGCTCACTGAAGGTCCGAAGCAACGACACCGACTACCGGTTCCGTCCGCACAGCGCGTTCGTGCACCTGAGCCTTGGCGCGGAGCCGGACTGGTGCCTGGTCGTCGAACCGGGCGACGGCGGACACCGCGAGCTGCTGTATGTGCGGGAGCGGCCCGCCCGGGCGGGCGGCGCCTTCTACCGGGACCGCCGCTTCGGCGAGCTCTGGGTCGGTCCCAGCCCGAGCCTGGACCAGGCCGCGGCCTGGACCGGCATCGCCTGCCGTCCACTGGGCAGCCTGGGCGAGGACCTGCGTACCTGCCCTGGTGGGCCCCCGACCCGCCTGCTTCGTGGCGTCGACCCGTCAGTGGACCTGCTGCTGCCCGACGGCGGGGTCCGGGACCTGGAGCTGGAGTCGGTGCTGTCGGAGCTTCGGCTGGTCAAGGACGACTGGGAGGTCAGCGAGATCGCCGCGGCCGTCGACGCCACCGTGCTCGGGTTCGAAGACGTGGTCCGGGCCCTGCCCGCCCTCGCCGACACCCCGCGCGGGGAGCGGTGGGTGGAGGGGGTGTTCGGCCTGCGGGCCCGGATCGCGGGCAACGGGCTGGGCTACGAGACGATCGCGGCGGCCGGCCACCACGGCGGAACCTTGCACTGGACCCGCAACGACGGCGTCGTGCGAAGCGGCGACCTGCTGCTGCTGGACGCCGGGGTGGAGGCCGACTCCCTGTACACGGCGGACATCACCCGGACCCTGCCGGTCAGCGGGACGTTCACCCCCGTCCAGCGCAGGGTCTACGACCTGGTCTACGCGGCGCAGGAGGCAGGCATCCAAGCAGTGCGACCCGGAGCCCGGTTCCGCGACTTCCACGAGGCGGCCATGGCGGTCATCGCCGCCGGCTTGCAGGAGTGGGGGCTGCTGCCGGTGCCGGCGCAGGAGTCCCTGCAGCCGCAGTCTGGGCTGCACCGCCGCTACACGCTGTGCAGCAGCGGGCACATGCTCGGCCTGGACGTCCACGACTGCGCGAAGGCCCGGGCGCAGACCTACCTCGACGGGGTCCTGGAGGTCGGCCATGTGCTGACCGTCGAGCCGGGCCTGTACTTCCAGGCCGGCGACCTCACCGTTCCCGCCGAGCTTCGGGGCATCGGGGTGCGTATCGAGGACGACGTGGTGGTGACCCCCGACGGGTGCCGGGTGCTGTCCGACGCCTTGCCGCGTCAAGGCGACGAGGTCGAGGCCTGGATGCACCGTTTGTGGCAGGACAGGACGTGAGCCGCTGGGCGCAGGCCGTGAGCGGGCAGGGGCCCGGCCGCGGCCAGGCCTACGCCGCACGCTTCGAGGCCATGGCTGCCGCCGGACTGGACGTGCACGGCGAGGCGAGCCTGGTCGCGGGGCTGGTCGAGGCTCCGGCCAGGGTGCTGGACGCGGGGTGCGGGACCGGCAGGGTGGCCATCCGCCTCGCCGAGCTGGGCTACGAGGTGGTCGGCGTCGACCTGGATATCGCCATGCTGGACGTCGCCCGCCGCGCGGCGCCCGCACTGACCTGGCTGGTCGCCGACCTGGCCGAGCTGGACACCATCGTGGTGGAGGCGGCCACGTTCGACCTGGTGGTTACCGCCGGCAATGTGATCCC
>Ga0075028_100000597_pt1 | contig 12946 bp, 8 predicted proteins | sample LitLauG_LLR_2014_FD_71390 | JGI IMG/M metagenome (GOLD analysis project Ga0075028, IMG submission 71390) | Freshwater sediment microbial communities from Pennsylvania, USA - Little Laurel Run_MetaG_LLR_2014 | ecosystem: Environmental > Aquatic > Freshwater > Creek > Sediment | place: USA... | reverse complement strand
GACATCTGCCGTCTCGGCTTGATGGTGATGGCGTTGTCCAGCATCGTCTGGATTTCTTCCCACGTCAGCTCATGCACAAAGCCGACCTGGTTGGCATCCATGAAGCAGGGGTCGCACATCATGTTGCAGCGGTTGGTCAGATCGATGGTCAACACCGACCCGCGGCCATATTTCACCGTGCTGCTGCCGTGGTGATGCAGCTTTTCGTCGTTATGGGCCTTGATATCGCGGCCGGGGAAAGTCTCTTCCAGGTGGTTCGAAAACTCAGGGTCAATCGACATCACGTCTTCAAAATGCCCGTGAATGGGACAGTCCTTGACCATCAGGATCTTGCCGTCGCGCTCGATAATCTGCGCTTTGATTTCGCCGACCTTCTCGTTCATCAGGACTTCGTAGGGCAGTTTGCCATCGAGAATCTGTTGCCGAATCTCCGGCACACACTTCGGGCACAGCGAATCGGTCGTGCGCGGCCAGCCTAGCGGTGGCTTGCTCTTCTCATAGGACTTCAGCAAAGGCTTGTCAGACCACTTGGGAACGATCCCCGGATTCTGCTTAATGCGGTTGACGCGGTCGAAAACCGCCCAAACACCCTTGGCGCCGTACGTTAGAGCCTTTTCCACATACTTAATTGGCTTATGCATGTCCTCTCGCTTTCGCGAAAAAAAATTAACACCAGAACCTTGATTCCACAGCGTTTACTGGTTTATTCGCTGGGCGGAACCTGGGAAGGTCACACCCAAAGGCATCTCCCCGGCTTCGATCCAAAACCAACAGTTTTTCCAGGGTAGACCTGTGCAAGTACAGAGTAACCGGTCCGCTGAAGGCTTCCACCTAGAAGTCAACGAACCGTCAGAATTACAGGTTGAACGGTAACAGAGGGCATTGTTCGGAGGTAAGTGATTGAAAAGGAACGAGGTAGGGGAAGCCGGGGACTTCAGAAAAGGCAAAACCGGGCTGCGGTGGATAGCCGACGGCCCGGTTCGAGATGCCCCTGGTAACTGCCGCTTAGAACTACGGCTTGGCGTGGGCGCGGAAAAACTTCAAATCGGCAGCATTGTGGCTGGTTACATACTTGTGACCAGTTCCAACCTCCCAGACGAACTTCACTTCAGCGCCGCCATTGCATGAGGTTGCGTCGTTGTTGTTGTAGACCTTCACACCCTTCAAAACTTGACAGAGAGGCAGCGCGGTGGACTTCACCTTGCAGCTGTTTTGACTGGCAAAAAAGCCAAACGTGCCATCTACCGTTGACTTCTGCGGCAGGTATTTGTTCCAGTCCCACCTGGCCGAACACGGATCTACCCCAACCTTGTTGCTGTCCAAGGTCCCGTGATACTCCACCACGGATATCGGATTCGGTATGTTAGGCACGGCCGGACTCCCGAGCGTAGATTGCAAGGAGCCAGAGTTAATCGATACAGCCGCAACCAAATCCGAAAGACTGACCGCCACCTCCGACGCCATGAAGGCGCCGACGGAAAATCCAACCACATAGACCTTCTTCGGATTGATGACAGGGTATTTCGCTTCCAGAGTCTTGATCAACTGGCGCAAATATCCGACATCATCCGGAAACGGCGTGAAGGGCGGCTTCTTTTGCGAAAACACCATGTTGTTGAAATATTGGCCATTCCAAGGCCAGTATCCCGGGGAATTCTTCGATGTTGCATCGGGATCCCAAGTCGCAACCGCTGCCGCAACGATGCAGCCGGCACCAGCCTGTTTGCACATGTAATCCCAGCCGTAAAAGCTATTGTCCGGAACCGTGGATGAGTTCCCGTAGTGAAGTCCGTGGAGCGTGATAATCAATTCCCCCGACAGAGGCATCTTGGCGGGGGGCAGCACAACGGTGTAGTGCCGCGTCACATTTTTCCAGGGAAAAGTCCCTTTCACGATGGTTTGCGCCGGCGTTGCTGCCGTGGCAAGCAGCAAAAATAACAGGGGGAACCCGTTTTTCATGTAATTCTTTCCCTTATAGTTTTGTTTTACCTGTCCAGGGATAGCGGCTAAACGCCGTAAACGACGGCGTCCGCGGCATTGCCGCCAATGTCAGGCGAGTAACTACCTTGCAAGCACCCAACCAAATCTCACGGTCACGGGCTAATTTTCACGAAACCGCGAGTGCATTCTTTTGCACATCAACAAATGGCCCTGGCAAGGATTTGCCATTTCCCCCGCGAACGTACGACAATGGCGGGCGTTCCTTCAGAAATATTTATCTTATGAACCGCGAATATCACCGTTGGTATAGCAAGGATCTAAACCGTGACATGGAGATGCTGGTGTTTGGCCACGCTGGCATGCCCATGATCGTCTTCCCAACCTCCATGGGCCGTTTTTTTGAATACTCCGATCGTGGCATGATCGCCGCCGTCAGCCATAAGATCGATAGCGGACAACTTCAAGTCTTCTGCCCCGACAGCGTGGATACTGAAAGCTGGTATAACAAGGGCGCTCACCCACGCTGGCGTGTGCTGCGGCATGTGCAGTATGAAAACTACATCCTGAACGACGTCCTGCCCTTGATCCGAAAAAAGAACAACAACGGGCAGCTCACGCTCACCGGATGCAGCTTCGGCGGCTACCAGGCCCTGAACTTCGCGCTCAAGCACCCCGACGTGGTCACGCACTGCGTCTGCATGGGAGGTGCCTACGACATCAAGCAATTCCTGAACGGCTACTACGACAACGACTGCTACTTCAACAACCCTCCCGATTTTCTGCCGAACGTGTCCGACGAGTGGTTCCTGAGCCGGTATCGGGATCACGTAAAGTGGGTGCTGGCCGCGGGAGAATGGGATATGTGCCTCGACGAAAATGTGCGCATGGCCGGAATCATGCACGCCAAAGGTATTCCCCACTGGCTCGACATTTGGGGCGACCAGACCAAGCACGACTGGCCTTGGTGGCAACGGATGGCTGTGAAGTATTTTTAAGTCTGGATCGGAGCAACCTAGTGAAAACTCTTCGCTGCCTACTCGCGGCAGCGCTTTGCTTATCCGTCAGCGCCCACGGGCAGGCCACGCCTGCCGAGATCGCCGAAGCCAAGCGAATCCAGGCAACCGTTCTCGGCGTCGACAGCCACAACGATACCGCGCAGAGAGTATTGATCGAAGGCGTAGACATAAGCACCCGCCTGCCAGACGGCATGGTCGACTTGCCGCGTCTACGTGAAGGCGGGATGCACGTGCCGTTTTTTGCTCTCTGGGTTCCCACCTATTACCACGGAGCCGAGGCGGTACGCCGGACGCTGGATTTGCGCGATGCCATGCAGCGCATGTTCGACAAGTACCCCGATCAGATCGAACTGGCCACGAGCGCCGGGGACATTGAGCGCATTGTGCAGCAGAAAAAAATTGCGGCCGTCCTGACCGCGGAAGGCGGCCACCAGATCGACGACGACCTCGGCGTGTTGCGCATGTACCGCCGCATGGGAATTCTTTCGATGACGCTCACCCATTTCCGCAGCAACAACTGGGCGGATTCCTCCACGAGTCCAGCGCTGCATAACGGCCTAACCGATTTCGGCAAGCAAGTGGTGCGGGAAATGAATTCTCTGGGCATGATCGTGGATATTTCCCACGTATCCGACAAGACGTTCTACGACGTGCTCGAGGCATCGACAAAGCCCGTGATTGCTTCGCATTCTTCCTGCTTCGTGAACTCTGATATTCCCCGCAATATGAAGGACGATATGTTCCGGGCGCTGGCCAAGAATGGCGGCGTCGTGGGAGTGAACTTTGGCTCGTCATTTCTGAATCAAAAGGACGCGGAAGAACTGAAGCAGCACATTGCGCAGCGTAATGCGTCGGAACCGGATCTCACCGGGGCGGAGTTGGACCGGTATGCGATTAAGGATCACAACGACAGCGGCGAGTCTCATCCTAAAACCGGAGCCGCCACGGTGGAGGATGCCGCCGACTGCATCGATCACATCATGAAAGTTGCGGGCATTGATCACGTGGGTATTGGTAGTGATTGGGATGGCATTCCCAGCGTGCCCTTGGGCCTGGAAGACGTGTCGAAGATGCCCGCGTTGACGGCGGCATTGCTTCATCGCGGGTACAAGGAAGAAGATATTCGCAAGATCATGGGCGGGAATTATTTGAGAGTTATTCGGGAAGTTGTCGGGCATTAGGCTCGAAAACCAGGACCTCGCGGGCGAGGGCGCCCGCGCCACACAATCACATCCACCGAGAACTTTGGGGGCACCATGAAAAAGATCGGCATTTTATTTGGCAAAGAAAATACATTTCCGCCAGCCGTGGTGGAGCGCATCAATTCCATGAACGTTGACGGCGTGACTGCCGAGTTCGTAAAAATCGGCGGCATTCAGATGGCTGCGCCTAGCGGATACGACGTCATCATTGATCGCATTTCCCAGGACATTGAGTTCTATCGGGCCTTCCTCAAGAATGCCGCCTTGTCGGGGACGCGAGTCATCAACAACCCCTTCTGGTGGACCGCCGACGACAAGTTCTTTAACTACGCCCTCGCTTCCAAGCTGGGCGTGGCAATTCCGCCGACTGTGATCCTGCCGCAGCGCGAGCATCCACCGGACACGAACGAACAATCCATGCGGAACTTGATCTATCCGCTGAACTGGGAGGAGATTTTCCAGTACGTCGGCTTTCCCGCCTTCCTCAAACCCTATGACGGCGGCGGCTGGAAGCACGTGTATAAAGTCCACAATCAGGAAGAGTTCTTCGATCGTTACAACGAAACCGGAAACCTCTGCATGACCCTGCAGCGCGGCGTGGAGTTCGAAGACTACTTCCGCTGCTACGTCATCGGGCAAGAGAAAGTCCATATCATGCGCTACGACCCCAAGGCCCCGCATCACGAGCGCTACGTGAAGGGCAACCCTCCGCCGGAACCGGCGCTGCGTGATCGCATCGTGAAAGATTCACTCACTTTGTGCCGCGCTCTGGGTTACGACCTCAATACGGTTGAATTCGCCGTCGAGGCCGGTATTCCTTACGCCATCGACTTCATGAACCCAGCTCCGGACGCGGATATCAATTCCGTTGGCCAGGAGAATTTCGATTGGGTTGTGAACGCCGTGGCCGATTTGGCAGTCAAAGAGGCGCTCGCCGTCGAGAACCCGAACCGCGAACTGCGCTGGTCTTCATTCTTGAAAGGCCAGTAAAATCCGCTCTGAGCGATGCCGCGGGAGGGTCCGCCAAGAGTCCCAAAACGGGAAAAATACGGCAAAAGCGGTGTATAGGCATGCACCACTTTTACCAAATCGGTGGAACAAATTTGTCCAAATCATGCAAAAAATTGCAGCAGTAGTAATGTCTATATCGACAACTTAGATGCTACGCGCAAATTACTACTCCGCTAACAGAGGCAAGCGCGCAACGAGGCGCCCTTGAGGCCTTGCCTTCCCGCTCCGTTATACTGTTTTCGGCGAAATCTGATCCTCGCGGTCAGCGCCAAGGCAGGCACCCATGCGGCCCAGCTTCACCATCGGCATTGAAGAGGAGTATCAAACCGTAGATCCGCACACGCGGGATCTGCGCTCGCACATCCATGCCGAGGTCATCGCCAAGGGCAGGATGATCCTGGAAGAGCGCGTTAAACCCGAGATGCATCAATCGGTGGTCGAGGTCGGCACGGGAATCTGCAAGAACATCAAAGAAGCGAAGGCCGAAGTGAGCGGCCTCCGCCGCGACATGGTGAGACTTGCCCAGGAAAATGGCCTGCGCCTCGCCTCGGCCGCGACTCATCCTTTCGCCGACTGGCGCGTGCAGGAAATCTACCCCGACGAGCGTTATCACACGATCGTGGAGGACATGCAGCTTGTCGCGCGCGCGAATTTGATTTTTGGCTTGCACGTCCATATCGGCATCGAGGACCGCGAGACGGCGATCCAGATTATGAACGCCGCGCGTTACTTCATTCCGCACATTCTCGCGCTCTCAACCAATTCGCCTTTCTGGCTGGGCATGAACACCGGATTGAAGTCCTACCGCTGCAAAGTTTTTGACAAATTTCCGCGCACCAATATTCCCGATTACTTTCCCAGCTACGGCGAATACGAAAACTTCATTAACCTGCTCATCAAGACCGGTTGTATCGACAACGCCAAGAAAATCTGGTGGGACATTCGCCCGCATCCGTTCTTCAACACCTTGGAATTCCGCGTCTGCGATATCCCCATGCGCGTGGAAGAAACGATCGCGCTTGCCGCGCTGATCCAGGCTACGGTCGTCAAGCTCTACAAGCTTTACGAACAGAACCAGGGCTTCCGCCTCTACCGACGCGCGCTGATTATGGAAAACAAATGGCGCGCTGCCCGCTACGGCATCGACGGCAAGATCGTGGACTTCGGCAAACAGAAAGAAGTTCCCGTCCGCGAACTGCTTGAGGAATACCTCGCTTTTGTCGACGATGTACTTGACGAACTCGATTCCCGCGCCGAGGTAGGTTACGTTCGTGAGATTATGAAAATGGGAACTGGCGCCGACCGCCAGCTCCGCGTTTATCATGAAAGTGGTAAAGATCTGAAGGCTGTCATGGATTACATCATTGAAGAAACGTCGGTGGGGCTGGGCGAAAGCGTCACCGGCGATCAAGAGAGAAGAGCAGGCTAACCCTGACGCATGAGCATTTCCGTTTCGAACCCAACTCGTCTCAGCACCCTTCCCTTTGATCCCGAACTCACACCCGGCGCGCGCAACGCGATTCAGGTGTGCCTGCGCGTAAAACCCGAAGAAAAAATCACCGTCATCACCGACGTAGCTTCCTCGGAAATTGCCGCAAGCATTGTCCACGAAATCGAGACCGTCGGCTCACCGTACCGCGCGTGGATTCTCGAAGACCTCGCTCCCCGACCGCTGGTCGACCTGCCCCGTGAAATTCTGGACGACATGGAGACGAGCCAGGTCAGCATTTTCGCCGTCGTCGCACAGCGCAATGAACTCAAGTCGCGCATGCAGATGACCGACGTGGTCAACCGCCGGAAGATCCGCCACGCGCACATGGTGAATATCAACCGCCAGATCATGCTGGAAGGGATGCGTGCGGACTTTCTCAAAGTGGATCGCCTCAGCGCCAAGGTTATCGACATCGTCGCCAAGGCCTCCGAGGTCCGCGCCACCACTGCGAACGGCACCGACATCACCGCCAAGCTCAACCCCGAATACCGCTGGCTCAAGACCAGCGGCATCATCAGTCCCGACAAATGGGGCAACCTACCGGGCGGCGAAATCTTCACCACGCCCGGCGAAGTAAACGGAACCTTTGTGATCGATGGAGTCGTCGGCGATTACCTTTGCGAAAAGTTTGGCGATCTGAAAAGCGCGCCGTTGACCATTCAGATCAGGGGCAACCGCCTTACGGAAGCGCACTCTGAGAACCATGAACTCGAAGACGACTTCTGGAAGTACACACACACCGACGAGAACAGCGACCGCGTTGGAGAGTTCGCCATCGGCACCAATATCGGGCTCAAAGACGTGATCGGGCAGATTCTTCAGGACGAGAAATATCCTGGCGTGCATATTGCTTTTGGCAACCCTTACGGCTTTCACACGGGCGCTGATTGGTATTCGGCGACGCACATTGATGTCGTCGGACGGAAGTTCAATATCTGGGTGGATGGACAGCAGATCATGGCTCAAGGGCAGTTCTTGCTGGAAGCCTAGAGGGCTGCTCGCAAGGTATCGGGGGAGTTTCTTAGGCCTGAGTCGAGTGAATATGCCGATGGTGAAGCAGTGATTCGGTGGGGTGTTTGCTTCCTCTTGCTGTGCTTGCTCGTAGTTGCGTCGCAAGGTCAACACTCACGCGTTTCTGGTTCGTGGCGCCAGAGTGGGATCAAATGGACCAAGGCCCCTACTGAGCTTCACCTAAAACAACGCTACGCTGAGTCAGCGGTTCTGTATTTCGGGGCAAGTCACGATTTCGCACTCGTCTATGCAAGCGTCATTCAAGGACCGCGCTCAGAGGTACTCAGCCGCGGGGATGGGCAAGTCGTCTATCTTGGCACCTGGAGACCGGATGGTCCGACTCTACACCTCGAATACCAGCTCATCAGCCGAACGGTCTCTAAGTCGGGCGAAACGCTGCCCGGCCCGAGGCAAAAGGGAGATGTGCAGATCAAGAACGGGACTCTCCTATTCGAGAAAATGGGTTTCCAAAGAGATCCTCGGCTGGACGACGATTTGCGCGCCATCCTGCAAGGGGAGCGGGCTCGCTTTTCCGCAGCGCAGTAACCCCTCGGCAAGGCGTGCATGTCCGAGTCCCTCCGCTATACTGCTGCGGTCATGATTCCAGCCCTCCGGCAGGATTTTAACCAGCGCTTCACCGCAGCCAAATACCGCGAGTTTGAGCGGGAGATGGCAAAGCGTTGCGGGACGCCAGTGAAGTTCCGGCTCTGCGAGACGACCTGTTTTTTCCCCAAGGCACTGCTCGATCAGATGTCCAAGGCCGGCAGTGAACTCATCCTCCAGCTCACCAACAACGCTGAATACCGCAAGATTTCCGACTCTTCCATCCCCATGGCGTTCCGGGCTGTGAACGAGCCCGCGAATCCTATGTTCGTCCAAGTGGACTTCGGCCTGGTTCGAGATGCCAGCGGACAACTGCAGCCCAAGCTGGTGGAATTGCAGGCCTTCCCTTCTCTCTATGCCTATCAACCCGTGCTGGCGCAGACCTACATCGACGTGTTTGGGCTGGATTCCAAGCTGCAGTATTTTCTGAGCGGCTTGAACACGGAGTCCTACGATCGCCTTTTATCGGGAGCTATTCTGGCTGGTCATGATCCCGAGCAAGTCATCCTGATGGAAATCGATCCGCTCGAGCAAAAGACGCTTCCTGACTTCCTGCTGACCGAGCGCGCTCTCGGCATTCCTACCGTCAACATCACGGACGTTCGAAAAGACGGACGCCAACTCTTTTACGAAAAGAACGGACGCAAGGTGCCAATCCGCCGCATCTACAACCGCGCTATCGTTGACGAGCTCGAGCGCAAGAATTTGAGCCTGCAGTTCCGTTTCACTGACGATCTCGACGTGGAGTGGGCCGGGCACCCTAACTGGTTCTTCCGTATGAGCAAGTTCTCGATCCCGTACCTGAAGCACGAGACCGTGCCGCAGACGCGCTTTCTCGACCAGGTGAGCGGCGTACCCGAAGATCTCGACCGCTACATCCTCAAGCCGCTGTTTTCCTTCGCCGGGCTCGGCGTCAACATTCGTCCCACGCGGGAGGATGTAAAGGCAATTCCCGGGGCTGAGCGCTCGCAATGGATTCTCCAAGAACGCCTGAACTTCGAGCCCGTGATCGAAACTCCGCACGGCACAACCAAAGCTGAGATTCGCATTATGTACGTCTGGGACAAAGAACTGCTCCCGGTGCTCGTCATCATGCGCCTGGGCCGTGGCGCCATGATGGGCGTGGACCACAACAAAGACATGGAATGGGTCGGGTCCTCGGCCGCCCTGTACCTGCCCAGCTAGCCAATCCTCCAGTAGACTTGAAGGGGCACGTGGGGAGGGCCGCCCTCGGCCGTCCTAGACCGTCCAGACCAGGAAGGGCAAATCGCCCCGGAAATGATGCACCGCCCGAGCTTTCGCCGCGTCTAATCTTCAAAGGACCCAACCCAACAATGCGCTCATCCACAACACTGGCTTTCCGCCGACTGGCCCGCTACGTCTTCCCGTCCACCCTATTGGTGTGCTTGGGCTTTGCCGGCGCGGCCGATACGATCCCGCCGCCCAAGGTTTCTCCTGATAAGCCTTTGCCGCAGGATGTGGGCGCGGCTGCACTCCGGCTCGCACTCAAGCGGCTGGCCACCACCGCGCGGTTGATGCACACCACGGCCCACCCGGACGACGAGGACGGCGGCATGCTGACCGTGGAAGCGCGTGGCAAAGGCACGAGCACGCTGCTCATGACCCTCACGCGCGGCGAAGGCGGCCAAAATAAAGTCGGGAGCAGTCTGCTCGATTCGCTGGGCGTGCTGCGAACGTTAGAGCTGCTTGCCGCTGACCGATACTACGGCGTGGAGCAGCGCTTTTCGCGCGTCGCTGACTTCGGTTTCTCGAAGAACCCTGAGGAAACTCTCGAGAAATGGCAGGGTCACGACGTTGCCTTGGAAGACATGGTCCGAGTCATTCGCACCTTTCGGCCCGACGTTCTCGTGGCCCGCTTTACCGGTACCAGCCGCGACGGCCACGGCAATCATCAGGCCTCCGCCATTTTGACGAAAGAGGCATTCCGCGCCGCCGCCGATCCAAATCGGTTCCCGGAACAGATCAAGCAAGGCCTCACGCCGTGGCAGCCCAAGAAGCTTTATATGGGCCGGTTGTGCTGGGATAGCTCAGCCGAATGCGAGAAAGACTACAGCGTTAAGATCAATTCCGGGAAGACTGATCCAGATCTGAAAAGCTCTTATATTCAGTTTGCCATGGCAGGACTTCGACACCAGCTTTCGCAAGGTGCAGCGCAGTGGACCGTCGACCCGGGTGATCGATTCAGCTACTACAAGCTCGTCGACTCAGTCATTCCCAGCACTGCGGACGCCAACGGGCACGAAGCTGATTTCTTCTCCGGTATTGACACCACCCTCCCCGGCCTCGCCGACCGCTTCAAGAACGAGGTGGTCAAAGCTCCCTTTCTGAAGCCTTCGCTGGAAAAGGCCGCCACGCAAATTCACCTGGCGGCTGTAGCGGCCGAGAAGGACCCCGGAACCTCTGTCGCGCCGCTCTACCTCGCTCTGCGTGAGCTGGAATCGGCTCAGCACAGCCTGGCAAATGCCGGACTCACGGGCGCCGAAAGCTTTGGCGAAGTGCCCATGGTTTTGCGGCAGAAACAAGAACTGTGCGCGCACGCATTGGACCTTGCGGTCGGAATTTCCTTCGAAGCCACTGCCTCAACGCCATCGATATCTCCGGGACAGAGCTTTACCGTGTCGGTGCGAGTGCACAACGGATCCAAACAGCCCCTCACGCTGCGGGAAGTTGGATTGGCCGCATCGGGCAGCTGGCGGTCGACTCCTACGGCCAACTCCGATTCCAAGTTTCCCCGCACTATTGCCGCAGGGGCGGATGCGGTGGCGGAACTCAGCGTCACGGCTCCCTCCGAAGCAGAATCCAGCAAGCCCTATTGGCATCGAGATGATCCAGCGACCGAGAGCGTGAACAAGCTCGACGACCCGCGCTATGCCACGCTTCCCTTCCTCCGGGATGCGTTGCATGCCAAGGTCTCTTACTCTACCGGCACGGTGCAAAATACCGTGATTGAGCCTGTATTCGCTGCGTTTAAGGACGACCAGGAGACTTCGCGGACACGGCCTGTTCCCATTGTCCCGGCGTTCTCCGTGCTCGTCGAGCCTGTGACCCAACTGGCGCGTGTGGATGGAGATCACACGCTCCCGGTGAAGGTGCGCATTGAGAGCCGCTTCAAAGCCGACGGCATTCTTCGTCTTCAGGCGCCCGACAAATCCCGCGTCGAGCCAGAGCAAATCGCCGTTCACTTTGACGAAACAGGCGGCTCGAAAGACTTCAACTTCCAGGTTCTGGCACCCGCGAGTCAGGAGAGTCGAGCAACCATTCGAGCCGTCCTGACTTCGCAGGGAAAAGAATTCTCGGAAGGTTATAGCCTGGTCACACGCGAAGACCTCGGCGCCTACTACTACTTCCAGCCAGCCACCCAGAAAGTGAGCTTCGTCACGGCGGCAGTTCCCGCGAACTTGCGGGTCGGCTACATCATGGGTGCGGGCGATGAAATTCGAACCGCGCTCGAACAGCTTGGCATTCGCGTCGAGCTCATACCGCCTGAGACTTTGTCGCAAACCGATCTCAGCCGCTTCTCCACCATCGTCCTCGGTATTCGCGCCTACGACACTCAGAAGGAAGTCGTCGCCAACAACAAACGCCTGCTTGAGTACGTAAACAATGGCGGAACGCTTGTCGTGCAATACAACAGTGGCGTCGGCGATTTCAACAGCGGCAAGCTCACACCGTTTCCCGCGCAGATGAGCCGCGCCCGCGTGAGTGTGGAAGAGGCGCCAGTGGAGATTCTTGCCCCCGATGACGGTATTTTCCATTTTCCTAACGAGATCACAGCCAAGGACTTCGACGGCTGGGTTCAGGAGCGCGGTTTGTACTTCATGGAGAGTTGGGACTCCAATTTCAAAGCCCTGCTCGCCTGCAACGATCCGGGAGAGGCTTCACAAAAAGGCGGCCTGCTGCGCGCAAGGTACGGCAAAGGCACCTACGTTTTCACGGGGTATGCATTTTTCCGTCAGCTACCCGCGGGAGTGCCCGGAGCCGTGCGTCTCTATGTGAACCTGCTCAGCGCCGGGCACGAATCGCAGCCTGGTAAAACGAATTAACCGCGAGTGCTTCCCACTCAGCCAGCCTCGACGCAGCAGCCAGAGCTAGTTCGCGGCATCAACCTGTCGAGCGCCACAGCGCTGAACATGATCGACATGATCGGTGTCGGGCCGTTCATCACGATCCCGCTGATTGTCGGCGCGATGGGTGGGCCACAGGCGATGCTGGGCTGGATTCTGGGCGCGTTCTTTGCAGTCTGCGACGGCTTGGTGTGGGCGGAACTGGGAGCGGCGTTCCCCGGGGCTGGGGGCTCTTACCGCTACCTCAGCGAGATTTACGGCCCCAAGAAACTGGGCCGCTTGCTTTCGTTCCTGTTCATCTGGCAGCTTTCTTTTAGCGCGCCGCTTTCGATTGCCTCGGGGTGCATAGGCCTCTCGCAATATGCTTCGTATTTTTGGCCTAGGCTTGAAACGGTCTATTCTGCCCGAGAGGCGACGCTCCATCTAGGTTTCTTGGGAGCAATTCAGGTCCGCTGGCTGGTCAATGGCGCGACTTTTCTGGCAATCGCGACCTGCGCCCTGGCAGTGCTGCTGCTCTACCGGAAAATCACCGCGATCGGCTGGATGTCTCGAGTTCTATTCTCCGTCGTGATCGGAACCGTAGCC
>Ga0075028_100000596_pt1 | contig 12952 bp, 10 predicted proteins | sample LitLauG_LLR_2014_FD_71390 | JGI IMG/M metagenome (GOLD analysis project Ga0075028, IMG submission 71390) | Freshwater sediment microbial communities from Pennsylvania, USA - Little Laurel Run_MetaG_LLR_2014 | ecosystem: Environmental > Aquatic > Freshwater > Creek > Sediment | place: USA... | reverse complement strand
GGACATCGGCACGGCCCTGATGACCGGCCTCGTGATCCCTGTGGCGATTTTCGTGACGTTCATCGCCATGAAGCTGCTGGGCCAAAGCTTTAACATGATGACGCTGGGCGGCCTTGCAGCTGCCAGCGGACTGGTTATCGACGACGCCATCGTGGTCGTGGAAAACATCGTTCTGCACCGCGACGGTGGCGAAGGGCGCCTCGAAGCGGTCAGCAGCGCGCTTCGCGAACTTACGGTTCCGCTGATCGGCTCGACCCTGACCCCGATCGTCGTGTTCCTCCCCCTGATCTCCATCACCGGCGTGACCGGAACGTTCTTCCGCGCGCTGGCCATCGCCATGAGCGTCTCGCTTCTGACGTCCCTGGGACTGGCGTTGACCTGGTCCACAAACCTCGGCGTGTTCCTGATTCGCCGCGGCCAGCCCGACCCGCCGGAAGTTCCTGCTTCCACCGTGGAAGTAGACCAGCACGCTCTGGAAGCGGAACGCATGAAGCGAATGATGGAAGCCGAGGAAGAATCGCTCCGCGGCGGCCTCTTCGAGAAGATCATCGAGTTCTACGGGGTGTGGTTGAAGCGCGCGCTCGAGCATCCTGTCTGGCTCGGCGGATTGTGCGCCATTCTGATTGCCGTCTCGTACCTGTGCTTCACGCAGCTGGGAAGCGACCTGCTGCCGCACATGGATGAAGGCGGATTCATTCTGGACTACGTCATGCCGCCCGGCAGCTCGTTGCAGGAAACTAACCGTGTGCTGACTCACGTGGAAAACATCATCAAGCAGGTTCCCGAAGTGGACAACACCTCGCGGCGTACCGGCTTGCAGCTCGGACTCGCGGCTGTGACCGAGCCGAATACCGGTGACATCGCGGTAAGACTGAAAGAGAAGAGCGTTTTGTTCGGAATCTTTGGCGGCCCCCGCAAGCGCGGCATCGATGAAATCATTGCCGACGTTCGCGGAAAGGTCACCGAGCAGGAGCCGTCGCTGGACGTGGAATTCACTCAGGTTCTGCAGGACATGATTTCGGACCTGACCGGCGCTCCGCAGCCCGTGGTGGTGCAGCTCTTCTCCCCTTCCACGGATGAATTGCTGGCCTGGGCGCCCCGCGTAGGGGACGCTCTGGACCGCATCCAGGTCAATTACAAGAAGCCCGTCGTGGACATCGAGGATGGAATCGAAAACACGACCAGCGGACCGGCCGTCGTCTTCACCGTGAATCCTGCGGCAGCCGCGAAGGGCGGTTTCACCACCGATCAGCTGACCACGATCGCTTCGGCGATTGTTGACGGCGAACCGGCCACCGCTCCCATCATTATCAACGACAAGCCGTACACCCTGCGCGTGCGCTACCCGTCCACCAACCGTTCTTCGCTCGAAGCCATGAACAACACCGTGATCATCAACGGCAATGGCGGAGCGGCTACCCTGGGCGCGGTATCCACGTTCATGGAAGTGCCCGGCCAGACGGAAATTCTGCGTGACAACCTGCAAACGGAAAAGGAAGTCACGGCCCGCCTGGAAGGCATCGACCTGGGCCGCGGCATCGCCGCCGTGCAAAAGGCTGTCAATGACCTGCACCTGCCCCCGTCGATCCGCGTGGCCTACGGCGGCACGTACAAGGAGCAACAGAAGTCGTTCAGCGACCTGGTCACCGTTCTGATGCTGGCCCTGGTCCTGATCTTCCTGGTGCTGCTGTTTGAGTTCCGGTCGTTCTCGGCGCCGCTGGCGATTCTGTCGTCGGCCATTTTGTCCACATCCGGCGTGTTCTTCGCGCTGTACATCACACGCACGGACTTCAACGTGGCATCCTTCATGGGCTTGATCATGGTGCTGGGCATCGTGGCCAAGAACGGAATCCTGCTGCTGGACGCCAACCAGAAGTTCCGCGCGGTCGGGTTCGCCGCGGAGGAAGCCATGCTGCAGGCGGGCCGCCGGAGACTCCGGCCCATCGTCATGACGGCTATGGCCGCCGTGGCGGGTATGCTACCTTTGTCACTCGCGATTGGGGCGGGCTCGCAGATGTTGCAGCCGCTGGCCATCGCGGTTATCGGCGGAATTCTGATCTCGATGATTCTGTCCCTGATCATCACGCCGGCGATTCAGTACTACATGACGCGTGACAAGGAAGAAGCAGTGGCCGCTGCCGGCTCGCCCGTCGAAGTTCGCTAAAATCGGGCGGCGGCGGTGAAAGTTTGGGTGAGCGTTAAACGTATTATTGATGGAGCACCAGGTAGTACACTTTCTGCTCGAAAGACTCAATAAGGAGAAGCTTCGCATGTCACTACAAAAGTTGACAGGTTGGTTGCGCCGGACAAGCCCGATGCTGATTCTGGCGTTGGTTGCCGGCGTGGTCGTGTACGCCGCTCCGCAGGCGGGCGGCTATCACGTGATCAAGAGGATGCCGGTCGGAGGCGAGGGCGGCTGGGACTACATGACGGTGGACCCCGACACGCACCGCTTGTACCTCGCGCGCGGCTCGCACTTCCAGGTGGTGGACGATACGACCGGGAAGCTGATCGGCGATATCGCCATTGCCAATTCGACAAACTCTCACGGCCTGGCGCTGGCGCTGGACCTCGGCAAGGGCTTCACGAGCAACGGTGATGCCAACACGGTTTCCGTGGTTGACCTGAAGACCCTGAAGGCCACCGCGGTCATCCCCATCCCCGGCAAGAACCCGGACTCGATCCGCTACGATGCCGCTTCCAAGAAGGTTTTCACCTTCAATGGCAAGAGCATGGACTCCACGGTAATTGACGCGACGACCGAAAAGGTCATCGGCACGGTCAAGCTGGCCGGCAAGCCGGAAGAAGCGATCGTCGACGGTGGCAACATGTGGGTCAACATCGAAGACAAGAGCGTGATCCAGCAATTCGACATCAAGACCTACGCGATCAAGGGTTCCTATCCGCTGGCGCCCTGCGAAGGCCCCTCCGCGATGGCTTTTGACGCCGCCCACCACAGAATCTTCGTGGCCTGCGACAAGGTCATGGTCGTCGTGAACTCCGACAACGGTAAAGTCGTCGCTTCCCCGCCAATCGGCGGCGATCCGGACGGCAACGGCTACGATCCGGAAACCGGAATGGCCTTTGCTTCCTGCCGCGACGGCTTCGTTTCCGTCATCCACCAGGATTCGGCGGACAAGTACACCAACGTCGGAAACATCAACACCCAGGCCGGAACCCGCACCATGGCCCTGGATACGAAAACTCACCGCGTGTACACGGAGACTGCGGACTTCAAGCCCGCGCCGCCGCCGACACCGGACAATCCGCGCCCCCGTCCAATTCCGATCCCGGGATCGTTCGTGGTCCTGGAAGTCGGAAAGTAGTTTAGATCGTTCGAAACGAAAAACGGCCCGGGCTCTCAGGGGAGCCCGGGCCGTTTTTATTTGTGGCAGACATTTTGAAATCGTGGACGGTTGGGGCAGTGGCCATTCGAAACTTTCTTTGCCGGCCGCACCTTGCGCTGCTCGCCACTGTTATACCGACGTTCTACTGCGGCGCTTTAGGAAGATAAATCGCGTGGCAGGCCTCACAAGTTTCATCGATCTTGTCGCCGATCGTTTCGAGCGCTTTAGCGTCTTTAGCATTCGCCGCCTTAAACGCCTGCGAACCGGTTTCGATCAGGGCCTTCGCGTTCTTCGTCCATTCCCCGCTGTCTTTGGCGCGCCCCGGCAGAAGCAAGAGATTTCCAGCTTCAGCCAGGTTCAGCGCATTATTCTGCAGGGTCGTCCACTCTTCGTCGGTTTTTGGCGGATCAAATTGAAATTTGAAGACGACGTCGGAAGTGGGTTTAACGATTCCAATCATGACCTGGTGGACGGTTCCCACTGGCCGAAATGTGGGAGCCTGGGCCATCGCCGCTGCCGCACAAAACACGAAGAACACTCCGCACATTTTCACGAATCGCATCGATTCTCCTTATCTCCAGGAATACGCATAACGAGTTGCTAGGCAAACACAACATTCCGCGAGCCTGACTATAGTGCAAGGAAAAAGCGCCCGGTGTTAAGTCTGGGTTAAGTCGTTTTTACCTCGATTTAACTCTGACCTTCTTTCCTCGCGTCGTATAGTCCGCTCCAAGATATTTCGAAGCCGCACTATCGCATCAACGATTGTCCACAAATCCTGCGCGTCGGGGGCGCTATGAAGTCCGTCAAGAGCTGGGGTGTGAGGTCGCTGTTTGTTTCTAGCATCTTTCTATTCCTGACCAGTGCGGTAGGCGCGCAAACTGGCACGGGATCGATTCAGGGAAGAGTTTCGGATAGCCAGCAGCTCGCCATGCCGCGTGTCAGCGTGGAACTGGACGATTCGCAAGGAAACGTAGTCCAGAAAGTATTGAGCGACGAAACGGGACATTACCAGGTCAGCGCTCCAGTTGCAGGCGGTTATGCAATTAAGTTCAGCCGCGACGGATTCGCGACGGTCATCAAGACCGCTATCAGCGTTGTGAGTGGGTCGCCACTCATGCTGGATGCCTCCATGCAGCCGGAAAACGCGATTCAAAATATTACAGTGCTTGGATCGGCTGAGGATCGTGACGTGGCCTCCAAAACCGCGATCCCCAGCGAGTTGATACCAGTCACCACCAACGTCGTGCCGCTGGAACTGATACAGGAGCAAAATTCCACCGGCCTCGTCTCCGCGGTCAACAATATTCCCGGAGCGAACGCCTGGACGCAGTACGGCTCTTTGAACTATTTCGTATTTCGCGGCTTTGCGCAGGACCAGGATCCAGGCTCGGCCGTTCTGCTCAACGGGCTCCGCATCGAGGGCAACCGAGCCGATTCCCAGATCAATAGTGTGGAGTCGGTCGAAGTTTTGAAGGGTCCGGCGTCCATGCTCTATGGAACGCAGGACACCGGTGGAACGATCAACATCGTTGAGAAGCAACCGCTGGCGACGCGTCACTACGAGGTCGTCCTTCACGGAAGCCGCTGGGGCACCGGCGGGGTTGAGCTTGGAGCAACCGGCCCCTTACATTCGGACAACTTGCTCTATCGTTTCGACGCGGCATTTTTGCACAGCGACGGATTTCGGAGTGCGGGCTCAAACCGTCTGAACCTCTCGCCAAAACTTTTTTGGCGGATCGGCTCGCGCGACCAGGTGCGTCTTAACTTCAGCTACAACCGGGACCGCTTCAAGGGAGATGTTGGAATCCCTCTTCTGCCGGCCCCGGATGGCTCGTTCAGCGTGCCGAATGTTCCCTTAACGAACCGATATAACTCGCCCGGCAATTTCGAGTACACGAACTACCCCACCGTCCAGCTTTTCTACGATCACGAATTTTCCGATAACCTGCGTCTTCGCGAAGCCGCTCAATATCAATATATCGGCGATGAGTATTGGCAATCCGAGGGAATTTTCATCGACACATCCACGTCGCCCTTGCTGGTTCGTCGCGGGGCGGACGATTTCAGCGTCTACTTCTTCCACCTCGATCATGCTGCACTCAGTCAAACGGATCTTGAAGGAACTTTTCATCTGATTTGGAAGCACCAGTTCGTGGTGGGATACGAATTTGACTATTTATTCCATAGAACGAAGTGCAGTTCTGAGGCGCAGAATACGCCGATCCCCCAATCGACCTGCTGAACCCGGTGGAGACCGCGACGGCCGTCACCAGTTTCCCCGCCAGTCGATACGATGGATTTTTGAATCAATCGAATGCGGTCTATTTTCAGGACTACATAAACATTCATCCGAAGCTGCAGGTGCTGGTGGGCGGCCGCTATGACGCATACCAACACTACAACTACTTGAACCCGATTGTCGGCGGCGTGGAAATGATCGGTCCGCATACCAACGTCTTTTCCCAGGATCCGTTCACGTATCGCGTGGGCCTCACTTCCCAACTGTTTCCTTTCTTCTCTGCCTATACTTCCTACTCCACGTCATTCACCGCACAGGTGGCGCTCTCCACGACAGGCAACACTCTAAAGCCGGAGACCGGAAAGCAATTTGAAGTCGGAGGCAGGTTTAAACTCTTTCAGGACCGCGTCAGCCTCAATGTTGCGTGGTATCGCATCGTGCAGAAGAACGTGGCCGTGTCGCGGGCGGATGGAGAAATCGACCAGGCCGGACAGCAATATTCCAAGGGTGCCGAAATTGAGCTGCGAAGCCGTATCAATCAACGGCTCAACGTTTTTGCCAGCTATGGATTCACACAAACAGCCTACGATGATTTCACAGGCACCAGCCCCATCGATTTCACGACGCTGATCGATTTACGAGGATTCGTTCCAGCGCTTGTTCCCAAGCACACCGCCCGAATCTGGACGAACTATGACCTTCCGAAGGGATTTGGCGTTTCCCTTGGAGGGCGCTATGTGAGCAGGCGGGCAACCGACCCATTTGACGTTTTTTGGATGCCGGGGTTTGCCACCTTCGATACCGCGCTGCGGTACCGGCGCGACCGATTCGAATACAGCGTCAACGTTTCAAATTTTCTCAACAGAACCCACTACTTCGTAAGCGCGATCGATGATTTCCAGGTCTATCCCGGGGCCCCGATCGATGTTGCGGGAACGGTCCGGTTTCATTTCTAATTGACCCGTGACGCATGCCGGCATTCGACTGAGAAATTGCCTCATCTTCTTCCATCGCTGGTTTGGCGTATTGGTGTGCCTGGTCTTTCTGATCTGGTTCGCTTCCGGCGCGATCCTGATGTACTGGGATTTCCCCGGTGTGAATGCCGCGGACCGGCTGGGCCGCGAGCCGGTGTTGGATGGTTCCAGGATTTTGATATCGCCCGATGCGGCCTTCAAACTTCTGCAAACCGATAGGCCTCCCGACGAATTGCATCTCGTCACCTTCGATGGCCATCCCGTCTACCGGTTTGTCTTTGAAGGTGAGCCGCAGATGGTCCGCGCGGATGACGGACTAATACTGAGTGAGTTTCCACCTCAGCTGACGCTGCGCATCGCCGCGGCATGGACCGGCCTGCCTCCCGCAGATGCAAAAGCGGAAGCCAATACGGAGGAAGATCAGTGGACTGTGGCTGGCGAGTTTCAAGCGTGGCGTCCCCTCCGGAAATATTCGTGGCCAAACGGCGAAGAGGTCTATGTCTCGACCGTGACAGGCGATGTCGTGCAGTACACGACGCGTTCCTCTCGAATCGGCGCTTACCTTGGTGCCATACCCCATTGGCTCTACTTTACCCCGCTGCGAAAACATGGCCCAACTTGGAGACGAGTTGTCATCTGGACTTCCGGGCTTGGGACGATCACTGCGCTTCTCGGTTTCATAATCGGCGTGTGGATATATTCGCCCGCGAAGCGTTTTCCTGGCGGGGGGACGCCTGCGAGAATTCCATACACGGGACAAAAACGCTGGCATTTGATTCTGGGACTGTTTTTCGGACCGCTCGCGATCAGTTGGGTATTCAGCGGGATGCTCTCGATGGATCCGTTTCTCAAAATGCAAAGCGGCAATTCACAGGCCACAGAAGCTCCGCTGGCGGAAGCCTTGCGCGGATCTCCGATTCGCTTGACCGCGTATGATGCCAAACCTCCGCGCGAAGCCATCCGACAGGCCGCCGCGGCTTTCGAAGTAAGGGAATTGGAATTGACCAGCCTTGCGGGCCAACCCTATTTCCTGGCTACAGGAGAGTCACACCAGCAGTTAGTTATTCCGCTCGATGGCGAGCCAACCAGCGAATTCGACCGGACGAAAATCTTTGACGTACTGAGAAAAGCAGCCTCCCCGAATGAGCTGACCGCAATCAGAGCTGTGACGGAATACGAATCGTACTACCTGGATCGCCGCAATCGGCTGCCCTTGCCTGCTCTGTTCGTCCAGTTAAACGACAGCGAGCGGTCGATGTACTACGTCGATCCGAAAACTGCTCGCATCGTGCGAAGCTACAATCTTCACTCGCGCTGGAACCGCTGGTTTTATCGCGGGTTGCATTCGATCGATCTGCCCTGGTTATACAAACACCGCCCGGCTTGGGATATCGTGGTATTGGTTCTGTTAGCGGGAGGCGAGTCGCTCTGCGTCACTTCGTTCCTGCTCGCGTGGAGCGTTGTGGGCCGTAAGGTCCGTGGGAACCTGGAACGACCTTCTTAAAGAACTGCCGTCTCGCGAAAAGCTGCACTGAATTCGCTTGGAAAACAATTCTCTTGCCCCATACAATCTGCCCAGCAGATTCAGTTTGCACGTAAGTTAATTTTCTACCGTCCACGCGGAGAGGCAAATGACGCGAAACCTTCGGTTTCTTGCGGTTCTTTTTGTTGCGCTTCTTTCACCCGGCGCCAGAATGACATCCGCGCAGACGGTCGATGCCAGAAAAGCCCTGGAGGCCGCTGCCAAGGCCATGGGCACTACGAACCTGAAATCCATTCAATTTACCGCCGAAGGTTTTTCTTCCAAGGTTGGCGAGCAGTACGATCTGACCACGGACTGGCCGCATTTTGAGGTGACCGAGTACACGCGCGCGATCGACTTTGACGCGAAGTATATGCGTCTGGACTACAACCAGAAGCAAGGAACTTACCCCACCAATGGCTACGCGCCGGTGCCGGAGGAGCACGTCACCAACATCGTGAGCGGCAATTTCGCCTGGGACATGAAGGGTGATACGCCCGTGCCCTTCACCCGTCTGTATCTCGACGGCATGCCGTATGGCGAGTTGCGGCAACTGGAGATGGTTCTCACTCCACACGGATTTATCAAGGCGGCTCTGGCGGCTACCGACGCGACTGCCATACGACAACCGATTGTGGGCCCTTCGGATTTCGGCCTGTCGATGTTTGGCCAGTGGGTGACCATCGTTTCCTTCCATTACGGAAAATACAGGGTGAACGGCACGATCAACGATCATAATCTTGTCGAATTCACGGGCACGTGGATCGCCAACCCCGTCTATGGCGACATGCCCTACGAAATGCGCTACACCCAATACAAGGAATACAACGGCGTGATGTTTCCCGGGCTGATCCACGTGCATCAGGGCGATCCCAGGATCAATACCGCGGAAAATTATTTTCAGGTTTATATCAAGGATGTGCAGCCCAATTTGGCTGTGAACAAGATGGCGGTTCCTGAAGCGGTGCGCACGGCGAAACTCGACCCTGTCAGGGTGGACACGCAGAAACTTGCGGACCATGTCTGGCTGCTGGGCGGAGGGCCGGTGAATAGTGTGCTCGTGGAGTTCAAGGACTTCGTGGCGGTGGTCGAAGCGCCGCAGAACGAGGCGCGGTCTCTCGCGGTGATGGAAGAAGTTCACAAACTCGTTCCGGACAAAATGATTCGCTACGTGGTCAATACCAATCACCATATGGCCTATGCCGGCGGCCTGCGCACTTATTTTTCTCAAGGCACTGAGGTCGTCACTCACCAATCCAACCGCGACTACTATGTCGGAATCTTGTTCAGCCCGTTTCCCAGAACGGTAGACCCGGATCGCATGACGATTTTTAATCCGATGTACATGATCAGCCGGCGGCCGCCCCAGATTGACACGGTGGGCGGCACGACGACGGTGGGAAAATATGTGATCAGCGACGACGAACGCCAGTTGCAGGTGTGGCATGTGCAGGACATGGCGTACGAAGTGGGCGAGACGTACCTGAAAATCCCCGGCCCGTCGCTCGCGCGGGGCAATCACTCGGCCGACATGTTGATGGTCTATCTCCCGAAAGAGAAGATTCTGATCAACGCGGATCTTTATGCGCCGCCGGAACCGGGCGCGAAGCCAGCTCCTCCAACCGCTGGCATGCGGACGTTGAACTTGAATATGAAAAAACTGGGCCTTGACGTTGCTCAGCACGTTTCGATCACAGGGCCGCGGGTGGGGACGAATGAAGAGTTCGTCAAGCTCATTGGCAACGCTCAGTAGCGGCTTGTAAACCAATTGGCGCCTGCAAAACAACAGCTTCAAGCGTCTTCGATGGTACGGACGGATTTCGTCTTTGTCTCCATTCGGAGACACCTTCTAAACCCATTGCTCGAATCCACCGTCCGCTTGGTGAATCTAAGGGACTTATTCTAATAAGCTATTTGTCCTCAACTTGCAGTACCGATCAGTAGCTCGGCAGTTCGCCAGCAGCCCGGCTTTATAATTAATTGCGATATATTATTTACAAGTAAGACTGCCGTGAATGGCAGTCATACTCGAAGAGCAAAACGCGTGTCATCACGACTGGAAGCAATTTAAGGGACTGAGAGGATTATTCATGACTGAGTATCCTGAAGTTTCGAAACAAATCGGCGATACGCTGGACTTGGCGACCCGCTCTCTGCAGGCTGAGAATAGCGAAGGCTATGACGAACTACGAGAGGCGTTCGAAGAGTTAGAAACTCTTGCAAAGCGGAGCTTTGTAAAGCATACAAACTACAAATCACTTTTGACCAAGCTAGAAAATGGCACCGCGCTGACACCTGAAGAATTGGGCACACTCAAGCTTCTCTTGGTGGGCGATGCCGACTATTACATGAAGTATGACGACGACTTTGGCCGGAGCGAAAGTGAACTGAAAAGTATCCTCGAAGAGGTTCGCAAGCTGCAGGCGACTGATCTGGACCTCGATGGACTCATGCACCTCCGCGTGCTCTGCCGGGAAGCCGCAAGCGTTGCGAAGCCAACCGCGTTTTATCTGGAACAAAAGGAGAGGGTTGGCAAGTTTGAAGCAGCAACCCGCGATGGGATCAACCTTGAATCCGGGAAGTTCCTTGCAAACATCGTCAAGAGCATGGCAAGCCAGGACAATTTTTGAGACTCAAGCCCACGAAATCAAGTCTCTGAGAATCCGTGGGGCAGCAGAGCGGATGAGTACCGAATTGGCTGCGGAGGTCTAGCGACATGAGGGCAATTAGTGAACCATGGTTTTACTACGTAATTGCCGGTGTCACGGGCCTACTCTTGCTGAATCTCGCGATCACCGGATCACTTTTCTCAAAATACGGGCCGATTCTGATCGTGAGATCTGTGCCCCTCCGGATCGCATTCTTTCTCATTTCAGTGGTCATATTCACGCTCATTGTTTGGGTGACTAAGCAACAGATTGCCGCAGCTCTACAGTATTTCGACCAGCCCTCCTAGAAACGTTTCGGATGAAGTCGAAAATGTCGGGCCGTGGATCCAAGGCACGTCTCATCGTTTTTCAAACTTCGTTGCACCGTGGTATATACTCTCGTCCGGCAACCCAAGTCAAAATCGCATCGCCTTTCAGGAGCATACGCCAATGAAATTCTCATGGATTGCAGGCGCTCGGATTCGCTGCGCAGTGGCCCTGTCCGCGGCTGCGCTCGTCATGGCGGTTTTCGCCGTGCCCCCGGCGCGCGCGCAGGCGCCGGTGGATGACAGCAAGACCGTCGTGAAGTCCAACAAGATCACCGACAGCTTCTACACCATCGACGGCCGCGGCGGCACGATCGGAGTGCTGATCGGCCCGCAGGGCACGTTCATGGTAGACACGCAATTCGCTCCGCTGACGGACCGCATAGTCGCGGAAATCAAAAAGCTTTCGCCCAACCCGATTCGCTTCGTGATCAACACCCACGTGCACGGCGATCACACCGGCGGCGACGCCAACATGGGCAAATTGGGCGCCACGATTTTCGCGCGTGACGAATTGCGCGATCGCCTGGCCAATCCCGCTCCCGGCCCCGACGGCAAGCCCGGCATGGCCACTCCCGAAGTCGGCCTGCCCCTGATCACCTACGAAAACAAGGTCACCTTTCACATGGACGGGGAAACCATCGACCTGATTCCCATCCGCAAGGCTCACACCGACGGCGACACCATGGTTTATTTCCATAACGCCGACATCATCATGACCGGTGATTTCTACCGCTCCATCGGCTATCCCAACATCGATCGCGCCAACGGCGGCAGCCTGGACGGCATGATTGCCGGCCTGGCGCAGATCGTGGCGCTTGCCGGTCCCAACACGAAAATCATTCCCGGACACGGGCCGATGGTGGACCGCAATGCCGTGGCCGCGCACCGGGATATGATCCTGGGCGTGCGCAACGAAGTTGCCAAGCTCATGCAGCAGGGAAAAACGTCAGACGAAATCGTGGCCGCGAAGCCGACATCCACGTTTGACAACAGCGTCGCGCCCGTCACGCCGAACGGCGATCGCGCCGCGGACCGCTTCGTTGGACAGATCTATGCCGAGCTGAAACCAATGAAGTAGTGCGGGGAAAAATAAGTAGCACAGGCTTCAGCCTGTGGGGTTCCGCAGGTGCTTGCAAGGACAAATGGAACCCCACAGGCTGAAGCCTGTGCTACCTAAAGCCCGCGCCACTTAATTTACGTGCTTATGCTTGCCCTGAAATCCCTGGAGTCACTGAAAGAGCTTGCCGGCAGCGAATTCGCCGTGACCTCGTGGCTCACGATGACGCAGGAGCGCATCCGGCAATTCGCGGAAGCCACGGATGACCTGCAGTGGATTCACCTGGACGCCGAACGGGCCCAGCGGGAATCGCCGTACGGCGCGACCATCGCGCACGGCTTTCTCACCCTTTCCCTATTCACTCATTTTCTGGGCGAAGCCATCCAGCCGCCCCCTGACGTTCGCCACGTCATCAATTACGGCCTGAATCGCGTGCGATTTCCGGCGCCGTTGCGCAGCGGAGCGAAGCTCCGCGCGCGCATTCGCCTCGAGTCCTGCCGCGATTTGCCGGAAAGCGTCGAGGCGATTTTTGGCATCACGATCGAAACGGATGGCAATGAAAAGCCCTGCTGCGTGGCGGAATGGATTGTGCGCTACTTTCGCTGATCGGTTTACTCCGGCCGACTGCGGCGCGGATCAGTTCCCTTTGGACAAGAATTTCGTGCCCAGAATCACCCAAGCCAGTTCCACCACGTACAGCACGATCACCAAATTTCCCAGCCACGCCGAAAGCGCGCCTTGCGGGAAAAATTGCAGCCCGCCCCAAAGCAGAAACGTCAGCGCCAGCAGCACATTTTTGAGCAGGTCAGACGCGCGCGGCCGCAGCACCGGTT
>Ga0075028_100000593_pt1 | contig 12988 bp, 9 predicted proteins | sample LitLauG_LLR_2014_FD_71390 | JGI IMG/M metagenome (GOLD analysis project Ga0075028, IMG submission 71390) | Freshwater sediment microbial communities from Pennsylvania, USA - Little Laurel Run_MetaG_LLR_2014 | ecosystem: Environmental > Aquatic > Freshwater > Creek > Sediment | place: USA... | reverse complement strand
GGTGCATGCGTCTTGCTACTGTCCCACCCGACAATAGAGGGGGCTATTAGGGCAGGGGCGTTGCTGGTCATCTATTATGTGTTGGGTGACGAGGCCGATCATGTCAGGGAATTGCTATGAGGCCCAAGGGCGCCCTTGAAAGAGTGGTGAAGAAGGCGGTCAAGAAGGCGCTTACCGGCTTCCATGCTTATCAATTCTGGCCTGTCCCGTGCGGCATTGGCGCCTCGACAGTTGATTGCATAGCTTGCGTGCCTGTCGAGATCACGGCGGAGATGGTGGGCACCGTCTTGGGCGTGTTCGTAGCTATCGAGACCAAGCGGGAGGCTACGGGCAAGCCCACAAAGATGCAAGCCGCCACAAAGCGGCAGGACGGTGTCTTGGACGCGGTCAGGGTAGCGGGGGGTGTTGGGATCGTTGTCCACAGCACGAGCATTGACGCCACGCAAGACGCCATTATCGGCGCGTTATCGCAAGGAGGATGAGATGTGCAAGTGCTATGGTCCGGCGGACCCACGCCACCCAGCCCTCTCCCTCGCTGAGGAGCGGTTGGCCGTTCTCCGTAAGGGCGTTGTCGCGCTCTACAAGGCCTCAACGCCTCCGAAGCCAACGCCGTTCGAAGCGTTCGTTGCGAGCTTCCCGGCCTACACTGCGCTCGATGTGTTTTGCAATCTATGCGGGAGACCAATGTCGCTGACATTTAGCGAGGAGCCTGTCACGGCAGTGGTAACGCTCTCGTGTCATGGCCGCTCCATTGGGTGGCGGTTACTCACGGATCACCCCGTGCCTGGAAATATAGTGCCCCGTCTGGCGGAAGCTTTTTGGTCTAAGAATGCATAATTTCGCGGGTAACTATGAGTTCCCGCATGTGGCGGGCATTCACCCCATGGATAATCAAGTCCAGCGGGTGAATTTTCTTCTTAACCACCCCTATGCCTTCGACCTGTCGGAGATGGGCACGGGGAAGACATACACCGCCATATGGGCGGCGGACATTTTGCAGCGCGAGTGCGGCGGCAGCGTGCTCGTGTTGGCACCCCTCACAACCCTTGAGACGGTATGGAGAAAAAGCTGTGGCGACATATTGGGCGACCTATCTCGTTTTGTGCTTCTTTCTGGTGGAGGTGATAAGAAAGCTGCCACCATCCGCGCAACTTGTAATAAGTTTATCATTGGCAACTATGAGTGCCTACTTAACTCTGATATTAGAGCTGCAATTTTAGCGTCCGATATAAATGTTGTCATCATTGATGAGCTAACGGCATTCAAGCACAACAATACCTCGCGGTCCAAGCACTTGGCGGAAGTGACAAAAGGCCGCGTGGTGTGGGGGCTCACCGCCACCCCCATGCCCAACACCCCGCTCAACGCGCACGGCATAGCCCGCGCGGTGCGGTGGGACTATAAAGAGTCGTTCACCTCTTTTCGCAACCGCACCCATCTCCGGAAAGACATGTGGGTGTGGGTGCCAAAAGAGGATGCTGTCGAGAAAGCACAACGCATCCTACAACCCTCGATAAGGATATTACGAGATGAGTGCACGACACTTCCCCCATGCACTACGGAGCGTAGAAGCGTTAGACTCAGCGCAAAATCTGCTTCTCTCTTTAAAGAACTTAGACGGGACGCTATGGCTAGTCTTGCAAGCGGGAGAACCATCGGAACCGCTCATGAAGCTGCTTTACGAAATAAGCTGCTTCAGGTCTGTGGCGGTGCTGTCTATGTCGACGCATCGGAAGATCGTGGAAGAGATGTGGAAGCTCTCGACTTCGGACAGAGAGCCAACGAGATAACAGACCTACTTGAGCAGACCGACGAGAAAATTGTAATTTTTGTTCCTTATCGTTCACAACTCGCTTTACTTACGAAGCGAATCAAGGCAGAAGGACACAGCGCAATAGCCATCCATGGGGATGTCAAGCCTGCCAATCGAGCGAAAATCATCGACTCGTTTCAGAGGCTTCCGCACCCAAGGGTGTTAGTCGCGGACCCCCGCACCATGGCGCATGGTGTGGAGCTGACAGCTGCATCGATTATTTGCTGGTGGCTCCCAATCGACAGCAATGAGCTGTACCAACAGGCCATTGGGCGGTTGACACGGAGGGGACAGACGCGTCATGTTAAAGTTATCCAACTATGCGGCACCGGGCTTGAAGCCCTGATATATGACCGCCTGGAACGGAGGGAATCGTTACAGGGGGCGTTGCTGGCCGCACTCAACACTGGAGGGTGATATGAGCAAACGACACATAGAGGCAGACTTTTCCATGAAAGAGCAGATTGAAGCGTGGCGCACGATAAAGGCATTCCTCGACAAGGCCAAAAAAGAGTATGAGGCCAGCATTGAGGAAGCAAAAGTCACGTGTCAGATATTGGAGGAGATGATCGCCAATGATCTCCACAGGCAGGGTGCCAACTCGATATCGATCCGCAAGGCGCCCAACATACCCGTGCTGATAGCGGGCACCACGTACATTAGCCAGCAAACCCGAAGCCGGATCGAGGACCGGGAGGTGTTTTTTGACTATGTCATCGAGAACAACGCGCGTGATCTTCTATTTGGCCGCGTGTCTGAAGAGGGCGTCAAGGTCTACCTCGAAGACCACAAAGGGCCGCCTCCCGGCGTGGTGTCGGAGATAACAGAGAGACTCTGTTTTAGGAAAGCATCGTGAACAAGGACCTTGTAGAATGAAGGTCAAAGGCAAAACGATCTCCACACTAGAGGAGATGACAGCGCTTGTTCATGAAATCGGGAGGGTGCTTGAACAGCACTTTCCCGGACTCGAATACGTCACGTTGGTGCATGATTTCGACACTGGCATGTTCAACTCGGTGGGGTCCCACCGGGCTATGCTGCCACTTAACCAACTCACTATCTTCAATGTGCACGCCATGGCGGCGTTATCCCAGATGATCAAAGTCGCCAACGAGGACAACCTTAACGCCATCGTTCAAGAGAGAAATGGCGCCAGCCTAAACTAGCTCTTGACTTTACGCAGCTAATTTTGTACTAGTTACTCTCCTTAAGGCCAATAGGAGTTTAGCATGTCAAAGTTAGTTGTACCCGCGCATTTGCGTAAGTACGCGGCTAGTCAAGAAGAGCTTAACAAATATGATATGCCGGGGGGAGTATTGTTCCCCCGCGTCTCAGTAGGAAACAATCGCTTCACGGCCATTAACGCCGAGGGAGAGCAGACGTTCCTCTCCATCGAGGAATTAGAGTTCATCATCCTTGATGTGAACCCGGCGTTCTCAAAGGTGTTCTACGCCAACGGCTACGACCCAGAGACACCGCAAGCCCCAACTTGCTACTCGGATAATGGCTTCTCCCCTGATATCCGAGTATCTGAGCCGCAGTCTCAATTCTGCCATTCTTGCCAAAAAAACGTCTGGGGCAGCGCCGAGTCCAAGATGACCGGCAAAGGCGTCAAGGCATGCGCGGACGCCAAGAAAACAGCCATCTACATACTATCCGACAAGGCGGAGGGCGTGCATCAATTCCGCGTGCCGCCCGCGAGCCTCAAGGCGTGGCGCGAATATCTCGCCGAAATCCGCAACATTCCCACCGGCGACGCCACCTTCAAGATCGCACCGCACCAAGTGATCACGAGAGCGTCTTGGGATTCGCGCAAACAGAACGTTCTCCAGTTCGAGATGGTTGACTATCTCGAAGAGGACACGATGAAGTTCGTCATGGAGGAGAAGGAAAAGGGCGACTTCTTCCCGTGGATAGGCACCGATCAACAAAGCCAGACACAGCGCCAGTTAGGCGGCATGGCGCATACACCCCCTTCCCACCAGCTCGCGGCACCGGAGAAGGTGATAGACGTTGAGTCCGAGCCTGTCAGGACGCCCCGCCCAACGTTAGTGCGTAATCAAGAGCTAGAAGAGAAGCAGGAACAGGAAGCGCCCGCCCGTAGGGCACCCGCGCGCGCTAAGAAGGAGGCCCCCGCCCCCGAACCAGCGCCAAAAGTGTCCGCAATGGACTTGGCGCGGGCAAAGGCAAGAGCCCGCATTGCCGCCGATGCCGCCGCCAAGAACGGCGCCTCCCGCTAATATTGCTTTGCGTTAGTTTTCCTACGGGGAGCCTCGATCATGGGGAGAGAAGAGCTTGAGGCGTTTTACTCTCTCCTACTACCCGAACGTGGTAGATACTGCACGTTCCAGATGCCGAACAGGGATCATATTTTTGCCGGTTCATTTACTGAGTTTATAGACCTAAGTATGAGCATGCAGGCGAAGGCCATGACCTACCATGGTTGCGCGTCCTACAGCACCAACAGTAGGAAGAAGGAAGATGTCTTGTGGACTCGGTGCCTCTGGGTCGATATCGATGTCCGGGATGGGAAGACCGCAGCCTACGCCACCAAGGAGGAAGCTTTCGAAGGGCTTCGCATGTTGGAGGACATCTATGGCAAAGCCCTTGTCGTGTGGTCTGGGGGCGGGCTGCATGCCTATTGGCCGTTTACTAGGGACCTCAGCCCCAGAGAGTGGCTGATCCTCGCGAACAAATTGCACCAAGACATCAAGCGATTAGGAGTAAAAGTAGACGCATCTCGCACACGTGATATTGCGTCGGTTCTGCGTCTCCCTGGCTCGACTAACGAGCGGTACGCCGCACGTGTCGAGATCGTACAATGGCCCGGCGGCCTATTGGACCCGCCGATGGAATTGGTCAAGGCACCTGACAGTAGGGGCGCACGGCCACAAGCTGGTGGGCGCGCTTTATCACCCCCGCTCTATGATATCTCTGCCGACACCCTCTCTACCACGTGCCCGCAAATACAACATCTGCGAGACGGTAGCGCCCCTTCCGGTCATGACTCGTGGTTCTTTTGCGCGTCGATACTTAAGTGCATTGAGGGTGGGGAGGACCTGTTTTATAAATGGTCGGAGCGTCAAGACGGGGCTGCTTATGTCCCCGAAGACGCTGTTAGAGCTATTGAAAGCTCCACCGCCGCGACGGGCTGCGCCGCTTTCGCGGAGACCTCCGAGGGGCACCTATGCAAGGGCTGCAAATTTGCCGATAAGGGCATCAACCCAATCAAAGCCGCGCTCCGCGCGACTGCCCTTGAAAAAGAAGGGGTGCCGTTCTTGCTACCGGAAGGGTGGGTCTACCAGAACGGCAAGATCACCCCAGCGGTGAGCAAGAAGGGCGCCTCCCTAGCAGTGTCGCACCGGCCAATTTGGGTAGACGGGCTTATCCGGGACCCCGCAACCGAGGATCATTTCGTCCGTTTTAAATATCTAGACGCGAACCGCATCGATATCCGCTCTTTCATGCTCTCCTCTAAAGAGGCGTCCGCCCATAACGCCACCTCCATCAACGGCAAGGGCCTTGCCGTTGCTTCCTCTTTGTGGCCGTCTTACGCCCGCGACAGTCAGAACCTCTATGAAGAGCTATGTATCGAAGCCAATAGGGACCCCACTATGACGCTAATTAAAAAATTCGGCTGGGCCACGCTGGGACCTGGAGGTAAGTCCGTCTTCGTCTTCGGCCACGACTCAGTCGGCCACGATTTCTCCGGCAAACACGCGATAGACGAGTCCGATGTGCGTGTCGTGAGGTACGCCCGCGCTATGAAGCTCGCGGACCCATGGAGCGAGAAGCTCTTCGACCAATGGCAAGAGATCATCCACTCATATCTCAACAACGCCCACACGCCGTTGCCAATGAAGGTCGCGATACTGATGTCGTTTGCGGCACCCTTGATCTTCCTTGCGGGGCATCGGGGGTTCGGCGGGATTATCGCAAACTTCACCGGTAAGAGCGGCGGCGGCAAGACTACCGGCCTGATGGGTGCCGCCTCGGTGTGGGGGCGCTACAAGGACTATTGCATGCCAACCGATAGCTCGCTTGCCGCGCTCTATAACGATGTCGTGACACGTCCGCATCTCCCATTCATCATTGATGAGATCACCATAACGCCATGGGGCAAGGACCCTGAGGCGCTGCATAGCTGGATAAAGAACTTCGCCGAAGGCACCGGCCCCTCACGTGCCACCCAGACGGGCGGTAGCCGGGAGATCGGCCACTACAACACCATCGCGATCACCGGCAGCAACTCCCCCATCAGAACCCTAGTGCGGTCCATACCCAACATCAACGACGCGTGGGCGACGGAGCGGCGCATCATAGAGGTGGAGGTCCCACGTCTTGAAGCGCCTGTGAACCTTGAATTTAACAGGCTTGGCGAAGTCTATGGGACGGCCGGACGCCGCTGGATACGCCACATCCTCCAGCCCCATATCATGCAGAGTTTCCACAACCACCTTGAGACGTGGAGCCACCCCACCATCGGGCGGCAAGACCGGTTCCTCTACTCGCTCATAATGCTGTTGACGTGGGCCGACAAGCAATTGCTCGACTCAGGCATCTTGCTCTTGGGAGAAGACATCATTGAGCCGTTCGTAGACACGCAGCTTGCCTTCATCAAGGACGGAGAGGCGTGCATGCAGTTGAACCGCGAGCAAGAAGCCGTTCTGGAGTTTATCGACCAGGGCGATATCTTGATATTTGAGAAGGCACCCAATGGCAAGACGGATGCCTACCCCATCAATAGCACCAGCCCCTCATACTCAGGGAACAGGCGGGTGGATGTATGCAAGGCCCTCGACACCAAGTCGTTTTATTGCCGCCCAACCGAGCTACGCGCCCACATCAAGAAAGTCACTGGAAAGAGTGGCAGCGTGGTCCTCAATGCTTTGAAGGCGGAGGGGGCGTGTAGCATTGGCCGCGCTGCCATTATGGGCATGAAAGAGAGCGGGGGGTCCCGCGACTGCTATGTGTTCACGGAGACTACCGTAGACCTTTGGCGCGATATTTTGCTAAGGAAGGGAGGTGGCAGTTCTCGCGCCTGACCTTGTCCAGCTCTTCACGGAAATTGTAGGTGATCTCCTTAGCCGCTTCTACTTTGAAGCGGACTTCGTTGATTCTCGCCGTGGTTTGCACCCAGAGAGAAATGCATTTGAATTGCAGATTAAGGAGCACGGGGTCGCGCCCGCAAGTCATAAGCGTCATCTCATGGAGCCGCTTTAGGGCCTTGCGGGTACCCGCGTCAAGCAAGTCGGACAGCTCGAGGTCAGCTAGCTTGGGGGTTAGTAGCGCCAGCTCTTGGCTAAGCCGTGCTTCCGCAGTAAGGGCAGCTCCTTCTCCAGCTTCTTCCCTATGTCCGTCCGGTACATCGGGGAGTTCGGCAAGCTCAACGACTTGAGGTTGATATAGGCTTCCTCCCGGCTCTTGCTCACACTCGAACCATGGCCTGTCACCACGCATACGTAGTCCCCCGCCGTCACCCACTGCCCTGACTGATTCACCATCATCTCGCATGGGTGAAAATGTCCATTGTCCGGTTCAAACCCCCATACAGGAATGCCGATAACCTCTCTCCGAGTGATTTGGGAGTAGGGATAGTCGGGTATCGTGATGACCACTCCCGTACAAACTCGGTCTCGCGTAAAATAGATCGCTTTTTCATCGCGAAGTGTTTCAACGAAGTCGCCCCTAAAAAGTGATGTTTGCAGATTGAGTGTCGGCCAGCCCGGACGAGCTGTGATCTCAAGAGGCCATGCCCGTCCTTTATTGTCGACGATACAGTTAACGTCAAAAAATCCCACATATTGTTCCGCCTTTAGGTGTGCTGTCAAGGGCTTCAAGAGCCGGTCAGCGATCACCGACTTTGTGACCACAAGCTGGACCGTCCCCATCTCGCCCGTGTTCATACCTACATCATCATTCATGAATTTTTTATGTTCAAAATTCTCATGCCACTCGCCGGTCCAATCTTCCCCATTGAACCACCCCTCGACCCCAAACTCCACCCCCTTAATGAAGTCCTGCAGGATGAAGGGGAACTTGAGCTTGCCAAGCTTCTTCCACCGCTCCAGCATGTAGAGCATATCTTCGGGGCCTTTGGCCACGTAGGAGAGCGCCTTGTCCACGTCCCCGCCATAGGGCTTCGACACCAGCCGCGCGTCACGCTTTTTGATGTATGCGACCGCGCTATCGTAGTTGTGGAATATCTGATAGGGGGCTATCGGGATGTCGTAATGTTGTAGTAGGTCCTGCCCTACCTTCCTATTCACCTCCCATTGAGCTTGATCGTAAGTGGGCCCAACGAACACCGTGTCATGTAGCTCCGTCCGCATGGCATCCAAGCTCTTTAGGTACTTGGCGTTGTCGGTGATGAAGACCACGTCGGCCCACCGGCAGTTGTCCGCTATCGAGCGGACACGGTTGACAACACGCTCCCCGATCCGGACGGTCTTAGGTCCGTCTGCGATAAAGTGTCGCACCTCATGTCCAAGGCTGAGCGCCTGAACCGACAGGTCGAGACCAAGCCCGGCGGGGTCTATGAGAAACAGCTTCATTGGAATTGCCCTATGTCGCGCCACACGCCGTCAAGATAATCTTTCCAATCTTCGTCACTCATCTGCCAAGTCTCTCGAACTCGCTGAACGGTACGCCGCGCCCCGGCGGGGACGGCGGGGGGGCGCTAAGTCTCTCGAACTCACTGAATGGCATGCCTCTCTTGGCTGCGTCCTTAGCCTCGTGCATGGCCTTCTTTTGCTTGGCCTTAGTGTTAACGTACCGGCCAATGTTCTTGCTTCGCGCTGGGTTAGTAATCCATCCGCCCGCTGACCGCGCTCCTAGGAACCGTTCCACAGCGTTAACACCAGTCCCCGCGAAAGTTGGGGTGCCAGCTGCGGTAAGGGAGATAGGCGCCATCCCTTCGAGATGTTGCCCAATTTGATATAGCTGCGAGGTGAGGGGATCGGATGGGTCTCGTATTTGGTCGCCTCGGTAGTCCGTGTTCGCCCCCAATTCAATAGCGTTCTTAACCAGTGGGTTGAGCTTATTGTAAGCCTCCGAGATAGGTGCGTGGTACCACCCCATAATGTCCTTTTCGTACCCCGGAAGGATGGCTCGCTCGGCGTCGCCTTCCGGTGTCTTGGCACCAGTCTTGGGTGTGACAAGGTCCTTGACTTGCGAGGGGGCACCCCCCCCATGGAGATATTGGTAAGCCGCGCCAAGCAAAGAAACACCGAACACGGTGGCGATCACATAGGCGGCGCGGTCAGTTAGCTCTTGGGCTTTGCGCTCCTTCACTGTCTTGCCAGTCAAGCGCACAATATCGGCGGTGCCTTGGCCAAACAGCCGAAGGGTGCCCATGGTCCACCCCGTCGAAGTCATCAGCAAGTTGGCGGTCTGCTTTAAGTGGGCGTTCCAGAATATATTGTTCTGCATCAACTCGCCGAATTGATCGTCCACCACGTCTGCTATGCGCTGTGCCTCACGAACCTGAGACGCCATGTCACTGGCTGGGTTGTCTCGAAGGTAGGTTGCCATTCGCTCATGCCACACCCCAGCTTTGAGGCGGGGGATGTAGTGATAAAACAAGGGGTGGGCGACGGTCTCGATAAGCCGCCCCGCCATGGTGGCCGTGGCGACGATCGGCTTGGACTTAAGGTCCTTACCGAGCTGCTTCCCTTCCTGCATGAGAAGCCCACGTTGGAACGACTTGACATAGCCCCCAAGAGCGGAGGCACGATAGACCTCATCAAGATCGCCAACCCGCATGTTAGACCTGGATAGAAGGTCAGCCATTCTCTCAAGATCGGGGGTTATAGCGAACCGGTCTTTCTCAAGATAGGCGCTTATCAGTTCGTCGCCCTTGTTGTAATAGCTGACTGGCGCCGCTATCGAGTTATAAAACTTACGAACGGTAGGCGCTTTGCCTTTAGATAGCTCTTTAACGTTATCAGCGATCGCCGCAAGATAGCTTTCCTTAACCATAGTTGACAAATGGAACGCCGATACACCAAGTTGAACCGCCGTAGAGGCGTTGGACATTCGCAATAGTCCATCATAGACGCCGTGTATTTCAGGACTATCTCCGAACCCTCTGGAGACGTAATTATTGAACACACGCGTGAAGTCAGCGTTTGCGACATACGCCGCGCCGCCCTTGCCACCATAGCGGATGAAGTCCGTACCCTCGATAGGAGTCCGGCGACGGTCAAACTTGCGGATGTAACCCGCCGCAATGCCTTCTTGAACAATATGCTTGACATCAAGGAACCTCCTCATCCCAGCCATATACCGCATTGTCATCTCAATGGGGTTGTCGGTTATGGGTTCGAGCTTATGCTTCTCCAATGCCTCTTTGTAAGTGGGTATGCGCCGTTCCTTAAGGAACGTCGCCGCTTTCGCCCGTGCGGCACCCTTGTCCTTATACATCTGTGGAAGGTAGTTCTTGATGAAATCTTCCTTCTCCGCTGGCTTGAGGCTAGCTATTTCGTCCGCGTACCCCTTGTATATTCGGGCTAAGTTGTTCGTCAGCTCCTCGAATTGCTTGACAGAAGTGCGTCCTTTGGCCTGCTTCAACGCGGCAATGGAACCCTCGGTTCCGCCTGTTTGGATGTAATGCACGAACTCTTTTTGCGCGGCCTTGTCGAGTCTGCCAACGAGGCCTTGGTAAGCCTCCATGCTCTCCATGCCCTTGGCGACTTGCCTACGCCCTACGCCCTCAACCGCCCGGATGATTTGCTCCGCACCACGCGATGCTGTCGAGAGCGCCGTTGGAGAAACCACTTTCTCGACTTGCGCAAAGATTCTCATCGCTTTGTTGCGCGAGGGGATGCCGGGGTTGTGGAAGGGGCGCGGTGCCTCCTTGGTGCCTAGCTTGAACCCAGACGCTCCAACGCGGCCTTGGTCAGGACCGAAGGACGATGATATGGCAGTGTCGCCTTCAAGCCGCATGCCCATTGGCGTGGTGGGCTTCGGCTTCTTACCAAAGCGCTCGAAGTCAGATGGCTCTTTGGGCGGGGGCTTGCCGCCTCCAATGCGAGCTGGGGGTCCGCCACCCGCCTTAGCCTGCTGTTGCTGAACCTTTTGGGGTATTCTCCCCCTTGGGATATCGGGAATGAGTCTCTCTTCCTTCGGCAGGCCTTCGGAGAGCTTGACGCCGGTCGATAGGGGGAGATTACCGGCTAGCGCGCGGGCGCCCTCCATGTCGGGGATATAGGGCGAGAGTATGGCGCTATCGCCGTCAATAAGCCATGGCGCGGCATGGGGGGGGACCTCATTATCGAAGCTCTCGCCCACCCTTCGTCCATAAAGATAGATGTGTTTGAGGAGCGTGGTTTCGTCCTTGACAAGATGCTCTTTCTTGCCGCTCTCGCTAAGACCGCTGTTACGCTCACGATTTATCATCTCCTTGTCGCGATCACGGGAGACAGTCTTGTACGCGTCGAACAGATCGGAAATTCTCACAGGAACATTTACTTTGCCGCCCGTCAGCTTCATGTAGGCTTCAGTTTGCGCGTTGGCGAAGCCCTTGCTGGTTTTACTCTTACGAAACAGGTACTGGTACACGTTGTTTAGATATTTGCGATGTGCGGCGGGGTAGGACGTGTCATGTTGTATGTGAGCTATGGAGCGCTTTAAGTCCTCGGCGGGGGTCTCCCTAGCAAGAGACCTGCTAGCCGCGACGTTCTGCTGGCTTCCGAGCTGGTCTTCTTCAGGGACATCGTAGTCCCGCCAAGGTGCGCGCTTGCGGCGGTACTCAGGCGTCATGCTCATCCGGCGCTCTACAAGCCTTGCCTCCACTTCGCCCTTGTTGCGCTCGTACTGGTCGAAAGCATCGCGCTTGTTGCCCGCGCGCCCCGTAGATAATAGCTCTTGTGGGTCAGACCCGCCCTCAAACCCTTCGATATGCTGGATATCATGGGCTATCTCATGGCCCGCCACCTTGCGGAGGTCCGCCTTGGTGCCCCCCTGAATGCCCGCGTACCGCTGTTGCGGGTAGTAGGACCCTTCTCTGCGAATGCCCTTCATGCCATAAGCGGAAACTTTCTGCATGGCTTCCGGGTACCGCTCCTTGACATGCGGGTACTCCACTTGGTAGGAGCGCCCCCGCGCATCTGGTTCGGGGGCGTTGGGCTCTATAGTAAGCCTGCCGTCATCAAGCTCCACCCTCCATTTGCCATCGGCACCCTTGAAGGCACCAACAAGCTCAGGGTGCCCCTTCGTCGCTTCAGTGGTCTGCTTCCATATTTCATCGCGAGAGGCACCCTGTTCCTCCAAGCGGCGGGCCATCTTTATGAGGCTTTGTACTTGCGCGTCTTGGGCGTTCTCGCCAATGAAGGACTGTTGCTGCTGTGTCCGTTGGATGACCTTGTTGATCGCCGTTTCCGCCCTTGCCGGGTCCTTGTAGGCTGCGGTCAGGGCCTTATGGGCGGCGTCATAGCGCCGGTTGAACTCAGATAGATCAATCTCGCCAAACTTATGGGCTTGGTAAGCCAGCTCGATGTCTTGGAGGAGCTTGCGGGGACCAGCGTTCTTTTTATTGGCCGCGTCCTTCTGCACTAGCTGGAGGGCCTTGTCTCCTCCAGCTTTAGGCTGAGCGGGCTGTTCGACTTGAGGACGAACGTTGCCAAAAAGGAAGCGCTGTCGCGCTTCCTTCTCCGCCTTCATCTGTTCCGGTGTGCGATAGAACGGAGCCGTGTCCTCAACCGTTGCCATATAGTCAGGCGGCCCTGAGGGCTTTGGGCTCTCATGGGGGACACCTGCCCGTACTGGCTCTCCTCCAACTCGCTCGCTCCAGTCGAGGGGATAGTACGAAGACTGTCCAGCAACTTGCCCGTATGCTCGACCGCTATGGTATTGAACGTCTGTGAGGCGTCCGGGCTTTGGGAGCAATTGCACCCCGCTCTCATCTCTAAGGGTGACTGTGTCGCCAAGTCTCCACTCCGTGCCAGCCACGCCCCCGCTTGCCATGGGTTTAGTCTGTTCATCAATAGGCCCTCCTTGAAAGGCCCGAAGCTTAGCGCGTGCCGACATTGTTTGTCTAGGGGCGGGGGGTCGCTCCGGCATTTTTGTTGGGATACCGGAGATTGTTGCATTGCGCAACGCATCCTTGATGTTGTAAGGAGGTACAAGACCGGGGGGCGCCTCTTGTACCCGCGTAGGATGTCCCTCCGGTCCGGC